>NPIG01000660.1_pt1 | contig 23924 bp, 24 predicted proteins | sample 8637441 | NCBI WGS metagenome assembly NPIG01 (sample SAMN07420675, study PRJNA396082) | bioreactor metagenome | isolation source: sample BR6 brine-fed electro-methanogenic bioreactor BR | place: Japan: Kochi | collected 2016-06-14 | reverse complement strand
TTATATTATACCAAAAAACCAGTCTCTTTTGGGAGCCTGGTTTTTATTTTATAAACTTTTCTTACTTAGACTGTTTCTTTACAGCCTCTTTTTTATACTTGATCTAATTTGCAAATGTGCTTTTAAAAAGTATCATTAAAAGCACAAAAAGAAGTTTCTATATAATGTTGTTATTACGCTTATTATATGATATAATATAAGCGAGAAAGGAACAATTAAAATGAATTATAGAGAGAAAATAAAGAAACTATTAGAAGAAAACAACGGTATAGTAACAAATGAAATGGTTATAAGTGAAAATATACCTAATGTATATCTTAGCAGAATGGTAAAGGATGGAGTAATTAGTAAGGTTGATAGAGGTATTTATTCAGATAGTGAAGTAGTAATTGATGAGTACTATCTTCTATATCAAAAGAATCAACGTATTATATTTTCTTTTTCATCAGCGCTTTTTCTACATAATCTTACTGATCGTATACCATATGAAATGGAAGTAACACTCCCAAACACATATAACAGTAGCCATATAGAAAAGCCTATAATAATACATAAAGTTATAATGAAGTACTATGATGTTGGTAAAATTATGATTAAAACTATGTTTGGTAATGAAGTCGCTTCCTATGATATGGAAAGAACTATTTGTGATCTAGTTAGATTTAGAAAAAACATTGATGTTGAAGTATTTAGTAAAGCAATAAAGAACTATAGTAATAGTGAAAATAGAGATTATAAAAAACTTAGAAAATATGCTGAAGTTTTTAGGATATCTAAACAAATCAATGACATACTGGACGTGATATAATGAATAAAATATAATTTAAAAAAAATTGTAAAAATTCAGTTAGATTTGATAAAAATTCTAGTTTGTTTAAAAAGATGTTTTCCGAGTCTGTATAGAAAATCGATTTTCTTTAATTAAATATACATTTCAATCGTTAGAAAAAATATATTATTGACAACACTTGAATATATAATAAATAAATATTATAATAGTTATAATCACTTTATTGAGGGGGATATATGAAAAAAATAAATATAGCTTTTGTTTTAACAACTCTTGCTTTTCTCACAATTATAATGGTGGATTTCTCTATGTTACAAAGTACTGAAAAAATCACCGATGTGTTTAACTTACAAGAAACACATTTAATAAAAACTATATCGAATGATTATATTGAGGATTTTTCTAACTCAACTTACAAAAATGATGATAATATAATTAGTTTCGAAGGAGTCATTGATAGTAAAAAAATATCATTGTCAGAAACGATAAAACTTAATTCAAATTTGAATAACAGATTGGTTTCAAAGGAGATAGAAGCTTCATACGATCTAGATTTAAACGTTTATAGGGTGAAAATAGTATCAAAAGATGAGATTGGAAACGAATTAGAAGTTTTTGAGGGTGAGTTTGAACCTATTTTTGCTCAAAATGAAAATGGTATAACTGAGATATATATTGAATTTGAGGAGAAGCTAATACCTTTATCAATCTTTTATTCAAAAAATACTAGTGATTTGATTCCAACTGGAACGATATTTAATGATGACAATGCTTTCTCTGATATAACTTCAACATCTGGTGGCGGTATGTTGTTATTAGCAGTGGTTATTTTACCTTATGTTATTGATACATCTATAGAGGTACTTAATGAAACTACATCAATATTAACTGAAATATTTGAATGGTTTAAAACTGTGGTAACATCTACTGTAAATGATAATTATGTTTCTGAAGTAATAAGTACAAGTTATAGAGTCAATCTGGAATCAGTTGATTATGATTTTTACGTATTAACAAGATCAAAGGTTTCTTCAGTACCATTAGAAGAAATATTTATTGCTATTGCAGATCCAACAACGGGTCTTATGTGGATTTCTTATTTATCAATTACCGAAGAGTTAGGTACATCAATTCTGTTTTCTGAAAATTTGATATCTTCTTTAGATGGGAGCAGAGATAATCTATGCGTTAGCACATACGCTCCAAATTCAATAACTGCACATAGATTGGCAATTAACGCTGGTGGAGGGGCGGTGGCATTTGGTCCTGAAGTTCATGGTAGAGGTTCAGCGGGATATTACTATCATTATCACCCTAGAATAAATGGATATAAAGGGGTTGCTCACAGTTTTTACGGTTATCCAACAATGTAAAGGTGGATAATATGAGTTTATATAAAAATGTTAAGAAATTTATTTATGAGAAATACAAAGGAAAAGCAATTTCGATAGATAAGGCGAAAACGTATTGCCCAAGTATTAATTTCAATAGTGATGATTATGTTTTAATCATCACTGAACAATATATAAGTAAAAAAGACTTATTAGCAATTTTTCAACTAGATGAAGAACAGTATCCTAAAAGAGTATTTAAAAAACTTCCAAGAAATTCTTCAACAACGAAAACCCTTTTATTTATTGAAAGTAAGGATAATTGTACTATATCTAATATATTTATACATGATCCTTTTAATCTTGGTGATGATATTTTATGTGACATGTTTGATTCTTTAAGAACTAAATTTGGTTAAAAAAAGTATGAATTTTCGAATTCATACTTTTTGTTTTTACTAAAACATTGTATTTCCTAATGAATCAATTGCGACGATTGCTGGGAAGTCCACAACCTCTAGTTTTCTTATAGCTTCAGCTCCTAAGTCATCATAAGCGATAACTTTCGCTTTTTTAACTGTTTTTGATAGCTTAGCTCCAATACCACCAATAGCCATTAAATATACTGCTTTTTTATCTTTACAAGCCTCTATAAGGTCTTTTCCTCTTTCACCTTTACCAATCATGACTTTTAATCCTTCTTTCATTAAGACAGGACTAAACTTATCCATTCGATAACTTGAAGTTGGACCGCAACTTCCAATGGCTTGGCCAGGTTTTGCAGGGGTTGGGCCTACATAATATATAACTTGTCCATCTAAATCAAAAGGTAGTTTTTCTTTTCTATCAAGTGCATCAACTAATCTTTTATGTGCTGCATCTCTTGCTGTAAAGATAACTCCAGAAATCAATACTTCATCACCAACACGCAAACTATTTCTAGCTTCATCTGTAACAGGTGTTTTAATAATCTTTTCCAACTAAAGTCACCTCTTTCTTTCTAGCACTATGACATTGTAAGTTTACAGCTACAGGTAAAGCAGCTATATGACAAGGTGCTGAATTAACTTTAACAGCTAAAGCAGTAGTTAATCCACCTAGTCCCATTGGACCTACATCTAATTTATTTATTTTTTTTAATAATTCAATTTCTAATTTTCTATCTATATCTAACTTAGTTTCATCATCAATTGGTCTAAATAATGCTTTTTTAGCATTATAGGCAACGGTCTCAAAGTTACCACCAATTCCAACTCCAACAATTAACGGAGGACAAGCTCTACCACCAGCTAATTTAACAGTTTCTAAGACAAAATCGATAACCCCGTCTCTACCATCAGCTGGAGATAACATTTTAAGTCTAGACATATTTTCACTACCTCCACCTTTTGGAGCTAAGTGAATTACTAATTCATCACCTTCGACTAAATCATAATGAATAACAGCTGGTGTATTATCTAAAGTGTTGATTCTACTAAGAGGATGTCTCACAATTGATTTTCTTAAATAACCTTCAGTATAGCCTAAACTAACACCTCTATTAATAGCTTCAGTTAAATCATAGTCAAATACTAAGTTTCTACCTACTTCTAAGATACAAACCAATACACCTGTATCTTGACAAAGTGGTATATTATCTTCTTTAGCAATACTAGCATTTTCTAAGATTTTATTTAAGACAGACTTTCCTAATTTATTAGTTTCTAAGTTAGCTGATTCTTCTAGTTTAGAAATCATTTTATCATCTAAAATCTTAGTGCTTTCAATAATCATGTTTTTTATAGTTTCAATAACTAATGAACGTTCGATTTTCTTCATACATCTACCTCAACATTAATTATAACATTTAACCATTTATTGTCTATATGATATTTACAAACAACACCAATTTTCTTATAATAAAAATAGTGAGGTTTAGATAAATGAGTAAAATTAAAATAATATCTGATAGTACTTGTGATTTAACAACAGAATTATTAGAAAAACACGAGATTGATTTAGTACCATTATTTGTTAATTTTAAAGAAGAAAGATACAGAGATTTAGTAGATATTGAAACACCTAAAATGTATGAGTTAGTAGATAAGTACAAAATGTTACCAAAAACTACTGCGGCTACACCAGGAGATTTTCATGATACTTTTAAAAAGTATTTGAATCAAGGATATCAAGTAATATACATAGGACTTGGTTCTAAGTTTTCAGCTACTTTATCCGCAGCTAAAACAGCTAAACAGATGTTAGAATCAGATGATATCTATTTAATAGATTCAGGTAATCTATCATCAGGTACAGGTCTTTTATTGTTAAAGACAGCTAAACTAGTAAAAGAAGGAAAATCGGTTGAAGAAATAGTTTCAGAAATAGAAGCTACTGTACCTAGAGTGAGAAGTCAATTCGTTATTGATACATTAGACTATTTATATAAAGGTGGTAGAGTATCAGCGATGTCAGCTTTAATGGGTGGAATGTTAAAAATACATCCTATTATTAAAGTTAGAAATGGTGAAATGGTAGTAGGTAAAAAAGCTAGAGGTAATATCAATAAAGGAATTGATTTATTAATTAAAGAGTTTGTTGATAATTTTGAAGATATTGATCCAGAGTTTGTAATGGTTACACATTCACTAGCACATGAATCTTATTTATATATTGAAGATAAAATAAAAGATGTGCCTATTAAAAACTTGTATGAAACCAATGCTGGATGTGTAATTTCAAGTCATTGTGGTAAAGGAACAATCGGTATTTTATATATAATGAAATAAGTCTGTTTATTACAGACTTTTTTTTATTAACTATATTTAGTTGACAACGCAACTATATTACGTTATAATTAAAGTAGTTGCTTTGTCAACTATTTTTAATTCGGGAAGGAAGGGAATATTATGGAAGCTAACAAATATGATCATGCTATTAATAAGTATAGATTTCGTTTTTTAGATGAAAAATTTAAAGAACGTAAGGTTTCTAGAGGTGATGCTCCATTCTTGAAAAAACTCTATAAAAAAGGTGGAGAGGTTTCAATGAATGATTTAATTGAATCAATGTTTTATCATAAATCACACGCTACTAGATCTATAGCGAAATTAGTAGATGACGGTTTTATCATTAAGGAAAGAGATCCTAATGATGGTAGAGCGTATATTCTAAAAATAACAAATGCAGGAAAAGAAGAGGCTAAGCAAGTAATAGCTATTATGGATGAATTCAATGAGATGGTTGATTCTGTTATTGAAGATCATGAAAGAAAAATGATTAATGATATAACTATAAGGATATATCATAAATTAAGAAATTACTACAATGAGGAGGACACAATTGAATGAAGCTAGTATTTAAGTATATGAGACCTTACTGGAAAGAAGTATTAGCAGCTATCGTATTAGTTACGATGATTGCTTTAAGTACTTTATTCTTACCAGACTTTATGAGTAGATTATTAGGTGAAGGTATACAAGCTCAGTATTATGAATTAATAGATGGAACATGGGTATATTTAGGAGAAGATATTACTTGTCAATTATCTGATACATGTATGTATGAACAAGTATCTGATTTCAATGTTATCTTAAAATACTCAGGTATTATGTTAGGTGTTACTTTAGTATCATCATTAGCAGCTATTGGGTTAATGCATTTTTCTAGTTACGTTGGAACTAGAGTAAGTGCTGATTTAAGAGCTGACTTATATAAAAAAGTAACTACTTTATCATTAAATGAAACATCTAAATTTGGAACATCAACACTAATTACAAGAGCTACAAATGATATAACACAAATTCAACAAATAATAATGATGGGTCTGCGCATGATGATGCGTATACCAGTAATGATGGTTGGGGGTATTATCTTTGCTGTAGCTAAGAGTGCACAACTATCAAGTGTAGTAGCTGTATCAATTCCATTCTTAGCAATTATCATTGGAGTTGTATTTGTTATAGCCATTCCATTATTTAAACAAAACCAAAAGAAAATAGACGCTTTAACATTAGTAACTAGGGAAAGTATTAATGGTGTAAGAGTTATTAGAGCATTTGGTCAAGGTGAAAAAGAAGTAGAAAGATTCCAAGAAGCTAATGAAGACTTAACTGGACTACAACAAAAAATTGGTAAAATCATGGCTTTTTTAAACCCTGTAATTAATTTATTATTTAATATCACAATGGTAGGGGTTGTAGTCATAGGATTCTGGATGGTTACCGGTGGTGCTATTTCAAATTTAGAAGAATTAGCAGCTGTATCAGCTGTAATGCAATATGTTACTCAAATCATGTTTAGTATCTTAATGTTAACAATGACATTTATTATGGTTCCACGTGCTTCTGTATCAGCGAATCGTTTAAAAGAAGTTTTAGAAACTGAAACTACTATCTTAGACGCAAAAACTGATGAGTACAATGATTATAACTTTAAAGGTGAAATTGAATTTAAAGATGTATGTTTTAAATTCCCTGGAGCTGATAAAAATATCTTAGAAAATATTTCTTTTAAAGCTAGTCCTGGAGAAACAGTGGCGATTATAGGTTCAACCGGTTCTGGTAAATCAACGATCGTTAATCTAATTCCTAGATTATTTGATATCTCATGTGGTTCTTTAACATTAGATGGTATTCCTCTAAGTGAAATCAAATTATCAACACTGAGAAATCAAATTGGATTCATTACTCAAAAAGCTCAATTATTTACAGGAACAATTAGAGATAATATTGCTTATGGTAAACAAGGTGCTACTGATGAAGAAATAGCCGAAGCTGCTAGAATCGCTCAAGCAGAAGACTTTATTGAATCTTTAGATGATAAATACGATCACACTGTAGAACAAGGAGGAGTAAACTTCTCAGGTGGACAAAAACAAAGAATCTCAATAGCTAGAGGTTTAGTAAGAAAACCTAAAGTTTATATCTTTGATGATTCATTCTCAGCACTTGACTTCAAAACAGACGCTGTCTTAAGACAAGCAATGAGACCTTATGTTAAAAACTCAACTGTATTTATAGTAGCTCAAAGAATTGGGACTATCATGGACGCAGATAAAATTATCGTATTAAAAGAAGGTGCAATAGTTGGTTATGGTAAACATAAAGAACTATTAGATACTTGTGAAGTATATAAAGAAATCGCATTATCACAAATGGATGAGGAGGAATTATAATGGCTGAAAACAATAACAAAAAACAACAACCTTATACTCCTACTAAAAAACCATTAAATAAAACACCTCAAAGAGGTGGTAGAGGTGGCGGAAGAGGACCAGGAATGGGAATCTCAATGCCAGCCGAAAAACCTAAGGATTTAAAAGGTACAATCAAAAGACTATTCAAAATGTTAAAACCATATAATTTCAGATTATTCTTAATGGTTTTATTCACGCTATTAACAATAGGATTTGCAGTAGTAGCTCCAAACTTTATTAGACAAATGATAAATGCATTAGATGCCTTTATCAAAGGTGAAATCGATAATGGTACATTAACAACTACTATAATGCAATTATTAACTACAATCTTATCGTTATATGCAATTAGAATTGTAGTAGAGATGTGTCAAAACTTAGTTTCTAATAATGTAGCCTTTGGTTTTGGTAGAACCTTAAGAAAAACAATGAGAGCTAAATTAGAAACATTACCAATAAAATACTTCGATGAAGAACAAACTGGTAATATCTTATCAATATTTTCAAATGATGTTGATATTGTAATTAACTCATTACAACAATCAATGCTACAAATGATTTCATCATTCTTCTATATTATTGGATTATTAGTAATGATGTTTATTATCTCATGGCAATTAACATTAATTGTTTTATTGATATTACCGATTTATATAATATTCACAAGAGCAATAGCAAAACGCTCACAAGCGAGATTCAGGAAGCAACAAAAATACCTTGGTTCTCTTAACGGGGATATTGAAGAAATATTTAGTGGATCACAAACAGTTAAATTATATGGTAAAGAAGCTGACTCATATGAAGATTTCAAAAAAATCAATGAAGACTTATACAAATCAGCTAGATCAGCATCTTTCCTTTCAGGACTTATTAGACCAATATTAGAGTTTATCTCTAATATAGGATATGTAGCTGTAGTATTCGTTGGTGGTATCTTAGCAGGTGCTGCTAATCCATTACTAATTGGGGATATCACAATCTTTATTACATATCAAAGATCATTTGTAAATCCAATCTTAAACTTAGCTGCTATCGTTAACCAAATTCAATCAACTATCGCAGGGGCAGAAAGAATCTTTGGACTACTAGATCAACCAGAAATGTTAGTTGAATCAACGAAAGAAAACTTTAATGATGATAACTTTGAAGGAAATGTTTCATTTAAAAACATTGACTTCTCATATGATCCTGAAAGAGAACTAATCAAAAACTTAGACTTAGATATATATGCTGGAAAACAAATTGCTATAGTAGGACCAACAGGAGCTGGTAAAACAACGCTTGTAAACTTATTAATGAGATTCTATGAAATCGATAATGGTAATATCTACATCGATGGAATTAAATCTACTGATGTTCCAAGAAGAAACTTAAGAAGTTTATTTGGTATGGTATTACAAGATACTTGGTTATTCTCAGGTTCAATCAAAGATAATGTAGCATATGGTAAAGAAGATGCAACTTTAGATGATGTAATATCAGCTTGTAAACAAGCTCATGTACATCATTTCATTGAAACTTTACCTGAAGGATATGAAACTGTATTAAAAGAAGATGCAGCGAATATATCACAAGGTCAAAGACAGTTATTAACAATTGCTAGAGCGATTCTTTCTAATCCTAAAATTTTAATTCTAGATGAAGCAACTTCTTCAGTAGATACAAGAACTGAAAGTTATATTCAAAATGCTATGGACTATATGATGGAAGGAAAAACAAGTTTCGTTATTGCTCATAGATTATCAACGATTAAAAATGCTAACTTAATCCTAGTAATGAATGAAGGTAGAATTGTAGAACAAGGAAACCATAAGGAATTACTAGATAAGAATGGTGTATATGCAGATCTATACAATGCACAGTTCTTAAATCAAGCAACATAATTAAAATAATGGCTACTGTTTTAAAATGCAGTAGCCATATTTATTTCGAAGAAAAGAATTACAGAAATTTTTCCTCGAAGCATTGATACAGTAAAATTGAATTAAAATTAATGAACACATTTACCTTAATAAATGTAATTGAAATACTAAATAATGCATGTTGCGAATAACATGCACTTTTTATGATATTTTTATGTTAAAATCAATGTAGGTGAAAATATGAAGATTGTGATAAAGACTAATAATCTAGAACAAGAAGAAATTAAAAAAGAATTATCACAAGGTAATTTTGAAATAGTTTCTTCAAATGGTGATTATGAATTAAGAAAACTAAATAAGAATAAAATCTCAATTATAGGCGAAAAGAATGATGAGTATTTTATAATTACTCCAAAAGATATTATCAATGTTGAATCATATGATCATGATGTTATCTGTCATTGTATTAATGGAAGTTTTAGCATAGAAGAAAAACTATATGAGATAGCTGGTATGTTTGAAGACTATGGAATGATAAGGGTTCATAAATCCTATGTTGTTAATAAAACACACATTAAAAAAATCATTCCAGAAATTAATCGTAAATTTCAGTTAATCTTAACAGATAATCATAAAATAGAAGTTTCTAGAAGATACTTCATAGAATTCAAAGAGTCAATCGGAATGAAGGTGAAATCATGAAGAAAGTATTAATTATTTTAATAAGTATCCTTGCTGCATTCAGTTTAAGTGGATGTTCCAATATAGAAGAAGAACCATACATAATAATTGAACCTGATATTACTAGACAGTCATTAGAATATTATCAAGAAGGTAATTATTATAAGAATCTTGTTGAATACAAAGATTCAGATGTATACTTTAGAGTGTTTAATTTGTATAATCCTATAGGTGAAGATGAAATAGATCCTTTTGATTCATACTCAAATCCAGAATTATCTTCATATGCCTTTCAAATAGTTACTGATTCAAATTTTGTTATTGAGTTTGAATCAATCGAAGGTAGCTATAAAATTGGTAATGTTCCAGGAGGTTATACTAATATATCCGATACATTAATTAATCATCAACTTATTTCCGGTAATGTTTATGGAGAAACAGTACAAGTAACACTATATATAGATACTGTTGAAGTCTTCACTGATTCATTTACATTTAACCCTTATGCATTACCAAGTATCCTTGATGGCTATGCAATATATGAAATCGATAGATTACCATTCATATATTATCTTATTATATCTTTAGTTGTAGTAGGAGTATATATTGTATCCTTCTATTTATATAGACGTATATATGAAAAAGACTTAAATGATTCATTAATGAAAAATAGAAAGTTTAAATTAATAGATTTAAATATTTATGCAATAATTACGGCTATAATCACAATAGTGTTAATTATTTCATTATCATTCATATGTAGAAATTCTTACGACAATAAGGTTTATAATAATGTGCATGTGTCAAACGTTGTTAGATTAACAGGTTTCTATGATAATGAATATGACGACTTACAAATAGATTTAGCAAATCTATTTGTTGAAAGTGTAGTTGTAAGAGAGGTTGATGGAGAATTATTAACTTACCCAACTTACAGTAATATACACGAAATAAATATTGATTACTTACAGATTAGAGATGAAATAACTGATTTAATAAGGTATGGTGAAAATGTTTCAATATGTGGAGGTACAGAAGATTCAGACCTCGCTTGTGTTTTATTGGGACCATTACCTTCAATCATAATCACTCTCTCTGATGGAGAAAATACTATAAAAGTAATGTTTGATAAAACCTATGCTGTATATGGAGCTACTGAAGCTGTATATGTTGAAGTATATACAGATGAATATGTATATAGATATAACTTCGCTGCTGAATTAATGCAAACAGAATTTGATACTATATATAATTATATTAATCAAGAATTTTTGGATTACTATGCAAGCATAGAATAGATATAAGTAAAAAAGATATTATTCAAATAATATCTTTTTTATATATAAAAATAAATCATATCTATTTTCTTGTAGAGCATTATTTAAAATATTAAATATGTTAAAATATTAGTAGATTTACATTATATGAGGTGAACACATGTTTTTAGAAATATTAGGTATTATATTAATAGTAATAGCTATATTAATAGTTTTATTCTTTACAATATTTTCAGATAGTAAATTAATATTTTGGTACTTAACAGGTAAAAAGAAGTTTAAATATAAAGTGTTAAGAAGATATTCTAAGAACAATAAGAATATGTTATTTTTAGGAACTTTACATGACATGCACTTTAATTTTGATGAGTATGGTTTTCATCATCTAAAGGCAATTCTTACTAATTATAAACCCGATGTGTTATTAGTAGAGAGTAGACAAGATGAATTAGACTTAGAAAACTACGCTGATGGTCCTATTGAAATGTATTACTTAACTATGATTGCTAAAGACTTTGGTATAGAAGTAAAAGGTGTTGATTGGTATGACCCTAATATTAATAAACCTGGTACTACTAATAAAATTAGAGATGAACATATTCTTTCAAATATAGAGGAGTTCTCTAAACAATATACTAAGCCCTTAGTTGTTATAGGTGCTACACATTTGTTACTAGAAGATAAAATGTTAAAAGAAAAAGGATATCAAAGACAAGCAATATCTAAATCTGAAGCTGATAACTTATATAATCATGGAGATAAAGAATTAGTATTTCATAAAGATACACCAAAATATATAGATACAAGAATAAATAGACTAAAAGAGTTTGAAAATAATAATGATTTAGATGAAAAATGGAGTCAATCTATAAAAAGGTTAATTGAGTACTCAAATAGATTCAAGGAAAACTATAAACATGCGAATGAGGAGATTACAGATTGAAAAAGTATATAAAAGAAAACCAAATAACTTAAAGACATTTAGATTATTTGTATATATAGCTCTACCACTGCTATATGTCAAATTTTGGACTAGTCCAAGACGCATTGATCGATTTTGAACAGTATGAAATCCGATTAGAACAAATTTTAGATGAACATAATTTATCGTTAAGTAACTTAGATAAAAGAGTCGAATCAAATAGTCTTGACTATAGTTATACAGTTGATATAAGCTCAACTGCAAAGTTAAAAATAACACTTTCTTTCAGTAATCGAAAAGAAAAAATTGAACTAGATTATTACAATACCATAGAAAACAATAGTTTAAGAATGGATAGTAATCATACAGAAGTTTTATTAGAAATATACAATTCTATCAGTTCTAAACATTTTGAAAAAGATATTTATCATTCATATCTTACAGATGAAAAATATGTTATTGAGAATAACAATGAGAATGGTTATACAGAGAAAAGAGAAATAAATTTAGATTTTTTTGAAAGATGGAGAAGTACATATTATGTTTATCCTGAGAATGATGTTTTTCTAGGTATTCCTGTAGAATATCATGAAAGGATATATATGGCTGGTTTGATTTGATTGAAATAGGTTATGCTTCAGCTTGAATGTCAAGTATAGGTTTAACTAAAAAAAAAGAGGCATTATTCCCAAGCTTGGAATAATGCCTTTTTCAATACTTCACACATATTTAGTCTTTTATCTTTGATATGACATGAAACTAAGTTATAATATTTATTAGGTGATAATATGAAAATAGGATTTATAAGTTTAGGATGTTCAAAGAACCTAGTTGACTCAGAAATGATACTAGAGATATTAAATAATGCAGGTTGTGAAATAGTTAGTGACCCAGCAGAAGCTGACGCTATATTTATTAATACTTGTGGTTTTATAGAACCAGCTAAACAAGAAGCTATAGAAACAATTAAAGAAATGAACGAATACGGTAAGAAACTAATAGTTACCGGTTGTTACGCATATAGATATTTAGATAAGATAAAAAAAGAAATGCCTTTTGTAGATAAAGTTATTCCTTTAACTGATTATCCTAAAATCCATTTAATCTTACAAGATTTATTCAAAGATTATAATTTAAAGTTTAATGCTTTAAAATATGAAAATAGATTACTAACTACTAGTCCATATACACCATATGTAAAGATATCAGAAGGTTGTGATAATCATTGTACATATTGTGCTATACCTTTAATTAGAGGTAAGTTTAGATCGAGAAGTATAGAAGATATCTTACATGAATGTAAAAAATTAGTTGAAAATGGAGCTATTGAAATAAACCTTATTTCACAAGATACTACTAGATTTGGTAGTGACTATAATAATGGAATAAGTTTATTACCAAAACTATTAAGAGAAATATCTAAAATAGAAGGTGTTAAATTAATTAGATTCTTATATCTATACCCAGATGAAATTACTGATGAGTTAATTCAAGAAGTTAAAACTAATCCATTAGTAGCTAATTACTTTGATATCCCTATTCAACATATTTCAACACCTGTCTTAAAGAAAATGAATAGACGTGGTGATGAAACATTTATTAGAGGCTTACTAACTAAGATAAAAACGGAAATACCTGACGCTATATTAAGAACTACTTATATCGTAGGGTTCCCTAATGAAACTGAAGATGATTTTGATAAACTATATGATTTTACAGAAGAGTTTGAATTTGATAGATTAGGTGTATTTGCTTATTCAAAAGAAGAGGATACTCCATCTTATAATTTTGATGATCAAGTACCTGAATCAGTAAAACTAAATAGATTAGAAAAAATCATGAAATTACAAAAGAATATATCAAGAAGAAAGAATAGATTACTAAAAGGAAGTATCCATTACACGATAGTAGAAAACTATGATCCAGATAGTAACTTTTATTATGGAAGATCATATGCTTTCGCACCTGATGATATAGATGGAATGATTGTATTTCAATCAGACAAAGAATTAAGTATTGGTGATTATGTACCAGTTAAAATCAAATCAGCTTTTGATTATGATTTAGTTGGTGACTATATAGAGGAGTAAACATGTTTATTACATTAATATTAAAAGGATTTTTAATTGGAATAGCTTTTATAGTACCGGGACTTAGTGGTGGAACACTAGCTGTATATCTAGGTGTATATGATAAGTTATTACATTCTATAGGGAATATCTTTAAAGAGTTTAAGAAGTCAGTTACTTTCTTAATACCAATTTTCTTAGGAATAGCTATATCAGTTGTTTTAACTGCCAAAGTATTTAGTATTCTATTAGATTGGAATTCATTTATTGTGTTATTCTTCTTTATTGGATTAATGCTAGGTGGATTAAAAAGTTTATCTGAAAATGTTGAAAATAAAAAACAAGCTTCAAATATCATTAGCTTTATAGTAGCTTTCTTAATTGTTATATTATTAGTTGTATTTGAAAAACTAACAACTACATCAGCTATAAGTGTAATTGGTACTGATATAGGAAGTTTAATAGTAGTATTCTTAGTAGGTATGGCTGCGTCTATGACAATGATTGTTCCTGGTATATCAGGTTCTGCACTACTTTTAGTATTAGGATTCTATACAGCTATTGTATCTAATATAATTGGCAATATTACAGATATGGATGCTTTAGGTTATAACGTGACTATCTTAATACCATTCTTATTAGGAGCTGCAGTAGGTGTTATATTATTTAGTAGATTAATTAGTTTCACATTAGAAAAATATAAATCTCAAACATACAGTGCAATACTAGGTTTTATAGTAGCGAGTTGTATTGCGATATTCTTTGAAATAAGAGATCCATCTACAGCAGCCGCTTTAGAAGATCAATTACCTATATACAAAGACATATTTGGATATTTAGGTTCTAATATTTTAACATTACTTGGAGGTATTGTAACTTTAGTATTAGGATTCTTGACTTCTAAACTATGGTTAAATAGAAGAGAAACTGCAAAGGAGTAGTTATATGAATGATTTAGAAAAATATATTATTGGACATAGAAGATACTTACATGCACATCCTGAAGTTGGGTTTGAGTGTTTTGAAACTCATGATTACTTAAGAGAAGAACTAAATGAGTTAGGTATAAAGAACTATCCACATATTGGAGTTAACTCAATTGTGGGAGTTATTGAAAATGGTGAAGGTCCAGTTATAGGATTAAGAGCTGATTTTGATGCATTACCAATTAAAGAGGATACTAACTTAGAATTTAAATCACAAAACATTGGTAAAATGCATGCATGTGGACATGATGCACATACTTCAATGCTTTTAGGTACAGCTAAATATTTATCTGAACATTTAGATGAATGGTCAGGTACTGTAAAGTTTATTTTCCAAGAAGCTGAAGAAGGTCCTAATCCAGGGGGAGCTTTTGGTATTGTTCAAGACGGTATAATTGACGATGTAGAAGAGTTTTATGGATTACATGTATCTACTTCATATGACTGTGGAGTAATTGCTTATAATGAGAGTAGAGTTTTAGCTTCAGCTGATACGATAAGACTTAAGTTTATCGGAAAAGGTGCTCACGCAGCTTATCCTCATTTGGGTAATGATCCTATTATTATGGCTGCCAATTTTATATCACAAGTTCAAACAGTAATTTCAAGAAAACTAAATCCAATGGAAACTGGAGTTATAACTATCGCTCACGTAGAAGCCGGAACTACTCACAATGTAATTCCTAATGATGCTTTCTTAGAAGGTACTGTAAGAACATATAGTGAAGATGTTAGACAAATGATTGAAAAAGAAGTAGAAAGATTAGCTAAGGGAATAGCTTATTCTCATGGTGGAAATTATGAGTTAGAGTATATTAGAGAATATAATCCAACTATTAATACATTAGATGAATCAAAATATCTGTCTAATATAGCTAAAGAAACATTAGGAGAAGAAAAAGTATTAAAACTTAAAGAACCTTCAATGGGAGCTGAAGACTTCTCAAGATATATTGATTTCAAAAAAGGAGCTATAGCATGGTTAGGTGTAGGGTTTAAAGACAGATATAATTATTCATTACATCATCCAAAAGTTGAAATAAATGAAGAAGCTTTAATTAATGGAACTAAATTATTTATAAATATAATCAAAAAAAGAGGAGAGAAATAATGTATTTAATTAAAAATGCTAATCTATTAAGTATGGTGGATATCAACTATGAAATCTGTGATATATTAGTAGAAAAAGGTAAAATCAAAGAAATTGGTAAATTAAACGTAAAAGACTATCCAAAAGCTAAAGTGATAGACGCAGAAGAAAACTTCGTTACTCCTGGTCTAGTAGACCCACATTGTCATATTGGTTTATTTGAAGAAGGTATTGGTTCAGAAGGTTCAGATGGTAATGAATACACTTCTCCAGTTACACCTGATATGAGAGGTATGGATGCTATAAAACCTCAAGACGTAGCTTTTAAAGATGCTTTAGAAGCTGGTGTTACTACAGTGTGTACAGGACCAGGTAGTGCTAACTTAATCGGTGGTACATTCTGTGTATTAAAAACATACGGTAAAACTATTGATGATATGATGGTAGTAGAAGAATCATCTATGAAAATGGCTTTAGGAGAAAACCCTAAAAGAGTATATGGTTCAAAAGGAAACGCACCATTAACTAGAATGGCTTCAGCTGCTGGTATTAGAGAAAACTTACAAAAAGCTAAAGACTATAAAGAAAAACTAGATGAATATGCTAAAAAAGCAAAAGAAGATCCAGAAGCTAAGAAACCTGAATACAATGCAAAATTAGCTTCATTAGCTAGAGTATTTGATGGTTTCCCAGTTAAGATTCATGCTCACCAACAAGATGATATTGTAACAGCAATTAGAATCATTGAAGAGTTTGGATTAAATGCTTCAATTGAACACGCGACTGAAGCTTATCTAATTCCTGAATATATAAAGAAACATAACGCAAAATTGATCCTAGGACCAACTTTAGGAACTAGATCAAAATATGAATTAAGAAACAAATCTTTTAAAGCAGCTAAGATTTTAAAAGACCATGGTGTTGATATAGCAATTATGACAGACCATCCTGTGATTTCATTATCAAATGCTTTAACTCAAGTAGCTTTATTTGTTAAAGAAGGTTTATCTGAATTAGATGGATTAAAAGCAGTTACTATAGATGCAGCTAAGATTAACCATATTGAAGATAGAGTTGGATCTATAGAAGTTGGTAAAGACGCTGATATCGTTATCTGGGATGGACATCCTTATCATTATATGACTAGAACTAAATATGTTTTAGTTAATGGGGAAGTAGTACATAAGCAATAATATAATTCAAAAAAGTGCTTGAAAAAAGCACTTTTATTTTGGTCTTTTGTACCGAACAAAAAAAACAAAATTACATTTTTGGTCTTTTGTATCGAACAAAAACATAAGAAAAATCATACTAGACTTAGTGTGAGTCTTTTTATAAGCACATTTATATACATCTAATCTAATTAGTATTTATATATCATTTAAGTGAAAAAAATATTTAAAATAAAATAATAAAAAAATATAGATATTTTTTTACTTTCCATTGACATTATAGCTAATAAGCGTAGAATATATAATGTGACATATGATAATAATAATGTTTTTAAAGATATCCTCAATTTACTAAAAAATAATGAACTCGTAAGAATAATACTATATAGTGACAGATATGCACTGTTGATACGATAAAACTAGTGTTATTCTTATATTTGATTTAATAAAAAATACTTAGAGAAAGAAATGAATATAGAAAATATTGAAGTGATAAAAGGTAATAATGCAATCTTTTATATTAACAAAGAAAATGGTAATGTTGTAGAAATTGAAAAAGAGTTTATAAATAATCAAAATAAACTAAATGAATTTCTAGATGAGAATGATTTCTTCAAAGAACAAACTTACTCAAAGCGGTTTAATAAAGATTCATTTAGAACTATATATATAAGTTTACACATATCAAGTAAATGTAACATGAACTGTAAGTATTGTTTTATGAAAGATAGAAGTTATGAAAATCTCTCATTTGAAGATTCAAAGAAGTTTATTGACATGATAATTAAAGAATACCCAAATGCTGGTAAGTATATAGTTGATCCAACAGGAAGTGGAGAGCCTTTACTTAGACTAGAACATTTATGTAAGATTGGAGAGTACTGTAAATCAAAAAGTAACGATCTGAAAAGAGAAGTGCTACCTATGATAGTTACTAATGGAATCTTATTAACAAGAGATGTTGTTAAAAGACTAAGAGAAGCTGGGATTCTTTTTGGAGTAAGTCTAGATGGAGATAAAAATACAAATGATTTATATCGATGTGATTATACAGGAAAAGGCACATATAAAAAGATAATAAAAAATATTAAGAATATAGAAGATAGATCACTAATGGGAGTTGCTCTTACAATAACAGATAAGAACTTGGAATTAGTGAGTAACCTAAGACACTTGATTAAATACTTCCCAAAAGTAAGTATGAAACCAGTTAGGGCTATAGATTCTAATATAGGTATAAATGAGAATAACATAGATAAGGTTAAAGACGCATATACTGATCTATGTGATTTCCTTTTAATTCAAACATCAAAAGGAAATCTAGAATACTTATCAGCAATTTTAAATGGTGATGACTATTTTGGTAAGTTTTTACTAAGAACAATTCTAAATCAAAAAGTAACCACAAGATGTGATGCTGGAATTGGAAGATTTTCTTTGTCACCTGATAAGAAGATTTATGCATGTCCTGGTTCTATTGATATAGATGAGTTAGTTGTAGGAACATTAGAGGAAGGTATTTATAAAGAAAAAAGAGAACTCCTATGGAACACTCTTATTAATAGAAAACAATGCCAAGACTGTTTCGCTAAGTTTGTTTGTGGTGGAGAATGTTTTGTTAACGCATACTATTCAACTAAATCCATTATCGAAAAAGATGATGTAATGTGTGAGTTAAAGAAGCATCTATATACATTATCTCTAAACTTTAATCACTACTTAAAACAAATGGATTGTTACAGTGTTGTATTAAGGTGGTGTGTAGATAAGTTGAAGAGGTTTGATGAAGACAAGGAAATTACTAATTTTCTAAACAATAATAAAGATATTAGTTTTAACGAACTAAAATATAATCGTGATATGTATAATTTAAAAGAAAATAAAAAGGAGATTAAATGAAAAAGGTAATATTAATTGTTTGTTTAACATTATTAGCAATGTACACTTTGTCGCTAAATGTGGAAGCAAAAGAATCAAATGTGAATAAAAAGATAAATACCCATGTTGCATCATTGGCACAGAAAGTAATGTGTGATCAATATGATGTTTGTTCCGTAAAAGATTTTAAAATAAAAAAAGAAAAACTATTCGATATAGAGCTAAATGAAATTGGATATGTTTTTGATGTGTCTGTAAAAAATAATAATGAAAAAATGTTTGTTATAGTACTAGAAAATGAGTATGGATATAATATAGAAGAATATGTTATTGACCAAGAGTCACCATTTGTTCATAAGAAATTAAGAAATATATATCTTGGCTATGGAATGTATTATGAGTTAGACAAAGATTATCTACTTGATTCATTAAATAATAAGGCGTATAATTATTTTGATATTTTAAATTGGTTTGGTATAAGTGATGATGGAGAATTAATACTTGCTTCGTCAGTTCCAATTAGTGAACCTCATAATGAGACACTAGAAACTTATAATTATTATGAGTTAGTAGAAGAAACAAATTATCTAAATAATAACTTTCCATTATTTAGTACAAGAATTAGTGAGCTAACAAATAATAAAGGTAATAATTGTTCACCTATTGCTGGATTAGAACTTTTACTTTATTATGATTTCTATTATAATGATTTAACACCAGTATATAATGTTATTGATTTTTCAACTAATGACTACTATATATATGATGATTTTTATAATGATTATTACGGGCTAAATAATTGGAATGAGTTGGTAGATTTGTATCTAGATATGTATGATAAAATGGGGACAAATGATATTTTTGGATTGGGAACTCCGCATATTAATTTTCATTTAGCAATTACAGAATATGCTAATTCAAAAGGTTATGAAGTAACAGTTAATGATATAGTAGGTGATTCTCAAGTGTTTGTGTCGACTAATAATACTTCTTTTGATAATGAAAATGCATGGGGAAACTATAAAAATGCAATAGATAGTGGTAAACCTGTTGTTATTCAATTAGGAGGTTTGGCAACTGAGTATTATATTGCCATTGAAGATGATAATTTAAGAATAACTGAAGACAATCTTATTATTTATAGATACGGAGTACCTTATTTGTATTATGATACAATAGAGTACCAGTACACTGCGTGGGAAGGTTTGGGAGAATTACATACTGTAGTTGGTTATGGGTATGTAGAGTATGAACTTTATGAAGCAAATATGTATAATTCAAGCTTAGTATTTTTAAGAGAAGATAAATTTGCAGTTGTTGCTTGGGGATGGACTTCAGTAAAATATGCATATATTGCTTCTAATAGCAGTACTGTTAGTCAAGCTTACTCAATAAGTATTGAACCTTTTACAGTGCCCGGTTGTTAGAATGTGAAGGAGATTATGATGAAGAAAAAAGTTATTGTTTTAGTAGTTATCGTAATGTTATTATCGAGTTGTTCTAGTTTCGGATATAAAACTAAAAGTGAAGATAATCCTGATTACTATATCGATTATTTAACAGAATTAGGGTATTCTAATATTGAATTAGAATATGGTTCAATTAGTAAAGAAGTAATGAATTTAACTTATGAATTCAATGGTTATGATATTGAAACAAAAAGTGATTTTATCTACTTTTATACTTGTTATGATAATGAAGGAAATAAATATAATGCTTTTATGCCAGATAGAGTAGGAGAAGATAATATTGTATTTAAAGATTTTCTTTTAACAGATAGTGAATTGATAGATATAGTAGATAATTATAACAACACTACAGAAGGAGTTATTATTTCTATTGAAGGTAATGATATTAATACATTAGATATAATATTAAATTTAGATCAAATAGGAACTGAATTTGTAGAAGATTGGTATATTGAAAGAACAATTAATGGAGTTCAACTAGACTTTGATTCAGATTTAATTAAAGACCTTATCAGAAACAATCTTTCATCTGCCTTAGTATATAACATCGGTAGATATTATATATATGGTTCTAGTAGTGTTATGACAGTATTTCTTGGTTATGGACCTAATGATACGTATGTATTATTAGCTGAAGACATGCAAAATGGTACAGTTGAGATATTACATACATTTCAAAACGAATAATAAGAAATAATATAATATATAAATCAAATCGCCTACTTTCGTAGGCGATTTTATGTTCTAAATAATGAATGATATACTATTGAATTGTGTAAGAAACTAAAATAGCCTTAGTTTTATTATCTAGTCAAGACAAAGAAAATAGTCATACTAGACTTTTCTAGTATGACTATTTATTTTGCTAATTTCTCTTTTAATTCATCATTATAAGCTTTTTGACAATCTTCAATTAATTGAATAGCTTCTTCCTTACTATGATACTCTAATACTTCAACATTATGTCCAGGTTCTAATATTTTGTAATTACTGAAGAATAACTTAATTTCTTTTAATTGTAATTCTTTCATATCAGTGATTTCTTCTAAATCATCGAATCTTGGATCCGCATCCACAACTGCAATAATTTTTTGATCGTGATCACCTGAATCAATCATATCTAAATATCCGATTACTCTAGCATCCACTATACATCCAGGGAATGTTTTAGTAGTAGCTAATACTAATATATCTAATGGGTCATTATCTTCAGCTAAAGTCTTATCGATAAACCCGTATTCTGCAGGGTAAGTCATTTTAGAGTATAATACTCTATTTAATTTTATGCGATTTTTTTGTTTGTCTACCTCATATTTATTTTGAGTTCCCATAGGGATTTCCACAATCGCTTCTACTATATGTCTCAAATTTATCATCTCCAGCAAGAATTATAACGTAATTTTTGCACATTTTCAATAAAAAACACCCTGTTTAAGCATTATTTACAAATATATTATTCATTTCTTTCATTTTATGTTAAAATATCTTTGAAGGTGGTGATATTATGAGGCTATTATTTTTTACTGGAGAGAGAACTTACTTAGAGTGGCTGAATGATGTATACTGGTGGCCTGTTATACTATGTGTATTAATTATTCTAGTTGGGTTATACTTTATATTCTTATATAAACCTAAACCGAAAACAAGTAAATTAACAGAAAATGAAGTACTAGCTATTGTAAATCTATTTGGTGGTGATGGAAATATTAAATCTGTTTCTAAAACTGGACAAAGATTTAAAGTAGAATTAAATAAAATTGAAGATTGTAACTTAGAAGGATTAAAAGATTTAGGATGTACTGGGATATTTATTTCTGGACTACAGGTAAAATTAATTTTTCCTTTTGATGCAGATGCTTTAACAGAAAAATATAATTCTTAGGGGAGGATATTATGATTGTTGGTAAATACAAAGTAACTTATGAGAATGGTTTACATGCAAGACCGGCTACTAAATTAGTTTCTAAAGCTAATAGTTTTCAGTCTGAAATGATTCTGGAGTATAACGAAAGAAAAGTTAACTTAAAATCGATTATGGGTGTTATGTCTTTAGGTGTTCCAGCAAATCAGAACATCAAGATATCTTTCAATGGAAAAGATGAAGAAGAAGCTTATAAAGCGATTACTAGAGTAATCAACGATATCAACGAAATGAATTAATGTAAAAAGGCCTTTTGAAAAGGCCTTTTATTTTTGGGTTATTTTCTTCCTAAACCAACTTTTCTTTTACACTTACGCATTTTCTTGAATGCATAGTTTGAAGCTATTTCTCTACCTTGGTTTAAAGTTTCTTGTAGTTCTTGTGATTTAACAATCTTATTGTATTTCTCTTGAATTGGTAATAATGTATCACATACAACTTGTCCTAAATTTTCTTTGAATGTTTTGTAGTTTGAATCTTTGTATTCATCTACTATATCTTCAATTGATCTATCTGTACAACTAGCATAGATAGTTAATAGATTAGCTAAACCTTTTTGGTTTTCTTTGTCATATTTAATAATGCCTAATGAATCAGTTTTGGCTGATTTTATTTTTCTTTTAATAGTAGCTTCATCATCAAACATTGTGATATAACCTTTATCATTATTATCAGATTTAGACATCTTCTTTTCTGGGTTCTGTAAGTCCATGATTCTCGCTCCAACCTCAGGAATTAGAGGTTCTGGAACTGTAAAGAAATCACCGTATGCATTATTAAATCTGTTAGCGATTGTTCTTGTTAGTTCTAGATGTTGTTTTTGGTCATCTCCTACAGGCACGTAGTCAGCGTCATATAAAATAATATCCGCAGCCATTAATGCTGGGTATGTAAATAAAGAAGATGTGATTCCTGTTTCTAGTTTAGCGATTTTATCTTTATATTGAGTCATTCTTTCTAACTCACCCATATATACATTTGATTGTAAGATATAACCTAGTTCTACGTTTTGCATAACTTCTGATTGGATATACAAAACTGTTTTTTCCATATCTAATCCACAAGCAATATACATACTTGCAATATCTAATGTTCTTTTTCTTAGTTCAGCAGGCACTTGTCTTACAGTGATTGCATGTAAGTCAGCCACAAATAAGTAAAACTCACAATCTTCCATTTTCTTTTGTAGTTTTACAAATTGTTTTATAGCACCTAAGTAATTACCTAGGGTTAATGTTCCAGTTGGTTTAATCCCTGATACGATTCTTTTCATAATTTTCCTTGTATAATAAATTTGTAG
>NPIG01000223.1_pt4 | contig 23946 bp, 15 predicted proteins | sample 8637441 | NCBI WGS metagenome assembly NPIG01 (sample SAMN07420675, study PRJNA396082) | bioreactor metagenome | isolation source: sample BR6 brine-fed electro-methanogenic bioreactor BR | place: Japan: Kochi | collected 2016-06-14 | reverse complement strand
AGTTGGATGGCGTGCATGCCGTACTCGCTCTGAATGACGTCGCTGATCTCACCCGGCTTGAGCTTCGCCGCCGCTTCCCGGTAGAAAGCGGGCAGTTCCACGGCGGGCACCATGCCGAGGTCGCCGCCCTTTGTCCGGTCGGGGGCCTCTGACACGCTCTGCGCCACGGCCTCGAACTTCTCGCCGGCCTTGACGCGGGACAGGGCCTTGTCAAGTTTCGCGCGTGCGGCGGCCCAGGCCTCCTCGTCCGCTTTTTGCGGCGACGGCTTCGGTCCCACGAAGATCTGGCGCAGGTGCAGGCGGTTCGGACGGCGGAACAATTCCGGCCGCTCCTGGTAGAAGCGCCCGATGTCGGAGTCAGGCACCGTGGCGCCCTGTTCCTCGGCGACGGCGTCCCATGCCTTCTGGACAAGCAGAGACTTGCGCACGTTGTGCAGCGCCTCTTCCTCACTTTGGCCCGTGCGCTCGAGTACGTCTGCCTTGCTCAGGTCCTGTTCTTCGCGCTGTTCCATGCGCTTCTTGATGCGCTCGAGTTTCTCCGCAAAGGCCGCATCGACTTCACCTTCCGAGACGGTGAAACCATGATTCAACGCATACTGATGCAGGATTTCCCGCTGAATGAGTTCGCCGAGGCACGCCAGCGCCGTGCGCACGCGCACAGTGCTTTCCACGTTCTCGCCCCGCCGCTGCGCGGCCGCCACGGCAAGCTGGGTGTGGTAAAGAAACAGGAAGTCATCGCGGCTGATAGGGGTGTCGTTTACGAGAGCAACCGGCCCATCGGGCACGGAACGCTCTACGACGTCCAGCCGGGACAGGTCCGGCGCCCGCGCCACCGCCGCCGGGGCGCCAATACACAAAACCACTAGAAAAACCGTCGCCCTTCGAGTCATCTCACGTCTCCAGATTACATCTTCCGGCGCCAGTGCCCCGGACGCCCGCCGAGCGGGCATCGGGCAACACCGTTTATTGCCTTTTGGAAAGACCGCCAGCCTAGCACATTGCCGCGCACAAGCCCAATTCGCGGCAGGGGCCGGGATTACTCGGGCGGCCCCGCCGCCTCCTCGCTTTCCCCCTCAGATTCCAACTCGCCCAGGTCCTCCTCCACCGCTTCGATTTCCTCTATTTCGGGAAACTCTTTCTCGCCAACCCAAAGCAGGTAAATGACGAACAGTCCCACGGCGGCATAGGACACGACAAAGGTCAGGCCCACGCTCACCACAACCGTCATGGGCGGCACGGGCGTGCCCAGCGCGCCGCGCACAAACCACAACAGCAGGGAAAAGGTCGAAAAGGCCAGCGCGGCCACCAGGGCGACACGTGACGGCTCAAGGATAAGCTTGCCCGCCGGGCGGTCGCTGAACAGGCGGCGCAAGTGCGGCCGCTCCACCGTGTGCCGGTTGCTGTTCCTCATTTCAGGCATGGCCCCATGCTAACACATCGCCCCGCGCCCGGTAACCACCGCGCAGGTCACAGGTTTTCGCCCGTACCTGTTTCCAGGTGCGGCTTCTGCTCATTCCTTGTCCACCCGCCCCGGTAAAGGTGGTTGAATACCGTGAACCCGTCCTTATGCACGCGCACCTCACTGAACCCGCCCGGATGGGCGCCGTCCGGGCGCTGCATGAACAGGGCCGTGGTTGACACGTGGCGCAACAGGGGATAGGTGGTGTCGCGCACGTAACTGAAGCGGTGCACGTGCCCCGAGAGATACAGCACGTCGCGGCCGCTGGCGCCCAGCGCGCGCCGCAGCAGTTCGGCCTTGCGCAGCCGGCGGCCGGGGCTCGTGCGATAGGCGTGCGTCTCATGCAGCACGGGGTAGTGCGCGCCGACCAGCACCGGCCCCGGCGGGCACGCGGCGACCAGTTCCGCGGTGCGCTCCGCTTCCGCCCCTGTGATGCGCCCCTTGGAGGACAGCCAGTTCGCGCTGACCGTGGGCGCCAGCACCATCGGCGTGCCGCCCGGCAAATCGACCCGGCATGGATACCCTTCCGCCGGCAGATAGTCCCGGAAGTGGCGCTCGAACCGCTTTCGGCGCACCGATTCGAATGTGTACACGTCGTGGTTTCCCGGCACCACGAAAACCTTCAAACCCCGGTCTTCGAGGCGTCCGACGAAATCGGCCGCCAAGGCAAACTCCCGGCTCGTGGCGGTCGATGTGAAGTCGCCGCCCGCGAAAACCGATGTGGCGCCCGTCTCCCGGAGCATGTCCGCGAACTGCTCGGCCAGGTGCGTCTGGAATTCACGGCGCCGGCGCAGCAGCACATTGGCATTGCCAAGCATGCGCTTGTTCATCAACTGAAACGGATTCAGCACCACCTGCCAGAAGTGGAGGTCGGTAATGTGCACGAGCACATCGCGCGCGGTTGCGCCCTGCCTTGCCGGGGTTTCCGTCATCCCAGCAACTCGAGCAGCCGGTCCAGGCTGAGGGCGTTTGCCTCAATCCGGGCACCGGGCCACCTGCGCTCGCCGGTCCCGGCCGTGTTCATGAGCACGAGCTCCCGGTCCGCGAGCATGGCGACGGCCGTTTGTTCCCCGCCAACGGCGAGGATGCACGGGCTGTAGAAACGCTTGGCCCAGGCCCTGTCTTCGTCAAGCGGAAAGCCGTTGAGGTCCGCCAACACCGTGGCCGGGGCACCCGCGATGGCGCTGGCGAAGAGACACCAGAGCCCGGCGTCCTGGAATCCGGCCACAGCGACCTTCCCGGTGAGGTCGCGCCGCGAATCCAGGAAGGCCAGCGCGGTCAGCACGTCCTGCACGCGGTATCCGGCGTCTGTGGGCTGGAAGGTGTCCATGTACCTGCCTTCGCGCACGCGCTCCGTCCGCTGGTCCGGCGCGTGATGCTCGCCGGTGAGGAACGCGTCAATGCACAGAATCGCCTTGCCCCGGCTGATGAGCCCGCGGACAAGCGGTCCCGGCCCGCCGTTCGCCAGGTCGGCAAAGGCCGCCTTGCCGTGCTCGTGCACCAGCAGCACCGCGTCCTGCTTTTCGGGTCCGTAGCCGCGATAGAAGACCGCCGGGACGGCATCGCCCACGCAGGGGCGGCGGAGTATCCAGCGTTCCGCCACATAGCCCTCGCGCTCTTCGGTGCCAAGACGCTCCGGCGCAAGCCCGTTCACATCGACTGTTTCCGCGCCAAGCACCTGGGAAAGCGCCGCACCGTAATTCTCGCGGAACGCCGCAGCCTCCGCGGTATCCGCGGGCAGCAGGGCCGCCCATTTCGCGCGAATGCGCGCACGGACCCCGGCAATGAGCTCATCGCTCGACGGATACCCATCGGGAGGCGTGTCGCCCGGGAACACGCGCAGCTTGTCGCGCTCTTCCAGCGCGTACTCGGGCTCGCTGTAGCCTTCCCAGTCCCCGCCGAGCAGCCAGCGCCCGAAGAAGCGGTACATGGCTTCGCGGCTGGCGAGGTTGTAGTTGTGGCCCGCGTCGATGTGCACATTCCGGACCTTGTCTTCCGCGTCATAGAGGGCGTAGATGCTGCGGATGGCCGGATACTCCACGCGCGGCGTTTCCCGGGTCCAGTCCCCGGTGGCGGAGACCAGCAGCAGGGGGCGCGGCGCCATGAGCGCGCCGATTTCCATGTTCGAATTGTCGAGCCGCAGGATAGGCGCGTTTTCGCAAGTGCATCCGCCCTGCATGCGCGAGGAGATCATGTTGACTGGCGCGGCCACCTTCACGCGGTCGTCCACCGCCGTCAGCGCGAAGGTCTGTGTGCCCCCGCCCGATGCGCCCGTGCAGCCGATGCGCTCGGTGTCCACTTCGGGCAGCGATTCGATGAAATCAACCGCTCGGATGCTGGACCACAACTGCATGGCGAAGGGGTGGATGCCCCAGAGTTTCTCCACATCTCCGCCCCAGCCGTGCTCGAACTGCAGGCTGTCGTTGTACCCGACCATGTCGTAGGTAAACGCCACGATGCCCATGCGCGCGAGCGTGATGTTGCGCGCGGGCACGGAGCCGCGCTCGCCGTCTTCGAGCCGGCCGTGCTCCCAGTGCCCGTGCGGGCAGACCACCCCCGGAAACGGCCCCTCGCCCACTGGGCGGTAGAGGTTGCCCGTGACGAGGAAGCCCGGCCAAGCCTCGAAGTGCACTTTCTCGACGGTGTAGTCGGCGTGTTCGACGCGGTCGAATACGCGCGCGTTAAGCGGGGTGCGCTCAGGCAGCGGCCAGAGCCCGCAGGCCAGCAGGATGCGCCGCCGCAGTTTCTCCGCGTAGGACTCCCAGGCTTCCACCGTGCCGAACGCCGGCATGGTGAACACCGTGTCCGTGTGCCTCGCGCTGAGCGCCCGGCGGTCGGTCACGGCCCTGGGTTGGTCGAAGACCCGCATGTCGGCAAGGGCCCGCTGCGGGTCAAACCGCTCCGCATTGCTGAACGCCACCGCAACGATGGGGCCTTCGATGCCGAGTTCCACCGGGCCCGCGTCGAGTTGCACAACGCCGGCGCGGTCCCATGCGTATTCCGGGCTGTCCTCGCCTTTTTTGCTGCTTACGGGCAGTTTTTCGCCGTTCACGCGGAGCGCGGCATCCTCTCCGGTCCGCGCCCACGCCCAGAACAGGTATTCGCCCCCTGCCTGAACGTCCGGCGCGCGTCCGGGCAACTCGTGCGCATTGACCCATAGGGCTTCCGGCTGTTGCGCGGCAAGACTCGCCGCCAGGATGGCCACGACCAGCATTGTCCCATACCTCCGACCCGGTTGCCGGGTATTTTTCCTCGCATCCACAGGAGAGCAAAGCATACCCCGTGTGGCGCGGCGGGGTAAAGGCGGCCGCGAAAACGGGGTAGAGGGGGCTCAGCCCCGCAATGGCCCCTCTGCCGGCTCAGTGGCGCCCGGCAGTCGCGCGGCGTCCGCAGACCCACGCAAGCCCGCCCAGCAGCAACGCAAGCGCCGCCAGGCCCAAGCCGCCGGCCGCGGGAATCGATTCCGCCACGAGCAGCCGCGTGGGATTGGTTTGCACGCTGGACAATGCGTCGGTGATCACGCAGTAGTAGACGCCGCTGTCGCCTTCTTCCAGGGAAGCGATGGTGTACGCCGGCGCGTCTGGTCCGACCGGGGTGAGTGCGCCGTTGTCGCTGCGGCGGTACCACTGATAGGAAGGCGGTCCCGCGTTGCCCTGCACGGCGACCTCGAAGGTCTGGGAATCCCCTGCCAGGGCGATGACATATGCGGGCGGCTCTTCCACCACAGTGAGCACGCTGCCAATCAGGGACATGGTATTGCTGCTGTCGGGCCGCATCGCGTTGCCGGCGAGGTCCTGGCCGCCGCTGATGGTCACCGTCGCCGAACCCTCATCATCCTCCACCAGCGCCCGGTTGAACGACACCCGGTAGGTCTGGCTGTTGAGCCATGCGCCGTCCCCCGCCCCCTCGACCAGCACGCCGGCCTCGAAGTGGTTGTCCACTTCCTCCGGCGACAATGCACGGTCGTACAACGCCACCAGCCGGAACTCCCCGCGCCACAGGCGCGCGCGCACAAACTCGTTGGCCAGGCCGAGCCGGTAGGAACCGTCCCAGTTGGAGAAATTCCCGGAAACCGTTTCCGAAACCTCCTCTGCGCCGTCCACATAGATGCGCACCTGGCCCCCGGCGTCACGGGTGTACACGATGTGCTGAAGTGCGGTCGCCGTCAGGCCATTCGAGGTGTTCACGGCGGGAATGCCGTTCTCCGAAGTGTCAGTCGTGCGCAGTCGGCCCTGGTAAGCGTTGCCGTCCTGGCCGAGCGTGACATTGCGCGCGCCCGTGTCCTGGGAGAGGGTGACGATGCGCGCGGGCCCGATTTGCTCCGTGTCCGCCGGGGTCACCCACGCCTCGATGCTTATTGCATTGGTTGCTTTGACGGCCTCAATGACCTTGGCGGCGGGACCGGGAGAGGCGATGGTGGCCGTGCCCAGCACGGTCAGGCCGCCGGGACCCCACGCAACGGCCCCCGGCGTTTCGATGGTGAGGTCGAGCGTCGGGGCGACACCCGACACATCCCGAACGGTGTCCCCTTCGTTTTCGTCGAAGGTGTACAGCGCGAGCAACCCGTCCACGGCGCGGCCAAGTGGATTGAGCAGTGCGCCCGCGGGGCTGGCATGGATGACGCCGTTCGCTTCGGTCGCAATCGTAACGGCCGGAAACAGGCTGGTGTTCATGGGTTCGCTGAAGGTGATGTCGAGTTCCGGGGTGGACCCGAGCGGCGCCACCAGTTCCCCCGAGTCGAAGCCCGCCACACGGGGGCGGCTGCCGTCAACGGAATACTCCGGGCCGGTGTACCCCCCGTACAGCGGGTTGCTGTTGTAGCTTCGGTCGGTTATCGAGGCGCCCTCGATGACGCTGAGCGCGCAGGCGCCGTCGTTTTCCGCGTTGCGCACCACCACCTCATACTCACGCTCGGAGACAGCCGATACTTCGAGCCCTTCGTACGTCAGGCCCCCTGTGGTGTCCAGCGAGAAGTCGGCAGCGTCCACGCCCTGCACGCCTTCGCTGAACCGCACGATGTACGGAAGGTCGCCGCCGCCGCGCGGGCTGCCGGAACCCAGCGCAATCTCACTCACCACGGGTGCGCGGCGGTCCGACCAGAGTATGGCGTTGATGTAGAGCCGCTGGACATTCGGGTCGCTCAGCGTATTCGCGTCGCCGCTGTTGCCGGCGAACTTGAACGCCACCGCCCGCCCGTTTTCATACTCGCGCACGGCCACCGCGTCACTGCCCTGATCATCGGTGGCCAGCAGCAGTGCGGGGTAGGGGTCGTAATCGTTCATTGTGCCGACCAATCCCCCCGCGGTCACCGTGAAGGATGCGGGAAGGTCGCGCCACAGCGGGTGGGCGGCCTGGCCTGGAACCACGGAAACCGTCAAATCCAGCGGCCCGTGGCCGCCATCCCGGCCGAGAAGCATCAGGCTGCGCATGGCAGCCGAGAGCCCAAGGCCAAAACCGATTTCCATCTGGGCCGCCGAGTTCTCCGAGGTAATGAAGCCGCCGCCGCTGTTCTTGACGTAACTGGTAAGAATCGATACGCCCGAATTGGGCATCACATCGAGGGCATCGCTGTTGCCGTTGAGGTGCACCACCACGTCAAACCCAGTGGGGGAGGGGCTGAAGCCGTCGTACGAACCCTGGGTGTACTCGCTCAGGGTCACGTGGATTCCCGCAGCCTGAAAAGCCGAGATAAGGCTTTGGGTATTCGGGTTGAGCTGATTGACCGGCGGCGGGAAACTGCTTACAGAGTCATTCGAATCGTCCCAAAGCAGAAGCACATTCGGTCCACCCAAGGCCGGGGGCATCCCAAGAGCGAGGAGGAAGAGGCACGCCAGCGAGGCCGCGCAGGCACCCTTGTGGATACCGGATAGCTGTTTAGACTGTGCGTTCTCGTGTGCCCGGTAGCTTCCCTGCATAGTACCTCACAGCAGTTCGCGGTTTACGTGTTGAGATGCACTTTATTTGTATGGAGTATAGCATATGCCTCCAAGCACTTCCAGTAAAACCCTTAAATCACGCAAGGAATGCTGGTCTATCGCCAGGTGTGCCATTATGTAACAGGTGTCCTTTGGGCCAAGCCCGGCGGCGGGGTTGCCCGGCTGTTGCATCGCGGGGGTCTGGACGGCGACAATAGACAGATGCGCAAGAACAAGCCAACCGTACGCCGCCGGTCCGAGTCCATGACGGAGTTTCGCTCCCGCTGGTCGAGCCTGGATTCAGCTCCTGGCGCGGGCGACAGCGCCTCAAGACGCTTCTACTCGCTTGCCAGTCTCCGCAGCGGGGTGGACCATGCCGCCTCAGGCAAGGGCGGCAAGACGTTCGTGAGGCAGGGTCTGGAACGGGCTGCGGGTGCGGGGGGGCCACGCGCGGCGGAATTCGGCCTGGTCTGGGAGGATTTTTATCGGTTTGTGTTGCGCGTGTCGGTGCCCGCGCCCCGCCGCAAGCCCGCGCAACTTGCCTTGGTGGTTGCGAAGAACGATGCGGAATTCTCTATCCTGGTGGAGGCGGAGTTCGGCCACCTCGGCCATCTGCACGCATGTGCGCCCCGCTTTGTGGTTGAGCCTTTCAGCGCGGGCACGTTGAGCCTGCCCGAGAAGCGTCGCGGCGCCAGCGGCACACGTCAGGTCGGCGCCTATTTTCGTCAGGGGCTTGAGAATGCCCTGCCGCTGGGCGTTGCTCCGGGCGGGCAATTCACCGCCCTCGGCCGCGCGGCACACCGGTTCAGCATTGATGAAACAGAGTTTCTCAAGGGGCGTCTCGCTGAGTTTGTGCTGCGGAGTTTCGACCAGGGGGAAGGGCACATACCCGACCTCGACGAACTGTTGCCCGCCGATTTTCTCGTGGTGCCCGCCAGACAGGGTCGGCCGAAGCTGAAGCTGGGAGCATGCCGGCGCATGCGCCTGATGAAGGAACCCGCGCGGTGCCTGGCGGCCCTGCTCAATGCCAAGTGGCCCGCCGGCCCGTCCCAAACGCACCTTGTGCCTGACGAGGCGGGGCTGTTGGTTTCGGCGCTTGTCCGCGCGGTGGGCGAAACGCGTGCGGCCCGGTGGTCGGGCGAGTACCTGGCCGCCGTGGCCGCGAAGAGGCTGCCCGCCTGCCGTTCCGATTACCTTGACGCTCTCGGGCGCTTCGTGGTGAAATAGCCCCTTGTGTGTTGTGCATCCACCCGTTTTCCCCTTGGAAAGGCAGGCTCCCATGCGGCTTTGTTCAGTACTCGCGTTGGCTTTTCTGGCTGCATTCGGCGCATTCGCCGCGCCCCCGGTGTTTTTCGTCGCTCCCGGAGGCAACGACGCCTGGTCAGGCAGCCTGGATGCTGAGAATTCGGATGCATCCGACGGCCCCTTCGTCACACTTGCTCGCGCCCGGGAGGCGGTTCGTGCGGCAGGCGCGGGCAACGGCGCGCGGGTCTACGTGCGCGGGGGCGACTACTACCTCTCCGAGCCGCTCCGTTTCTCGGCCGAGGATTCCGGCAGTGAAGCGCGCCCCGTGGTCTGGCTGGCCTACAAAGACGAAACTCCGCGCCTGTACGGCGGTGCGCGCCTGACCGGCTTCGAGCAAGGCGGGAAGGGTGTCTGGACATGCAACCTCGCGGCGCAGGGCCTGGATGGAAAGACCTTTCGGCAACTGTTCTTCAACGGTGGACGCCTGGAACTCGCGCGATGGCCGAACAAGGGCGAAGGGGAACTCCCCGGCGGCGGGTGGACCTTCGTGGCCGGGGCCGTGCCGGGGGACAACAAGCGGAGCTTCAAGTACCTGGGCGATCGGCCGGATTCCTGGGCCGCTCCCGAGACTGCCGAAGTCTCCATCTGGCCGAACTACAACTGGTGGCAGACCATTGCAGGAATTGCGGAATTGGACCCGGCCGCGAAGACGGTCCGGCTGAAAGAGGAATTGCCCTATACCATCGAACCCGGCAGACGCTTTTTCTTCCGCAATATTCTGGAGGAACTCGACGCCGAAGGCGAGTGGTTTCTGGACCCGACGACCGGTGTGCTGCACGTGAACCTGGCGACCAACCCGAACGAAGGGGCCCTGGTGGCCCCGCTGGCACCCCACGTCTTCGCCTTCGAGGGCGTCCGGCATTTCACCCTGCTCGGCTTCACCGTCGAGGCGACCCAGTCCCACGCCGTGACTTTGGACAATTGCTCAAACGCCATCGTGGCAAAGTGCACGGTGCGCAATGCGGGCGAGTTCGGCATCCGCGTCGAGGGCGGAAGCAGCGTGCGCGTGCTGGGCAACGACATCTCGCACACCGGCCGCGGCGGCATTGTGCTTTCGGGCGGTGACCGCAAGACACTGACACCCGGCGGGCACGAGGCAATCAACAACCACATTCACCACTTCGGGGAACTCTACAAGACCTATCAGACCGGCGTGAACATCAGCGGCGTCGGCAACCGCGTGGCGCACAATCTGATACACGACGCGCCCCACATCGCGATTCTCCTTGGCGGCAACGAGCACGTCATCGAGTTCAATGACATCCACCACGTGTGCATGGAAGGCTCCGACAACGGCGCGTTCTACATGGGCCGCGACTGGACCCAGCGCGGCAATGTCATCCGGCACAACAAGTTTCACGACATCTACGGCTTCGGCCTCGCCGGGCTGGGGGCGGACCAGGACGGGGTGTACCGCTATGAGTCGCCGCACCAGGCCTGGGGCGTGTATCTCGACGACTGCAGCAGCGGCACGGCCATCTTCGGCAACGTCTTCTACCGGGTGCCGCTGTGCGGCGTCATGATTGGCGGGGGCCGCGACAACGTGGTGGAGAACAATGTCTTTGTCGAGTGCATACCCGCCTTGCACATCGATGACCGCTGGGACGCCTACTGCTGGGACGTGATGCAGGAACGGCTCACAGCGATGAACTACACGGAACCGCCCTACAGTGAACGCTACCCCGCGCTGCTCGAGATGGGAGACGACCCGCGCCGGCCCGAGAACAACCGTTTCGTCCGCAACGTGGTTGTATACGCCCACGACGGCTTCCACGGATTGAGTTCCACCGCCCCGAATCCCGAAGGGGCGGTGGTCTATGACTTCGACCAGTTCGACCCGGCCACGACGACCATCGACAAGAACCTGATCTTCCACGAAGGGAAGCCCGTGCGGGTGATTTGGAGCGTTTACAAGGAAGCCGGGCGTGAAGTCCTTGGCTGGGAACAGTGGCTCGAGCGGGGCTTTGACGCCAACAGTCTCGTCGCGCCTCCCAAGTTTTACGCTCCGGAAAAAGACGACTACCGCCTCTGGAAAGGTTCGCCGGCCCTGGAACAACTCGACTTCGAGCAACTGCAGGTGCACCGGGCGGGCCTGTATTTCGATGAGTTCCGCGCTTCCTGGCCGCCGCCGGAAGACACGCGCCGCGACGGCGTGGAGCACCGCGTGTTCCCGGTGCGGCTGGAGGCCGCAGAAGGGCCTGGGCCAACCGATTCGGGGGGAGAATGACCGCATGAAAGGACGGCTCCCTGATGGCTTCATTCCGGCCGGCATATCTTCGGCTGCTGGCTGAAGGCGGGTTCGCGCAGCGTGTGGAGGAGGCGCGTGAGCGGCTGAGGAGGTGCGCGGTCTGTCCCAGAAACTGCGGCGTGAATCGGCTTGAAGGCGAACTGGGTGAGTGCCGCACCGGCGCCCTGGCCCAGGTCGGCAGCGTCCACGCCCACCATGGCGAAGAACCGCCGCTTGTGGGCACGGGCGGCTCCGGCACCATCTTCTTCTCGTACTGCAACCTGCACTGCCAGTTCTGCCAGAATTTCGAATTGAGCGCCTTCGGAGAGGGGGAGGAGGTCAGCCCGGGATTGCTCGCCAACTCGATGCTGGCCCTGCAGGAGCGCGGCTGCCACAACATCAACTTCGTCTCGCCCAGCCACGTCGTTCCCCAGATACTCGAAGCGGTGCACGCCGCGGCGCAGCGCGGGTTGCGCATTCCGCTCGTGTACAACACCGGCGGTTACGACCTCGTGGATACGCTTCGCCTGCTCGAAGGGGTTGTGGACATCTACATGCCGGACATGAAATACGCCGATGACCGCGTTGCCGAGCGATATTCGAAAGCCCCGGAATACACCAGGCACAACCGCGCGGCGGTCCGGGAAATGCACCGCCAGGTGGGCGACTTTGTTGTGGATTCGGACGGCATCGCGCAACGCGGCCTCATCGTGCGGCATCTGGTCCTGCCCGGCGGGCTTGCTGGGAGTGAGGCGGTTGCGCGCTTCCTCGCCGGGGAGGTTTCGCGCGACACCTACGTCAACGTCATGGACCAGTACCGCCCCTGCCTGCGCGTGTGGTCCGAGCCGCCGCTTGACCGCCGCATTACGCCGCAGGAATATGCGGAAGCGCTGAGCACTTTCCGCGAAGCCGGCATCCACCGTTTCGCGGATTGACGGGGCCGCTATCCGGGGTGGTACCATTCCGCTTCATGAGCGCCTTCGAATATGACAGTGCCGAGCAGCGGCGGGTATCGCGGTTCTTTCGCGACCTGGTTCGCGCGCGGGAACTGGTCCGTGACCTTGTGTGGAAGGACCTGCGCGCGCGCTATCGCTATGCGGTGCTTGGCTTTCTGTGGGCGGTGTTCGAGCCGCTTGCGCTTATGCTTGTGCTCAGCTTCATCTTCACATTCGTGTTCCAGGCGAAGGCGAAGCTTGTCGGTGCGGACGAAATGCGGCCCTACGCCGTCACGCTGCTCTGCGGGCTTGTCTTCTGGCAGTACCTCGCGATGGCCCTGAGCAGCGCCACACAATCGCTTGTAGACAACCAGAACCTGGTCAAGAAGGTCTACTTCGCCCGCGAATCAGTGCCCCTCGCGGCAACCCTGTTTCCACTGGTCAACCTGTTTATCGGCGCGGCCGCCCTGCTCGTATTGCATCTGGCGCTCGGCGGGGGGCTTGACTTCGAAATACTGTGGCTGCCGGTGGTTTTCGCTGTTCAGTTTCTGCTGGTGGCGGGGCTTGGGCTGCTGTTCGCCTGCGGGCATGTGCATTTTCGCGACATCGGCAACATGGTGGCCGTGGCCCTCACCTTCGGGTTCTACGCGTCGCCGGTGCTGTATGAACTCGACTTCGTCCGTTCAGCCGCAGCGTCGGAGCGTGTGCCCGACTGGCTGGCGGGCGCCTATCTAGCCAACCCGATGGCGGGCCTCATCACCTGCTATCGCGGCGCGCTGTTCGAGGAACTCGTTTTCGAACCGGGATTGCTTGCCTGGCCCGCGCTGTGCGCGCTGCTATGCGTGACGGCGGGTGTGGTGCTGTTCCGCCGCACCGGCCCAACCTTGTCGGACTATCTCTGATATGCCCATTATCGAAACGGAAGGCGTGAGCAAGATGTATCCCGCCCGGCGGGGCACGCGCGATCTGCGCGGCCGTGGCGGCTTGGGCGACTGGCTGCGCGGCCGCAAGACGGACACCTTCCACGCCTTGCGCGACATCACCCTGTCCGTCGAGCCCGGGGAATCACTCGGCATTATCGGGCGCAACGGTTCGGGCAAGAGCACGCTGCTGAAGCTGCTGGCCGGCGTGACCCTGCCTTCGTCCGGCAGGGTGCGCGTGCACGGGCGGGTGGCGTCCCTGCTGGAACTTGGGGCGGGTTTCCATCCCATCTTGACCGGGCGCGAGAACATTTACCTCAACGCGGGCCTGCTCGGGATGCGCCACGCGCAGGTCGACCAGGTGATAGAGGACATCATCGATTTCTCCGGCATCCGTGAGTTCATTGACCAGCCGGTCGATACCTATTCGAGCGGCATGTACGTGCGCATCGGCTTTGCGGTGGCGGTGCACACTGACCCCGATATTTTCCTGGTTGACGAAGTGCTTGCGGTCGGCGACGAAGACTTTCAGCGGCGGTGCCGCGTGCGAATCGGGGAGTTAAAGGAGCAGGGCAAGACGATCGTCTTCGTGTCGCACGACCTCGGCGCCGTGCACGCGCTCTGTGACCGCGTGGCGCTGCTCAGCGACGGCCGCATGGTTGACCGGGGCTCCCCCCAGAGGACTATCGAGTACTACCTGCGCCAGGTCGGCCGCAAGAGCGGCATCCACCGAATGGAAAACGGCCCGCTCGAGGCGGTCTTCAGCCACGGGCGGATGTCGCTTTTTCATAACCGGCGCGAAGTGACCGCGCCCCGCGGACTGGAGATGCGCCTGGTCAGCATGGGCCGCGACCACCTGTCGAGCCAGGCCGAGTGGGAAGTGGTCGAAAGCGGTGCCGCCTCCTGCGTGGTCCGGGCCGAACTGTCGCGCCTGCCGGTCGCATTGTCCTGGGAACTTAAGCTAGAGGACGGGCGCCTGCACTGGCGTGCCGCCATCGAGTGCAAGCGGGAAGTCAACCTCGAAAACGTGGACCTGTTCGCGTTCATGCCGGCCTCGTGCACCAACTGGCACTATGCCGATGCAGAGGGCCGTTTCCCCGGCATTCAGCCCGGCCACCTTGAGTGGGCTTCGGTAGTTTCCAGTCAGGTGGGCGTGCGCGAGGCAGCCGTTGTCGACACCGCGCCGGAGGGCGCTCCGCCGGTCGTGGCCACACTGAAACCGGCCTCGCCCTTCTTTCTGCTCAGTCTGGAAAACAGCGACTATATGACCGGCGCCCGCGTCATCAGCGTGCACGGGTGGCTGCCGCAATCAGAGCAGCCCTGGCGCGCCGGACACCACGAGCTGGCCGAGGTGGTCTATGACTTCAGCATGGACGCGGCCGGTTTCGAAGCCTGGCGCACCGCGCAGGCGAAAAGGCGCACCGTGGCATCCGGCCCCTGGCGCGCCCATTTCAAGCGCGGGGCCATCGAGATGATGCAAGGTGAAACGACGTTCACCAGCATGCTGCACCTGCACACGCAAATGCGGATTCAAGGCATGTGGACCCTGAGCGAGGCGCTTCAATGGTCCTCCATCGAGTGTGAAGGCGACCTGCTGCGCGCCACGGGAGAGTCGGCGCGTTTCCCCCTGTTGCAGCATTGGGAACTGGCGCCGGACCCCGGCGGCTTCCGGTTTCGCGTATGGCTTGAGGCTGCCGAGACGGTTACACTGCAGGAATATAACGTGTCCGTAGGGCTCTCAGCGCAATATGCGCATTGGCGGACGTCCACAGAGGAAGGCGCCTTTCCCGACTTCGACCCCGAACAGCAGGAATGGCGGCATGTGAACCGAGACTACGCGGCGGGTGGTTTCGCCGAGGCGTCGGGCGGGGGGCTGCCCGTGGTGCGGCTGGAGCCGGGCCCGGCAGACCGCCTGCACATGACCGCCATCAACACGGGATACAACATCCGGGCCCGGGTGCTGCAGGGCATCGGCGCGGCCGACCAGCAAGGTCTGCTGCGTTTTGAGCCGGGCCGCCATAGCCTGTTCGACGGACGCATCGCGCTCAGCGAGAACGCCAGCAATGGCTAGCGCGCGGCCGGANNTTCAGTCGTTGTGCCGGCGTATAACCAGGCGCCGCTGCTGCTGCGGCTACTCGAATCCTTCGAACAACTCGAGAACGCCGCTTCGGTAGAGGTTATCGTGGTGGACGACTGCTCCACCGACGACACACCGGAAACCATGGAACGCTGGATGGCCAGGCCGCTGCCTTTTCCGGTGGACTACTTGAGGCTCGGACAGAACAGCGGCCCGGGCCATGCCCGCAACGCGGGGATTGCGCGTGCCCGCGCGCCGGTGGTCGCTTTTACGGACAGCGATTGTGTGGTCACCCCCGGCTGGCTGGTGAACCTGGTCCGCGGACTCGACCCCGAAAAGCGCATTGGGGGCGTGGGTGGCAAGGTGCTGCCCCTGTCCGACGCCACCATGGCCGCGCGCTACTATGTATTCAACCGATCGCTTGAACCCCCCGTTTCCAGGCAGTACCTCGTCACGTGCAACTGTTGCTATCTGCGTTCCGCGCTGCTCGAAGCAGGAACATTCACGGGTGACATACGCACGCCCGGTGGGGAGGACATCGCCGCCAGCATCCTGATGTGGAAGTGTGGCTGGCGCTTCGAGTATGCCGCGGACGCGGTCATCTATCATGACTTTCGCGACAACCTTCGCAACTTTTACAGGACCTGGCGCAACTATGGTTATGGTTGCGGGCTCGTGGCGCACCGATTGCTCAGCGAAGGCNNCGAGCGCGGCGTCTATGACGTCGACGACTTCTGGAGTGTCGTGCCTATCAGGCCGACCGTCACCGGTGTGCGCTCACTGATGAAGGACCTGCGCCGGAGCACCGCGGACTGTCGCAAAGGGCAACTCAGCTTGCCTCGCACCATTGAAAACGAGATCCTGCGCTGCTTCGAACGCATGGCCTATCTGCGCGGGTGGCGGCAGGGCGCTGCGCGCCACCGGGCGGAGACGGGACAATAAGCGAGGTGTTCGCTGCTCTGGCGCCCCGGCCCGCTTCCCGGCATCCGGTCCACCCGCCCAACCAACCTTGGTAACCGCCGTCACCAGCGGCTATGATTCTCTCGCAGTCGCGGAGACAAGCATAACGCCGCTTTCCGCCAATGCCAGGGAGTCGTGTACGCATCAGTGGAACTGACAGTATCGAGACGCCGCGTGCCGCCGGTGCGCGGCTTCGTATCCACGCACAATGTGCGAGGCCAGCGCTATTCCCTCACGCAATTGAAGAAGTGGCTGCGGGTGAACGCGGACGTTTTCAAGACGTTGAAGGTGGACCTGCAATGCCTGCGCGACGGGGTCGATGCGTTGCCGGAATTGCTGGACGACGCACGGCTCGTCGAACAACGCGTCTCTCTTCGGGTGCCTGCGGAGTGCCCGCCCGAGAGCGTGCCGGGATGGCCGGACAGCCGCTTGCTCGATATTCAGGTGCTCGCATACACGCCTTCGTCGCCCCACATTCGCCGCTGGTCCGAGGCCTGCCGCGCGGCCCGGGTCCCGTTTCGAATCCAGGTTTTTCCTCCGCACGAAGGAGAATTCGATGCCGCGCGCGCGGCCGATGCGCTGTCTGCCGCGGCGGCGGTCAATGTGGCGCTCGATGACCGGCTCTGGCCTAACCTGGCGCCCGTCAGTCCCGCCTGCAGTTTCGATACGGTGCGGCGCATGAACGCATTGGTTCGGGCGCTTGCCAGCCGGGGTGTGGAAGTCAACCTGCTGGACTTGCCGTTCTGCCACGTTGATGAAGAAAACCTGCTTCACGCGCAGAACGCCCAGCAATACTTCCTTGACCACCAGCAGTATCATCCCGGCGCATATGGTTTTGCGGTACAGGCTTTTCAATTGCCGCCGCACCGGGCGGAGAAACTGCTCGAAATCGAACTGGGGCGGCAGACTTCGTTCCACAACCTCGTGGATCAGGTTGCCATGCCCTGGATTCTTGAGCACCCGGCCGTGTACACGCGGGCCTGGGTGCTTCACAAGTTGACCCGGCATCTGCGTCTCACCCGCCAGCGCCCCCCGGCACTGCCTGAGAGCGTGGACGCGGCGGAAGCCGCGGTGGCGGCCATCCGCGAGCGCAGCCTTCGGCTCATGGGACCCGTCTGTGCGAAATGCCGCTTCCGGCGCATCTGTGCGCACGAAACCGAGGTGTATCAGCGGCGCCTGCCCGGCCTCGATATCTCGCCCGTCCCATTTGGCGACGAGAGCGAAATCCATGTTGACCCGCTCGCCTTCTCCAGGGAACAGTCCAAACACTACGACCCGGTCGACGCCGAACGCCATGCTTTGCCTGAGCGTCTGGAAAGCATGGCGGTCAGGGCCCGCGATATTGTGAACAACCAGGCGCCCACACGGGAAATTGCGCCTGAGAATTACGAGATCCAGGACCATATGACGCACCACATGCCCGGCGCGGTGCGCTGGTACACCTTCGCCAACGCGGAGATGCAGACCACCCCCCTTGCGCGGGTTCACCCGCCCTTCACCATCGGGGTCAGCTTCGGCGGGGGCATTGCGGAGTGCGTGGGGTTCAGTTTTGGCCGGCAGGCCCGCGTCATGTGCCGCATGCTTGCGCACCAGCATCGGCTGGTGCTGCACGTGGCTGCCTCCGGCGAATACGTGCTGTTGCGCGATGGGGAGGTTGTGTCGCCCACCGAGTTCCGGGACAGCTACTTCGTGCCCCAGAAGCTGGGCGGGCTCCTCGAACCCCGCATCTCGGTCGTAAACGCGGACGGCGGCATCGTCACCCAGGGCGTCATGCTGTGGGAAGGGGCCTTCAAGAAGCCCGCCCCGGAGGGCGTGCGGTTCAGCGTGCTGGTCGTCTGCACCCGCTACGCCCGCCGGTTGGAATCCGCGCTGCTCAGCATCGCGCATCAGCGCGAGGTTCCTCTGGAGCAAATCGAGGTCGTGGTCGGGTATGTGCCCGGTATCGACACCTCCGAGGACATTCTCGACAGCATCGAGCTTACCTTCCCCCGGTTGCGGGTCGTGCGCTCGCCCTTCACCCGGCACGACACGCGCTCCAAAGGTTTTATCATTAACGAATCGCTGGGCATGGTCTCGGGAGAGTGGGTGGTCCTCATGGACGCGGACATCATGCTCCCCCCCGATTTTTTCGCGCGGCTCGCGGAACTCGATGCGTCGGTGAAGGTGGCCGCCCCCGATGGCCGCAAGATGCTATCGCCCGAGCTGACCGCCCGTGTGCTTCTCGGTGCGGAGGCGCCGTGGGAAGACTACGAGGCCATGCTCGCGTCTGAAGGCGAGTACCGGAAAACGGAATCTGACGGCGTGCCGATAGGCTATTGCCAATGCGTGCGGCGCGAAGTGTTCGACAAAGTCCAATACATGGAGTTTCGCCATTTCGAGGGCGCCGACTGGCAATTCGGCAAGGAGGTCGTCAAGCATTTCGGGAAGGAGCACCGTCTCGAGGGATGCCCCGTTTTGCACCTGCACCACGGCGGCAGCCAGTGGTACGGGACGGAAAAGCAGATGTAACCGGAATATCCGCAGCGCCATGCGAATAGCGTTCGTAGACTTGCTGTTCTCCTGGCCGCCCCATGGCGGCGCCGACGTCGATCTCTTCCACGTGCTGCGCGAACTCCACCGGCTCGGCCACGAGGTGCGCCTTTTTGGTGTGGCAGACCCCGAGTTGTGGGAGCGCGGCAGCTTCGAACCCGGCGCCATGCCGTTCCCCGCCGAGCGTATCGATTTCCCGGGCAAGCGCTTCACTCGCGAGGCCGTGTGCACCGGTGTGCAGGAGTCGGTCGACGCGTGGTCACCCGAGGCCGTGCTGCTTTGCGACGCCTTCCTGCTCAAACCTTTCGTGGCCCAGGCGCTCGCCCAGTACCCGCTCGGCATGCGCTACTACGCTCACGAGGCGGTGTGCCACCGCAACGTGTTGCGGTTCAAGGAGGGCGCCGTGTGCCCGTGCGCCTACCCGGAGACTCCGGATGTGTGCCGGGCCTGCGCGCTCGAGTTCCTCGCGCCGCAGCTCAAGGCCGGTCATTGCACCGCCTGGTTGCAGGAGTACCTCGCGGCGGAGGCGTACCAGACGGAATACGTGAACGTTTTCTCCAGGGCGCATGCCACCGCGCGGACCGTGATTGTCTACAACGAGACCATGCGCCGCCTGCTCGAGCGCTACTGCCGCGAGGTCCGGGTCGTGCCCGGCGGCGTGGCGCTCGACCGGTTCCCCGCCGCGCCGCCCCATGGCCGCACGGCGCAAGACAAGAAGGTCATACTGATGACCGGCCGCGGCGAGGACCACGTGAAAGGCCTCGGCACTTTGCTCGAGGCGGGGGAGAGGCTGGCCGAATCCCGCTGCGACTTTGAGATACGCGCCACCGCGCCCGAAGNNTCAAAGACACGCCCGGCCCCGTGTGGTTCAAGCCGCTGGGCTGGTGCGGTCATGAGGCGCTTGCAGGCCACCTGCGCGACGCCGATGTGTTCGTGGCGCCCAGTTTGTGGGAAGAGCCTTTCGGCATCGCTGCCGTCGAGGCCATGGCCACGGCGCGTCCCGTTTGCGCCAGCCGCACAGGCGGCCTCGCCGGTATCGTTGTCGATGGGGAGACGGGGCTGCTCTTTCCCCCCGGAGACGCGGCCACGCTTGCCGGATGTCTCGCGCGGTTGCTTGACGACCCCGAACTGCGCACCCGCCTGGGCGCCGCGGCGCGTGCGCGGGCGGAATCGGAATACGCCTGGGAACAGGTGGTCTCCCGGCACTACGTCCCCGTCCTCGAAGCGCTTGTGTCCGCTGGGGCGAAGCCATGAACACCAACGAATTCGACAGCCTGTTTCGGTCGTTGTTCGGCGAGGAACGCAAACCTGAAGAAAGGCCGGAGGCGCGGTTCGCGCCGAAGCGGCTTGCCTTCGCCGACCTCGTGTTCAGCTGGCCGCCCAACGGCGGCGCCGATGTCGAACTCTACAATGTTGTGGCGGGCCTCCAGGACTTGGGCCACGAGGTGCATCTCTTCGTGGCCCACGAGCAAGGGTCCTTTGAGCGCGGCGTCGTGAAACCGGAGGCCATGCCCTTTCCCGTCACCATCCTGGATTTCCCGACCCCGGAACTCGTGCCCGGGCGGCTCGTGCCGCGGTTCCAGCAGGCCGTCGGCGCGTGGGGCCCCGATGCGGTCTTTCTCACCCACGGCTTCGCCCTGAAACCGTATCTCGCCCTCGGCCTGCGCGAGTACCGGCTCGCCGCGCGCTACTACGCCCACGAACTGGCGTGCGCGCGCGACCCGTTTCGCTTCAAGGACGGCGCGCCCTGCCCCATGGACTATTTCCGCACGCCCGACGTATGCCGCAAATGCGCGCTGGCGGGGCAAAGCGCCGATATCCGGCGCGAAAGGCGCCGTACCTGGACCGCGGACTGGCTCGCGGCGCGCGCGTATGCGCCCGAATACCACCGGGTCATGCGCGATGCGCTCGACGCCATCGAAGCCGTGCTGGTCAACAACACCGGCATACGCGCGCACCTCGACGGTCTGCACCCGAATGTCTATGTGATGCCGCCCGGGGTGCACAGTGACGCCATCGCCGCCACGGCAGCGCCCGAGCGCGGCCCGGGCACGCGCAAGATTATCCTGATGCCTGGGCGCGCCGATGACCCGCTCAAGGGCCTGCCCGTGCTCATGGCGGCGGGCCGGCGCCTCGCCCGGACCCGCAATGACTTTGAGATATGGGCAACGCACTTCGACTACACCCTCAGCCGCGGCTGGTTCCGCGCGCTTGGCTGGCGCGACCACGCCGCCGCGATGCGCCTGTACGCGCAATGCGACATCTGCGTGGCGCCGTCGGTGTGGGAGGAGCCCTTCGGGCTGGTGGCGGTCGAGGCCATGGCCGCGGGCCGCCCCGTCGTGGCGAGCCGCTGCGGGGGGCTGCGCGAGACCGTGCGCGACGGGCAGACCGGGTTCCTGTTCCCCCCCGGCGATGCCGATGCGCTCGCCGCCTGCCTGGAGAAGCTGCTCGACAATGCGCCTCTTCGCGCGCGCATGGGCACGGAGGCCCGCAGGACAGTTGAACGCGAGTACGACTGGGACGTTATCATCAGGCAGCGATATCAGCCGCTCATTGAGGTGCTCACCGCATGAAAAAGGAAGTTCGCAGAATCTGCGCCCTCTACAGCCATGGCCCGCACTACGCCCGTGCGCTGCAGCACCTTCGCAGAACCTATCCGGAGGCCGTAGTGACCGCGCTTGTGCCGCCCGGCTTCCCCAACGAACCGCTGGAAGGCATTGCGCACAAGCGTCTTGACATGCCCGCCGAAGCCGTGAGCCGCCGTGGTCTTGCCGCCCTGCGCGCTTTGGCGCCAGTGCTGCGCCGCGGCCGCTACGACCTCTTCGTCGTCATGTTCGACAGCTTCCGGCTCCGTGTGGTGGCGTCGCTGAGCGGCGCCCGCGAGCGGCGCTGCTTCACCGCGGACGGCCGGTTTATCCCCTTGCGTCTTTCACTGCTGCGGCTGCTCGCGGGCATGGCCTGGCGCAATGCGCGCGGCCGTATCACCTATTGGCGCATTCGCCATATTGTCTATCACCAGCCTGTTAACAGGGAAGACCGCTGAAAGCGCCGGTCATGAGTGACTTGCTGAAAAGGTTGGGCGCCGGGCTGTGGCGGCGCGTTGCGAACAGCGCGCCGGCGCGCATCCTCGCGGGCGAGCAGCTTCGCGGTATGGGTGTGAACCCCTGGGCAGCGCAGGCCCTGCGCGAGTTCATGGAGGGCGGCTGCGGCGCGGCCTACGGTCTTGGCCGTGTGGAGAAGACGCGGTTGGCCGGGCAGTTTGCGCGCAACACGCGGGAAATCGAATCCGGCACCGCGTCCATCGTCCACACCCTACTCGCCATGGAGATTCTGTCCATCCCGCCCGAAGTCAAGGGCGACGTGGTCGAGTGCGGCGTGTGGAAAGGGGCCAGCTCGGCGAGCCTGTCCCTGGTCTGCCAGGCAGTGGGGCGGCGGCTCAAAGTCTGCGACTCATTCCAGGGCTTGCCGGACGACGCCCTGCGCCGGCACACCGGCATGCACACCGGCGTCTACGGCCACTACAAGGAAGGTATGTTTCACGGCGCGCTCGAGGAGGTGCGCGAGAACATCACCCGCCACGGTGCTGTCGACGCGTGTGATTTCATCGAGGGCTTCTTTGCGGAGTCGCTCACCGCGCTCGACGGGCCGGTCGCGTTCGCCTTCCTTGACGTGGACCTTGAATCTTCAACCCGGGATTGCCTGCGCCATATCTGGCCGCGTCTCGTCGAGAACGGCGCCATCTACAGCGACGACGCGGGCGACCTCGATGTGGTGCGCGTGTATTTCGACGAGCCGTGGTGGCGCGAAAACCTGGGCTGCGCGGCGCCCGGCTTCGTCGGCTCCGGGTGCGGGCTGCCGCTCAGTGCCACCTATTCCTCCCTGGGCTACACGCGGAAGCACACGCAATTCGACCCGGCACGGTGGCGGCGCGTGCCCTTTCTGCACTATCCGGACGGCTCCGGCTCCTGAAAGCGGAACAAGGCCGCGCCGTTCGGGGCCTCGGCCACCAGCCGCAACCAGGGCGTCTGTTTCAACTCCTCCACGACCGCGCCCTGGTCGTGCCACGTGCCGTCGCAGTACACGTAGCCGGCGCACCAGCGGCGCATGATTTCCAGCCGGGCGGATTCGGCCGCGCCAGGTGTGAAGAAGGCCTCCGCATCGGCGCGCACGGTCGTATAGGGCACGTCGGTAAGGTTGAAAGTGCCCACGCCGAAGACCACCGGCAATCCCAGTTGCAGCGCGAAGAGGTCCGACGCGGGTGGCAGCGCGAGCAGCGGGCCGCGCTCGACTTCGCGCATGGCCGGCAGTTCCGCGTTCTGCACAACCTCGGGGTGGAGCGCGGGATAGGGCCCCAGCTTCCCGGCCGGTTCACCAACCAGCGCGGGCACGCGGGCGAAGGGTCCCTGGAAAGCGAACACCGCCACCAGCACGGAAAGCGTACCGCAACCCATCAGCACACCCCAGACGGGCCGTGCGAGCATCCTGGGCAGTGCGGTCAGACTGCGCGCCGTGAAGTAGCACAGCGGCAGCCACAGAAAGACCTCCAGGCGCTGCGGCCCGAAGCGCAGGAACCAGCCCCGGCCCCAGCCCGAGATGCTGACCGAAAGAAACAGCAGCAGCCACAGTGCGAGCCACCCGCCCAGGCCGGACTGCTCGCCGGAGGCATGGTTGCGCTTCAGCAGCCGTGCGGCAAGCAGGCCGGCGAAAACGCCCGGCAGCGCAAAGTCCGACACCGCCGCGGCCACCGAGCCGTCACGCCCGGTCAGCAGGTTGCCGTAATACCCCTGATACAACACGTAGCCCACGGCGAACAGGCCCAGGTACCCCAGCGCGGCGGCGGCCGGATAACGAACCCCGCCCGTGGTTCTCCGCACAAGCGAGAGCAGCGCGGGCCCGCCCACGAGCAGGTGCAGACTCGCTGCCACGACAAAAGGCGAGAACCACATGGCCATACTGGCCACCTCGAGATGGTTCTGCACCACGGCCGGGTTCAGCCGCATCATCGCCTGGCCGAGTCCCGCCCCCGCCAGTGGCGCCGCGGCCAGTAACGCTGCGCTCCAGATGCGCGCGGGACGCTTCTGCCATTGCAGGGCCGCCAGCAGAGACATCAAGCCGGCGGCAAACACGCCGTAGCGCCCATTCAGGAAGGAACCGAAGAGCAGCAGAATCGGCCAGAACCACGCCGCGCGTACCGGCTGGCCGCGCCAAGTCCGCACGAACACTCCCAGACCCACGAAGCAGCAACCGAGGGACACGGTGTAGTACAGCCGTGGAAAGTAGAGCACCGGCAGCAGATGCGGGCCTTCCATCAGCTCGTACACGGCGAAACGCTGGAAATAGACAGGGAACGCGGGCGACGCGTGCAGGCCAAGCAGGCCCGTGACCACGTAGAGCAGGCCGCCCGGCCCGCCGCTCAGCGCGAACAGCAGAAACACGGCATTCGCCCGGCGCGGCACGCACACGCGGAGGAACCAGTACACCGCGCCGAGGTAGAACACCGCCCCGAAGAAGTTCATCGAGGCGTAGTACAGGTAGTGGTCCGCGGCAATGGCGTTGGCCTCGAGCCCGAGCAGGCCATAGAGCCACAGATGCGGCACGGCGTAGTAGCGAATGCTCTGT
>NPIG01000137.1_pt3 | contig 24092 bp, 24 predicted proteins | sample 8637441 | NCBI WGS metagenome assembly NPIG01 (sample SAMN07420675, study PRJNA396082) | bioreactor metagenome | isolation source: sample BR6 brine-fed electro-methanogenic bioreactor BR | place: Japan: Kochi | collected 2016-06-14 | reverse complement strand
GGCCCGCGCAACCGCACTCACGCACTAACGCACTAACGCACTCACGCACTCACGCATTCACGCATTCACGCATTCACGCATTCACGCATTCACGCACTCACGCACCCCGCACCCCTCACTCCCCGCTCAATCCGCCGTGACCTGCGTGCCCGCCTCGCCGGCGAGAATCGCCGCCGCACCATCCAGGGTGCCGATGCCCGCCACGGCGCCCGTGCGGGCCACGAACTCGCAGGCGGCCTCCACCTTCGGGCCCATGCTGCCCGGGTCGAACTCGAGCCGCCGGAGGCTGGCCGGGGTGGCGCGGCGGATGGGTTCGGCGGCGGCCGTCCCCCAGCCGCGGTAGACGGCGTCCACGTCGGTGAGCATGAGGAAGGCGTCCGCCTTCAGCTCGCGGGCCAGCAGGCCGCTCGCCCGGTCCTTGTCGATGACCGACTCCACGCCCACCAGGCTGCCGTCCGCCCGGCGCACCACCGGGATACCCCCGCCACCGGCGCAGACGACGATGACACCCTGTTCCACCAGCAGCTCGATCACCGGCAGCTCCAGGATGCGCAGGGGCCGCGGCGAAGCGACCACCCGGCGCCAGCCGCAGCCGTCAGGGGCGATGCGCCAGCCCCGCTCGCGGGCCAGCCGGCGCGCCTCGGCCTCCGGGTAGAGGGGGCCGATGGGCTTGGCGGGGTGGCTGAAGGCCGGATCCCGGGGGTCCACCTCGACCTGGGTCAGCAGCGTGGCGCAGCGCCGCCCGGGCAGCATGTTGCCGATCTCCTGCTCGATGAGGTAGCCGATCATCCCCTCGGTCTCGGCATCGAGGATATCCAGCGGATAGCTCTCCTCCGGATGCCAGGCCGCTCCCTGCAGGGCCAGGAGACCCACCTGGGGGCCATTGCCGTGGGAGATGACCAGGTGGTGCTCGCGGGCCAGCGGCGCCAGCGCTGCCGCCGCCGCCCGGACGTTGCGGCGCTGACGCTCTGCGGTGAGAGGCTCGCCGCGGCGCAGCAGGGCATTCCCGCCCAGGGCGACTACCAGCAGCATGGGCGCCCCCGGATCGGCGGGTGTCGACCCGCGGCGGGGGGCTTCATTCCGCGCCTCCCAGCGTGGCCGCCAGCACCGCCTTGATGGTGTGCATACGGTTCTCGGCCTGGTCGAAGACGATGGCTGCCGGCGACTCGAACACCGCCTCGGTCACCTCCATCGCCTCCAGCCCGTACTCCCGGTAGACGGCCGCGCCGATGCGGGTCGCACGGTTGTGGAAGGCGGGCAGGCAGTGCATGAACTTCACCCGGGGATTGCCGCTGAGCGCCAGCATTGCGCGATTCACCTGGTAGGGGCGCAGCAGCGCGATGCGCTCCGCCCAGACCGATTCGGGCTCGCCCATGGAGACCCAGACGTCGGTGTAGATGAAATCGGCCCCGGGCACCGCGGCGGCCGGGTCGTCGGTGATCAGCAGCCGCGCGCCCGTGTCCCGGGCGATGGACCCGCAACGCGCCACCAGGTCGTCGTCCGGACGCCGGGACGGCGGCGCGGCGAGGCGGAAGTCCATGCCCATCTGCGCCGCGCCCACCAGCAGGGAACGGGCCATGTTGCCGCCGCCGTCGCCGAGGAAGCAGCAGGCGACCTCCCGCAGGGAGCGCCCGGCATGCTCCTCCATGGTGAGCAGGTCCGCCAGCACCTGGGTGGGGTGGAAGGCGTCGGTGAGGCCGTTCCACACCGGGACCCCGCAGCGTCCCAGCTCCTCCACGACGGACTGGTCGAAGCCGCGGTACCCGATGCCGTCGTAGAGGCGCGCCAGCACCCGGCCGGTATCCCGGACCGACTCCTTCTCGCCCATCTGGCTGCCGCTTGGGTCCAGGTAGGTGACCTGCGCGCCCTGGTCGTGGGCGGCCACCTCGAAGGCGCAGCGGGTGCGGGTGGAGCGCTTCTCGAAGATGAGGGCGATGTTCCGGCCGCGCAGACGCTGCCGTTCGCGGCCGGCCCGCTTCTCCGCCTTCAGCGCGGCGGCCAGGTCGAGCAGGTGGCGGATTTCGCCCGGAGTGAGATCCAGCAGGGTCAGCAGGTTGCGCTGTCGCAGGTCGACGGCCATGGAGCCTCCAGCCGATGCGCCGCAGCGCGGCGCTCCTGCCTTCAGTCTAATGCATCGGCCGCGGAGGAGGCGGCGGGCGGCGCCACCACGCGCGGCACGCGGGCGCCGATGCAGGTGACCACCTCGTAGTTGATGGTGCCGAGCCGCTCGGCCATGGCGTCGGCGCTCACCACCTCCCCGCCCTGGCGGCCGATGAGCACCACCTCGTCACCCAGCGCCACGCGGCCGCGCAGCGCGGTCACGTCCACCAGGCTCATGTCCATGGTCACCCGCCCCACCAGCGGGCAGCGCACGCCGCCCACCAGCACCTCCAGGTTGCTGGAGAGCCGGCGGCTGAGGCCGTCGCCGTAGCCGGCCGGAATGGTGGCGACCAGCGTAGGCCGGGCGGTGCGGAAGGTGTGGCCGTAACTCAGGCCGGCGTCCGCGGGCACCTCCTTGAGGAAGGTGATGCGGCTCTTCCACTCCAGCACCGGCAACAGGTCGTTCACCCGGGGATTGGCGATCTCCGCCGAGGGGCGCAGGCCGTAGAGGGCGATGCCGGGGCGCACGGCGTCCAGGTGCGAGCCGGGCAGGTCCAGCACCCCGGCGCTGTTGGCCAGGTGCGCCACCTCCACCCCGTGGCGCCGGGCGATGGCGACCACCCCGCGGAAGCGCTCCACCTGGGCCAGGGAGTAGTCCTTGTCGGTCTCGTCGGCGCGGGGAAAGTGACTCATGACGCCGCGCACCCTGATGGCGGAAAGGTCCCGGCAGACGGCGAGAAACGCCTCCACCGCCTCGGGGCGGATGCCGGTGCGGCCCATGCCGGTATCCACCTTCAGGTGGACGGGGACGACGGTCCCCGCCTGCCGGGCCGCGCGGTCCAGCGCCGCGGCGGTCTCCAGGGTGCAGACCGCCGGCTCGACGCGCGCCGCCACCAGCGCCCCGGCCTGTTCGGGCAGGGTGGCGGAGAGGACCAGCAGGGTGGCCTCGATGCCCGCCTCCCGCAGCACCCGGGCCTCGTCCGCGTGGGCCACGCAGAGGGTCCGGCAGCCGAGCCCGGCGAGGTGCCGGGCGATGGCCACCGCGCCGTGGCCGTAGGCGTTGGCCTTGATGACCGGCCAGACCTCGGCCGCGCCCGCTTCCGCCTGCAGCAGGCGCAGGTTGCGGGTCAGCCGGTCGAGATGGATGGTGGCGCGGGTGAGATGGGCGGCACTCGTGTTCATTGGTGTCCTGGTGGGGTGCCCGTTCGCGGGCGGCAGGGTCACGAGTGTGCCCCAATCCGGGTCCGTTTCGCCACATAGGCGGAGGTCATCGCCGCCAGCAGGGCGCTGTAGTTGGGGGTGAAGCCCAGGCGATCACCCACGTGCAGGGGCGCGCCGTCCGCCTCCACCACCAGGTAGTCGCTGGTGCCGCCCACCACCATGAGGCGCGGGTCCAGGGGCGTTAGCCCTTCGAGATCCGCATCCTCGCGTCCCAGGTTGAGCAGCGCGCGCCGCACCGTGCCGCGATCCGCGAACTCGGGCCGGTGGCCGAAGGCATCCTCCCCGCGCGTGCCGCGGGGGGCCGAGGGCTTGTCCTTCAGCTCGATCACCTCCGCCTCCAGCAGGAAGGCGTCCTGGCGGGTCCCGGGCCAGGGGCGGCGGTGCACCGTCTCCCGGCCGAGCAGGATCGACTCGCCCATGCGGGCGTGGTTGACCGCCGCCGGCATCCCCCCGGCGGCGATGAGCTCCAGCGCGCTGGAGTTGGCTCCGGAAACCCAGCGCAGGCGCAGGTCGAAGGTGGTCTCCACGGCGCGCGCCAGGGCCGCCAGCCGCGCCATGTTCTCCCGGTCCGGCGCCACGCCGCCCAGGCAGGCGAGGTTGGTGCCGAGCCCGGTCACCCGGATCCCCGGCAGCTGGAGGGCGGCGGCGGTGAAGGGGATGAGATCGTCGGGGAGAATCCCCTCGCGCAGGTCCCCCAGCTCCACCATCAGAATCACCTCGTGGACCCGGTGCCGGCGGACCGCCGCCTCGGACAGGGCGGCGAGCACCGTCAGCTCGGAGTCGAGGCTGAGCGCCGCGGCGCTCACCACCGCCTCCGCCTGGGACAGGGTGGGGACGCGCAGCAGCACCATCGGCGCCCCGATGCCGGCCGCCCGTAGCCGGCGGATGTTCTCCAGCCGCGACTCGCCGATGGCCGCCACGCCGCCCCGCAGCATGGCGCGCGCCACCTCCGGGTGGCCGCAGGTGGCCTTGGTGACGCCGACGACCGTCATGCCGTGGGCGGCGCAGAGCCGGGTGATGACCCGGGCGTTGTGCTCGATGGCGGCGGTGTCGATGGTGAGGCTGGGGCGGGCCATCAGCGATCGCGCAGCCGGCCGACCAGGAAGCTCGCCACCTCCCGGCCGGTGGTGCCGCGGCCGAAGCCGGCGTCCATGCCGCAGGCGCGGGCCTCGGCGTCGGTGACCTGGGTGCCGCCGGCCACCAGCAGCAGCCGCTCCCGCACTCCCCGCTCCCGGGCCAGGGCGTCGAGGCGGCGCATGTGCTGCTCGTGGATGCCGGCGTGGGTGACGATGGTGGAGAGCAGCACCGCGCACGCGTCCTCCTCCACCGCCGCCTCCAGCAGCCGCTCCACCGGCACCGAGGTGCCGAGGTAACGGCAGCGGAAGCCGTACTTCTCGATGCCGCCGTGTTTGATGTCGAGGATCTCGCGGATGCCCACCGAGTGCTCGTCCTCGCCCACGGTGGCGGCCACCACGCGCAGGTCGCGGGCGCGCGCGAAGGCCTCGATCTCCGCCTCCGGCAGCAGCTCCCGCCGCTCCTCCCCGGGGAGGAGCGCGGCCCGCAGGGCCAGGTCCAGCACCCCCTTCACCTCGAACACGGAGCCCTCCGCCGGGTGCAGCACCCGCCGGCTGATCACCTCCGGGGCCGCGAGCCCCATGTGGCGGGCCAGTTCCAGGGCGGCGGCCTCGGCGGTGCGCGGGTCGGCGGGCACGAACAGGGTGACGCAGACGATGCCGTCGCCGTGCTTCTCCACCTCGGGGCGCAGCAGACCCGCGGCGCGCTCGGCCAGCGGCTGCTCCAGGCGCCGGTCGACGTTGTCCTCCGGGTCCAGCTCGTCGATGTAGACGATCTTCGCGGGATCGCAGAGGGTGCAGCCGCCGTAGGCCGCGCACGGCTTCTCCCCGCCCCGGCCGTAAACGTTGTCGCCGAAGTGGCTGCACACCGGCGCGCCGTAGCCGGGGGCGCGCTCGATCACCGTGCCGGCGCCGTCGCCGCCGGCCGGGTCGCGCACGATGCCGTCGCCATGCCGCTCCGGATAGTGCCCCGAGTCCACGAACTGGCCCGCCGCCACCGCGCTTTCGTAGCCCTGCTCCAGGATCTCCTCCAGGAACAGCACGGCGCGCTCCTTGACCTCCCGCACCTGCGCGCGGAACGCCGCGTCCCGCTTCAGGCCCACCAGCTCCTCCAGCCCGTCCAGGCCCAGCAGGGTCTGGCGGGCGGTGTTCACGCCGGCGATGTTGTTGTAGTGCCAGGGGATGTTGCGCCCCTCGTCTGGAGTGATGGTGCTCTGGATATCGGCCGAGGTGAGGCGCGAGATGAGGGTGTCGAGGACATGGGTGACGCTCGCCTCCAGGGTGTCGGCCTCCATGTAGCGGGTGTTCTGCTGGGCGCGGAAGCGCACGCCCGCGAACAGTTCCCGCAGGGCCACGGCGTAGGGGAGATCGAGGCGCAGCTTCGGCGCCGGCGGGGCGGTGGGCGGCACGGTGGACAGCGCGATGAGCGCGTCGGGCAGACCCGCCGCCCGCGAGTAGGCGGTGTTCAGCGCGTGCTGCACCAGCAGCTCGGGGGTCACCTTCCACGCCTCCTTGGCGGTGGCGTTGGCGTTGTGGGCGCCGTCGAGCTGGAGGATGCCGCCGTCGGCGAGGACGCGCTTGGCCTCGGCGGCGTCCACGAAGGAGCGGTGCAGGTTGATGTCGCGGTAGAGCAGGTTGTACTGGGGGTCCTGGTGGGCGCCGTTCACCCCCTCCTCGGCGAACAGCACCGCCATCTCCGGCCCCGCCAGCCCGCTCACGTAGGAGTGGAAGTTGATGGGCCGCCCCACCTCGTCCTCGACGGCGTCCAGGGTCTTGCGGGTGGCGCGGATCTGCTTGCGGGTCACCGGCACCCCGCCGATGCCCTCGGGGGTGCCCTCCAGCAGGCCGTCCACGTGGGACTGGCCGGTGGTGCGGATCACCATCAGGTGATCGGCGCCGTGCCAGGCGGCCATGCGCATGCGGCGGAGATCGTCCTCGAAGCGGCCGGAGGCGATCTCGGTGGTGATGACCCAGTCGCCCTGGGGGTCGATGCCGCCGAAGTAGCCGGCGGCGGGCAGCGGCACCGAGTTTTTCAGCGGCGCGGAGGTGTCGCGGTAGACGAACGGGCCGAGGCGCTGGTCCGGCACGTGGCGGCGCCACGCCCAGCCCTTGCGGCGCGGCCGGTAGTGCTCCAGGTCGGCGAGCACCTCGCGCAGATCGAGGGGTTGGTCGGGATGCAGTTTCATCCTTGCCCGATGCCTTCCAGCACCTCCCAGTCGCGGCCCGCCAGCAGCGCCTCGCCCGCGGCCCGCACGCCGACGCCCCGCTTGCACGCCAGCTCCAGCACCAGCCGTCCGGCGCCCTGCCCCAGCAGCCCACGCGCCTGCATGCCCTGAACCAGCGCCCGGCACTCCAGGCTGGAGAAGCCCATGCGCAGCAGCACGGAGCGCTCCACGGCGGGAGTGGTGTGGGTGCGCGCCTCCTCCACCAGCGGCGCGACGATGCGTTCGGCCAGGTCCCAGAAACGCGCGTGCAGCTCCGCGTCGCTCAGCCCGCCCAGGTGGGCTCGACGGCGCTCGAAGTCATCTCCTCGTTCCTTGCAGGCCATGCAGGACCTCCTCCACGTAAGCCCGGCTGCTGCGGGTCTCCTCCGCCAGGAAAGCGTAGTCCGCCGCTTCCAGCGGCGCATGCTCCGGCAGCGATTCCAGGGCATGGCGCAGGTAGGAGCGGCGTACGCGGTCGAGGTCCACCGCCCGCGCGGCGATCTGGGCCGGGTGCTCGGGGATGACGATGCGCTCGCCCGGGCGGTTGTCGCAGGGATCGCCGCGCCGGACCTCGATGCCCAGCGACAGGGCCAGGTTGAGCTGGGCGATGGGATGCTTGCCCGCGCCGGTGTACTCGGTCTCCTGCACCACCACGACGCGCTCCCGCTCCAGCTCCCGGGCGATGGCGAGCGCGGCGGCCAGGGAGGTGTTGCCCGCCGGCCCCCGCTCCAGCCCCTCCAGCTCCGCCAGCAGCTGGGTGGCATAGAACACCTCGCCCTGGGTCACGGTCACGAAGCGGTCCATGTAGCGCAGCGGCCGGGCGGCGCTGCGCGGCACGTCCGCCCGGTCCGGCCAGGTGGTGAAGGGCATGGAGAAGCCTGTGTGGCCGGTGGTGAATGACTTGCGGTTGAAGTCGCTGTCGGAGGCCATGTGCAGGCCGGCGAGATCCACACTCGCCGCCACGACTTCCGTTTCCGCCGCTCCCGCCTCGCGCAGGCCGCGCGCCGTACCGGTGACGTTCCCGCCCCCGGCATGGGTGACGATGACCACGTCGGGGAAGCGCCCGCAGAGATCCAGCGCCTGCAGCGCCAGCTCGTAGCCCAGGGTCTCGATGCCGCGTACGGAGCACGGGGCGTAGAGAGAGGCGTTGAAGAAGCCGGTCTCCTCCAGCACCCGCAGGAAGACGTAGAACAGCTCCGGCCCCACCGAGAGGCGGATCACCTCCGCCCCGTAGGCCTCGCAGGCGCGGGTCTTCTCGGCGATCTCGGGCTGGGCGATCCCGCGGCTGTCGAAGGCCTCCTGCACAACGATGCAGGGCAGCCCCAGCTTCGCCGCCTGGGAGGCCACCGCCGCGCCGTAGTTGCCGCTGGTGGCGGCCGCCACTCCGGGATAGCCGCGCCGCTTCGCCTCGTAGACCGAGAGCGAGGCGCGCCGATCCTTGAAGGAGCCGGAGGGGTTCTTCGCCTCGTCCTTGAGAAACAGTCGCGCCCCTTTGCCGGGCGCCGCCACCGCCCGCACCAGGGCGGTGAGGCGGCGCAGCTCCAGCAGCGGGGTGCCGCCCACGCCGGTGGCCGCCTGCACGGCGCGGGCGCTCTCCGTGTCGTAGCCGGTATCCGCGAGCAGGCGCTCGTAGTCGAAGGCCAGGACCCCGGTGCGGTAGCGGTCGTAGTCGATGCCCACCGAGGCGCGCACGATGGCGTCCCGGCGTGCCATCACCGCCGCGTAGCTTCCGTCCCCGCTCATGGCTCGCCCTCCCCGCTGCCGTCGGCTTCGGCGTCCCGCTCCAGCAGGGCCCGCGCCTCGCGCCCGACCTCGGCCAGGGCGGGGATGGGCGCGCCGAAGCCGTGGCGGTAGGCCGGGTTCGCCGCGACCAGCGTCCCGGCCAGGCGGCGGCCCGCGGCGGTGAGGATCTCCACCCGTTCCCCCACCCGCGCCGGTGCGGCCAGAAACCCCTTCGCCCGCAGCTCCAGCGGCACCGTCCGCGTGTCGTCCGGAACCTGTGGCGCACGCGCGTCCGGCGCCAGCACCACCGCCCCGATCTCCACCCAGCTGCCCGCGGCGACCGTTCCGGTCATTGTCCTGCCTCCTCCGTTGGAGCGGCGGACCGGTCCCCGCCCAGCACCCAGCGCCGGGCGTCGCCGAGCCGCGCGGCGGGGATAGGGAGATCCGCCATGGTGTGGAGTCCGGGCGCGGCGTTGAGCAGGTGGGGAATCATGTTCACCGCCAGCGCCGCGGTCCCCTGCCCGCCCGGAATTTCCGGGCTGCCGGACAGCCTGACCGGCGGCGAGCCGTCGATCTCGATCCGATCCCCGGTCCCCACCCCCGCCAGCTCGGGCCGCACCTGCTGGGGGTGGACCAGGGTGATGGCCGGCTCGCCTCGCCGCCAGGCCGTGGCGGTGTGGAGGCAGCCCGCCACCTGTCCCGGCTCCACGGTGACGCAGGGCGTCTCCCGGCGCACGGCGCTGACAATGGGCTCGCGGCGCTCCTCGATGCGATCGATTGTCCAGCCCAGGGCCCCGGCGATCAGGCCGATCGACTGCCGGAATCCCAGGTGGCCCACCACGCGCCCCTCCGCCAGCCCGGCCCGGAAGGCCTCCGGCGACAGCCCCACCCCCTGGCTCTCCAGCACCGTGGGACCGTAGGGGGAGAGATCGTTGATGCGCTCGGCGCGGATGGAGCGCACCTCGGCGCAGACGCCGGTCAGGGTGATGACCAGCAGGTCGAGCACGAAACCCGGGTTGATGCCGGTGCCCAGCAGCGCCGCGCCGTGCTCCCGGGCGAGCCGGTCGAGCGCCGCCGCGGCGACCGGGTCGGTGGCCGCCGGACAGGCCATCTCCTCGGCGATGGTGATCACTCGCACGCCGTGGCGCAGCAGGATCTCGATCTCACCCCGCGCCTCCGCCAGGCGCGAGCAGGTGGCCTGCAGCGCCACCCGCGGGCGCGATTGCGCCAGCGCCTCCTCCAGGTCATGGACGATGGGCAGGCCGAGGGCCCGGTCGAGCCCGATGACCCGCCCCAGGTCCATGCCCGCCCGCCCCGGACGACGGGCGCAGGCGCCCGCGAGCTCCAGCCCCGGGCGCGCCAGCACCAGGCGCGCCATGGCCGACCCCATCTGCCCGGTGCCGAGCACCAGCACCCGGATCGGCGCCTGGCCGCCCGGCGATTCGCTGATGGTCGATTGGCGGGCCAAGGGCAGCGCTAGCGGCCGAAGGCGCCGTGGCGGGCCTCGCCCAGCAGGCGGCGGAATGCCTCGCCCGGCACCCGCACCAGGTGGGCGTGGTCGCCCGCCTCGAAGTAGACGTGCGCCAGGCCGAGCAGGGAGTCGTCCAGCCAGGTCTCCAGCCCGTAGGCGGCGCCGAGCGCCGGCACCGCGCCGGGCGCGCAGTCGGGCAGCAGGCTCCCCATCTCCGCCTCGCCCACCAGCTCGAGCTTCGAGCGCTCCAGCACCTCCCGCAGGTGATCGAGCCGCACATGGCGGTCACCCGGCACCACCACCAGCAGGGGGCCGCGGCTGTCCTTCAGCAGCACGCCCTTGGCGATGTGATCCTCGGACACGCGGGCCACGCGCGCCGTCTCCAGCGTGGTCTCGGTCCGGGGGTGGGGAATGAGCTCGTAGGCGATACCGTGCGCATCGAGTGTGCGCCGTACCGATGCCGCGATGGTCATGGAGGCTCCTCCTGGCGTTCTGGGATAATCGCAGGCCATGCGGATATTCACCGCAGATCACTCCTTTCCAAAGCATAGTTCGGGATGGCGATAGCATGGGGGACGGCGCAACGGAAAGCGGGTCGGCGGGGCTGAGAGGAGATGACAGGGGCCCGGATACCTTGGCACCCGGACCCCTGTTTCGAGCGTTGCGGTAGCAGCGGTGAGCCGCGGCGGAAGCGGAACCCAGTCAGTCCATGCCACTACGCTTCCGAACAACGGCCAGCCGTGCGTTCATCAACCGCTCAGTACTCGATGAATCCCTCGTACATCAGCTCATCCTGAAGGTAGGCGAGCGGCTTGCGGATCTTGCTGGTCCAGGGCAGGTGCTGGAAATTGCGCCAGCCATCCTTGTCCGGATTCGCATCCGAGGTGTGGCTGTAGACGTCAGCTGTGTCGCTGTCCATCACCCCGTTGTTGTTCAAGTCGAGCGGAATGGGATTGGGATCCAGGAGGATGTTGCCTCCGGCATAGGCGTACTTGTACTGGCCGACGAAACCTTCCCAGATGTTGCGCACGTTGGTGAAGGGCTCCAGCCCCTGCGTATCCGGGTGCGAGTCCGGGTCCGACAGGATATTGGCGGCGAGCACGCTGCGGTGACCGGTGCGGCAGAGTGTAATGATGGGTGTATCGGTTCTGCCATTGACGATGTCATAGACCTCCCAGTAGAAGGTCAGGGCGGACTGGTCATTGCTGCCTACGATATGGGGATAGGGCACGTTGTAGGCGCGCTCCGGATGACCGGCGGCATATTCACGCAACCTGCGGACGTCGATGAGCACCGCTTCATTACGCATCATGTCCTGGTAGGCTTCGGCCGCACTTATCTCCGAATGGTAGTAGCGGTCCAACTCGTACCGGTTGCCGTCGCCTATCTCATCTGCGGCAGCAGGGCTGGCGAGGGAGACTGAAACGATACCGGCAACGGCGATGAAGATATTCTTCATATTCATCTGGCATTCCTCCACCCGTGTTTGTGATATTTGACCGGGAAGCGATTTCGGCGGGGAATCAAACGCAACGCCCCAATCCCATCTTGTAGTGATGCTTTCCGGAGGTTCGTTGAGCGACGGGTTGCCCCATGGACTGCGGGATGCTGCTTTATTGCCCCCCCCGCAACAGGGAATTGAAAGAATTGGCCGCACCGGGCCATCTGTCAAGGCAGAGGGGCGGCGGGCGTAAGTCGCCGAACAGGGGCGAATAGCCGGAATGGGGGCAATGAGGATGGAACCGGGACGCGACGGGGACCGCCGTATGTTGGGAGATTGATCAAGCCTGAAAAAGCAAGAGGTTGCTCGATGCAACCTCTTTGTTCAAGTTGGTGCGCCGTGATGGACTCGAACCATCGACCACCTGATTAAAAGTCAGGAATTTTTCGCATTCACCCAGCGCCATGCAGTTTCATCCCCCGCCTAATGACACAGGCAATCCACTGTTATTCAATCAGTTACAAGTTTCATCTTGTATCAAGCCGTGGCATCCTAGCCTACAATACAGAGGAACCCCGAGAGTAACCCCGAGGCGCCGGGGTTCCTTTACACCACCGGAGACAAGGCCAATGCCCAAGCACGGAACGAAGTTCACCGATGCGGACATCCGCAATGCGAAGCTCAAGGCAACCCGCTATGACCTGCGTGAAGGCGACGGCTTCGGGGTGCGGGTGTCTCCGACAGGCGAGCGCAGTTTCTTCTTCGCCTACGACTTCCTTGGCCGGCGGCGAAGGATGACCTTGGGCAAGTACCCTGTCATGTCGCTGAAAGACGCCCGAAGGGAGAAGGCGAAAGCCGCCGCACTGCTGGCCCAGGGAATTGACCCCGCAGCCAGGCGAGCCAACGACCGCCGGGAACGATCAGCAGCAGAGAAGGCGGAGCGTGAGGCCGAGACGATGGCACACCTCGCCAGCGAGTATCTGGAGAAGTGGGCCAAGCCCCGCAAGCGTTCCGCTGCCGAAGATGAGCGGATGTTGCAGAAGGATGTGTTGCCGAAGTGGAAGAGGCGGAAGGTGAAGGACATCACCCGGCGGGACGTGAACAAGCTGCTAGACGGCATCGCGGCGCGGGGTGCGCCCATTGCGGCGAACCGCACCCTGGCCCTGGTCCGGCGCATGTTCAACTTCGCCGTGGAGAAGGGGTATCTGGACAGCTCCCCGGCCACCCATGTGCGCCCCCCTGCCAAGGAGAACCGGCGGGAACGCATCCTGAGCGATGAGGAGATCCGCGCCTTCTGGAACAGGCTGGACGGCGTGACGCCCTACACCCGCCATGCCCTGCGCCTGCTTCTGCTGACGGGGCAGCGTAGCGGCGAGGTGCTGCAGATGGAGTGGAGCGAGCTGGACATGGCCGGCGGCTGGTGGACCATCCCGGCGGCCAAGGCGAAGAACGGCGAAACCCACCGCGTCCCACTGGCCGGCATGGCGCTGGATATCATCCGCGAACTCGAGGCAATCCGCGCCTCTGAACAGTGGGTTTTCCCCGGCAGGAATCAGCCGAAGGACAAGCCCGCCAAGCCAATGACAAGGGCCTCCCTCAGCCGGGCCGTGACCCGCTGGGCAGCCGGGAACCCATGGACCCCCCACGACCTGCGGCGCACCGTGGCAACCCGGCTGGGCGAACTGGGCTTCGACCGGCTGGTTCAGGACAAGGTGCTCAACCACAAGGACCGCACCGTGGGCGGCATCTACGACCGGCACACCTACGACACGGAGAAACGGCAGGCAATGGATGCATGGGGCCGGCGGCTGCGGTCCATTCTCGGGCTGTCAGAGACGGGCGGGAACGTGGTCACCTTGCGCCGGTGAGCCCGAAAAATCCGCGAACGAGAATCCTTTGTCTGAACAAGCGGTTGCGGGCTCAGGATGAACATTTGCCTTTGATTACAATGGGATAGTGCTAGTTGACACTCCACGGCAGAGCGTGATATGTAGGTAGCACGGGCGCATGGACCGCGCCCCAGACGGGCCGCCGGCGGGTAACTGCCCCGGCCCCGCCGGAAAAGGGACGTCGGGGGCCACTGGTATCCCCGATGCGCACCCACCGGCGCATGGCGAGCCGCTATACAGCGGCTGGAATCTATCGCCGTGTGCCGGGGGGGAGTAGACCCCGCCCGTCGCACGGCATGTCGGAGAAACGACATGCCCGTGATTACCCATCCTGCTGATCTCCTGATACCTGTCGCCGAAGTTTCCCGCCGGCTCGGCGTGTCCGTGTCCACCGTGTGGCGGTGGACGCGCGAGGAGCCCACGTTCCCTGCGCCCATCCGCCTGGGGGCAGGTACCACCAGGTGGAGCGCCAAGGCTATCGCCCGCTGGGTCGACGCCCGGTTGGAGGTCGGCGATGGCGTGGCCTGATGCGATGCGGGCCGCCTCCGTGAATGGGGGGGCCATCGCGCCCCCTCCCTCTATCGGTTGGAGGGACGCCGGCGAGAACCAGCCTCCGCCGGTCGATTACGTGCTGCCCGGCATGGAGGCTGGAACCGTCGGGGCGCTGGTGTCCCCCGGTGGTGTCGGCAAGTCCATGCTGGCGCTTCAGGTGGCGGCCCAGATTGCCGGCGGCCCAGACTTGCTGGGGCTCGGTTCCCTGCCGACGGGCAGGGCCGTGTATCTCCCCGCTGAAGATTCGCCTGCCGCCATCAGGCATCGGATGCACGCATTGTGGTGGTGCATGACCCCGGCGCAGCAGGAGGCTGTGGACAAGGGCGTGACAACTCTGCCGCTGGTAGGCCGCCGGCCCAACCTCCTGGATGACAGGTGGCTCGACTGGCTGCTAGGTGCTGCGGAACGGTGCCGCCTCATGGTGCTGGACCCGCTCCGGCGCTTCCACGCATCCGACGAGAACGACAGCAGCCAGATGACGCAGGTTGTCGGGCGCATGGAATCCATCGCCGCCAGCACCGGGTGCGCGATTCTGTACCTGCATCACACGACCAAGAGCGCGGCGATGACTGGCGCGGGCGATCAGCAGCAGGCCAGCAGGGGCTCTTCCGTGCTCACCGACAATGTGCGATGGCAGGGGTATCTGGCCGCCATGGCCAGCGCAGAGGCCGGGAGGCTTGGCATCAGCGAGGACAGGCGGGGCGAGTATGTCCGGTTCGGGGTGAGCAAGGCCAACTCCGGCCACCTGTTCCGTGGGTGCTGGCTCCGCCGCCATGAGGGCGGTGTGCTGCGGCATGACCCCTCTGTTGCGTGCCGGATGCAGCAGGACAAGACCGGGAGGGCTCCCCGTGGCAAAGCATGACCTCGAGTTCGCCCGGCATGACCCGGCCCATTGTCTCGTCCCGGGACTGTTCCGCTCCCTCAAGCGTGGCGACCGCGAGGGCGGCAAGCTGGATATCACACACGACATGGGGGCCAGCGGGTGCGTCCGCTTCATCGGGTTCGAGCCGCTTGGGGCGGACGATATGCGCCTGCTGCAAGGTCTCGTTGCCATGGCCGGGCCTGATGGTCTGTTACTGGAACCCGCCCCCGAGACGGAAGCAGGCCGCCAGCTCCGGCACTCCCTGGCCACGGTAGGCGATGCAGCCGAACGGAACGGGATGATGGTCCGGGCGAGCATGTCACGGTTGCTGCACGAAGTGGGCATGACTGACGGCGGGCGCAACATCAGTGCGATGAAGGCCAGTCTGGTGCGTATGGCTAACGTCACCGTCGTGGTGACCAACGGCCCGCAGCAGGCTTCGTTCCACCTGTTGAATTACGCGCTCGACGAAGAAACCGGCGGGCTGTCGGTGGCCCTGAACCCGCGCCTGGCGGACGCAATCCTTGGCCAGCAGCACGTTCGTATAGACATGAACGAGGTGCGCAAGTTGAGGGCCGACCCCGCCCGGCTGATTCATCAGCGGCTGTGCGGCTGGATTGACCCGGGCAAGATGGGCCGGGTGGCCCTGGATACCTTGTGCGGCTACGTCTGGCCGGATGGCACCACCAACGACAACACCCGCAAGACCCGCCGTAAGTCGGCCCGTAGGGCGCTCAGGGAACTGGAAGGGCTGGGCTGGAAGGTGACTGAATACGCAAGGGCCAAGCTCGAAATCACCCGGCCCGGCTCCCGTAGTAACGCCACCCCTGGCCCGTAGTAACGCCACCCCTTCGCCCGTAGTAACGCCACCCCCCCCTGTTCTGGCAAACCCAGACGGGGCGGGGGTTTCCGGCGAGTTCAGAAATCCGATCCAAGATCTTATCCAAGATCTATCTATGAGGGCTGTTCATCAACACCGTGTATTCCGGTTTGCGTTGCCTGGTGTAGAGGTCGCTGGTCCCGGCCATGATTTGGGTGGTGGTTGTCTCTTCCCCGTTCACTACCTCAGCGTCTCCCCCCTTCCACCTCCACCCTGGCTGGTATCCTGTTCCCACAATGCGGTGGCTTGGTACTGGCACTGTCCCCCTCACTGCTCCGAGCCTTCCTCCCCCTTCCCCTTCACCATGGCTGGGTCGGCTGGTTCACCTTCGGGCTCTTCCGGCTTCAGCAGTCCCCGCAGCTGCGATGCCAGCACGATGGTTGGCCCTTCGGAATAGATCGGATGGTCCGGTGGTGCGGTCTTGATGCCATGCCGCTCCGCCGCCTCTTTCGCCACTGACTGAGGGATCAGCGGGGGAATCCTTGAGGTAGGTTTCTTCATCTCTGGGTCACTCCTGCCGTTGCCACGGGCGGGCTTCTGGCTGACTCCTCCCCCGGGGTTGTCCATGGTCTAGCCCACGTCCCGCAGCTGTTGGGCTTCGCACTCCTCTGCCATTACGTCGAACTCGTTTGCCCACTCTTCAGAGAGATTCAGCCCGGCCCTGGCCAAGGCATGGGCGGTGGTGTCGTCGGTTGCATCCATGATTCCCCGGAACATGGCCCCGAGGTCGGCGATTCGCTGGTGGGCCATCGCTGCAGCGTCAAGGGTGGTTGTCTCACTCATTACACAGTCTCCTGTTTGGCTGTTTTGCGAATACACACGCGGCGCTTAGTTCTCGTAACAATCTGTGGTTGCAAAGTCGCCGAGGGAGGTTGTTGAGCAATGGATGCCCCTCCTGCCGTTGTTCCATCCGCCTCTATTGAACGTATCGACCGCATCAAGGAGGACATCCCACCCCCCAGATCCGGCTGGTGGAGCTGAAACAACTGCAGGCACATCCTCACCGATATTGATTAGATTGGTTCTGGCGGTCGTGCTCCCATTACGGGCGGCTAACTTCCACCACGCAATCCCGCGATCTATGTTCCGTGGCACCCCCAATCCGTTGAAGTAATACACCCCCAGTACATTCATGCATTCTGCATCTGTGTCGGCGCACTGAACTGCCCTCTCGAACGCAGTCGAATAATCACCACGCTTGTGCGCTTGTCTGACCATCGAGTAACACCCAGCCATCAGCATAGCGAGCAGAAACAACGTCGCCATCCTCGTTACCGCAGCCATGGCACGGCTGGTCCGTGGTTTCCTGTAGGTCTGCATTTTGTGGCCTCCTGCCGAGGAGCAAGCCAAGTGTAGACCATCCCCCGGGACGGGATGTGGCGGGACGGCGCGAGACAATAACGGAACGCTCATTCCGGCCACTTCCGGGGGGTTGAGTTTGATTCCCCCCGCTGTGCGTTCGGTCCAGCGTGTGTGTGTGGTCCACCCCCATCAGCCCGGTTTGATAACAATTCCCCCGCCAATCAATAGGTTGTGCGAATCGTCCGCAGATACCTCCTAGGCATCAACAACTTACCGATGGGGTATGCGTCAACGCATTGATTCGACAGGGGTTTTGTCCTGCTGGTGTGCATGTCCGGCAATCACTGCGCACTGGCCTGGCTGGGGGATGACCGCCTATCTTCTGGCGGCAAGCTGCTGTGACGCCCTGTGAGCGCGGTAGGCGGCGCTTCGCTTCATTTGGCTATGTACCCATACCAAAGGCGAGAAGTCGCGCCCACGGCGTTCTGAGCGGGCAATGCGGTGATGCCTGGGGTACAGCCAGAGGGTTGCCAGTGAAAACCTGAGATAGCGAGCGTATGGGGGTACTAGACACAGAAGCCCCCTCCCTTTTGCGTGCTCATGCCCCCCGGGGGGTATGAAACGAGGGGGGGGTGTCTGCCGCGCCGGGAGAGGAAAAGGGGCCAGCCGGCCGAGCTGGCGAGGGGCACGGCTTGGGGATGCAGCAAGCCCCCTGCCGTAACCCTGGAAGGAACCCCGGCGACGAACCCCGCCGAAATATGGCCTACCGCATCCCGTAAGTCTTTGTTTTGAATGGTGCGCCGTGATGGACTCGAACCATCGACCACCTGATTAAAAGTCAGATGCTCTACCAACTGAGCTAACGGCGCCAATCCGGAAGGGGAGGATCATACCGATCCGGGCCATGATAGCAAGTCCGCCGGAACCGCCGGGACGCAAGGCCCGCCCTGAAAATCCAGTCCTTTCAGCGGCTTTATCCATCGCGTCCCGGCATCCCGGCGTAAGCGGCCAGGGCTGTTCGTTCGAAGCGCCCCGGCCGTTGCTCAGACCGCCTCCAGGCGCCGCAGGCGCGCCGGCAGCAGCTTCAGGTCCACCAGGCCGGTGACCAGCGCGGCCAGGAAGCCGGCCTCACCCTCGTAGACCATGCGGTAGAGCTGCACCTTCATGGTCAGGGCGCTGCCGAGCACAATGGCGCCGAAGGTGATTATGGATCCCACGGCGAGGGTGGAGATGCCGGTCACGCCCTGGCCGATGGTGCAGCCCATGCCCAGCACGCCGCCGAAGCCCATGAGGACCGCGCCCACCACGTGGTTGAGGAAGTCCCGGCCGTTGGCGAACCACTCGAAGCGGAAGCTGCGGGTCACCAGGGACCACAGCAGGGACCCGGCGATGACGCCGGCGAGCGCCATGACGCCGAAGGTGAGCAGGCCGGCGTCGAAGCCCGAGGCCGTATAGCCGAGGCTCTGCCCCATGGGGTTGATGAAGGTGAACGACTGGGGGCTCAGCGGCCGGCTGTCGGCGGGCTTGCCGGCGCCGGAGTCGGCCAGGAAGTCCCAGTTCTGGACGTAGCCGCGCAGGCTGTAGCTCTCGCCGTCCAGGCTTACCTGCAGGTTGCTGGAGACGTACCAGGCCGCCACCACGGCAAGCCCCACCACCAGGCCGCCGAGTATGTTGTCGAAGCCGTGGCGGAACTCCCGCGCCCGGAACACGTAGTACAGCAGCGCGGCGGCCAGCAGCGCGCCCACCGCCAGGCGCACGGTGGCGGCGTTGTCGCTGCCCCCCAGCAGGGTGCCGAGGTCCTGGGACGGGCCCACGTTCACCGCCAGCGGGCGGATCCAGTCGTAGAAGAGCACCGACATCAAAGTCTGGTCGGTTCCCGGGAAGGGGTTGACCATGAAGTAGGCGATGACGCCGATAATGGCCAGCACCACCACCGACTTGGCGTTGCCTCCGCCAATGCGGATGAGAGTCTTGTTGCCGCAGCCGGAAGCGAGGGTCATGCCGATGCCGAACATCAGCCCGCCGAGCAGGTTCTCCGCCCAGATGAGCTGGCCGGCCCGGTAGGGCGGAAAGGCGGCGCCGAGGTCGACAAGCCCCAGGGGCTCGAGTGCCAGCACCCCGATGAGCGCCACGGCGATGGCCAGCAGCCAGGCGCGCATGCGGCCGAGATCGCCCATGTTGACCATGTCCGACACGGCCCCCATGGTGCAGAAATTGGTCTTGTTGACCACTGCGCCCAGGATCAGGGCGACAACGAAGGTGGACCAGAGCAGAAACGACTGCCCGGCAGCGAAGCTTTCGAAGACCATGATGGGATTCCCCTCCTCCAGCCGGCCTATGATTTGGTTATAACCCCGTGACAACTCGGGGTGGCGGCTTCCCGACCGTGGGTGTCGGGAAAGGGAGCTAGATTAGCGGAAGCTGATTGACGATTCCAGCGACGGATGTCGACTATACCGTCGCCCATCCATTCACCACGAAGGCACGAAGCGCACGAAGATAAAGACCAAAAGACTCGTTATCCACAGATTACGCAGATTGACACAGATTACTTCGAGGATACCGGGATTTCCAATGGACGAACCCGGTCACGGGGCTGTTGGCAGTCTGTACAGATCGCGGGAGTGTTTCCGTGTGCAGGGCCAATCAACCCTTCAGCAAGTCACCGGTAGTTTTTTTAATCTGCGTAATCTGCGTAATCTGCGGATGGACCGCTTTTGTCTTTACGTCTTTGTCTTTGTCTTTTCTTCGTGAGCTTCGTGCCTTCGTGGTGAAGGGATCCCAGTCAGGCGAAGGGGCTGCCGGGGCGGTAGCGGGTGGGGTCGGGGATTTCGGCTTCCCGGAAGCCCTCGCGGCGCAGGCGGCAGGCGTCGCACACCCCGCAGGCGCGGCCCTCCTCATCGGCGCTGTAGCAGGAGACCGTCATGCCGTAGTCGAGACCCAGGCGCACGCCGGTGCGGATGATATCGGCCTTGCTCAGGTGCAGCAGCGGGGCGTGGATGCGGAACCGCTCCCCCTCCACCCCGGCCTTGGTGGCCAGGTTGGCCAGGTCCTGGAAGGCCTCGATGAAGGCGGGCCGGCAATCGGGGTAGCCGGAGTAGTCCACGGCGTTGACACCGATGAAGATGTCGCAGGCGCCGAGCACCTCGGCCCAGCCGAGGGCCAGGGACAGGAACACGGTATTGCGTGCCGGCACGTAGGTGACGGGAATGCCGCGGGTGGGATGATCGGGCACCGCGATCTTGGGATCGGTGAGTGCCGATCCGCCGATGGAGGCCAGGTCGATGCGGATGATCTTGTGATCCCCGGCGCCGAGGGCGCGCGAGATACGGATGCCGGCATCCAGCTCGGCCTTGTGCTTCTGCCCGTAGTCGAAGGCCAGGGTATGACAGCGGTAGCCCTGATCACGGGCGATGGCCAGGCAGGTGGTGGAGTCGAGCCCGCCGGATGTCAGCACCACTGCCTGTTTTACCGTCGTGTTCATCGCCCCCGCTCCTCTCCCCAGAGTAACTTGTGCAGTTGCAGCTGGAAGCGCACCGGCAGGCGGTCGGCCAGGATCCATTCGGCCAGCTGGCGGGGCGGAAGAACTCCATGCACCGGTGAGAACAGGACCTCACAGCGTTCCGCCAGATCGTGCACGCGCAGCTGCTCACAGGCCCAATCATAGTCCGCCCGGTCACGGAGGACGAATTTCACCTGGTCGCGCGCGGTCAGGCAGTGAAGGTTTTCCCAGCGGTTGCGCCCCACCTCGCCGGATCCGGGGGCCTTCAGATCCATGACCCGGCTCACCCGCGGGTCCACGCCGCAAACGTCCAGGGCGCCGCTGGTTTCGAGGCCCACCTCGAAGCCGGCGTCGCAGAGTGCGCGGAGCAGTTCGTGCACCGCCTGCTGGGCCAGTGGCTCTCCCCCGGTGACGCAGACATGGCGCACGCCGAACGCGCCCACCTCTGCTGTCAGTTCGGGGACCTCCCGCCACACACCGCCCTGGAAGGCATATTCGGTATCGCACCAGTCACAGCGCAGCGGGCAGCCGGTGAGGCGCACGAACACCGTGGGCAGTCCCACCGTCCGCGCCTCGCCCTGCAGGGACAGGAAAACCTCGGTGATGCGCAGTCGACTCACGCACCCGACTCCGCCGCCGGGCGGGCCATTGAACACCGGGCCATCAGCGTCCCATGTTCTGGAGTCGCCGGTCGGCGAGGCTGGCGGCGGTGGTTCCGGGATAGCGCTGTTTCACTTCGTTGAGCAGCGTGCGGGCCCGCTCCCGTTCACCCTTCTCGATGAGGATGTAGCCCATCTTGAGCAGGGCGTCCGGCACCTTCTGGCTGTCCGGGTAGAGTTCGCGCACCTTGCTGAACTCGGCCAGCGCCTCGTCGAAGCGGCGCGTCACATAGTAGGCCTCGCCCAGCCAGTACTGGGCATTGGGCGCATAGGTTCCGCCGGGGAAGTCGGTCAGGAAGCGGCTGAAGGCGGCGGCCGCGTCGGCATAGCGCCCCTGCTTGAGCAGGTCGAAGGCCTGTTCATAGGCCTGTTGCTCCGCCACCTCGTCCACCCCGGCCGGGGCCGAATCAGCCGCCGGCGGAGCTGTTGCCGCGGGTCCCGGGGCGGCAGGGGCTGCGGCCGGCGCCGGTGCCGGACCGCCGGCCTCCAGCCGTCCCAGGCGGCGGTCCACGTCAACGTAGAGATCACGCTGGCGCTTCTTCAGCTCCTCGATGGCGAAACCCTGGGTCTCAACCTGGCCCCGCAGCTGCTGGATCTCCTGCTGCAGGCGTTCCACACGGGTCAGCAGGTCGGCCAGACTGCCGCTGTCGAGCAGGCGCTCGAGGCGCTCCACCCGCTGCTGCAGCGCGGCCACCTCATCCCGGCTGGCGCCACCGAACAGCTGTGCCTGGGCGGGCGCCGCCGCACCCAGCCCGAAGGCCAGGGCGACGGCAGCCGCGATGATGCGGTTGTCGAACCTCATCTCAACGCCTCGTGTAGATCAGCTCCACCCGGCGGTTCAGTGACCAGGACTGCTCGTCGTGGCCGAGGCCCGCGGGGCGCTCCTCGCCGTAGCTTACCGTCTCGATCTGGCCGGCGGCCACACCCTGGAGCTGGAGCAGCTGGCGGACGGCGTTGGCCCGGCGCTCGCCCAGGGCGATGTTGTACTCGCGGCTGCCGCGCTCGTCGGCATGGCCCTCCAGGCGCACCTTCGCGTCGGGATTGGCGGCGAGAAATTCGCCGTGGGCGCTGATGGTCGAGCGGTCCTCGTCCTTGATCATGAAGCTGTCGAAATCGAAGTAGAACACCCGGTTGGCCAGCGGGCTGTTGGGATCGTCCAGCGCCGCGCTGCTGAAGCGTCCGCCCGCGGCCGCGCCCCGGGCATCCGCCCCGCCGCTCATGGCGCCGGCCTCGTCCACGGCGGCGCCCTCCTCGCCCTGCCCCAGACCGCCGGTGGTCTGGCACCCGGCCAGTCCCAGCAGGGACAGACCGACCACGATGGTACCCATGAATTTGCCGATGCGGAGAAACATGATGCAACTCCTTGAATGAAAGTTAAAAGTGAAAAGCCCCTTGTCCGTATTCCGCTCGCTCACTGCAGGAACGGGGACCAGGACGGTTCCCGGACCTCGCCCTCGGTGAGCAGCAGCCGCTGCTTGACGCGCCCGTCCACCGAAGTGGCGGCCAGCACACCCCGTCCGCCGGACTGGGTGGCGTAGATGATCATGCTGCCGTTGGGCGCGAAGCTCGGTGATTCATCCAGCGGTGTATCCGTTACGACCTGCAGGACCCCGCTGTCCAGGTCCTGCACTGCAATGTGGAAGCTGCGACCGTTGCCGTTCACCAGCGCGAGGCGCTTGCCGTCGCGCGAGAAATCGGGGCTGGCGTTGTAGCTGCCGTCGAAGGTGAGGCGCTGGGTGCGCCCGCCGTCGAGCCAGGCCCGGTAGATCTGGGGTGTGCCGCCCCGGTCGGAGGTGAACGCCAGGGACATCCCGTCCGGCGCCCAGCTCGGCTCGGTATCGATGCCGAGGCTGTTGGTGATGCGGGCCAGGCGCTTGCTGTAGAGATACAGCACGTAGATCTCCGGGTTGCCGTCCTTGGACAGGGTCAGGGCCAGGCGCTGCCCGTCCGGGGCCCAGGCGGGCGCGCCGTTGATGCCGGGGCTGGAGGTGACCTGCTCGCGCTGTCCGGTGCGCACGTCCTGGACGTAGACCGCCGAGCGCTTGCCCTCGAAGGAGACATAGGCCAGGCGGTTGCCGTCCGGGGACCAGCTCGGCGACATGATCGGTTCGCGCGAGGAGAGAATGGTCTGCGGATTGTGGCCGTCGGAGTCGGCCACCTGCAGACCGAACAGCGTCTCCCCCTTCGCGGGACGCTGGACGGTCACGTAGGCGATGCGGGTATTGAAGGCCCCCCGCTCGCCGGTGAGCTTCTCGTAGATGAGATCGCTGATGTAGTGGGCGGCGCGGCGCAGCTCGCCCGGGCGCGCGGTGATGCTGTAGCCGAGCAGTTGGTTGGCGCGGAACACGTCCAGCAGCTGGAAACGCACCTCGTAGCTGCCGTCGGGGTTCGGTTCCAGCCGCCCCACCACCAGGTTCTCCATGCCCAGCACCCGCCAATCCTCGTACTTCACCTCGGCGGCATCGTGGGGGCGGGCCAGCATGTCTTCCGGCGGCAGCGGGCGGAAGCGGCCGCTGCGGCCCAGGTCCGCGCTGATGACGGCGGCGACGTCGGTATCCGGCGCCGCGCCGCCCGGCGCCACGGCAAACGGCACCACGGCCAGCGGCAGCGCCCCTTCCACGCCCTGGGTGATCTCGATGGTCAGTACCGCGTGGGCGCGGGCCTGGAACAGCAGCAGGCCGATGAGCAGCAGGCCCAAGTTGCGCAGCAGGGTCTTCATGCCTCTGTTATCCCTCCGGTCTGAAATCCAGGTTGAACACACGGAACCGATCCGCCAGCCCCGGCTCCCGCGGCAGGTCCAGCGGCGAGGCCTTGTACACGGCGGCCACCGCGGACCGGTCGAAGGCGCCGTCGCCGCTGCTGGTCACCACGCTCACGTCCACCACGTCGCCGCTGGGAATGACCCGCACCTGCAGCGTACAGGAGAGGCCCTGGACCGCGCTGGGCGGACGGATCCAGTTGCGCTCCACCCGCTGGCGGATGATGGCGATGTAACGGTCCACCTCCCGCTGGGCGCGCCGGTCCGCCTCCGCCCGCAGGCGGGACTCCTCCGCGGCGATCATCTCCTGGCGCAGCCGGGCCTCTTCGGCCTGCTGCTTCGCCGCAGCGGCCTTGCGGGCCTCCTCCTCACGGCGCTTCTTCTCCGCGGCGGCACGCTCGGCCTCGATGCGCTGGCGCTCCGCGGCGGCCTGACGGGCGGCCTCCTCCTGGCGCT
>NPIG01000577.1_pt1 | contig 24101 bp, 18 predicted proteins | sample 8637441 | NCBI WGS metagenome assembly NPIG01 (sample SAMN07420675, study PRJNA396082) | bioreactor metagenome | isolation source: sample BR6 brine-fed electro-methanogenic bioreactor BR | place: Japan: Kochi | collected 2016-06-14 | reverse complement strand
GCAATTTCATGGAGTTTTATGACCGCACATTCCTGTGGTCAGACGGCCAGCCCTTTGCAGTCGGGCAGACAGAAAAGGGAAAAGAAGAGATTCACCTTTCCTTCGTCCGGGATGGTCGTCCGCCAGTTGAGTGGGCATGGTGGAACAACGGCCCCGAGACCTTTGACTTGCCGCTTATTGCCGTGGAAAGCAGGGACGGGCGGTTTACCGCGGCGCTGGGTTTTGAAGCCGCAGAATGGGCATCGTGCAACGGCGGCGATGACCGGGCCTGCTTCCATCTGTTTCCGTTCTTCGGGGAATTGCAGCCCGGCGCAAGCGCCACGGTAGAAGGATGCTTCTACCTGTTGCACGGAACAGCCGATGATGCATTACAGCGGTTCAAGACGGATTTTCCGGCCGTCCCGTAGCGTCGGGAACTGGAGTTCTGAGTAGCCGTGTGGCGCTGCTCCAGGCTTCTTGACTGGCTGGCCTCTTTGTTGACGCTTCCTCGGGGGTGAGTGGCGCGTCAAGTTTCCGTTCCGTGGCGGTCCAGCCGCCAAAGGTCATGCGCAGACTGGCGGGAAGCAGAATGACCACAGGCGCTGCGAGGAGGGTGCCGAAACCCAGCGAAATGGCCATGGGCACAAGGAATCGCGCCTGGCTCGATGTCTCGAAGATCATGGGGACCAACCCGGCGAAGGTGGTCAGGGAAGTCAAGAGGATGGGACGGAAGCGTCGGCGCCCGGCGGCGATGATGGCCTCCTCGAGGGACATGTCTGTTTCGCGCAGCAGACGATTGATTTCCTGGTTGAACACGAGTCCGCCGTTTACCGACAGGCCGGACAGCGCAATCATGCCGAAGACGCTGACGATGGAAAGGTCGTAACCGAGCAGCACATGTCCGAAGAGCGCCGCGCCGGTGGCGAAAGGGATGGTGAGCATGACGAAAACGGCCTGGGCGTAGCTGCGGAAGAGGCCGGCGAGCATGGCGAAGATCAGGACCATGGCGATAGCCAGACCGAGACGCAGTTCATCCATGGCGCGCCGCTCCTCGCGCTGGCGCCCCGAGAACTCATACGAGAGGCCGCGGTAGTCGGCGGCAAGTTGCGGCAGCACCTGCGTTTCCAGGCTCGCGCGGATATTGTTGATGTTGGCGACCTCGGGGATGGTGTTGCAGGTCACATTGATGACACGCTGGCCGTCGACGCGGATAATCTCCTTGTAGGATGTGCCGCGCTTCAAGCGCGCGACCTGTGCGAGGGGCGCCTCGCCGCCGCGGGGCGTGCGGACGATGAGGTCCTCCACATCGGCCAGGGAGCGGCGCTCCTCGAGCGGCAGTCGCACCATCGCCTTGACCTCGTAGCGGCCACGCTGGAAGCGCAGCGCCTCGGCCCCATAGAAGGCGTGACGCACCTGGCGGCCCACCTCTTCCGGGGTGAGACCCAGCGAGCGGCCTTCCTGCGTCAATTCGACGTCGATTTCAGTCTTGCCCGCGCTGAACCCGTCTTTAATGTCGGACACGCCGTCAAAGGTTGCCAGCGCTTCCGCGAGCTGGGTCGCGGCCAACTCGAGGATTTCCCGGTCGGGATGCGACAATTCCACCGTGAGTCCGGCGCCGCTGCTGGGGCCTTCTTCCCACTCATAGTAAAGCGACTTGAGCCCGGGCAGATCGCCCACTTCTTCGCGCCACACCTCCGCGAACTCGCTCTCTGAGAAATCGCGCTTGTCCGGATGCACCAGGAAGAAATTGACATCCGCCCAGTTCTCGCCCCGCCGGCCCACCACATTCATGCGGCCCGTGATCACGTCATCGCGCCCGCCCATGCGCTCGGCCGCGCGCAACCCGGCTTGTTCCACGTGGCGGGCGATGCGCACCGTGTCCTCGAAAGCCGAGCCTGTGGGCGTCTGCACCTCCGCGTCCACGCGCAGGCCGGTGATGACGGGGGAGAAGGTGTAGTTCATGCGCCCGCTGTAGTACCAGGCGAGGATGACGGCGAGCCCGCCGAAGAGGATGCTTATGGTCAGGAACCGGTAGTGCACGGAAAACCGGAGGAGCGGCACGACGGCATGTTCGGTAAACCATTCGAAGGCTGTCGAAACACGCCGTTGCCGCCGGCCTATCCAGCCGATAACCCCGCGCGTGTCGCGGCCTTCCTTGCCGTGGCCCAGGTGCGCGGGCAGTATGAAGAGTGCCTCGAGCAAAGACATGATGAAGACAGCGATCACCACGGCGGGCAGCGGCGCGAAAAACCTGCCGGTCTCGCCGGGCACATAGAGCAGCGGCACAAAGGCGACAATATTGGTGGCCACGGCAAACACCACGGGCACGACCATCTGCTGGCTGCCGGTGAGTGCGGCCTGGAGGCGCCTCTCCCCGGCCTGAATGCGGTGAAACACGTTCTCACCCACGATCACCGCGTCATCAACCACGATACCCAGTGTGATGATAAAGGCGAACAACGAGATCATGTTGATGCTGGCGCCCAGCGCCGGCAGCAACAGCAGAGACCCGGCGATGGTGGTCGGGATGCCCATGGCGACCCAGAAGGCCAGCCTGGGCTCGAGGAACAGGCCGAGTACACCGAGCACCAGCGCCAGACCGATCAGGCCATTGCGCACCAGCAGGCGGAGACGGTCCCGGTACTGCTCGGAGCGGTCACGCATGATCCGGACGTCCACCCCCTCCGGCAGTTCATTCCTGAGGCGCTCGAGGTAGCCGTGCACCGCGGCCGCCATTTCGAGCGGCTTCTGGTTGCCCGTTTCGTACACGCTGATGAAGATGCCCCGGCCCCCGTTGAACGTGTTGAGAAGCGGCCGGTCTTCGAATCCGTCGACAATGTTGGCGATGTCGGCCAGGCGCACCGTCGTGCCCTGTCCCGTGGTGCGGATGACAATGTCGCCGAATTCACTTCCGAAGTCTTTGCGTTCGCGCGTGCCGAGCAGTACTTCGCCCGCGGCGGTTCGCACGCCGCCGCCGGGCAGGTCACGTGCCGACGCACGGACAATCGCGGCGATTTCGCCGAGGGTCATGCCAAGGGAGCGTAGCGTGGCCTGCGGTACTTCGAGATGGATTTCCGGCCCGCGTTCGGTGCGCACTTCCACTTGCGTCAGTTCAGGCAGGGCGAGCAGGTCACGGCGCACCCGCTCGGCAAGGCCGAAGATTTGCGCTTCCGTGAGCGGGCCGTAAAGCACCATCCACATCACGCTGGACTGTTCCTGTTCCAGGCTGATGTCGGGCCGCTCCACTTCGTCGGGAAAGAAGCTGATGCGGTCGACCGCGTTCTTCACTTCCTGCAGGGCGCGGTTCGGGTCCACCCCGTCCGCCAGTTCCACCGTCAGCGTGCCACGCCCTTCCTCGGCGGCAGCCTCGATGCGCTCGACCACGTCCAAGCCCCGGATTTCCTCCTCCAGCGGGATGATGATGCCGTCTTCGACTTCGGCGGGGGAAGAGCCGGGATAGGAGAAAGACACGTTCACGATGTCCAGTTGGAAACTGGGAAAGACCTCCTGCTTGATGGAGAAAATGGAGGCCATTCCGCCGAGGAGCAGCGCAAACATCAGCAGGTTTGAGGCCACGTGGTTTCGTGTCATCCACGCGACCAGGCCGCCCAGCACGCCGCCTTCCTGCGGGGACTGCTGCCTGTGCGGGCCGCTCATCCGTCCACCCCGGCCGGTTGCGCGGCGGGCTCCTGCGCGCGCGTGCGCAACGCCATGCCGGGCAGGGCATCCGCGAGCGGCGAGACGATGAGCTGGTCTCCCGGTTCGAACACATCGCTCACAGCCAGGTTTTCGCCCTGGCGCCAGACGACCTCCACCGGCCGTATTGCAAGCCGGCGGTCGCGGTCACTGACCCACACCTCATTGTTCTCGCGCATGGCCCGGCGGGGAATGGCGGCCACTTCTTTGAGTGTGCCCGCGTCCAGTTCCACGCGAACATAGCTGTTGAGCGGGAGCGGGAAACTCCGCGCATCGTCTTCCAGATGCAGCGGGTCGGTGACTTCGACCAGCACCTGCGCCATGCGCCCCTCAGGGTCGACCTGGCCCAGATGCCGGACCAGGACGCCCAGACGCGGCCCCTGCCCCGCGGCGCTTTCCACGTCCGAATAGACGCGCACGGTCTTCTCATCCGTGCGCGCCGCTTCCAGCACGGCGGCGAGGCGGTCCGCCGGCACCGACGCCAACACCCAGAACGCGTTGGTGCCCGCCAGCGTAGCCACGCTGGCCCCCTCGCGCACCAACTGCCCGGCATCCACGGATTCGTCGAGCACCAGCGCGTCAAAGGGCGCGTAAATCCGCGTGCGCTCGAGGTCGAGCCTGGCGCGCTCGACCTCGCTGAGCGCCGACTCGATTCGGGCCTCGGCCTGGCGCAGTTGGGGTTCGCGCAGAGCGAGCTGGCGGCCCATCTCGGCCTCGGGGAGGTCCTTGCCGAAGAGTTCCCATTCCCGTTGCGCAACCCGCTGGCGGCCCTGTTCCACCTCAAGCGCCGCCTGCGCCTCGGCGAGCGCGCCTTCCGCTGCCTTCAGCGAAAGCTCGTATTCTTCGGGCGCGATGCGCAGAAGGAGCGCGCCTTCCGGGATGATGCCGCCTGGTTCGAGGGCCGGGTGAATCTCGAGCACCCTGCCCGAGACCTCTGGAGAAATGGTAACCTCTTTTGCCGGGCGGACGGTCCCATAGGCTTCGACATGGCGCGCAAATGGGCCGCGGCCCGGCGGCACAACTTCGACTACGGGCGCGGGCGCGGGTTCCGAGGTGCGGGCCACCTCGGGCGCGCTTTGGATAATGTACCAGGCCATGCCGCCCGCGGAGGCGAGAACGGCGAAGGGCAGCAGCATACCGAGAGCGACATGTGTGAATCGTTTCATTGGCATACCCCAACGGCTGTCCGTTTTGGGAACGTGACCCTGGATAGTGCCGGCGGCGCATCACGCTCTCGCGTTTCGCCTCCCACCGCGCGGAACAGGCGGATTCGCAACGAGACGAGCACGCGGCGCTGGCGAAGCAATTCGCGCTGCACCTGCTGTAATCCCTGCAATGCCGTCAGCACGGGAAGATAGTCGGTGATTCCCTGGCTGTAGCGCAAGCGGGTCTGTTCCAGGGTGCGCTCGAGAATCTCGGCGCGGCGCTCCAGGGCGACCACGAGTTCCCGCTGCCGCGCCTCCTGCCACAGCGTCGTCTCCACCTCCTCCAGCGCCAGAAGATAGTCCTCGGAAAACGCCAGCAGGGATTCGTGGAAGGTCGCCCGGGCCGCATCGACAGCCGCCGTGCGCCGGCCCCAGTCGAGTAGCGGCTGAAACAGCGCGAGGCCGCCGAGGCCGGTCAGCGTGGCCTCTTCGCCCGCGCCTCCGAGCACCAGGGAACCGTCCAACGTAACGCGCGGCAGGCGCTCGGCCATGGCCGACGCGATTGCATGGTCCGACGCCACCACACGCCGTTGTGCGGCGCGGAGGTCGGGGCGCTGCATCAGCAGGTCAGCCGGCACCGTGAGGCCCGTCAGCGTGCCCGGCGCGGGCAGCGACGCAGGGCAGGCGGAGGTGCGCGCGATACCGTCAGGGGGCACGCCCGCCAGCACGTCGAGACGGTTCTCGAGCAGACCGAGTTGCGCTCTGGCAACGGGGATTTCCGCTTCTATTTCCGCGACCTGACCCCGTTGCTGCAGCATGTCCACAGAGGAGGCCGTGCCTTGCTGAAACCGCAACTCAAGCAGTTCCAGGAAGGTCTGTGCCGATTCACGCTGCGCCTCCAGCAATGCCAGTTGCAGGCGCTGCTCCATCGCCTGGTAATAGGCCTCGGCCACCTGCGCGCTCAGGAGCAGTCGCATCGCCTCATAGTCGAGCACGGACGCCGCGAGCGCTTCCGATTCGGCCGCGGCCACGCTGCGCAGGCGTCCCCACAGGTCCAACTCCCACTGAAACAACAGGCCCGCGTTGTACGCAGTGTCGTATCGCTCCCGGTCGCTGTCCGGTTCGGCGCTGCCCGATTCCACCGGTTCCAGGACGCCGGTGCCGCCTGCGGTGTTCCCCTGCGGCGTGCTTACCGTGGGCACTTCGGCATCTTCCCCCCGGTCTTCCCGGTGGACGATGCGCTCCCATTCGCGTGTCAGGCCGGCGTCGAAGTCGAGTGCGGGCCGCTGCAGCGCCCACGCCTGGCGTGCCAATGCCCCGGCGCGGTCAATACGCGCCGCAGCCTGGCCAAGCGACAGGTTGTCCGTCAGCGCGGTTTCGAGGAGCGTGCTCAGGTCCGGGTCGGCGAAGCTCTGCCACCAAGGCGCCGGGAGGCCGTGCGCCGATACGCCGATGCTGAAGGCTGCGGGCATGTCGAAGACCGGCGCGGGCGTGTCATCGACATTATGCGTTGCGCACCCCGAGATCAAGATGCAGCCAAGCAGAACTTTGCGGAGTTGTCTTCTCACGCGTTACCGTTCGCACTTGTGGTTCATGCCGGAGACACCGGCTTCCAAGACAATGTGGGGAGCGACTATACACGATGTCTCAGGCGCTGTTCGACTTGGCGCGAGATGCATCAGGGCGCGCGATGTTCAGCATGTAAAACAAATGCATTGACAGCAGAACAGCATCGTGCTAAGCTAAGGACTGCGGTAGAGGTTGTTCAGCTACATGCTGAGACGGGATAAGACCCGATGAGACGCGAGATGAAGAAAATGATCTGTGGAGAGCAGCGACAACTCATCGAGCCCCGGCGAATGTCCAACCTCGAGGACGGGCCACCGGTAAACCGGTGAACCGACAGGGATGCCGGGTTCCCTCCGCCCCTGCTCTTAGAGCGCAGGAATCAGGTAGTGCTTCGCATAGGAGGTGCTTTATGAAAAACCTTCGACTTGCACGGCGCACGTTTCTGGCAACAGCGACAGCGGCGGGCGCGGCCGCGCTCAGCGGCTGCCCTCCAGGCGACCAGCGTTCTGTCGTGGTATATCGCCGTTCGGGGCGGGGCAGGCACGTGTCGAACGCCGCGAAAAAGCACAATGCCAACCACGTTTATGCGGATGCGCTTGTCGCTGCACTGGACAAGGCGCATCCCGGCGACAATTCCAAAGTCGTGCCGATTACCGTCAGCCGGGCCGAGTACAACCGTCTCTTCGGCAACGGCGGCTTCATCGCCGATCTCCGCCACGCGCGCAAGCGGGCACCGCATCGCCGTGCCTGAGGGCACATCGAGGGGAGGCGGTGTTCCGCGCGTTTGGCTTGTGGCAAATGTGATGCGGATAGGTGCTCCCGACACGAAGTGCCTTCGGGATTCGTACTTTCGAAGCGTATTTCAAAGCTGTTTTGCGCAATACTCGGATTGCCGGGGCTATCGCCGATACAGGCTACCTGTCGGCGGCGGGGGAGACTTCCACGAGGAAGGGTTCCCGGAGTCCCCGCGCCTCGGCGCAGCTTTGCAGGTGGATGCGCACGGCGTCCGTGATTGGCTGTCCCTTTGACACGAGCACGTGTCCCGTGTTGGTCAGGATGTCGTCGGCGGCGACCATGCCTGCGCTGAGTTCGCCGGCGGTGATTTGCATACTGACGGAGGCGTCACGGTCCTTTTCGTAGCTCATCAGTGCTTCGAGGAGCGGGTGGTCCGGCCCGTACATCTCGTGCAACTCGGCAAGGGCCTCGATATAGCTCATGCTCCGCTGGAGGCGGTTGTCGAGGTCGAGGGCGATGCGCAGCAATTGCCCGCCGAATTCGACGGCCTGCTCTTCGGACATGCCGTCGGTCTGGATGATGCGCTTTCGGCTTGCGTTGTTCTGCCGGCCCACGACCTGGGCCACCATTTCGAGACGGGGAATTTCGGCGAGAAGCTGGCAGCCGTAGGCGGGATGCCGCGCAAGGATGCCCCGCTGTTCCGTGGTCAGTGAGCGGCCCTCGCGCATGCGCGCGAGAATCTCGGGGGGCAACGCCACGCAGCCGATTTGCGAGAGCATGGCGGCGGTCTCGTATTCCCAGAAGTGGGGCAGGTTGAGTTGCGCGGCGATATGGCGCACGTAGCGCCGAATCCGGGTGCTCCGGCTGAAGGCGGCCGGGCTCATGAGGCCGAGCACGTCGGTAAGTGTGCGGATGCAGCCGGTCAACGTGCCGTGCAGCAGATTCCTTTCCGCCATGATAAGGCGGTGTTGCTCCAGCGCGGCCTCGAGCGCCGCATTGAAATCTTCGGGTGAACAGGGCTTGGTCAGGAAACGGAAGATGTGGCCCTGGTTTACGGCATCGACGCTTGTCTGCAGGTCGGCGTTGCCGGTGAGCATCATGCGCACGGTCTCCGGCGATTGCCTGCGCACCTCGCTGAGCAGTTCGATGCCGTTCATGCCGGGCATGCGCATATCGGAGATGACCACGGCGAAGGGGCCGTTTCGCGCGAGCACCTCCAGCGCCTCCTGACCGCTGCCGGCGGTCTCCAGTTGAAAGGACTTGCGCAGTTGCCGCCGGTATCCGGCAAGCACATTCGGGTCGTCATCAACCAGCAGGATTTTAGAGTTCAATTTCCACCTGCCTTTCCAGCGCCTCGCGGCACATCGCCTCCCAGTGTGAGATATTGCCCCGCGGCGCGGCGCGTTCCAGGTATGCCGCGTCGAACTCCGCGTCGGCGATTCCCGCAGCTTGATTGACCAGCACATTCGCAACGTGCACGGCGGTCAGCGGCGTGAATTCGCATTCCGGGCTGTCGCCTGGCACGTGGTGCCTTGCGATCGCCTGAATCGTTTCCTCGGCAAAGCCCCAGAGGCCGAGCAGGTAGGCGCCAATTTCGCCGTGATTCGCGCCGATGAATTTGTGCTCGAGCCGCACGGACAGCGCGCTGTCCGTCCCGCCCAGGCGTGCGACAGAGCGATATTTGGCTGGCAGATTTGCGGCGAGCACGAGCTTGCCCACATCGTGGAAGAGTCCCGCGAGATGAGCGCATTCGGCAGTGAACTCGTCAGCGCCGGCCTCGAGGGCGAGCCGCTTCGACAGGCGCGCCACGGTCAGCGAATGCCGCCACAGTGCGGCTTCGTCGAGGCCGGACAGCGCCTCCTGTGAAAAGGCCTCGAAAATGCGCACGGACAGGGCGAGCATGCGAATGGTCTCCAGGCCGAGAAGCACAGTGGCCTGAACCGGGCTGCTCACCAGTTGGGGCAGACTGAACAGCGCCGAGTTGGCCAGTTGGAGCACTTTCGCGCTCATGCCCGGGTCGCGCGCAATGAGCCGGCCGACATCGCCAGCGGACGTTTCAGGCAGTTCCACCGCATGCATTACTTCATCGTGGAGCGCGTCGATACTGGGCAGCGCCTCCATGCTCGCCACGAGTTCCCGCAGGCGCGTATCGCCGAGCAGGCCGCGCAGGCGCACCGCGCGCTCCAAGGCGCTCTTGAGACCGTCGGGCTCGCAGGGTTTGGCGAGAAACTGATGGATGTGCGCGGCCGCGCGCAGGGTGGTCTTGCGGTCCGCATAACCGGACAGGGCAATACGGACCGTGCTTGGCTTCCGCTTTCGCACCTCCTCGAGAAGCTGCACCCCGTCCATGCCGGGCATGATCAGGTCGGAAACGACAATGTCGCACGGGCCGGCGTCGAGACAGGCGAGCGCGGCCGCGCCGCCGTCCACAAACTCCATTGCCCATTCGTGGCGCTTTCCGCGCAACATGCGTTGAAGCCCGCGCAGCACGTTGGGCTCATCATCAACGAACAGAATGCGCGTTGCGGTTCTTTCCGGGTGGGCCGCCTCTTCAATGCGCGCGCTCATCAAACACACTCCTCCGGCGTAGCCAGGGGCAGACGCACAACGAACGTGGTGCCTTTGCGGGGTTCCGTCTCAAAAGTCAGTGTGCCCCCATGCTTTTCGACAATGACCGCGCGTGAAATGGCCAGGCCCTGCCCTGTGCCGCGCCCGACCTCTTTGGTTGTGAAGAAGGGGTCGAACACACTGGCCTGTACTTCGGGCGGGATGCCGCATCCCGTGTCCGCCACCCGCACTTCAGCGGTGCTGCCGCGGCGGCGCGTGCTGATGCGTATGCGTCCTTTTGCATTGGCGCCGTCACCCACGACATCCGCGATGGCATGTGCGGCATTGACAACGAGGTTGAGTATGACCTGATTGAGTTCGCCCGGCACACAGGGAACCGGCGGGAGTTCCGGGTCGAAATCGGTTTCCAATTCGGCCACGTAGCGCCATTCATTGCGGGCCACCGTGGCCGTGCTTTCGATAGCGGCATTGAGGTCGAGCATCTTCTTGTCATCGCTCCCGGGGTGCGTGAACTGGCGCAGGGCGCGAACGATCTGGGTGACGCGTTCGAGCCCCTCCAGCGATTGCTCGATTGCCGACGGCACGTCTTCGGCCAGAAACTCGAGGTCGCATTCAGCGCACGCGGCCTCCAATTCGGCGATGCGCTCGAGGCCGGGCGCGGTTTCCCGGCATTCGGCGAGAAAGGCCTGCTGCAGCCGCACCACCCCCAGCACGTCTTCGAAACTCTCCTTAAGGAAGCGCGTGTTGTCGCCCACATACTGGAGCGGCGTGTTCATCTCATGCGCGATGCCCGCGGCCAATTGCCCGATCGAGCGCAGGTTCTGCGACTGCAGCAACTGGGTTTCCATTTCCTTGCGTTCGGTGATGTCATTCAGGATGAACATGACGCCTGTGATCTCGAATTCACTGTTGAGAACGGGCGTCGCCCGCAGCAGCACCGGAAAGCGGCGCTTGCCGGTGGCCATTTCCAGTTCTTCCTCCACGCACCCGCCGGCGAGCACCGTCTCGCAGACCTTGTCGGCCCTGTCGGGGTCAACAAAAAGCCGCAAGACGTCCACTTCGCCGGTCTGGTCGCGCGTGTAGCCGAACAATTCGCCAAAGGCCGCGTTGAGGTAATTCGCCCGCAGGTTCGTATCAAGCATCAGCACGCCGGCCCCGCAGTCATCGAGGGCCTCGCGAATCCGGACCAACTCGCGTTCGGCTATCACGGTTTCCGTAACGTCGCGCAGCCACAAGGCGACGTAGTCCTTTGCGCCCGACCGGAACGGTGTTGCGTTCACTTCGACCCAGAACAGCGCGCCGTCCGCGCGTTGTGTCTGCCACCGCAGCTGCGACGTCAGACCGGAGCGGGCCGAGGCCAGCGTTTCGAGGAGACACGCTTCCTGCTCGGGCCCCGCCCCGGCGAGTTGTCCGAGCGTGCTGAACTCCGCCCCAAACATGCGCCCGAAGCGGCTGTTGGATGACACAATCTCCCCGGTCTCCGGGGCCACCACCAGAACCGCCTGGTCGCTGGTTTCGAGCAAGAGTTGCGCCGCACTGGCCTCCCCGCCGGGCTGGGCATTTCCGCGCGCGGCCGTCCATTTCGCGGCCATCACGCGCACGGCATCGCAAACGCTTTCCGTGGGCGCATCGGCCGGCAAGCGCAATTGGCTCTCACCCGGGATGCCGGGAATGGCGTCCAGGGCGCCGCACCAAATGAACTGGGTGCCGTGCTCGCGCGCCAGGTCGCGCCAGGGCGGCCCGCCAGCCTGGGGGACGGCGGACACCACGACCGCAACCGCGCGCTCTTCCCGGCGCGCGGTCACGCCGCGGACATCCTCTTCGGAAGCAACCGCGGTCACAGAAAAATCCGCGGAAGGGAACCCAAGGCCCCCCTCCGCGGTTTCCGTGTCCGTGGCTGCGCGCAGCCTTTCCGTGGTTTCCACGGGTAAGCCCACCACCAGAATGCCGATCTTGTTGCGCCCGCTATCTGTCATTGACTGCGCGAGTACCAATGCATAGGCAATTTCCTCCGAGGCGCGGTCAGAAGATCGCTGTCAGTGCCATGCCCAGCGAGTCGACGGGAAATTCGCTGGGCCACTTGAGGAACTCGACGTGGCCGTCCATGTACAGGCAGTTGCCGCCGCCGGGCACGTGGTTGAATGTCGTGGCGCCGCCGTAGACGGCGGTCTCGTCCCACATTACCGGGAGTTCACTTGCCGCGGTGGCGCTGGCCGCCGGGTTGTTGATGTCGGTCACGAAGAAGCGCTCGATACCCATGCGCAACCGGGGCGCGGGACCGAGGTCTTCATCCTTCAATTCGGCCCGTTCTTGCGGTGTCTCGCCTGTCTCGCCGAGCACCGCGAGCGCGGCCGCAACGAGTTCCGGGTTGATATAATTGACGAGTGAGTAAGCGTCGCTCATGTCCACCGCCGCCGGGTCGGTGGGGAAGTTCACGCCCGGCTGAAGCACGGCTTCGCGTTTGAACGCCCAGCCCAGGTAGTAGTAGCTCCCGCGCGCAAGCCGGCAGGGCTCGACGGGCTGGTCCAAGTCGCCATTCGCGTGGAAGGCCTTGCGTACCGACTCCGCATCGGAGTCCGACGGGCAGACGCACACATTCACGTCCGTCAGGTACTCGGGATAGACCGAGGGTCCGTCGAATGACGCGTCACCGGCGATTTCATTGTTGCAGTTCCAAATCTTCATGGGCGGGAATTTTTCGCCCTTGGATTCGTTGGCGTACATGTTGAATACGAGGCCCATCTGTTTGAGGTTGTTCTGGCAACTGGCGCGCCGCGCCGATTCGCGTGCCCGCGCCAGCGCCGGCAGCAGGATGGCCGCCAGGATGCCGATGATGGCGATAACAACCAGCAATTCGATGAGTGTGAATCCCCGTGTCTTCATAATGGTGGCTCCCTTGCTTGCTGCACGCGGCTACCTGCCCCCGGGCAACGTGCCACGAAGGCACACACTTGACAGACAGAAAATCGGGCGTTTGATGGGCGCGACGGCGCCTGCCTCCACAGCACACCCGCATCCCTGTGGTCGCATCAACCATGCGGGCCGACACCGCCGCTGACCGGCAGCGCCCTCCTGTCTCTCTTAGCCCTATCTCACCACGATTTCGACGAAAAGTCAATACCTGACGAAAGGTTAAAATCGCGCCCCCTCAATGACTGCCCCACACCGCGCTCCCAACAAGCAACGCCAGTGGCATGCGACGGGATACCGTGGTAGACTTATGGGCCTGTGGGCCCCGGTGCGGTGTCGGCGCCCTGAATGGTCATGGAGTTGAGAATCAGCGCGCTGATGCGGAATCACGTCATTATATGGTCGGTCGCCGCCGTGGCGTTGCTCTGCGCGGCAATGCTGGTTGTCTTGCGGCAAGCCTTCTTCTCCGCTGTGCCGCAAGACCCCGCCCCCGAAGAACTGGTCGCGGAGGCCATTTCCCGCCTTGCCGGGGACCAGGCCGTCTGGCATCCGGACACCCAGCAGGCGGTTCGCGTTGCGGCAACGTTGGTGGAGGAAGGCCGGGCGCGCTCCGCCGAGGCCTACTACGTGCTCGCGATGCAGTACAAGCGCGAGCGCAACCTCTCCGACGCCGAAGCGCTGTTCAAACGGGCCATTGCCTTGCGGCCGGACTGGAGCTGGCCCTACGCGGGGCTCGGCAGCCTTCTCGGCCAGCACACCTACGGCCGGCTCGATGAAGCGGAGCGGGTCTTGCGCAAGGCCATCGAACTCGCGCCGGAGTGGGGACGGCCCCACAATATTCTGGCCGTGGTCTTGCGCCTCAAAGGCCGGCTCGAGGAGGCGCAGCAGGAGGCGGCACTGTCTTTGGAACTCGCCCCCGGTGATATCGCCGCCCACAACAACTACGCCAACCTGCTCGTGGAACTGGAAGAATACGACAAGGCCGAGCAGCATTACCGCGACGCCATCGCGCTGAACCCCAAGCATCCAAAGCCCTACTACAATCTGGCGTGCCTGTACAGCATCGAGGGGCGCAAGGACGAGGCCTTTCAATATCTGGCAGAAGCGCTGAACAAGGCCAATGTCCTGCGCTGGGACGCAGCGCACGACCCGGNNCTCGCGCCGCTGCGCGATGACCCCAGATTCCAGGAAATCGTTCAGGGCGCCAGCCCGCCGCAGCAGGGGTCCGCCCGCTGATTTACCCTCAGCCGGCCCCGCGCATGCGGTACGCCGCGAAGCATAGCACCAGCAGGCCCAGCGCATTCACCAGCGCGTCGGCAGAATCGGGCAAGCCTGCGGGCGCCGCCTTGTTGAAGCACTGGCAGCCGTTCGGCGGCGGCTCAACTTCCCCTTCAGGTTCGCCTTCGGTCCCCCCCGTGTATTCGAGCGGAACCGCGATACTCACCAGGTCCCCGCCGTCGAGGCTGACGCTCTGCCCGCCGCCGCCGTACCCCGGCGCCGTCACCGTCACGCTGTAGCTGCCGGGGGAGACGGCCGCGAAACTGTACACACCCTCATCGTTCTCCGTCACCGGCGAATACGAGCCCGGCAGCAACGAGACCGAGGCGTTCTCGATGGGCGTCAGGTCATCCGCGTCCCAAACCGAACAGAACAGGGCCGCGGCAAGTATCGCGCTACCCTTCGGCAAAAACGGCTCGTAGTCCACGTCCCCCTCGACACGTTCAGCGATTTCCTCCGGGTCGTCCGTGTCCCAGTCGTTCTCCTCGAGGGGCAGCGTCTCATCGCGCTCGTTCACGACCGCCGGGTTGGGCACTGTCGACTTGAACGTGTTGTATCCTGCATTGGGGTCCAACTGGTTGCCGCCCTGCTTCTGCGGCGCGCCGCCGTCCCAGGCGCGCACACGCAACGCGGGGCCGCTCAAGTCCTCGAAAACACTTCGGCGCAACACCGGGAACGCGCCCGCCACGTCGATGCCCAGGGATAGACTGGTGAACAGGCAGCCGTCGATCAGCGATGGGCGAACAGTGTTCTGGGAAAGCTCCAGCCCGGGGGCGTCGCGCAGCGGCCCCCCGCGGAAGGTCACCCCAATAAGCCGCATGAATCCCCCGTCCAGGTCCAGCAGGGGGTCCGTGCCCGTATCCTGGAAGACCTCCACACGCTCCAGCACCGCCCCCGCCGCGCCGATAATGGGGCCTTCCAGCCGGACAACCTCTCCGGTGGCGGCGGCAATGCGGATGCCCGCCTTCAGGCGCAGCGCGCCGAGCAGGCGCCGGTAGACGCCACCGCGCACCACAAGCCGCAAAGGCCGCTCCTCGCTCGGGTCCAGCCGCGTCAGCGCGTACGCTATCGTCGCCCACGGCCGGGTCCACGAACCGGTGTTGCTTTCCCGGTCAAAACCCAAAGGCGAGGGCGCCACGAAGAAGGTGTCCTCCGCCGTCGTGGGGTCCGTGCGCCCCAGAAATTCCTCCAGGTTGGTGAGGTCATCCCCGTCAAGGTCGATGCCCGAATCGTCTTCAAAGAGATTCAGCCCGTACTGGAACTCGAAGCCGTCGGCCATGCCGTCCCCGTCCGTGTCCGTGTTCTCATCCGAGGTCTCGAGACAGGCTTCCACGCAACCGCTCAGCCCGTCGCCGTCCAGGTCCGGGCTGCTTGCGGGACAGGCCGCTATGCACGGGTCGTACTCGCCTTCCCCTCCCGTGTCCGGCACGAAATTCGCCAGCAGATACTTGTCCCCGTTCAAAATGATTCGCGCGTTGGCTGTCTCAGAGGACAGGTCCTGCACGCTCGCGCCGCTCCAATACTCGAAACGCCAGCCCTCCGCCGGCGTGGCCTGAAGCTGCACTTCGCTGTCATAAGGGTAATAAAAAAGCCCGGCGACGGGGCCCTGCTCTCCCGCGGGCGCGCGTGTGACCGACCCTTCCCCCGTCACACCCACAAACAGCACCGCCGTTTCGGGGTTTTCCCCCTCCGCCAGCTCGCCTTCACCCTCGCCCTCGCCCTCGCCCTCCGCGGCGGGGCCGCCATCCAATATTATAGGCGCTACAATCACGCCCATCGGGTGCAGCACATCCGTCACCACCAGGTAGGCCTCATTCACGAGCAGGCGGCAGATCTCATCGGCCCACGTCAGCGTTATCGCAGTTCCTTGCGCGGTAATCGCCTCGGCCAGGTTGAGTTGATACCGTGACCAACCAGGCTCGGTGGGCAGGCCCAGGTACAGGTAGAGTCCCGTCGCATTCGGGACGTTGTGTGAAAGCAATACGGTCAGCGTCCCCGATTCCCCCGACAGGCCGAACGTGCCGAATGCCGTGCCGAAGTACTCCTCGGCCAAGACGCTTTCGAGCGGATACAGAAAGGTCTGGTAATAGCCGCACGGACCTTCAGTCTGCGGCACGCCGCCGAGACAGATGCACGGCGTCGAACCCGAAATCGTCGATATGGGCTCCACAGCGAGCATGCCGACCAGTGTGCCCACCGTCACGTAGAACTCGCCCCGAACCAGCGCGCACCAGTCAAACTCGGGCCGCAACGGTTCATACCCGGCGAGCGGGGCCGGGCCCGTGGCCAGGCTCTGGATGAATTCCGCCGCGCCGGGCGGGCCGTCGAGCAGGTTCGCCGTCGCCGTTTCAAATGGGTGCGTGATGCTGAAGTAACAATAGGCGGTCTGTGTCGAAAGCACCAGCAGCACCCCGGTCAGTTCACCTTCGCTCGACGGGTCCAGCAACTGGGAGGACAGCAGGTAGATGCCCGGCCGCGCGTCCTCGCCAAGGCAGACATCCAACATCTGCCCGGAAGCGGCAACGCTGACGGAAAGCAACAGCAACAGGACCACGGTATTCTTTTCGCGGGTCATAACCCATCTCCTGCGCGGTTCTTCAACCAGGGCGCTCCGGACGAAGACCGCATTGCATACATCGTGCGTGACGGCGGAGAATACAGTACACTGTAGTCTGTTCTTCACCGAAGGCAAGACTTACCCCGAATAATATACTCTTGCCGCACAAATTTGTAACTCGGCCCCGGGTCGGGAAACGGCAGGTACAGGACGGAAGGGTCTCGGTCCGATGAAACTGCATTGCCTGCAACATGTTCCGTTTGAGGATGCCGCCAATATCGCGGTATGGGCAAGCGCGCGGGGACACCGTGTGGCCACCACCCGCCTCTACGCCGGGGAACCGCCGCCCGCGCCGGAAGCATTTGACTGCCTGCTGGTCATGGGCGGGCCCATGGGCGTGCACGACACCGGCGCCTACCCCTGGCTCGAGCGTCTAAAGATCTTCCTGCGGGAAGTGCTTGATGNNCGGCCGCAAGGCTATCGGGGTCTGCCTGGGCGCGCAGCTGCTCGCCGAATCCCTCGGCGCGGCTGTCACCCGCAATCGCGAAAAGGAAATCGGCTGGTACCCCGTCACCCTCTCCGACGAGGCGGCCGCGCACCCGCTCTTTGCCGGCTGGCCCCAGCAGTTCCACGCGTTCCACTGGCATGGAGACACCTTCTCCAGTCCGCCGCGCGCCCTCCATCTCGCCGAAAGCGCGGCATGCACCCACCAGGGATTTCTATTCGAGAACCGTGTGCTTGGCCTGCAGTTTCATCTCGAATACAGTGAGGCAAGCATCGAAGCCATGCTGGAGCATTGTCGCGGCGACATCGAAGAGTCCGCATTCGTGCAGGAGCCCGAGCAAATTCGCGCGCAGCACGACCGCGTGAATGAGACGACGGCTCTCCTCTTCCGGATGCTCGACAACTTCGCGGCGCTGTAACGCGCCCCTCTGGATGGCACAAGAAAGGCGGGCTCTCCGCAAACGAAGAACCCGCCTGGTGGAAACTGGCGCCGTAGCGTCTACTCGGCGGCCCATTCGGCCTTGGGCGGCGTGGCGAAATCAGCGTGCCGGTCGGCGACCGCGGCCGCTTTCACATCGCCGCTGTGCACAAAAACCCGGTGGTAGAACGACAGCTCTTCGCCGTCCTGGATCGTGTAGTCACCGTTGTCCGAAGGCAGCAACGGCTTGTTGTAGTCCTTTTCGGCGAAGTACGAGTACCCAAAGCAATTGGCGCCCATCAGCCCGTAGTTGCGCACATGCCAGCAGGTGGGATAGCGCAGGTTTGTCGGGTAGTCAAAAACCGCCAGGCCCCGGAAGCCAATCTCCTTCATCTCGCCGCTGTAGTCGCACCAGGGCGACGGCTTGCCCCAGCATTCCTGCTCGCCCGAGTCGCCCAGCGCGTTCGTTATCACCGCGTCACGGTAGGACAGTTCCGGGCGCATGCGCACCGCCACGATGCCGCCTTCCTTGGTGTCCGTCAGCGCCACGTCGCCGCTGTCGGCCACGAAACGCACCATCTGGTCGAGCAGCCGTCCGTCCACCGGTGTCGCATAGAAGCGGTACTCGCGGTGCTCGGTCATGATGTGCTTGTGCTCGCCGTCGTCCCACGAAACTTCGGCCATGATCCAGCCGTACGCGTCCCCCGAGCCGTACGTCACGTTCTGCACCGCCTGGAAGCCGGAGCCTTCTCCTTCGGCCCAGAGGTCCGCGCCGTTCACTTCGCCGTAGGCGCAGTAAAGCGACTTGTGATGCGGATGGTCCTGCGCGAACTTCGGCGTGTCGCCCGTCTCCATCGGATAGTCGCGCGTCACTCCCACCTCGCCCTCGCTCAGCACCGGCCACAGGAACGGCTTCTTCCAGTCTTTGGAGTAGTGGAATCGCGTGAAGAGCTGGTCGTCAATAACAACGTCCAAAATTTCTTTGCCTTCCTGCGGCTTGATGACGACGCGCGGCACGTAACCCGGCTCCGCCTCGGCCACTTCCACCGTGTATGTGTGCGCGGTGCCCGGCATGGCGCCTTCCGCCACGAACACCAGTTCCCCGTTCCGCACGGTGGCCGGCATCAGCTTCTGCGTGGCCCTTTCCCGCACGCGCACCACTCCGTCCGGGGCTGGCCCGTCGTAGGGCAGCCGCACCGGCACGTTCAGGCTCTTGTAGTCATTGGCTTTCAATTCAATCGTGCGGCCGTCGAGCGGCTGCGCGGCGGCAAGTCCCGCCACCAGCGAGAACAACACACACAGACAAGACAGTTGCTTAGTTCTCATCGGAATACCTCCGGATTGGGTGAAGCCACCGGGGGGCCGCTCCTTCCGCAACCTGTGAAGCGGACGGCACCCGCGGGCAGAGTTGATATTGCCGCTACTCTACCATACGGAGATTTGACCCGCAAGCCGCGCCCGTGGTTACATTGGCGCACTGTGTCTATACCGCATGATTCACCGGCGGCAACGCCGCCAGGTGAAGCAGGCTGCGACAAAGCAGGGTTGGCATTCGAAGTGAAGAAGGGTATTTCACAGGCTGCTGTTGACAGTTCTCCGGGTTGCGTGGTTCTACTGCACAGCCTGACGTGTTTTCCATACCTCGCTCTTGCGCGCTCGTGAAATGTCCGGGCCACGCACTGTCCGCGGGCGACAGCCCGCATAACCGCAGGGTACGCAACATGAAACGCACGCTTATCAAACGCGCCGGCGCCGGAATCGCAGCGCTGGCCGGTCTCGCAATGGCCTGCTTGGGATGCGCCACGTCCACCCAGACGCACAGCAGCTTTGTCGCGCCGCCGCCCTCCGGCGAGCCAACCGGGTTCCTCAACAAGACCTTCGACCGGGGCGGCGGCGAACTCGTGCGATATGCCGTTTACGTGCCGTACGACTACACCCCCGAAAAGGCCTGGCCCATGGTCGTCTTTCTCCATGGCGCGGGCGAACGCGGCAGCGACGGGCTCATCCAGACCGAGGTCGGCATCGGAAACGCCATACGCCGCTACGCGGACCGCTTTCCCGCTATCGTCGTGTTTCCACAGTGTCCCGAAGACCGGTTCTGGGACAGCATTCTCGACGTGCTCGACGGGGCCATGGAGCAAACCCGCGCCGAGTACCACGTCGACCCGGACCGGCAATACCTCACCGGGCTGTCCATGGGCGGTTATGGCACGTGGTTATGGGGCGCCATCAGGACGGATACCTTCGCGGCATTGATGCCCATTTGCGGCGGAGGTACCTACTTCGTGCCCAAGGCGCATCTCGGCGCGAAAGAGGAGTCGGTCTTCGGCGCCATGCCCGGCCGCATTGAAAAGCTCGCCTCCCTGCCCATCTGGGCCTTCCACGGCGCCGACGATGACGTCGTGCCGCCCGCCGAAACCAAAGTGATGGTCGAGAGAGTGCGGCAGGCCGGCGGCGACGTCAAGCTCACCATCTTCCCAAAGACCGGACACAACTCCTGGGACCAGGCCTACGCCGACAAGAAAGCCATTCGCTGGCTCTTCAGCCAGAAGAAGAAACCGTAGGCGGCCATCAGTCCGTCCACTCCCACTCGCAACCCCGGCACATCCAGCGCGGCGTCAGCCCGAACAGCCACCGCCCCAGAAGCGTCGGCTCCACCCAGCCGATCTCATCACTCCCGCAGTTCGGGCACACCCCCGGCTCTGCGGCCGTTTCCGCCGCATGATCAGCGTCCGCCGGTGCCTGCGCCGCTTCGCCGGGAAAAGTATCCCCAATCAGCTCCCCGTCTACCGTTACCTCAAATTCCTCACCGTCCGGTTCCTCGCCTTCCTCGTACACGCCGTGCATCATCAGCCAGCGTGCGCGGTCGGCATCCTCGGGGAGAACGCTGAGCCGCACCCCCGGCCGCGTGCCGCCGAATACCGAAAAAGAAAGGCGGTCGTCACGAACCGCTGCATCGATGCCGTGCGCCTCCAGCATGCCCCGCACCAGGTCCGCCTGCATGGGGTCTTCAAACTTGCGAATTTCGACCAGACGGTCCCCGTCTTCCTGCATCGGCTCGCCCTCTCCCTGCCCGGGCTATCCCGCGGCGCGCGCCGACATCCGGCGCCCCTCCGTCACCGGCACGAAGGTGCTCGCAGTCGGGCGCGGCTGCCACAACCCCTTGGGAATCTCGCACGGCAGATACTCCGCGCGTGTCACGCCTTCTTTGTTCACATACACCCGGTACACCCGGCTGATTCGCGTCAGCGGCCGCGAATGCTGGTCGAACACGAAATTGCCCATACTGTAGATGATGAGCCCGTCCTTGTAGAGTTCCGGTTCCTGCTGCACGTGCGGGTGGTGGCCCGCCACGATGTCCGCGCCCTGGTCGATGATGTGGCGGCCCAGCGCCACCGAGTGCTCCGTCGGCTCGCTGATGTACTCGATGCCCCAGTGCATCGACACCACCACGATATCGACTCGGTCGCGCAACGCCGCAATGTCCCTGGCCAGGTTCTCGCGCGTGCCCGCGGCCGGGCGCCGCTCGAACGCGTAGAATTCCTCGGCATACGAGTACTTGGGCACCGGGTCGCAATACGCGAGGTAGCCCACGTGAAGGTCGTCTACCTTCAGGAGCAGCGGCTCCTGCGGCGCATCGCCCGTCGTCAGCCCCACCTGGCGCACCGCGTTGCTTTCGACGATGCGCACCGTGTCGTCCATCGCCACCAGACCGTAATCCAGAATGTGGTTGTTCGCCAGCGATACCACGTCGAAACCCGCGTAGCTCAGCCCCTCCACGGATTGCGCCGGCGCGTTGAATGTGTACTTCTTGTCAATCTTCTGGCCACGGCCGGAGATGGGGCTCTCAAGGTTGCCGAAAGCGAGGTCCGCGCCCTGTGTGACGTCCGCCACGCCCTGGAACGGGAACGTGAAGTCCTTGCCCAACTGCTGCATCGTGTTCNNTGTTCGCCACGTTCCGCGAGAGCATGATGTCCCCCACGAAAACCAGTTCGGCCTCGTCCGCGGCCTTGCCCGGCGTGTCCCGGTTCAGCACCCACAAGGTGCCGCCGAGCACCGCGCTGCCCAGCAGCAGCGCAGCACCCAGGCCGACAAGAAACGGCGCCGCCCTGGCCGCGGTCAACTTGCGGTCCCGTCGCAACGGCGCGCCCGGTTCGGCCGGCACGGTGTCCGCATTCATGACGGTGGCCGGCGCGGACCGCGCGATAATGGCGCAAAAGGCCTGATACGCGCACAACAGCAGCAGCAGCCACGACACGTAATAGAAGAACTGGAAATGGTGCTCATAGAAGAAGTCGAGCCCGTACAGGCTCGCGGAAAGCCCGAACATGGCCGCCGCGCCGATGCTGCGCTCCGGAACGCCCACGCTCGGCACAAACAGGAACAGCGGCACTATCAGCATCACGTAGTAGTAAAACGTCGGCGCGGACAGGAAGAACACCGGAATGAAACTGACCGCGAAGGTTTCGTAGTCGCGCACGCGCCGCATCAGGAATGCGGTCATCAGCACCACCGCCGCCATGACCACGCGCCACAGGGTCTGGTGTTCCGCGTAGTAGGCCGCCTTGTTCATCGCCTCGTGCACGAAGATGTACTTGAACCCCGCCCGCGTCGTCGAGATATCGCTGTTGTGCAGTGCGATCTTCTCGAAGAAGTTGTTCCACAACTGGAAACCGCCGTCCGCCAGGGCAGTGCCGAGCACCAGTATCACGCTCACCACCGCGAAACTCGCGAAGAAACCGATGTAGCGCAGGTCGAGCGGCGTCGGTTCCGGCGCCTTGCGCCAGCGGTCGAGCACGAATCGCCCGCCGTTCAGCAGCAGTTTGACGCCCAGCCCGAATGCGAAGATCACCGGGAAAACGCGCGCCATGGCCGCATACGCCGCCAAACCGCCCGCCGTCTTGTACCAGCCCAGCCGTACCAGGCAAAGTGCCATCACCACGCACGTCACCCAGTCCAGACGAAGAAAGGCGCCCTTGATGTGCACGAAGGACATGAAGTAGTTCAGACCGTAGAACGCCATCGCGAAGAGCATGGCGCGCCAGCCGAACGCGGCCCACACCAGCGCGAACATGCACAGCAGCAATGCCGGGTCAATGTAGGTCAGCAGGCGCATGCCCCAAATGCTGTCCGTCGGCACGCGGTTCGCCAGAAAACGCGCCGCCGCGTTCCACACCGGCGTCGCGTTGTACCCCTTGTCCCCGAGCATGTGGTTCCATTTCCAGTTCGGCACCTTGCCCCGGAAATACGCCACATCCTTCAAAAACTCCTGCCAGCGCTCGGGCGTGAACTGCGCCTTGACCTCGTCGGCGCTGCGCAACACCGCCGCCGTGGACTCGGAACCATGCGTGTCCAGATTGCGGATGGTCGGCTCCCGGTAGCGCGCGCCCAGTTCCTGGTCCGCCACCAGCACCGCGCGGTACAGGTCGAAATACCCGTGCTCCCTGGAGTACTTCGCCCCCATGTAGTAGTGGTAGACGTCGTGGGGGTTCATGTACATGTCGAAGCGCTTCCAGCCGAACTCGAAGTAGGCAAACACGGAAACGGCTGCAAGCGCGATCAGACCCGCGTCGAAAAACAGGCGGCCCGGCCGCTTCATCGCGCCGTGGCGCAGGAAATGCCACAGAAACACCATGAACATCGCCGCCACGCACAAAGCGAGTTTGAATGCGTGCCGGAGTACCGCGTCTTCCATAGAACAAACACCTGGCCCGGGACCCGGGCGGTTGCCGCCTGCCGCCGCGCCATGCACGGCCCAGCCAGCCCCTCAGTACAATACAATGACATTGGCATTCGACACTTCGAATGCCGAAATCACGTTGTCGTAGCATATTTCACCTGGCGGCCTTGCCGGTGATGAAACATGCGGGCTGGCCACGTCAATGGTAGATGGTGCCGCCTACGGTGTCAAACACATGGAAATCTTTGCAAATTCCGCTTCGCGCTGCGTGTTATGCGGGGGAATGCCCCGCACAAGGCCCGCCTTCTTCCCGCGAACCTGCTTGCACCGCAGCGCGGCAATATGCTCTCATTGTGGCTTGCCGCCGAGGGCAAGGCGGCAGTAAACCACATGCATCAACCCGCGAAGCACCCGCACCGGCGGATGCCAGGACCAAAGGAAGCGCCATGAAAAAGACTCTCTTGATTCTCGTCTGTGTGTTTGCCGTGAGTGTGCCCGGCCTCTGGGCCGCCGACGCCCCCAAGATGGCCGATGGCGCACCCGCCGCCGAGGCCATCGGCTGGGACCTTGGCTGTCAGGCCTACAGTTTCAACCGTTTCACGTTCTTCGAGGCGGTCGACAAGAACGCCTCGCTTGGCCTCAAAGTCATTGAGGCCTACCCCGGACAGACCATCAGCGCCGACATCGACGCCAAGGTCGAGCCGGGCATGTCCGAGGAACTGCAGAAGAAGGTGCTCGACAAGCTCGCCGCGTCCGGTGTCAAGCTGGTGAATTTCGGCGTGGTCGGGCTGCCGAACGACGAGACCGAGTGCCGCAAGGTCTTCGATTTCGCCAAGGCCATGGGTGTTCAGACCATCGTCAGCGAGCCGCCGGACGAGGCTTTCGACCTTATTGACAAGCTCGCCAATGAGTACGAAATCAATGTGGCCATTCACAACCACCCCCGGCCCTCGCACTACTGGAATCACGAGAAGGTGCTCGAAGTCTGTGAAGGCCGCAGCAAGCGCATCGGCGCATGCGCGGACACCGGACATTGGATGCGTTCCGGCATCGACCCCCTCG
>NPIG01000150.1_pt1 | contig 24115 bp, 21 predicted proteins | sample 8637441 | NCBI WGS metagenome assembly NPIG01 (sample SAMN07420675, study PRJNA396082) | bioreactor metagenome | isolation source: sample BR6 brine-fed electro-methanogenic bioreactor BR | place: Japan: Kochi | collected 2016-06-14 | reverse complement strand
GCGACCTTCGCCATGGATGCCGCGAACCCCCTTTCGGACCAGGGTGAAAAGTTACAAAAATTCGTGCCATTCGTGTGCATTCGTGGCTCAAAACAGCCTTTATCCCTGCTTGAGGTTTTCGGACACCGTGATCGCACAACCGGTCTTGGCCCTGATCTCCTCCACGGTCGCCCCGGGGGCGACCTCGACCAGGATCAGCCCCGACGTCTCGTCGACCTCGAACACCCCGAGGTCGGTCACCAACATGTCGACCACGTTCTTGCCGGTGAGCGGCAGGGTGCACTCTTCGAGAATCTTCGGCTCGCCCTTCTTGGTGACGTGATCCATCATGACGATGATCTTCTTCACTCCGGAGACCAGGTCCATGGCGCCGCCGGGCCCCTTGACCATGGCGCCGGGAATCATCCAGTTGGCGAGGTCGCCGGTGCGCCCGACCTCCATGGCGCCGAGCACCGAGAGGTCGATGTGACCGCCGCGCACCATGGCGAAGGACTCGGCGTTGTCGAAGTAGGCCGCCCCGGGCAGAGCGGTGACGGTCTGCTTGCCGGCGTTGATCAGGTCGGCGTCGATGGCGTCGGCCGCGGGGAAGGGCCCCACGCCCAGCAGGCCGTTTTCGGCATGCAGGGTCACGGTGATGCGCTCGGGGATGTAGTTGGCCACCAGGGTCGGCATGCCGATGCCGAGATTGGCGTACATGCCGTCTTTGAATTCCTGCGCGACGCGCCGCGCCATCCACTCGCGCTGGGGCGAGAAACCCTTGACCTGGGTGGCGCCGGCGACGGTGCGCTGCTCGATGCGCTTCTCGTAGCTCTGCCCCACCAGCAGGCGATCGACGTAGAGGCCGGCAGTGTGCACCTCGTGGGGGTCGAGCTCGCCCACCTCCACCAACTCCTCGACCTCGGCGACGCAGACTTTAGCCGCCTTGGCGCACAGCGGGTTGAAGTTGCGCGCGGTCTTGCGGAAGATGAGGTTGCCGGCCTTGTCGGCCTTCCACGCCTTGACGATGGCGAGGTCGGCGGTGAGGCTCTCCTCCAGCACGTACTCGCAACCGCCGAAGCTCTGCACCGGCTTGCCCTCGGCCAGCACGGTGCCGAAGGCGGTGCGGGTGAAGAAGGCGGGGATGCCGGCGCCGCCGGCGCGCAGCTTCTCGGCCAAAGTGCCCTGGGGGGTCAGTTCCAGTTCGAGCTCGCCGCTCAGGAACTGCTGCTCGAAGATGGCGTTCTCGCCGACGTAGGACGACACCATCTTCTTGATCTGACGGCGCTGCAACAGCAGCCCCAGGCCGAAGTCGTCGACCCCGGCGTTGTTGCTGAGGACGGTGAGGTCTTTCGCGCCGCTGTCGCGCAGGGCGACGATGAGATTCTCGGGGATGCCGCACAGGCCGAAGCCCCCGGCGGCGACGGTCATGCCGTCACGCACCAGCCCATCGAGGACCTGGCCGGCATCGGTGTAGATCGGTTTCATCAGGTCATTCCTCCAGAATGGATTGAAAAGATTGAGAGGCGTCTCACGCCCGTTCGCTTGCGCTCACTCAAGGCGCAGAGTTCGCAGAGAAAGCAAAAGAGAAAAATTTCTTTGGCTTGCAGGTTTTTCTCTGCGTCCTTTGCGGCTCTGCGCGAGATGTTTTTGCCTTAAACCGCCTCAACGCACACGGCCACCGCCTCGCCCCCGCCGATACACAGGGTGGCGACGCCGTACTTCTTGCCGCGACGCTTGAGCTCGCGCGCCAGGGTGGCCAGCAGGCGCCCGCCGCTGGCGCCGATGGGATGGCCGATGGCGACCGCGCCGCCGTTGACGTTGATCTTCTCCGGGTCGAGATCGAGCTGGCGCATGGCCACCAGCGGTACCGCGGCGAAAGCCTCGTTGATCTCGAACAGATCGATGTCAGGCAGTTGCAGGCCGGCCCGCTGCACCACTTTCCGGATCGCCTCCACCGGCGCCTCGGCGAAGAGCGCCGGGTCGGTGCTGTTGGTCGCCTGGGCCAGCAGCCGCGCCACCGGTTTGAACCCGTGCTCCTTCACCGCCTGCTCCGAGGCCACCAGGCTCAGGGCCGCGCCGTCGTTGATGGTCGAGGCGTTGCCGGCGGTGATGGTGCCGCTCATGCTGAAGACGGGCTTGAGCTGAGGAAGCCGCTCGAAATCGACCTTGAACGGCTCCTCGTCGCGCTCCACCAGGGTGTCGCCCTTGCGCCCCTTGATCACCGCCGGCACCAGCTCGTCGGCAAAAACCCCCTCGTCGATCGCAGCCTGGGCGCTGCGGTAGGAGCGCTCGGCGTAGGCGTCCTGCGTCTCGCGGCTAAGCCCATGCTTTTCCACCCAGGCGTCGGTGATCTCCCCCATGTGGCGATCGCTGTAGGGGTCGCGCAGTCCGTCGAGAATCAGCAGATCACTCACTGCACCGTCGCCCAACCGGTAGCCGAAACGGGCCTTGGCCAGGACATAGGGGGCCAGCGACATGCTCTCCATGCCGCCGGCCAGAGCGATGGCGGTCTCGCCGAGGCGGATGTTGTCCGCCGCCAGCATGATCGCCTTGAGCCCGCTGCCGCACACCTTGTTGATGGTCATGGCCGGCACCGCGTCGGGAATACCCGCCGCCCGCAGCGCCTGTCGGGCGGGCGCCTGACCGCACCCCCCCTGCAGCACCTGGCCGATGATGACCTCACCGACCTGCTGCGGCGCCAGCCGGTTGCGCTCGAGCAGAGCCCCCATGACCTGAGCCGCCAGTTGAGAAGCCGGAACCCCGGAAAGAGCGCCCCCCAGCGAGCCAAAGGGAGTACGTAATGCGCTGACCACAAACACTTCTTTCATCTTCACCTCCGCGGATCGTCGTGATTGTCTCCAGTGAAGGACTTTGAGCAAGTCCCATTCCACCTCGGAAAAACCGTTTTATCGCGAACAGTTACGAACCAATGGTGATAGCGGTAACGAATAATCGACTCGCTATTGAATCAAAAACTGGGACAAAAAGGCAATTTTTGGGCTTTTTACGCCCGTCCCGTTGACTCAAAAATGGATCAACGTTTCAAATTTGACTCAAAAGAAAAAAGACGACCGGCTGTTATTCTTTTCTGGGCACCTCCTGGCCAAAAGTTTTCCGAGAAGAAGCAATGAAAAAAGGAACAACGGTTGTCTTGACACAACGGTATACCCTAAACTAGGATTGTCAAACAATTGGTAAGACCACTTTAAAGGAGTCTCGCATGGCGGGTACAGATTTAGCGGCTCTCTTCGAAGAAGCTGCGCGCCGGGTCGGAGCGCAAACGGCTCAAATCCCCTCGGCCCAAGCAGCCGTCGCCTATATCCGGCAACGCAGCCAAGGGCTGATCGTCCTCCCCCCGAGCCCCACCCTGGAGAGGCTGGACATGGCGGCGACCTTGCGCCAGGAGGGCTGCGAACTGGCCGGGGACGACCTGCGCGCGGTCGCGCCGCGGGCGCATGCCGGGGTGAGCGGCGCCAATTTCGCCATTGCCGACACCGGCACCATCGTGCTGGAGAGCACCGCCGAGGCGACGCGCCTGGCGACCACCCTGCCGCAGGTTCATTTCGTGCTGCTCGACCGCCGCAAAGTCGTGGTCGACGGTCTGGCGGCGGTTCCCTGGGTGCGCCGGTTTCACCAGGAGAGTCCCCGCAACTTTCTCGCCTACATCTCCGGGCCGAGCCGCACCGCCGACATCGAGCGGGTGCTGACCATCGGCGTGCACGGCCCGCGCGAAGTTCACATTCTGCTGATGGACGATATCTCCGACGACTTTCTGGAAAATTAACTCTCCGCGCGGGGCGATGTTCGCCGGCGCCGGGGCGCCCCCTGGTCCCGCCCCCCACACTGAGGATTTTTGCCCATGAACAAGCAACGCACCCGTCAGTACAAGGAGCGCATCGACCAGGCTCTGGCCACGCCCAAGCTGCAGGAGGCGCTGCACAAGTTCGGCGACGCCTACCTGATCTCGCGCGAGAACGCTTTCGCCGGGCTCGATTTCGAAGTATTGCGTCAGGAAATCGGCGCGATGAAGGACGAGGTGCGCGAACAGCGCGAGAGCTACCTGCAGCAGTTCATCGACAACGCCCGCGCCGCCGGGGCCACGGTGTTCCTCGCCAAGACCGCCGAGGACGCCAACAACTACATTGCCGAGCTGGCGCGCAAACGCGGGACCAAAACGGTCGCCAAGAGCAAGAGCATGGCGAGCGAGGAGATCCATCTCAACCACGCCCTCGACCACGCCGGCGTCCGGGCGGTGGAGACCGACCTCGGCGAGTGGATCATCCAGCTCGCCGGGCAGCGCCCCAGCCACATGGTGATGCCGGCGATCCACATGTTCAAGGAAGAGGTGGCCGAGCTGTTCGGCAAGGTCACCGGCCAGGAAGAAGCGGCGGACATCGCGCACCTGGTGAAAGTCGCCCGCGAGCAGCTGCGCCAGACCTATCTCGACGCCGACATGGGCATCTCCGGCGCTAACGTCGCCGTGGCCGAAACCGGCGGCATCGCCCTGGTGACCAACGAGGGCAACGCCCGCCTGGTCTCGACCATGCCGAAGATTCATGTGGCGCTGGTCGGCCTCGAAAAGCTGGTACCGACCCTCGAGGACGCAGCCAAGGTCATCCGCGTGCTGCCCAAAAACGCCACCGGCCAGCCCCTGACCAGCTACGTCACCTGGATTCGCGGCGCGGTGCCCTGCGCCGACGACGAGAAAGAGCTGCACATCGTGCTGCTCGACAACGGCCGCAGCGCCCTGGCCGAATCGCCTCACTGCAAGGAGGCGCTGCGCTGCATCAAGTGCGGCGCCTGCGCCAACGTCTGCCCGGTCTACCAGACGGTGGGCGGCCACGTCTTCGGCCATATCTATATCGGCGCCATCGGCATCATCCTCACCGCCTTCATTCACGGCCTCGACAAGGCCGCCGAGATCGTGCGCGCCTGCATCGGCTGCCGCGCCTGCGTGGCGATCTGCCCGGCGAACATCGACCTCGAGGGGATCATCCTGCACCTGCGTTCGGTGATCGGCGAGGAGGAAGGCATCGGCGCCGCCAAATCCATCGTCTTCAAGAAGGTCATGCGCAACCGCAAACTGTTCCACACCCTGGTGCGCGCCGGCAGCCACCTGCAGAAGCCGGTGAGCAAGGGCGAGCGCACCATCCGCCATCTGCCCGCCTACTTCTCCTCCTTCACCGAATGGCGCACCCTGCCGACGATTGCGGAGAAGCCCCTGCGCGACCTGCTTCCAAAGATGGAGCAGAAGGTCGACAAGCCGCGCTACCGGGTCGCCTTCTTCGGCGGCTGCGCCAACGATTTCATTTATCCCGAGATGGGCGCCTCCCTGGTCAAGGTGCTCAACCGTCTTGGAGTCGAGGTCTATTATCCCCAGGAGCAGAATTGCTGCGGCATCCCCGCGCTCTACTCGGGCGACCGGGAAACGGCGGTGGAACTGGCCGAGCAGAACGTCAAGGCGATGCTCGCCGGCAACCCCGACTACGTCGTGACCACCTGTCCCACCTGCACCCTGGCCCTGCGCCGCGACTTCGTCGAGCACCTGCGCGACAACCCGGTGTGGGCGCAAAAAGCCGAGGAATTGGCGGAAAAGACCGTGGACGTCTCCGCCTTCATTCACAACGTGCTCGAGGATGCCGACAACTTGCCGGCCGCAGCCTCCGGCGACAAAGTCACCTACCACGACTCCTGCCACCTGCGACGCGGCGCGGGGGTCTGGCGCGAACCGCGCAATCTGCTGGAGAAGAGCGGCTTCGAGCTCACCGAGATGCCCCACGCCGACCGCTGCTGCGGCTTCGGCGGCTCCTACTCCTTCACCAGCCATCCGCCGATCTCCAGGGAGATCACCAAGGACAAGGTCAACGACATCGCCGCCAGCGGCGCCGCGGTGGTGGCCATGGACTGCCCCGGCTGCCTGATCATGCTGCGCGGCGCGCTCGAGAAAAAGGGGCTGCCGGTGCGCGCCGCCCACACCATCGAATTGCTCGCCGAACGTCTGGATAAGTAACTATTCAACTCAGAGGCTCGCGGTGTCCATGGCGAAGGNNNNCGAGCCCCCTTTCGGACCAGGGGGAAGTAGTTACCTGGATAAAAAGGAAAACTAGACACGCTCCTTTTTGCGCCCGAACGACAACGCCCCCGGTTCCTTTTCTGGAACCGGGGGCGTTGTCGTTCGGAGGACATTTGACCTTGAGCGGTTGTCCCCGCGGGGCGTGAAGGGGCTGAAAGTTATTTCAGGCACAAGCCGTCGACCATCTGCACCAGTTCGTTGATCTGGGGCTTACTGATGTGACCGTCGGCGCCGACCTCGTCGCACTTGAGCGCAAGCTGGTCGTTGATCAGCGATGAGAACATGATAACCGGCAGGTTCTTCATGCCGAGCTCTTTCTTCACCGCCTTGCACAGAGTCAAGCCATCCATGCAGGGCATTTCGATGTCCGAGATCAGCAGGTTGATGAAATCGCTGACGTCCCGGCCCTGGTGCTCGGCGTCGGCCTTGATCAACTTGAGTCCGTTATAGCATTCTTCACCGTTGACGAAGGAGGTGACCTGTTCGTACCCCGAGCGCTGGAGGATGGAGACGATCTGGTTGCGGATGATGTTCGAATCTTCCGCCACCAAAAGCTTGACGTCCTTACGGGTGGCACGCTTGAATTCGTCCGGCACCTCGGCGCGCTGTTCCATGTTGGCCACTTCGGGAAAGATTTCGGAGATCACGTGCTCGAGATCGACGATCATGATCTCGCGGTCCTCGACCTGAATACTGCCGGTGAAACGGGGCCGATAGGGAGCGAAGAATTCGTCCATCGGCCGCATCCCCTTCCAGGAAACCCGGTGAATCTGATTGACCCCGTCGACCAGAAAGCAGTTGACCTCGCGGTTGAACTCGCATACCAGCACCACCTTGCGGCCCTCCCGGGGCTCTTCGTGGCTTTTGCGCAGATGCTCGCCGAGGTCGATCAACGGCACGGTCTTGCCCCGCAGCAGCAGCATACCGATCATCGAGGATTCGCTCTCGGGCAAAGACGTGACGACATCGGGGTCGTAGGGCACGATCTCGCGCAGCTTGTGCACGTTGATGCCAAAGGATTGGGAGCCGAGATAGAATTCGATGATCTCGACTTCGTTGGTCCCGCTCTCCAATAGAATTTCTTGCTTTTCCCTAACCGACATAAGTACCACCTCTGGCGTTAGCCCCCTAAAATTAATTCCAGTTTATGTTTATTTTTTTTCTTTTCAACCAAAAAAACGCGAGGCGGGATTTTTTCAGGTCGACCGACCTGAACCAGTCGCTCGGGAGAGAAAGAATCAGGAGACGGAACGGGTGAATTTCTCACCGAATTCCAGCCAGAAGGTGGCGCCGCCGCCTGGGGTCTCCTCAACCCAGATGCGGCCGTCGTAAAGACGGACGATCTTGCGCACGATGGCCAGGCCGATGCCGGTGCCGGGGATGCTGCGGGCGCACTCTCCGCGAAAGAAGGGGTCGAAAATGAGCCGGGCCTCCGCCGAAGAGATCCCCGGACCGTGATCGCGCACGAAAACCCGGATGCGACTGCCGCGCCTGCGGCAGCCGATCTCGATCGGCCCCCCGTCCGCACCGGCGTAGCGCACCGCATTGCCGATCAGATTGGAAAAAAGCTCCCCCAGAAGGGTGCGCGGAATCCGCAAGGCGGAAAGGGAGTCGGTGATGACCTCGAGACCCCGCTCCATCAGCAGCGAACTCCAGTGAGCCGCGGCCTCCTCGACGACGGCGGCCAGCGAAACCGGCTCAGCGGGCTCAGGCAGTCTACCGACCTGCGACAGGGTCAGCAGGTCTTCCAGCAAATCAAGCAGGCGCAGCCCCTGGATTTCGATGTCCTGCAGGATGTCGAGCGCCGCCTCGTCGAGACGGTCGCGATAGTTTTCCTGAAGAAACTCGGCGTACCCGATGATCGGGGTCAGCGGGGCGCGCAGGTCGTGGGACACGGTATAGACGAAGGCGTCCAGTTCCCGGTTGGCTTCGCGCAGCCGCTTGGCGGCCTCCGTGCGCTCGGTGATGTCGCGAAAAACAGCCAGTTTGCTCAATACCCCGTCTTCCATATGCACCGGGGTGTCGATCACTTCGTAGGTACGGCCGGTCATCGGCAGGAAACACTCGCTCCGTACCGTGTCACCGGCAAGGACCTGGCACATCGGGCATTCGGGGCAGGGGTCGTCGCGCTGAAACAAGATTCGGTGGCAACTTTTGCCGATCGCCTCGCCATAGGTCTCGATCATTGCCCGGTTCATGTACTCGATCTTGTAGTCGGGCGAGGCGATATAGGCGAAATCGGTCATGGCATCGAGCATCGCCCGAAGCTGCGAGCGTTCTTCCTCGAGCTGGGCAGTGCGCCGCCTGACTTCCATTTCGCGCTCGACGGCGTGGCGCCGCAGCCGCTTTTCCAGGTCTTTCATGGCGGAGATGTCGACGAACGATTCGACCCCGCCGATGACCCGCCCCTCGGAGTCATAAAGCAGATCGACGCTTTTCGACAGGTCGATGCGCGTGCCGTCGCGGCGACGGACGGTACATCTCACTCCCACCACCGGCTTGGCAACCTCCTCATTGTAAAGACCGCAGCGGCGGCCGCAGGGAATCCCCTCGAGAAAGGAGCAATGCTGGCCCACCGCCTCTTGCGCGCTGTACCCGGTAATGCGCTCCGCGGCGGGATTCCAGTAGACGATGCGCTGTTCGCGGTCGACCAGAAACAGTCCCTGGGGAAGGGTTGCGAGAATGTCGCTGGTCGCGAGCGCTGCGAGAAATGTCATGGGCGGCTTGGGCATGGAGCAAGCTCCCGGGATAGCGGGAAAACTACAGGGCGTTGGGCGGCCGGCGTCCCTGCAGGGCGGCGAGGATGTTGTCGACCGCCATCTCGCCCATGCGGCGCCGGGTCTCCAGGGTCGCGCTGCCGATGTGGGGTAGCAGCACGACATTGTCGAGCGCGGCCAGACCGGGCGAGAGTGCCGGCTCGTTTTCGTAGACGTCGAACCCCGCGCCACCCAACCGACCCTGCTGCAAGAATTCGACCAGCACCGCCTCGTTCACCACCGCGCCGCGGGCGGTGTTGACCAGAATGGCATCCGGCTTCATCCGCGCGAGTTCGCGCCGATCGAGCAGGTGCCGGGTCTGCTCGGTCAAGGGGCAATGAAGAGAGACGAAGTCGCTGCGCTCGAGCAATTCGTCGAGGGCGGCGAAGCGCAGACCGAGTTCGGAGGCCACCTTTTGCGACAGGGGCGTGCGCTGATGGTAGAGCAGCTCCATGACGAAACCGCGGGCGCGCCGCGCCATGGCCTGGCCGATGCGGCCGGCGCCGATGAGGCCCAGGATCTTGCCGTTGATCTCGCGCCCCAGCAACATCTGTGGCGCCCATCCACGGAATTTGCCGGCACGGACCATGGCTTCGCCTTCGCGCAGCCGCCGCGCCACCGCCAGCAACAGGGCGAAAGCGATATCGGCGGTGCTCTCGGTGAGAACCCCCGGGGTGTTGCTGGCGAAGACCCCGTGGCGGCGGCAGGCAGCGAGATCGACGTTGTCGTGCCCCACCGCGTAATTGGCCACGATCTTGAGGCGGGAACCGGCCGCCTGGAGCAGAGATTCGTCGATGACATCGGTCAAATGACACAACAGCGCATCGAGCTGCGGCACCCGGGCGCGCAGCGCCTCGGGGGAAAGCAGAGCGTCTCCCCGGTGGACCTCGACTTCAGCGACCGCGGCCAGGCGCTCGAGGGGGCCGGCAACAATCGGACGGGTGACCAGAACCCGGGGTTTCATGGCATCCTCCTGGAATCGGTGGCGGGGGGCGAAAGAAGATTCAGGCGCGGGGCGCGGGCGGCCGCCAGCACCGCCACCTCGCGGGCGCCGGCGGCACGCAGGGTTCTCGCGCATTCCTCGACCGTGGCGCAGGTAGTCACGACATCGTCGACCAGCAGCACCCGCCGGCCGCGCACGCACCCGCGGACGGCAAAGGCGCCGCGCAGGTTGCGGCGGCGCTCCGGTTCGGGCAGCCCCTGCTGGCTGGTGGTGGCCTTTATCCGCACCAGTTCCCGGGACACCACCGGCACGCCGAGCCGGCGGCCGATCTTTCCGGCCAGCAGCAGGGACTGATTGCAGCCGCGCTCGCGCAGACGGCCCGAATGCAGCGGCACCGCCATCACCACGTCGGCCGCAAAATCGTCGACGGCCGCGGCCGCGGCGCGGGTGATCAGCGCCGCCAGCGGCCGGTCGAGATCAAGACGTCCGCCGAATTTAAACCGATGGACGGCCTGGCGCAGGGTGCCGGCGTAAAGGCCGGCAACCCCCACCCAGGCGAAGGGGGGTGGCCGCCGGGAGCAGGCTTCGCAGAGATGATCGCTGCCTCCCGCCGTGGCAAAAGGAAGAGCGCAGCGGGGACAATGGGGAGGGGCGAGGGGCGTAATCCCGGCCAGGCAGGCGGGGCATAAAGCCTCCCCGCGACCTTGCCCAGACAAGGAGATTCCACACAGAGCGCAACAGGGAGGAAGAAACAGATCGAGCAGACAATCGCCCTGGCGGCGAATCCACTGCAGCAATGGCATCTCCCCCTCGTTTTCGGCCCGCGGCGGGCCTTCGGTCAGACGGGAATCAGGGTTTTTCCGGTCATCTCCTGCGGCACGGGCAAACCGAGCAGGGCCAGAAGGGTCGGGGCGATATCGGCCAGGATACCATTGTTGAGGGCCTGCCCCTTGCGCTCGGGGTCGACCAGAATGATCGGCACCGGGTTGGAAGTATGCGCGGTATGCGGTCCGCCCTTGCCGTCGCTCATCTGTTCGCAATTGCCGTGATCGGCGGTCAGGATCAGTGCCCCTCCTTGCGCCAGCACCGCATCGACGACCCGGCCGACGCACTGGTCCACCGTTTCCATCGCCTGAACCGCCGCTTCGAGAACGCCGGTGTGACCGACCATGTCGGGGTTGGCGTAATTGAGCACGATCAGGTCGTAAGCATCCGATTGAACTCGCCTGACGACCTCGTCGGTGACCTCGACCGCGCTCATCGCCGGCTTCTGGTCATAGGTGGCCACCTCCTGCGGGGAGGGAATCAAGACCCGCTCCTCCCCCTCGAAGGGCTCTTCGCTGCCGCCGTTGAAGAAGAAGGTGACGTGAGCGTACTTTTCGGTTTCGGCGATGCGCAGCTGCTTCCTGCCGGCGGCGGCCACCACTTCGCCGAGAATGTTGCGGTAGCTTTCCGGGGGAAAGGCCAGCGGCAGGCCGAAGGTGGCGTCGTACTCGGTCATGCAGACGTAGGCCGAGAGGGCGGGCCGTTTTTTACGCTCGAACCCCGTGAATCCGTCGTCGGTCAGGGTGCGGGTGATCTCGCGGGCGCGGTCGCTGCGAAAATTGAAGAAGATGATGCCATCGCCGTCATCGACGGTGCCCACCGGCCGCCCGCCGCGCTCGATCACTCGAGGCTCGACGAACTCGTCGCTCTGGCCGGCGCCGTAGGCCTGCGCGATGGCGGCGGCGCTGCTCTCGACGCGCCGGCCCTCCCCTTCGGTCAGGGCGCGATAGGCCCGCTCCACCCGCTCCCAGCGATTGTCGCGGTCCATGGCGAAATAGCGGCCGATGACGGTCGCCACCTGACCGCAGCCGATGCGGGCGATTTCGTCTTCGAGCTGCTTCAGATAGTCGCTGCCGCTTTTCGGAGGGGTATCGCGCCCGTCGAGAAAGGCGTGGACGCAGACCTGCTCGAGCCCTTCCTGTCGGGCCAGCTCAAGCAGGGCAAAGAGGTGGGTGATGTGGGAGTGGACCCCGCCGTCGGAGAGCAGCCCCATGAGGTGGAGCTTGCCGCCGACCGCCTTGATCTTGCCGATGGCGCCGGTCAGCGCCGGGTTGCGGAAGAACTCGCCGTCGTTGATGCTCTTGGTGATGCGGGTGAGGTCCTGGTAGACGACCCGGCCGGCGCCGATGTTGAGGTGGCCAACCTCCGAGTTGCCCATCTGGCCGTCGGGAAGCCCGACGTCCATCCCCGAAGCGCCGATACGGGCGCTGGGATAAGTCTCGAAGAGCTCATGCAACCGGGGAGTCCGGGCCTTGCACACGGCGTTGTCGTCGCAGGTCGGGCTGATTCCCCAGCCGTCGAGAATCACCAGGGCCACGGGCCGCTTCACACCGGCGGCCACGGCTCAGCGCTCCCCGTGGTGAATTTCGCGCACGTCCATCGGCTTGACCGTGGCCAGCTCGCTGCGGCCGCTCAGACCGAGCGTCCCCCAGGCACCGCAGGCCTGGCAGCGGCTGCGCCATTCGCCGAAGGTCTCGCCGCAGCTTTCGCAGTCGTAAGTCACCTGCATGCGATTGCCCATGCCCATGGCGCGGCGATATTCGTCGAGAGCCTCATCGATGCGCTTGCGTCGGCGGTGGACCTCGGCGGCGAGGAAATGCACCAGCGGGTGATCGGAGCCGGAACTCTCGATGGCGAAAACCTGCTCGCCGGCTTCATCGACCATTTCGAGGCGCAGGCAAAGCTTGGCGTAGTAGAGGCGCAGCACCACGTCGTCGGGATTCTGCTCCATCGCCGCGCGGTAGAAAGAGAGCAGGGTGGTGGGGTCTTCCGCTTCCAGGTAGAGATCTTCCAGACGCGCGAGAAAAATTCCCTTCTTGAGCTTGCGGTAGCCTTCCTGCCAGACCTTGGCGGCCTCCTCCAGACGCCCCTGCTCGCGGTTGGCATCGCCCAGCGAGACCCGGGCGGGAACAAAATCGGGGTCCTGCCCGATGACGTCGTTGAACTCGCTCTTGGCCGGGTCGATGTTGCCCGCCGCGAGATCGACGTTGGCGACTTCGTATTTGATATGCAGCAGCTTTTTCTTCTCGTCGGCCAGCTTGGCGCTGCCCTGCACCACCTTGAGCAGGCGCTTCTGCAGCTCGAGCGCCTCGCGCCACCGGCCTTCCTTCATCGCCAGGTCGCGCACGCCGCGCATCGCCTTGCGGTTGTCCTTGTCGACGGCGAGGATCTCCCTGTAGACCGTAACCGCCTCCTCATCGCGTCCCATCTCTTCAAAGGTGCTGGCCAGCTTGAACAGCACCTCCAGGCTCTGCGGCTCGATCTCCTTCGCCTTGAGCAGCCACTTGAGACCGTCCTCGGGCTGGCCGTCCTGCAGGCACAGGGTCGCCATGGCGATCAGGGTGTCGACGCGCCCGGGATCCTTGTCGAGGGTTTTCTGCAGCAGCACCCGGGCCTTTTTCAGGTCGCCGGACAACAGCCGCCCCACCCCCTCGCGATACATGGCGGAAATCTCCCGGGCCTTTTTCTGACCCCGCTCCTTGCGCCAGTCGCGCAGGCGATGGGTGACCATTCCGTAGCCGTAAGCCATGACTCCCAGAAACAACCCGATCAGCAGAGCGCCGATCACGACGAAAGCGGCCGAGGTGGTGAACGACTCGCCGGCCAGATAATAGATGGTGATATCCTGCGGGTTGAGATTGGAAAAATAGATGAAGAAGGTGAGAAAAAAGATGATCAGCAGGAGGAAGGTCATCAGAGTCATGGAGCTCTCCCCGGGCAACGCCCCGATTCGATTGGATTCTATTCGCCGAATTTTTCCACTTCGGTCTTACATTCCACACAATACCGGGAAAAGGGCCGGACTTCCAGCCGGCGAGCCGAAATTTCTTCCCCGCAGCGCAGACATTCGCCATACTCCCCTTCTTCGATCCGCTCAAGCGCGGCATCGATGTCGCGGATCATCTGCCTCTGCGTCTCGCCCAGGTTCATCAGAACGTCGCGGCTGTAAGTATTGGACGAGATGTCGCCGATGTCGCCGACGCCGTCCTGCCCCAGCTCGTTGCAGGCCTGCTGCGCATCCATGACGCCCTGCAGGACTTCGCGGCGCATTTTGAGCAGTCGCGCTTTGGCCTGCTCCATATTTTCCGGGTTCATGACAAATGCTCCTTGTCGGGGCCCAGCCCCTCATCGGTTATGGTAGGGTTCGTTGCGCAGGATCGTCAGGGCGCGGTAGACCTGCTCGAGCAGAAACAGCCGGGCCATCTGGTGGGTGAAGGTCAGGTCCGACAGAGACAGGACCAGGTCGCTGCGCTGCTTGAGTTTTTCGCAAATCCCGTAGGGGCCGCCGAGGACGAAAATCATCTCGCCGGTGCCGTGCACCATGTGCTGTTCGAGGTGTCCGGCCAACCCTTCCGAGCTCAGACGTCGGCCGCGCTCGTCGAGAACGACCACGTGGGCCCCGGCGGGGATCTTCGCCAGCAGACGCTCCCCCTCCTGCTCGCGGATACGAGCGACATCGGGGTTGCGACCGCCGCTTTTCTCTTCCTTGAACTCGACTATCTCAAGCGGCAGGTAGCGCTGAATCCGACCGCAGAAATCCTCCACCCCGGCACGCAGGTAGGTCTCGCTCATGCGGCCGACGCCGAGCAGCTTGAGTTTCACCGCCCGCCGGCCTTCTTCTCCCAGTGGTATTCCGCCGGGATGGGAACCTCCGGCGCCTCGCGCCACAGCCCTTCGAGATCGTAGAAATCACGGATCTGGGGCTGAAACACGTGCACCATGACGTCGCCGTAGTCGAGCAGCACCCAACTGCCCTCCTTCATCCCCTCGACGGCCAGCGGCAGGGTCTCGTGCTCTTTTTTCAGACCGAAGCGCACCCCTTCGGCAATCGCTTCGACCTGACGGTCGGAGCGCCCGGAGGCAATCAGCAGATAATCGGTCAGCGAGGAGAGCTGGCGGACGTCGAGCAGGCGCACGTCTTGAGCCTTTTTTTCCAGGGCATAGGCTGCGCAGAGCAGGGCCCGCTTGTCGGATTGCAATGTCAGGACCTCGTAACGCCCCGGTACAGGGCGTGTTGGTGTAGGTAGTTTTCGACCGCGACCGGTACCAGATAACGCACCGAGCGCCCCGCCGTCCTCAGCTCCCGAATGCGGGTCGAAGAGATGTCGAGATAGGTCTCTTTGAGAAAAATGACTGTAAAACCGGAGCGATGGACAAGTTTTTGAGAGGCGCCATCATAACAGAACTCATCCCGCACCGCAACCGGAAGGAGCTCGGGCGGCGGCGCGCTATCGCTTCCCGGGCGGGCCGTGACCACCAGGTGGCACAGAGCGAAGAGGCGTCGGTACTCGCGCCAGCTCGAAATCTCGCGGAAAGAGTCCATCCCCATGATGAAAAAATATTCCACCCCCGGGTTTTCCGCGCGCAGAATCTCGAGAGTATGCACCGAGTAACTCTTGCCGCTGCGCCGGCTCTCCAGGTCGCTGGCGGCAAAGGCCGGATTATCGGCAATCGCCGCCGCGACCATGGCCAGGCGTTGACCGAAGGGAACCTCGTCGGCCAACGCCTTGTGCGGCGGAGTCGCCGCCGGAATGAACAGAACCCGGTCGAGGCCGCAGGCCTCGCGCACTTCCTCGGCGATGCGCAGGTGCGCGATATGAATCGGGTTGAAAGTGCCGCCGAGAATGCCGATCCGCATGAAATTTCCCGTAGGGGCAGGCCTTGTGCCTGCCCAGGCCTTGTGCCTGCCCAGACCTCGCGCCCGCCCCCGAACCTTTTCGCCGGCCCGCAACCAGGGCGACGGCCAGGGGCGCCCCTACGGCCGCACCTGGCCGTCGCCGAAGACGATGAACTTGCGCGTGGTCAGATCCTCGAGCCCCATGGGGCCGAAGGAATGGAGTTTGGTGGTGGAAATGCCGATCTCGGCGCCGAGGCCGAACTGGTTGCCGTCGGAGAAGCGCGAGGAGGCATTGACCATGACCACGCTCGAATTGACTTCGCGCAGAAAACGCTGGCTGTTGCGATAGTCGCGGGTCACAATCACCTCGGTGTGCAGCGAGCCGTGGCGGCCGATATGATCGATCGCCTCGTCGATATCCTCGACCACCTTCACCGCAAGAATCAGATCGAGGTACTCGGCGTCCCAGTCCGCAGGGGTCGCTTCCCTGACCGCGGGGGCGAACTCGCGAGTCACCGGACAGCCGCGCAGCTCCACGCCCTGGTCGCGCATGGCCTGGGCAATGCGCGGCACGAAGGTCTCGGCGATGTCCTTGTGGATCAGCAGCGTCTCCATGGCGTTGCACACCCCGGGACGCTGCACCTTGGCGTTGATGCAGATCTTCTCCGCCATCTCGAAATCGGCGCTGGCGTCGACGAAGGTGTGGCACACCCCCTTGTAGTGCTTGATCACGGGGATGCGCGAATTCTCGGCGACGAAGCGGATCAGCCCCTCGCCGCCGCGGGGAATGACCAGGTCGATCTCGTCCTCGAGCTTGAGCAGTTCGAGCACCGCGGCGCGATCGGTGGTGGCCACGATCTGCACCGCCGCCGCGGGCAGGCTGCGGCGTTCGAGCTCGGCCCGCAGCACGGCGCCGATGGCGGTATTGGAATGAATCGCCTCGGAGCCGCCGCGCAGAATCACCGCGTTGCCGCTCTTCAGGCAGAGCCCGGCGGCATCGGCGGTGACGTTGGGGCGCGATTCGTAGATGATCCCGATCACCCCGAGAGGAATGCGCACCCGGCCGACCTGGATGCCGTTGGGGCGACGCTGCATGCCGGTCACCTCTCCCACCGGGTCGGGCAGGGCGGCCACCTCGCGCAGGCCGTCGGCCATGGCGCGGATGCGTTTGTCGTCGAGCACCAGCCGGTCGATCATGGCGGCGGACAGCCCCCGCTCGCGGGCGGCCGTCAGGTCGCGTTCGTTGGCTTCGGTCAGCGCCGCCGCCTGCTGCTGCAGCCGGTCCGCCATCCCCAGCAGCAGTTCGTTCTTGACCGCCGTCGCGAGGTTGGCCAGGGTCCGGGCCGCTTTTTTCGCCTCGCGCGCAACGGCGCGCATCTCTTCCGCGATGGTCATAACGCTCTCCTTGTTCCTACCGACCCCATTCGGGGGGACAGGGCTCAATCCTCGTCGGTCTCCGAGACCGCCGCGACCACCAGGTTGTCGCGGTGAATGACCTCATCGCCGTATTTGTAGCCCAGCGTCGTCTCGATCTCCGAACTTTTCTTGCCCATGATCCGCAGCAACTCCGTCAAATTATAGCCGATCACGCCCTTGGCGAACTCGCTCCCCTCGAGGTCGCACAGACGCACCGAATCCCCCCGGTCGAAACGACCCTCGACCCCCTTGATTCCCGAGGGCAGCAGGCTTTTTCGGCCCTCCACCAGGGCGCGGCGGGCGCCGTCGTCGACAAAGAGCTTGCCCCGCGGCTTCTTGGTGAAGGCGATCCAGTGCTTGCGGGCGGCCATGCGGTCGCGGGCGGGCAGGAAGTAGGTGCCGACCTCCTCGCCGGCGAAGGCGCGGCCGAGAATCCCGTCGACGCTGCCGTTGACGATCAGGGTGCCGACCCCGTGCAGGGCGGCGCGCCGGGCCGCCTTGATCTTGGTCGCCATGCCGCCGGTACCGTGAACCGACCCCTCGCCGCCGGCCATCGCCTCGACCTGGTCGGTGATGCGCTCGACCAGCGGCAGCAGGCGGGCATCGCCATGGGCGCGGGGATCGCGGTCGTAGAGGCCGTCGACGTCGGAGAGGATCACCAGCAGGTCGGCCTCGAGCAAGGCGGTGACCATGGCCGAGAGGTTGTCGTTGTCGCCGAAGCGGATCTCCTCGACCACCACCGTGTCGTTTTCGTTGATGATCGGGACCACCCCGAATTCGAGCAGGGTCAGCAGGGTGTTGCGGGCGTTGAGGTAGCGCCGGCGGTTGGCCAGGTCGTCGCGGGTCAGAAGGACCTGGGCGGCCTGAAGACCGGCGCCGTGGAAGCATTCCTTGTACGCCCGCATCAGGCGCGGCTGGCCGATGGCGGCCGCGGCCTGCTTCAGGGGAATGCTCTGGGGCCGGCCGCTGATGCCGAGATCGCCCTTCCCCGCCGCCACCGCCCCGGATGAGACCAGGATGACCTCGAGCCCCTGCTCGCGCAGGCGGCAGACGTCGCGGCAGATCGCCTCCAAGCGCGGCTGCATCAGGCCGTCAGCGTTGGAGATGACGTTGCTGCCGATTTTGATGACCGCCCGCCGGACGCGGCCGAGGAAATTGTGGCGCATGGTGCAGAAACCCCAGGACAATAAAAATTTCTCAGAAAAAAAGAGACGTTATCTTAGCCGGGCGACGCCCCCGAGTCAAGTTCGGGCGGCTCTTCGTCGGGCTCCGCAGCCCGCAACCGGTCGAGCTCGGCCCCGACCCGGGCGACCAGTTCGGGCACCCCCTCGCCGGTCACCGCCGACACCGCGAAGGCGGCCAGACCCTTGCCCCGGAAGGATTCGAGATAACCGGGCGCCAGTTCGCGCACCTCGGTGATATCGAGCTTGGTCAGGACCACGATCTGGGGCTTGCGCGCCAGCTCGGCGCTGTAGCCGGAAAGCTCGTGATTGATCAGCTCGAAATGCCCCTCGGGGGTTTCGCCCTCGCCGGTGAGCAGGTCGACCAGATGCAGGATCAGGTCGGTGCGCTCCACATGGCGCAGGAAACGGGTCCCCAGTCCGTGCCCCTCGGACGCCCCCTCGATGAGCCCCGGGATATCGGCCATGACAAAGCTCTTGAAGCCCCCGTACTGCACGACTCCGAGATTCGGCACCAGAGTGGTGAAGGGGTAGTCGGCAATCTTCGGCCGGGCCGCGGAGACCGCCGAGATCAGGGTCGACTTGCCGGCATTGGGCAGTCCCACCAGCCCGACGTCGGCCAGCAGCTTCAGTTCGAGACGCAGGGTCCGTTCCTCGCCGGGGAGACCGGGCTGCACGTGGCGCGGCGCGCGATTGGTGCTGGTGGCGAAGCGGGCATTGCCGCGCCCTCCCTGGCCGCCCTTGAGGAGCAGGCGCCGCTCTCCCGGTTCGGTCAGGTCGGCCAGCAGCTCGCCGCTGTCGTCATCGTAGACCAGGGTTCCCGGCGGCACCTTGATCACCAGGTCTTCTCCGCCCTTGCCGTGCATGTTCTTGCCCATGCCGTGGCCGCCGCGACCGGCCTTGTAGTGCACCTTGTAGCGAAAATCCATCAGGGTGGAAAGTCCGCTCTCCACCTCGAAAAAGACGTCGCCGCCGTCGCCGCCGTCGCCGCCGTCGGGACCGCCCTTGGGAATGAACTTCTCGCGGCGAAAAGAGAGGCAGCCGCGACCGCCGTCGCCGGACTTGACGTTGATTTTGACTTCGTCGACGAAATGCATGGTAGTGAAACCGTCCTTAGTCCCTTGTCGCTGGTCCTTGGTAAAAAAACAACCCCCGAAAAACCTTGACCTAAGCAAAAAGCCCGGGGTCCTTACGCGGACTCCGGGCTTCGTTATGACTCTGTCGAACCGACGATCAGGCGGCGTAGACGCTGATCTTCTTGCGGTCCTTGTCCTTGCGCTCGAACTTCACCACGCCGTCGATCAGGGCGAAGAGGGTGTAGTCTTTGCCCACGCCGACGTTTTCGCCGGGATGAAAGGTGGTGCCGCGCTGACGGACGAGAATCGAGCCGGCGGAAACCTGCTCGCCGCCGAAACGCTTGACGCCGAGGCGCTTGCCTGCACTGTCGCGGCCATTGCGGGTACTGCCGACCCCTTTTTTATGTGCCATGGATCAACCTCCTAAAAACTTAAGCTTCGATGCCCGTGATCTTCAGGCGGGTAATGGGTTGACGGTGCCCGTTCAGCTTGCGGAAGTTCTTGCGACGCTTCGACTTGAAGACCAGGATTTTCTTGTCCTTGTCCTGCTCGACGATTCGCGCCTTGACCTTCGCGCCCTGCAGCAGAGGTGTTCCGATTTTAACCTCTTCACCGCCGACCATGAGGACTTCCGCGAGTTCGATGGTATCACCCACCGCGCCCGCGAGCTTCTCGACCTTTACCAGATCGCCTTCGGAAACTTTGTACTGTTTTCCTCCGGTCTTAATAACCGCGTACATATGTGCATTCACCTCGCTCTCAACGTCGTTTATTCCATCCAGAACGCTGGAACTTATCCCATTTCAACTTTTCTGTCAAGAATTTTCCACGGCCCTAACCGGGGAGAATCTCGAACTGTTCCTGGTGAAAGACCGGGCGCGCGGTCACGGTGATCTCCTTGACGAAGCGCCGCTCCAGCTCCTCGATGCCGTGACGCTCCTCGTCGTAGAGAATGGCCGCCACGTCGGGGTGCACCACCAGGGTGATCTTGTCGCTGAGCAGGTCTTTCATCTCCCGGCGCAGCTCGCGGAAGATCTCGTAGGTGAGCGTCGCGCGGCTCTTGACGTAGCCCTTGCCCTCGCAGTAGGGGCAGGGCTCGCACAGGGTGCGGCCGATGCTCTCGCGCACCCGCTGGCGGGTCATCTCGACCAGGCCGAGCTCCGAGATTTTCAGGATATTGGTCTTGCTCTTGTCGTTCTTGAGAGCGTCGAGCAGGGCCGAGTGGACCTTCTCGCGATGGGGCTCCTTCTCCATGTCGATGAAATCGATGATGATCAGCCCGCCGATATTGCGCAGCCGCAGCTGGAAGGCGATCTCGCGCACCGCCTCGAGGTTGGTCTTGAGGATGGTGTCCTCGAGGTTGTGCTTGCCGACGTAGCGCCCGGTGTTGACGTCGATGGCGGTGAGCGCCTCGGTCTGCTCGATGATGATGTAGCCGCCGCTCTTGAGCCAGACCTTGCGCCCGAGGGCGCGGGCGATCTCGACCTCGAGACCGAAGGCGTCGAAGATCGGCTCCTCGTCGTCGTAGAGCTCGATGGAGTACTTGAGCTTGGGCATGAAGGTGTCGATGAAGCGCACGATCTTGTCGTATTCGCTCTGCGAATCGATCACGATGCGGCGCACGTCCTCGGTGAGGATATCGCGCACCACCTTGCACACCACGTCGAGCTCCGAGTGAATCAGGCTGGGGGCGCCGCGGCCGTCCTTGCGCCGGGAGATGTCATGCCAGAGGTTGAGCAGAAACTCCATGTCGAGCTTCAGGTCCTCCTCGCTCTTACCTTCGGCGGCGGTGCGCACGATGAAACCGGACCCCTCGGGGCGGATCGCCTCGACCACCTGGCGCAGCCGGTCCTTCTCCTCCTCGCACTCGATGCGGCGCGAGATGCCGACATGATCGACGGTGGGCATGTAGACCAGGTTGCGCCCGGGCAGGGAGATGTGCGAGGTGATGCGCGCCCCCTTGGTGCCGATCGGCTCCTTGGCCACCTGCACCAGAATCTCCTGCCCCTCCTGCAGCAGGTCCTCGATCGGCGGCAGCACCCGGGCCTCGGGGTCGGTCTCCTCGCCGGCGGCGGCGCCGTGGCTGCCGCCGTCGATGAACTGCTCGACCGCTTCGACCTCGTCGAAGACGTCAGCGACGTAGAGAAAGGCCGCCTTCTCCAGCCCGATGTCGACGAAGGCCGCCTGCATGCCGGGCAGCACCCGAATCACCCGGCCCTTGTAGATGTTGCCCACGATTCCCCGTTCGCGGGAACGCTCGATGTAGAGTTCGGCGATGTGGCCGTTCTCCAGCAGCGCGACCCGGGTCTCCTGGGAGGTGGTATTGATCACCAGCTCCTTGGCCATAGAAACTCCTTCCAAATGAACAAAAGTATATAAGTTCTGAAAAGTTCGAATCGTTCATGCCGGCTCGCCGGCCCCGCGCAGAACCACCCCGATCTTGCGGGGGACCAACTCCCGGACCCGCGCCTCGTCGCAGCCGAGGAGGAATGCAGCCACCGGCAGCGGGCTGCCGTGGGCCATCTCGAGAAAGAGAGCTCCCCCCTCCAGCCAGACCCCGCGCACCCCGGGGCGCAGATCGACCTCGACCTCGCGGCCTTTTTTCAGCCGGATCGCGGACACGGTCGCGGCCGCGCAGAAAGCGGAGATACGCTCGTCCAGATCCCCGGGGGCTGCCGCCGGTAGTTCGAAGCGGTATACGGTGTATTCAATACTAGCGGAAGGCGAAGCGCTGCGCCAGCCGAGAAGCGCGCCCTCGCACACCCGGAATCCGTCGGGCAGGCGGTCGTTGAGGTCCGCCACCGCCTGGCGCGCCGCCACCGGCCGCAACAGGTCGAGATCGATGATCTCGGCCTCGCTCTCCAGGCCGTGGGGCAGCGCCTCGCTGAAAGAGATGCGCGGGTGCGGATGAAAGCCTTCGGAATAACGCACCGGCAGTTCGGCCCGGCGCACCGCCCGATGAAACAGGCTCATGAATTCGAGGTGGCCGACGAAGCGTCCCTTGCCGGTCTTGGCCAGGCGCAGGCGCAGCTTGCAACGCTCCTCCGCGGACGCTGCGGTTGCGGCGGCCGCGACCGGGGGATTTTCGGAAAGAGTGCGCGGATCGCACAGGCGCAGCCGCAGCTCTTCGAAATCGCAGATTCCGCATCCCGAGCAGTCGCCGTCGCGGCAGTCGCGGGTCGCCTCGCCGGCCAGGGCGCGGCGCCGCTCGCGCTGGAAGAAATTTTTGGGGATGCCGCAGTCGATGTGGTCCCAGGGGAGCACTTCGTCTTCGTCGCGCGCGCGCAGATACCAGGCGGGTTCGAGGCCGCAGTCGGCAAAGGCCTGCCGCCACCGCTCGAAGCTGAACTTGTCGTCCCAGCCGTCGAAGCGGCAGCCGAGGTCGACCGCGCGGACGATCACCGCCCCCAGGCGGCGGTCGCCGCGGGCGAAGACCCCTTCCATGAACGACATCTCGGCGGTATGCCATTTCATCCGCAACTTCTTCGCCCGCAGCCGCTCGCGCAGCAGGTCCTGGCGGCGCCGGGTCTCGGCGATGCCGATCTGGCCGTCCCACTGAAAGGGGGTGTGGGCCTTGGGCACGAAGGTCGAGACCGAGACATTGACATCGGCGCCGCCCTGGGTGCCGCGCCCCGAGCGCTTGACCCGGGCGGCGAGATCGACGATCGCCTCGAGGTCGGCGTCGGTCTCGGTGGGCAGCCCGAGCATGAAATAGAGCTTCACCAGCCGCCAGCCGAGGGTGAAGGCGGTACGGGTGGTCTCGACCAGGTCGTCGGCGCTGATTCCCTTGTTGATCACCTGGCGCAGACGCTCGCTGCCGGCCTCCGGGGCGAGGGTAAAGCCGGTCTTGCGCACCTTCTGGATCTCCTCCATCAGCTCAGGGGTGAGCGATCCAACCCGCAGGCTCGGCAGCGAAACCGCCACCCGGCTGTCGGCGAAGCGCCCCATCAGATTTTTCAGCAGCGGCTCGATGCAGGCGTAGTCGCCGCTCGAGAGCGAGAGCAGCGACACCTCCTCGTGACCGCTGGCCGCCAGGGCCTCCTCGACCACCTGCTGGATGCGCTCGGGGCTGCGCTCGCGCACCGGCCGGTAGATGTAGCCCGCCTGGCAGAAGCGGCAGCCGCGGGTGCAGCCGCGGGCGATCTCCACCGCCACCCGGTCGTGGATGGTGTTCATGGTCGGCACCACCGGGCGGGTGGGAAAGGGCGCCGTCTCCAGGTCGGGCAGGAAGCGGCGGGTCACCCGGGGATAGTCGGCGCGTAGCGGACGGATGGCGGCGAGGCGACCGTCCTCCCGGTAATCGACGGCAAACAGTTCCGGAACGTAGACCCCCTCGATGCGGCGCAGGCGCTCGAGCAACCGGGCCCGGTCCTCGCCGGCCGCTTTGGCCGCCCGCACCGCCTCGCACAGCTCGACCACCGCCTCCTCGCCGTCGCCGATCACCGCGCAGTCGATGAAATCGGCCAGCGGTTCGGGATTGTAGGCGCAGGGGCCGCCCACCACCACCAGCGGGTCGTCGCCACCGCGCTCCACGCGCCGGCGCGGGATGCCGCCCAGATCGAGCATGGCGAGGATATTGCTGTAGGAGAGCTCGTACTGCAGGGTGAAGCCGACGATGTCAAAAGCGCGCAAGGGACGCTCGCTCTCGAGGGTGCGCAGGGGCTCGTCGGCGCAGCGCAGCTCCTCCTCCATGTCGGGCCAGGGAGCGTAGACCCGCTCCGCCGCCAGCCAGGAGCGCTGGTTGAGGATGTCGTAGAGAATGGCGAAGCCGAGGTGGCTCATCCCCACTTCGTAGACGTCGGGAAAAGCGAGGGCCAGGGAGATTTCGACCTGCGCCGGGTCTTTCTTGATGCTTCCCGCCTCGCCGCCGAGATAGCGCGAGGGGCGGGCGATGCGGGGCAGAATATTTTCGTAGGCCATGAAAATCCGGGTTCCAGAAGCCGCGAGCGGCTGAATTGACAAAAGAGTAGAAGTTACCACGAGGAGCGACGCGCCTCAACCCCTTTTGCAGTCATCTGGATATTCGATA
>NPIG01000351.1_pt8 | contig 24205 bp, 23 predicted proteins | sample 8637441 | NCBI WGS metagenome assembly NPIG01 (sample SAMN07420675, study PRJNA396082) | bioreactor metagenome | isolation source: sample BR6 brine-fed electro-methanogenic bioreactor BR | place: Japan: Kochi | collected 2016-06-14 | reverse complement strand
CGTCTGCGGTGAGGAAACCGCCTTGATCGCCTCGCTCGAAGGGCGCCGCGGTTCGCCGTCCATCCGGCCCCCGTACCCCGCGCAGCAGGGGCTCCACGGGAAACCGACGCTGATTAACAACGTGGAGACCCTATCCACCATCTCCTGGATTATCCGGCATGGCGCCGCGGCATTCGCGGCCCTGGGCACCGAGCGAAGCCGGGGCACAAAGGTCTTCTCGCTCGCGGGCAAAATCCGGCGCGGCGGGCTCATCGAGGTGCCCATGGGCATCACCATGCGCCAGATTGTCGAAGACATCGGCGGCGGCATTCCCGGCGGCAGGTCCTTCAAGGCGGTGCTTGTGGGCGGGCCGTCCGGGGGCTGCGTACCCGCTTCCCTGGCCGACACCCCGGTGGACTACGAGNNTGGGTTCCGGCGGCATGGTGGTGCTCGATGATTCCGACTGCATCGTGGAGATGGCCCGGTACTTCCTGTCGTTCACCCAGCATGAGTCGTGCGGCAAGTGCGCGCCCTGCCGCGTCGGCACCAAGCGCATGCTCGAGATGCTCACCCGCCTGTGCAACGGCACGGCGGAACAAAGCGATATCGGGCTCCTGGAACAACTGGGCCACGTGGTGAAGAATCAAAGCCTGTGTGGCCTCGGAAAGACCGCCCCGAACCCGGTCCTGACCGCGCTGAAGTACTTCCGCGAGGAATTCGACGCGCATGTGGAGAAGCGCTGCCCGGCGGGGAAATGCAAGGCGCTGATTGATTACTGGATTGAAGACACCTGTATCGGGTGCACCCTCTGCGCCCAGGTCTGCCCCGTGGACTGTGTCGAGACGTATCCTTACGCGTTGCACGCCATCGACCTGGAACGGTGCACGCGCTGCGACAGTTGCCGGGTGGTTTGCCCGGTGAACGCCGTGAAAGTCGGGTCCCGCTGACCCGGGAAGAGGCAACCTGTGCCAAAGCTGCTCATCAACAGACAGCCCGTCGAAGTCGAGGCCGGGACAACGCTGCTGCACGCGGCGCGCGCGCTCGGCATCGAGATTCCCACGCTCTGCCATTGGGAGGGCGTTGCTCCCATGACCTCATGCATGCTCTGCGTGGTCAGGAATGCGCAAACGGGCCAGTTGGTACCCGCGTGCTCCACCCGGGCCGCCGACGGCATGGAGGTCGAAACCGACAGCGGCGATGTCTCCGCGGCCCGGAAGGAGGTGCTCGAACTGATCGTCAGCGAGCATCTCGGTGATTGCGAGGCGCCGTGCAGCTTCACCTGTCCCGCAAACATGAACATCCCCCAGATGATGCGGCAGGTCTACGCCGGCGACCTGGAAGCCGCCGCAAAGACGGTCACGCTGGGCCTCGTCTTTCCGTATACGCTGGGACACGTGTGCATTGCGCCGTGCCAGACCACCTGCCGCCGAAAGCAGCAGGACGAAACCATGCACATCCGGGAGATGCACAGGCACATCGCGTCCCAGGGGGTGTGCGACGCGCCGGAACTGCTGGACTGCCCTCCGGACACGGGCAAGTCGGTGGCGGTCATTGGCGCGGGCATGGCCGGCATGGCCGCGGCATGGGTCCTGCGCAAGTGCGGGCACGCCTGCACGGTCTACGAGAAGGAAACGCGGGCCGGCGGCAAATTGCGCCGGCTTCCGGATGAGGAGTTGCCGGCCGCCGTGCTCGACGCGGAAATTGCGCGGGTCGCGCGGCTCGGCGTGAAGTTTCTATACGAAATAGAAGTCGGCCCGGAGGCGTTAACAGACTTTCGAGCGCAGCACGATGCCGTGCTCCTGGCCTGCGGCGGCGTGGCCGGCCCCAGCGGCAACGTGTTCGAGGCCAAAGAGCACAAGCTGCCGGTGCGCGCGGTGGGCAACGGCAAGGCCGCGGCCCACCTGCTCGACCGCTATCTGCGCGGCATCGGCGGTGAGGACCAGAAGCCCTTGTTCAGGTCGCGCATGGGCCGCGTGGACAAGGCGCAACTCGAGGCCATGCGCGTCCACAATGAGAACCGCGCGGCCGCCGAAGCCGGTGTGCCGGAGGCCGGGTGGGCGGACAGCCAGGAGGAAGCCGGGCGGTGTCTGCACTGCGACTGCCGCAAGCGGTCCACCTGCCGGTTGCGCAGATGGGCCACCGAGTACGGCGTCGAAATGCGCAAGTACAGTGGCGCCGAAGCGCCGGAATTCCGGATAATCGGGCGCGAGGGCGACGTGGTCCTGGAACCGGGCAAGTGCATCAAGTGCGGACTGTGCGTGGAGATTGCGCGCAAATATGGAGAAGACATCGGCCTGACCTTCATCGGCCGCGGCTTCGGCATGGAGATTCGGGTGCCTTTCGGCGAAACGCTCGCGAACGGCATCCGGGAATCGGCCGCGGAGTGCATCGCCGCGTGCCCGACGGCCGCCATTTCCTGGCGCCGCGAGGTGGAGCCGGCGCGTTGGCACACGGTAACGTGGACCGAGTTGTAACCGGAAGCATGCAAGACAGTTCATTACCGGGAGTACCAGGGTGAAGCGTACGAAATATGGTTTCACATTGATCGAATTGCTCGTGGTGATCGCCATCATCGGGATTCTCGCCGCCATTCTGCTGCCCGCGCTCGCCCGCGCCCGCGAGTCGGCGCGCCGCGCAAGTTGCGCCAACAACCTCAAGCAATTGGGCATCGTCTTCAAGATGTATGCGAACGAGGCGCCCGGCGGGAAATACCCGCCCATGGCGGACCGCGTGGCCTACGAGGCGCGCGACACGAACCCGGCCGACCCGGCGGCGCGAAACGACTACAGCAATTACCAGTCCGCGGCGGGCGGCGCCTGCTTCCACGCCAATCCCTTCGCGCCCACGCCCAGCGCGGGCGGGGACGGCGCCGTGCTCTTTGTCTTCAGCGGCCCCGCCGTTTATCCCGAGTACCTCACCGACCCCCAGGTGCTGCTGTGCCCGTCGGACCCCAACGCCGGCATCCCCACAAACGCCGCGGACGGCCTCTGGTACGACCAGGACGTGCTGAACGCCTCGGGCGAGACGCGCTGGGACCCGTGCGCGTTCACACCGGAATCCTATGTCTACCAGAGCTGGGTGCTGAGTGACGTTCCCGGAAGGGATTACCTTGCCGCGGGCGCCGACCCGAACGACACGGCCGTGGCCGCCGTGTCCAACCCCGTGGGCCCGTACGTCAACGTGGCGTTCATTCTGGCCTTCGTGCAGCGTGTCCATGAGGTGTCCATGGGCGCCAACACCTACGACACCGATATGGGCGGGCTCGGGCTGGAGACCGTCTACCGGGTGCGCGAGGGCATCGAGCGCTTCATCATTACGGACATCAACAACGCCGCCGCAAGCGCGCGCGCACAGAGCGCCATTGCCATCATGTCCGACATCGTCAGCACGGCGCCCGCCGATTTCAACCATGTGCCCGGCGGTTCCAACGTCCTGTTCATGGACGGGCATGTCGAGTTCAAGCGGTACCCCTCGGACTTTCCGGTTACCCGCGTCTTCGCGAAACTGACCTCGCTGTTCTGAGACAGAAGAACCCTGATTTGGCGCCGGCTTTGCGATACTGCGCCGCGCCGCAACCGCGCTACGAGAGGAGGCTGGCGATGAAACGTTACAGCAGTCTGTGCACCGCGATGATTGTGCTCTTGCCCCTGGGCATGGCGATGGCCACCGACTCGCCGCAGTTCCGCGGCATGAATCGCGACGGCAAGTACATTGAAACGGGGCTGCTGAAGGCCTGGCCCGAAGGCGGGCCGCCGCTGGCGTGGCGCGTGGACGGCCTGGGCGAAGGCTACGCCTCGGTTTCCGTCGTTGACGGCGTCGTCTACGTGCCCGGCATGCTCGAGGGCAACCAGGGCTATCTGACCGCTCTCGCGCTGGACGGCGCAACCCTGTGGAAGGCCCCCTACGGCGAAGAGACGCAGGACAAGCAGGCGCCCGGCGCCCGCTCCACGCCCACCATCGACGGCGACCGCATCTACCTGCTCTCGGGATTGGGCGTGCTTTACTGCCTGAGCGTGGACGGGGGCAAACCCGTCTGGCAGGCGGACATCCTGAAGCGGTTCGACGGCAGAAACATCGAGTGGAGCCTGGCGGAGTCCGTCGTGGTCGATGAAGAACGCGTCTACTGCACGCCCGGCGGCCCGGATGCCAGCGTCGTGGCCCTCGACAAGATGAACGGGGAAACCGTCTGGACCAGCACCGGGCTCAGCGACGTTTCGGCCTATTGCTCGCCCGACATCATCGAGCACGGCGGGCGGCGCATCCTCGTGACCATGACCGCGAAGTACGTGGTGGGCATTGACGCCGGCACGGGCGAAGTCCTCTGGACCCACGAGCACCCAACCCGCTACGACATCCACGCCGTGACGCCGGTGTACCAGGACGGCATGCTCTACTACACGGGCGGCTACAAGTCCGGCGGCGGCATGCTCCGATTGTCCGAAGACGGGTCCGAGGTCACCCCGGTGTGGGAAGACAAGAACCTGGACTGCCAGCACCACGGTGTGGTGCTCAAGGACGGGTACATCTACGGCACCGCGCACCAGCTTGGCCGCGAGTTGTTGTGCCTGGAACTCGCCACCGGCAAGGTGATGTGGCGCACGGACGAAATCAGCCAGGGCGCCGTGGTCTATGCGGACGGCATGCTCTATGTCTACGAGGGCCCGTCCGCGGGCGTTGTGAGCCTGGTCAAGGCGACCCCCGAGAAGTTCGAGCGCACCGGCTCGTTCGAGATCGAGGAGGGCAGGGCGAAGCACTGGGCCCATCCCACCATTGCGAACGGGCGCCTCTATATTCGCCGTGGAGAACTGCTTTTCGCATACGACATAGAGGCGAAGTAGCGCACGCCAGGCGTCTGCGAGCCTCTTGGACAACAAACCGCGCCGCCGGGCATACTGCTTGTGTCCGCGCGTCCGCACGATGACGGTCAAACGGCGGCGCGCGTCTTGGCAACTGGAAGCGGAACCTTGATTTGCTGAGCGCACTCGCGAGAACGCGGGGAAGGGACCACGATGCAATCTCGTCTCAAGCATTTTCTTGTGCAGTCACTCGTTACAGCGGTTGTGCTGGGTTTGGGCACGGCGGCCTCCGCTGACTGGCCGCAATATCAGGGACCGGACCGAACCGGGGTTTCGCCCGAAACCGGGCTCGCGCGCGCGTGGCCGGAAGGCGGGCCGCGCGTGCACTGGAAGGTCCCGCTGGGCGAGGGCTTCGCCGGGCCGGCAGTGCGCGACGGCGAGGTGTACCTCCTGGACCGCGTCAAGAGGAAGGAGGATGTGCTTCGCTGCTACTCGCTCGAGACCGGCGAGGAACTGTGGAGCTACGCCTACGACGCCCGGGGCATGGTGGGCCACAGCGGCTCGCGCACAACGCCCACCGTTACCGAAAAGCACGTGTTTTCGGTCGGCATGATGGGGGATTTCTATTGTTTTGACCGCGCCACGCGCCAGCCGGTCTGGAACATCAACCTGCTGAAAGACTTCCCGCAGGACGGACGGCCGCAATGGGGTTTCGCCCAGTCGCCCTCCCTCTACGGCGAGTTGGTGGTCGTGGCACCGCAGTCGCCGGAAGCATTCGTCGCGGCGTTCAAACAATCGACGGGCGAACTGGTCTGGAAAAGTGGAAGCCTGGGGCGAACCGGCTACTCGACCCCGGTAATCACCACCCTGTGCGGAGTGGACCAGGCCGTGATGGTGGGCGCCTGCGACAAGGAGGGAACGGAGACGGGCTGGACCGCCGGCATCTCGATGGAAGACGGGCGGATTCTGTGGAAATACGACGGGTGGCAGTGCCGGATTCCCATCCCCTATCCAACGCCGCTTCCCGACGACCGCCTGTTCATTACGGGTGGATACGGCGCGGGCTCCGCCATGATTCAGCTCTCGCGCGACGGGGAGCTCTGGTCTGTGAAAGAACGCTTCAAGACCGATGCCTGCGGCAGCCAGATTCATCAACCGCTCTTCTGCCAGGGGCACCTGTATGTGAACAGCAACTCGAACGAGCGCAGCGACGGCATGATGTGCCTGACGCTCGACGGCGAGGTCTTGTGGCAGACCANNTAAGCCCAATTTCGAGCGGGGACACCTGCTGCTTGCGGACGGCATGATTATCAGCCTCGACGGGAAATCGGGCGTGCTCTATCTGGTCGACCCGTCACCGGAAGGGTTTCGGGAACTGGCCAGCGCGAAGATCTTCGACGGAGAGCGCATGTGGTCGCCCATGGCGCTGTCGGAAGGACGGCTCCTGCTCCGAAGCCAGGAGGAAATGAAGTGCATTGACCTCAAGAACCCCTGACAGGGCGCCCGCGCCGCCGCGGACGCGCGCGCGACAGTCTGCACAATGAAACGGATGGGTTTTCCATGAAGATCGTCCACATCATCCCCGGAACGGGCGGCACGTTCTACTGCCAGAACTGCATTCGCGACGTCGCGCTGGTCCGGGCGCTGAAAAGGCTTGGGCACGACGTCGTCGTCATCCCCATGTATTTGCCCATTCGATTTGACGAAGGAAGCATCAGCAGCGACGCCCCGGTGTTCTTCGGGGGCATCAACGTCTTTCTCCAGCAGCAGTTCCGGCTCTTCCGCAAGACCCCGCGCTGGCTCGACCGCCTCTTCGATTCCCGCTGGGTCCTTCAGCTGGCCGCGGCCCGCGAGGGCACGACCGAAGCGGCCGGCCTGGGGCCCATGACGCTTTCCATGCTCCAGGGCGCGCAGGGGCATCAGGCGAAGGAACTGCACCGGCTCCTCGAATGGCTGCGGCAGCACGAAAAGCCCGATGTCATCCATTTCTCCAATTCCCTGCTGCTCGGCCTGGCCGGGGAATTGAAGGCGCACCTGCGCGTGCCGCTGGTCTGCACCCTGCAGGACGAGGAATCCTGGCTCGACCACATCAACCCGCCCTATGACCGCCTGTGCTGGGACGCCATGTCGGCGTGCGCGGCCGCCGTCGACATGTTCGTCGTCGTGAGTGAGTGGTACGCGGAGGAAATGATGCGGCGCATGCCCGTTCCCCGCGACAAAATGCGGGTGGTGCCCCTGGGAATCGAACTGGACGGGCGCGAAACCAGCGCCCAGACCTTCGACCCGCCCGTGCTCGGATACCTCTCGAAGATGACGGACTCCCTCGGCCTCGGGCTGCTCACCGAGGTCTTTGTCGAATTGAAGAAGAATCCCGCGCTGAACAGACTGCGCTTCCAGGCGACCGGCGGCGCGTTGGGCAATGACGCGGATTACGTCGCTGCGCTGGAAGCGAAGCTCGCGGCCCGCGGCCTGGCCGGCGACGCCAGGTTCCTGAGAGAGTTTGACGGCGCGGGGCGCCGCGCGTTCTTGCAGGAACTCAGCGTGCTGTCGGTGCCGGCGAAGCAGGGCGAGGCTTTCGGCATGTTCATGCTGGAGGCCATGGCCGCGGGCGTGCCCGTGGTGCAGCCCGCGCTGGGCGCCTACCCGGAAGTCATCGAAGCCACGGGCGGCGGGGTCCTCTACGACCCCGATGAACCCGGCGCGCTTGCCGCGGCGCTCGAGACGCTCCTGCTCGACCCCGCGCGGGTGCGCGAACTGGGCCAGCGCGGCCGGGAAGCGGTCTTCGCCCATTTCGGAATCGACCGCATGGCCGCGGATTTTGCGAAGGTGTACGAATCCCTGACGGTGCGATGAAACGATGGCACAAAACCTGGCTGCCCTTTGCGGCGGTCGTGTTCCTCGCCTTGTGGTGGCTGGGGGCGCTCCAGTGGTTTACGCGCCCTGCCCCGGAACCGGCGCCCGCCGAAGATGCGCCTGTCTCCCCGCCGGATGCCGCGCGGCCCATTGAACAGGCGCCCGGCGAGCCCCTGCCGTCCGGCGGCCGCCCGTGGCCCGTCTATCATGGGGACACCGCGCTCACCGGAACCGCGCCGTTCACTTTGAAACCGCCGCTCAAGCGTTTGTGGAGCGTGCAGGCGCAAGGCCCGGTATACGCAACGCCGGTCGCTTCGGAAAACGCCCTCTTCTTCCACACGGACGACGGACGGGTCACCGCCATTGACGGGCAGGGCAAGACAATCTGGTCGCGCCAACTGACGCGCACCCCCTCCTCGGGCGGCGCGCCGGTTCCCGAGGGTTTCGAGGCGCCGATTGCCTGCTTCGATGACACCGTCTATCTCGGTTCCTATTACGGCACGCTGTATGCACTGGACGCGGCAACCGGCGACACGCGTTGGACCCACGACGTGGAGGGGCCGGTGCTCGGCACCGTCAATCTGCACCGGCCGGCCACGGACGCCGCGCGCGCGCGCCTGGTCGTCATCGACCAGGAAGACGGCGCGTTGCAGTGCCTCGACGCGGAAACCGGGCAGGCGCTCTGGCGCACCGAAGGCATCGACCGTTGCGACGGTTCGCCCTCGGTCGCGGACGGCGTGGTCGTGTTCGGAAGCTGTGCCGCCGCGCTGCACGTGTTCTCCGCCAATGACGGCGCCCTGCTGCGGAACATCGAGCTTGGCGACGACGCGCAGGTCGCGGGCGGCGTCGCGCTGGCCGGCGGCTTCGCCTACTCCGGAAGCCATGGCGGGGCGGTGTACCGCGTGAATGTGAAAACCGGCGAAATTGTGTGGGCCAACGAAGACAGCGACGGCGAGGTGTTCACCACGCCCGCGGTCGCGGGCGGCCGGGTCGTGTTCGGTTCCCTTGACGACTACGTCTACGCGCTCGACCTGGCCACCGGCAAGACGGTGTGGCGCTTCGAAACGCCCGGGGAACCGTCTTCCCCGGTCATCGCGGGCGATGCCGTGCTGTTTTCGGCCGAGGGAACGCTGTACATGCTTCGCCTGGGGGATGGCGAAGTGCTATGGTCGTATGAGGTGAGCGACACCATCAGCGCCCCCGCGCTCATCTGGGGGATGGTGGTCGTTGGAGGCGAAGATGGCACAGTGACCGCATTCGGATAGGCCTGACACGGAGGCGACCCGCCCATGGAACAACACGAACCCCTTCTCAGCCTGGAGCAGGTGACGAAAGAATACGATGCCGCCCCCGCCCCGAACCGCGTTCTGTCCGGGGTCGACCTGCGCGTCGCGCCCGGGGAATCCCTGGCCGTTGTCGGGCCGTCGGGCTGCGGCAAGAGCACGCTCCTCAATATCATCGGCACGCTCGACACGCCCACGTCAGGCGCGCTGACCTTCGACGGGCGTGACCTGCTCACGCTCAACGACAGGGAACGCGCCAGGTTCCGCAATGAATCCATCGGATTCGTGTTCCAATTGCATCATCTCCTGCCGCAGTGCACCGCGCTCGAAAACGTGCTGACGCCGACCCTGGTCAATGGCCGCGCGGCGCAGGCGCGCGAGCACGCGGTCCAACTGCTGGAACGCGTTGGGCTGGGCAAGCGCATGACAAGCCCGCCCAGCGAACTGTCCGGCGGCGAGCGGCAGCGGGTCGCCGTTGCGCGGGCCCTCATCAACCGGCCCCGCCTCCTGCTCGCCGACGAGCCGACCGGCTCGCTGAGCCGCGAGGGCGCCGGCGAACTCACCCGGCTCTTGCTCGAACTCAACCGTGAAGAAGGCATGGCGCTGATTACCGTCACCCATTCGATGGAAGTCGCGCGAATGATGAGCCGTGTGCTGGAGCTGCGCGGCGGCACGCTGCAGCCGCAAACCGGAGGCCAGGGGTGATGCTCGGGCTGATTCTGCGGGGATTGCGGTTCCACTGGCGCGCCCATCTCGGCGTGCTGCTGGGCACGCTGCTCGCCGCGGCGGTGCTGACCGGCGCCCTCCTGGTGGGTGATTCCGTCGATTACTCCCTCCGCGCGTTCGCGACCATGCGGCTGGGCGGCATCCGCTTCGCGGTGGAGACGCGCGGCCGCTATTTCAGCGACCGCCTCGCCGAGGAGCTTGACCGGCGCCTGGACGCGGCGGCCGCCGCCGTTCTGCAGCTTCCCGGCATCGCCATCATGCAGGACCCCGAAACCGGAACCCGCGCGCAGGCCAACCAGGTGCAGGTGCTCGGAGTGGACGCCGACTTCTGGGGGTTCAGCGGGGATACTGCGCTCGACCTGAAGGAACATGAGACCGTCGTCAACACCAGGCTCGCCGCCGCGCTCGGCGTGGGGCCGGGCGACGAGATTGCCCTGCGGGTGCTGAAACCGGCCTCCATCGCGCGGGACGCGCCCCTGTCCCGGCGCGGAGACGACATGTTCCAGCGCACCCGGTGCACAGTCAAGCGCGTGCTGTCTGACGCGGAACTGGGCCGGTTCAGCCTGTCGCCCAGCCAGGTGCCGCCCCACAACGCGTTCGTCAACCGCTCGTGGCTGGCAAATCTGGTGGAGCCGCCCGCCGGCGCCAACCTGTTGCTGGTGGGCGAGGGGGTGTCACAGGACACGCTCAACGAAACCCTCGACGCAGCGTGGAGGCCGGAAGACATCGGCCTGCATTTCGAGGCGCACGAGCGCGGCGGGCTTCAACTCGAGACCGATCGCGTCTTCTTCAGCCCGGAAGCGGCCCGCGCCGCGCTGGCGCTCCCCGGCGCGCAGGGCACGCTCACCTACCTCGTCAATTCACTCACGCACAAGGGCAGGTCCACCCCGTATTCGTTCGTCGTCGCGGGCCCCGTGCCCGACGCCATGCAGGATGACGAAATCGTCATCAATCGCTGGCTCTCGGAGCAGCTCGATGCGCAGCCCGGCGACATGATTACCATGGCCTACTACCAGCTCAGCCCGGGCAACGCGTTCGTCGAACGCTCGCGCAACTTCACGGTGCGCGGCATCCGCGAAATGAATGAGCTTGAGGCGGAAAAGGCGTTGACGCCGGATTTCCCGGGCCTGAGCGACGTCGAAAGCTGCGCCGACTGGGACGTGGGCATGCCTATGGACGAGGACATGCTTCGCGACCAGGCCAACCAGAACTACTGGGAGGAATACCGGCAGACGCCCAAGGCGCTGGTGACCCTGCGCGCGGGCCGGGAAATGTGGGCCAACCGTTTCGGCGACCTCGCCGCGGTGCGCTACCCCGGCGGCGCGGACCGCATCCCCGCCCTTCGCGAGGCCCTCGCGCGCGAAATGGACCCCGCGCTCGCGGGCCTCTATTTCACGCCGGTCCATGACCAGGCCATCGCTGCCGTCAACCAGTCCATGGATTTCGGCGGATTGTTCCTCGGGCTCAGCTTCTTCCTCATCGCGGCCGCCCTCATTCTGACGGGGCTGCTCCATGTCTTCGGGTTGCAGCAGCGCGCGAGAGAGATGGGCATTCTGCTGGCGCTCGGTTTCCGCCACGGCCAGGTGCGCGCGCTGCTCATGGTGGAGAGCCTGGCAGCCGCGCTTGCCGGGGCGGCTCTGGGCGCGCTCCTGGGCTCCGTCTACTCCCGGCTGCTTATCGCGGGGCTCGCGCGGTTCTGGCAGGGTGCGGTGGCGGGCGCCGCGCTCCAGTACCACGGCCGCACCGGGACGCTGCTCCTCGGCGCGTGCATCACGCTCGTGTGCGCGCTGCTCGCCATGTCGCTCACGCTCTGGCGCCAGTCGAGATTTTCCGCGCGCGCCCTCTTGCACCAGGACTTCTCGCAGGAGCGGCCCCGCGCCCTGCGCCAACGCTTTTCCCGGCTCCTGCTGTCGGCCGCCCTGGCCGGGCTCGCCGCCTCGGCCGGCGTCATCCTCCGCGCCTTCCTCGTCGAGAACGCGGACACGACGCTGTCTTTTTTCGCCGCCGGCGCGCTCGCCTTGCTGTCGCTGCTGGGGCTGTTTCGCTGGCTGCTCGCCGCAAGCGCGGGCCGCACCGCGCGCGACGGCGCGCCCCCCCTGTCGCTCCGGCGGCTGGCCCTCAAGAACCTGGCCCGGCGGCCGGGCCGCAGTCTTGCCGTGGCCGGGCTGCTGGCCTGCGGCTGTTTCCTCGTCTTCGCCGTGTCCTCCATGCAGGAAGACCTTCGGGCCCACGCGGATGAACGTTCCTCGGGCACCGGCGGGTTCGCCCTGTTCGCCCACGCCACCATCCCGCTGATGGAGAACCCCGCCGAGACACTGGAAGGCCGCGGCCTGTCAGGCACGCCCTTGAAGGTTCGCGACGGCGACGACGCCAGTTGCCTGAATCTCAACCGCCCGCAGACGCCGGTCTTGCTCGGGGTCCGCGTGGAGGACATGGTCTCCCGGGGCGCGTTCACCGAAGAAGACGGCGGGGAATCGGTCTGGTCTCTGCTCAAAATGGACTCCGGCGGCGGGGTGATTCCCGCACTGGTCGGCGACGCCGACACCGCCATGTGGACCCTCAGCAAGAAAGTGGGCGTCGAGGGGGGCGATGTGCTCACCTACCGCGATGAATTCGGCCGCGAGGTCAAGGTCAAGCTTGTGGGCAAGCTCCCCATGCGCCTGTCCGTGTTTCAGGGCACGGTGCTCATCTCGGACACCGCGTTCACCCGGCTCTTCCCTTCGGAAGAGGGCTACCGCATGTTCCTGTTCGACGCCCCGGAAGGCGCGCGGGGCGATGTCGCGTCGCGCCTCCGCGAGGAATANNTACGGGCTCGAGGTCATGCCCGCCGTCGCGCGTCTCGAGCAGTTCTACGCCGTCGAATCCACCTACCTCGCCATGTTCCTCGTGCTCGGCGGGCTCGGACTCGCCGTGGGCAGCCTCGGCATGGGCGTGGTCGTTCTGCGCAACGTCCTCGAGCGGCGCAGTGAATGGGCGATCTTGCGCGCGCTCGGCTTCGCCGCGGGGCCGGTGTACGGCCTGCTCTTCGTCGAATACGGGGCCTTGCTCACTGCCGGGCTGGGCATCGGCGCGCTGGCGGCCGCCGCGTCCATTCTGCCCACATTCTGGACCACCCAGACCCAGGTCGCGGCGGGACTGCAGGCGGGCATGCTGGCGCTCATCGTGACTACCAGCGGCGCATGCACGTCGCTCGCGATTCTCGCCGGCCTCAGGAAGAACGACCCTGCGGCGTTGCGGGAAGAGTAGCCTCAGCGCATGCGCATTGCCGGGAGCGCTCCGGCCGGGCGCTTCACGCGGGCAGTCGCAAGTGCGCATATTGCCGCTCCAATGCGGGGGGGTTGTGGCAGAAAACACCATACCGGCCGCCCGCGTGGCGGCCGCGTCGAAGGAGACCGGCAGGGCATGAGCGACAAGCAGTGGTATGAAGCGCTTTTCGAAAATTACGGGCGCACGTATGACAACGAGGTGTTCACGCAGGGCACGCTCGGGGAATGCGATTTCATCGAGAAGGAACTGCAATTCGACACGTCGTTGAAGATACTCGACGTGGGCTGCGGCACCGGAAGGCACGCGATTGAATTGACGAAGCGCGGATACCAGGTCACCGGCATCGACTTGTCCGAGTCNNGTCGCAACTGGTCCGGGCGCGCGAAAAGGCCGCCGAACAGCAGGTACAAGTGGAGTTCCGGCAGCAGGACGCACGGAATCTGCCCTTTCACGCGGAGTTCGACGCCGCCATCATGCTGTGTGAAGGCGGGTTTCCCCTCATGGAAACCGACGAGATGAATTTCGAAATTCTGAAGAACGTGACCGAGGCCCTGAAAGACCGGGGCCGGTTCATGTTCACCACGCTCAACGGCCTGTTTCCGCTGTACCACAGCGTGGAGGCGTTCTGCGCCGAACAGGGCCGGGAAGGCAACGCCACCTACCGCAGCAACACCTTTGACCTCATGACCTTCCGCGACTTCAACACCACGGAAATCGTCGACGATTCCGGGAACACGAAGACGCTGTCGTGCAATGAGCGCTACTACGTGCCCAGCGAGATCACCTGGCTCCTCAAGTCGCTGGGATACCGGCAAATCGACATCTTCGGCGCGAAGCTCGGCGCATTCTCCCGGGACAACGCGTTGACCACCGAAGACTTCGAGATGCTCGTGCTCGCGCGAAAGTGACGGCACGCAAACCGCGCCCGCCCTTGCTCCTTCTCTGGACATGCGCTGCATCCCGCGATAGAATCTGTTTGCGGAAAAGGCAGAAGAAGCAATTCCGGGACGGCCATGCCAGCGATTGAAACACAGGGGCTGACAAAGGTTTACAAGGAACTCGGGCGGCCGAAGGTGCGCTCGCTGCAGGGGCTGTCGCTGTCTGTCGAAGAGCACGAGGTCTTCGGCTTCCTCGGCCGCAACGGCGCGGGCAAGACCACCACCATCAAGATTCTGTGCAGCCTCATCAGGGCGACGGCGGGCGAGGCCTTCGTGTTCGGGGAGAATGTGCGCAGCCGCGCCGCACGCCGCCTCATCGGCTACCTCCCGGAACAGCCCTACTACTACGAATACCTGACGCCGCGCGAGATTCTCGACTTCTACGGCCAGTTGCAGGGGCTCGGCCAGGCCGCGCGCGCCCGCGAGTGGGACAAGCTGTCCGAACTGCTCGACCTGCGCGACATCGCCAACCAGCGCATCAAGGGCTTCTCCAAGGGCATGCGCCAGCGCATCGGGTTCGCCGTGGCGCTGGTGGGCGACCCGCCACTGCTCATCCTTGATGAGCCCATGAGCGGGCTGGACCCCATCGGCCGGCGAAGGATTCGCGAGCTTATCCTGCGCCAGCGCGAGGAGAAGAAGACCATCTTCTTCAGTTCCCACGTGCTCGGGGATGTCGAGCAAATCTGCGACCGCGTCGGCATCCTGGTGAAAGGCCGGCTCACGCGCAAAGGCCGTATCGACCAGTTGCTTGGCGCGCACGGCCGCGCATTCGAGGTCATCGCGGCGGGACTCGACGCGGCCGCCGCCGCGCGCATCGCCGCGCAGGCGGAGAGACACCGCACGCTCGACGAGTTGCACGTCTTCGTCTTCGCCGACACCGCGCTGGCGAACGCGGCCGTGGAACAGCTGCGCGCGGACGGCGGCGAACTGGTCGAGTTCAACCCGCTGCGCGAATCGCTCGAAGACTATTTCATGCGCGAGCAGGAGGCCCCCGCATGAGAATCCTTGCCGTGGCACGCAACACGTTCCGCGAGGCCGTGCGCGACAAGGTGCTCTACGTGCTGCTCTTCTTCGCCGCGGTCACCATTTTCGGCTCGAAGGCGCTCGGCTGGATCAGCATCGGGCAGGATATCAAGATCGTCAAGGACATCTGCCTCGCCGCCATGTCGTCCTTCGGCGTGCTCATCGCCATCTTCGTGGGCACCAGCCTGGTCTACAAGGAAATCGACAAGCGCACGCTCTACACCATCCTCAGCCAGCCTATGCACCGCTACGAATTCGTGCTGGGCAAGTACTTCGGCCTCGTGGCGCTGCTGGCCGTCGTGGTGCTGGTCATGACCGGCGTCACCGCCGCCTATGTGCTCATGCTCGGCGGCGCGCTACATGCCGTCTTTTTCCTCGCCGTGCTGCTCATCTTCTTCAAGCTCCTGCTCATCACGGCCTTCGCCATTCTCATGTCGTCGCTCTCCTCCCCCATTCTCGGCGCGGTCATCGTGTTCTCCGCGTATGTCTTCGGCCACGCCACCGGCGTGTTCATGAACCTGCCGCCGCAGCTTGCCGAAACCGCCGCCGCCGACATGCTCAAGGCGGCCTACTATGTCATTCCGAACCTGAGCAACTTCGACATCCGCGCCGAGGCGGCCAACGGCGTGCCCATCCGCCTCGCCTACGTGCTCTGGGCCATGGCCTACGGCCTGCTCTACACCGTGGTCCTGCTCATCCTCGCCGCCCTGGCCTTCGAGGGGAAAGACGTATGACCCGGAACCGGCTCTTCGCCCTGGGCTGCGCGGGGGCGCTGTTCGCCGGCGCCGTCGCCGCCCAGTTCCGAATCGACGCCGCGCGCGCGCAGACCGCGGACGGCGAACTGCTCTACCTGCCGAACGCCGCGCTGCTGCAGCATTGCACCGCGGGCATGAACAGCGTCGTGGCCGACCTGCTCTGGCTGCGCTGCGTGCAGTATGTCGCCGCGCAGGCGAAGGGCGAGCGCAGTTTCAAATGGCTGAACACCATGCTCGACACCATTGTGCGGCTCGACCCCTACTTCACCGACGCCTACCGCTACGGCGGCATGTTCCTCGCCGCCCTCAAAGCCGACAGCGACGCGGGCATCGAACTGCTCGAGCGCGGCGTGGTCAAGCGGCCGCGCGCATGGGAACTCCCCTATGAAATCGGGATGGTCTACCTGCTCAACCGGGCCGAACAGCCGGGCGCGCGGCCGCTGGCCGCGCACTACATGGGCATGGCCGCCGCGGACGAGGGCGCGCCCCCGCTCATCCGCGAACTGGCCGCGAAGCTGCAGGGGGAATACGAACTCGCCGCCATCGAGCGGCAGATGTGGACGGACCTCCTCGAAAGCGGCGACCAGCTTCTGCGCGAAACCGCCGAACGCAAGCTGAAACTGCTGGACCTGCGCGAGGCCGCACGCATTCTCACCGAGCGCGCACACACCTTCCAGCAGAAGGCGGGGCGCGCGCCGGAATCCGTCGAGGAACTCGCACGCGCCGGGCTCATCCGCGCCGTGCCCGTTGACCCGCTCGGCGGCCGCTTCTTCGTTGGCCCCGATGGCCGCGTCTACAGCAGTTCCGTGCTCGACGCCACCAGGGAGGACCTGCTGCGGCCCATGCGCGAGGCCGTCGCGCGCTACCACGAACAGGAAGGCCGCTACCCGCCCGACCTCGACGCGCTGCACCAGGAAGGCTACCTCGCCAAACGCCTCGAAAACCCCTGCCCCGGCAAAGACTGGAACTACAACCCCGAGACGGGCGAGGTGTGGTGACGCGCAAGAGAAGGCCTTGAAGCCGCACCGTTTCGGAGTGCGGCAGCCTGCCTCGGCATTCGACGTGACGAAGGATATTTCCCGGGCGGCTGTCAGCGCCTGCCCGGCTGACGGGGTTCAACTGCCCGGACCCGCGCACGCGGGTGGAGATGGCGGACGACAGTGGCGCTGGGAAGAACATGCCCATTCCTCCGCACTTCACCGTCACTTTTCTATACATTTCGTAGAATTATTGAAAAATAGGAACAATCTCCCGGCGCCACGGTGTTGTCTGGACTGAAGGCGCAACGCTTGCGCCCGCACCGCCCCATGGGCGGACAAATGGAAGGACGAACAAGAACAAAGGAGGGCATGACATGGAAAAGAACATCTTTGGTCTGGAGTGGGGCGAGGACTGGTGGTGGTGGGTGCTGCTGCCCATCACCTTGCCGTTGACGGCGCTGGGTGAGCTTATCGACTGGGTAGGCGACCTGTTCTGAGTCCTCGCTCGAGTTCAGCAAGCACTTCGCGCGGCTCTCCGGGCCGCGCTCTTCTTTTGCGCCCGCCCTCTTCCGGCCATGCGCGCCGCTTTTCTTTCCCCCGGCCCCTCCAGTACAGTATGAAGAGGTTGCCAAGGGAGAAAGCCATGCGAGGAACGATGCGATGCCTGGCGGCCGCGGCGGTGCTCGCCGCGGCGGGCTGCGCCCGGCCCGAGATAAGCGCCTCGGAAACGGCGCACGATTTCGGCGCGACCGAGCGGCTTTGGCAACTCACGCTCACCTTCGACAATTTCATCGTGACCGCATTCGACATCAGCTATGACATCGACTGCGGCGCGGACTGGCTGACCTGCGTGCCCGACGCCGGCCGCGTCACCAGCCACAGCAACACCGCCAGCGTGCGCGTGACCGCCGACCGCGCCCTCCTGCCCGCCGCGGGCGACGAAGCCACGCTCACGGTCACCGCCAGCAATCTCGCGGGCAGCAGTTCCGTCACGCTGACCGCCCAGGCCCGGCAGCCGCAACCCGCCATCGGGCTTTCCGCGGCCGCCTATGACTTCGGCACCCAGGAAGACCGCTGGACCTTCGAGGTGTGGAACGCGGGCGACGCGGGCACCTCGCTGGTCTTCGATGTGAACTGGGAGCCCACCGCGAGCTGGCTGACCTGCACCCCCGCGACCGGGCGCAGCGACGGCGCCGACGACAAGCGCACCATCGCCGTCACCGTCAACCGGGCCCGGCTGCCCGAGGGCATCAACAGCGGCCAGATCAGCATCACCGCCCCCGGCACCGCCGTCACCCCAAAAACGCTGCCCGTGACCGCGAAGACGGGCGTGCCGCTCATCGCGGTCTCGCAGGAGAGCATCGTGGCGGGCGACGACGAATACCAGTGGTCGCTGCAGGTGTGGAACGGTGGCGACGCGGGCACGCAGCTCGCCTTCGAGGTCGCCTTCAGCCCCGCGACTTGGCTGAACGTCACGCCCACCAGCGGCGCCAGCAGCGGCAGCACCGACAAGCGCACCCTGCTCGTCACCGCCGACCCGAACCAGCTCGCCATCGGCCCAAACACCGGCACCATCACCATCGACGGCCCCCAAGTCTCCCCCCTCACCCTCCCCGTCTACATCGAAGGCGTCTCGCCGGAAGGCGAATCCTGAGGTTGCGCCGCCGGTTGACTGGCCCGCAACGCGTGGGCTAGTCTGATGGGCAGTGGGCGCGCGGGTCAACGCGGCGCCCGGCTGGAACGTTGTCCCAACGGGCAAGCACCTGGAGAACACCATGAAACGGCTTCGGATTCCGCTCATTATCGCGCTGGCCGCGGTGGCCGCCGCAGGCTGCAACACCCTCTCAAAGCAGCCGGAACTGCGCGCCGCGAATATTGACCAGCCCGTGCTCCACCCCGGCGACACGGCGGTGATCACGGTGCAGGCCGCTGACAAGAACAACATCATCGACCGCGTCGAGGGCGTGGTGACCGAAGAGCCGACCATCAAGTTCAAGATGCGCGACGACGGCGTGCCCCCCGATGAAAAGGCCGATGACGACGTGTGGACGCTGCAGGTCGACGTGCCCATCCATGCGCCGCCCGGCGACTTCACCCTCGAGTTCACCGCGCTGCGCGATGACGGCATCCCCGTCCCCGTGCGCAATGAGGCCGGCGAGGTGGTCGCCCTGAAGCGCAGCCTGCCCATCGTTATCCGCTACGAACAGCAGCCGTAACATGCGTTCCATGGCCATGCACATGCTGGCCGCCCTGCTGATGGCGGCCGCGGCGTTGCCTTTTTCCGCGGGGGCGGAACCGCAGAACGTGCTGCTCCTGTCGGTAGACACCCTGCGCGCCGACCGGCTCGGCTGCTACGGCTACGGCTTTGACACCTCCCCCCGCATCGACGCGCTCGCGGAGGAATCCCTGGTCTTTGACGACTGCGTCTGCGAGGTGCCGCTCACTTTCCCCTCCATGGGCTCCATGCTGACCTCGCAATATCCGCGCGCCACCGGCGCCACGCGCAACGGCCTGCGCATGCCCGACGCGGTCCCCATGGTGCAGGAACTGTTCCGCGCCGCCGGCTACACCACGCTGTGCGTGCAGAGCAACTGGACGCTGAAGGCGAAGCTGAGCGGGCTCAACCGCGGCTTCGACGTCTACGAGGACGATTTCCACAAGGGGCGCTGGGGGTTCATCAAGGCCGAGCGCACCGCCGATGAAGTCACCGAAACCGCGCTGCGCGTGCTCGCCGGGCGCGACACGTCCAAGCCGTTCTTCGCCTGGATTCACTACACGGACCCGCATGCGCCGTATGAACTGCACCGCAAGTTCAATCCCCAGGGTCGCCGGACCTGGTGGCTGAAGAACGAGGAGAAAGTGCAGATAAAGTACGACTCGGAGGTGGCCTTCACCGACCACCACATCGCGCGCATGCTCGAAGCCGTGCCGGAAGACACCGCAATCGTGTTCACCGCCGACCACGGCGAAAGCCTCTGGGAGCACGGCTACCTCGGGCACGGCCGCTTCATCTACCAGGACAACCTGCACATCCCGCTGCTGGTGCGGGCGCCGGGCGTCGCCCCCGGGCGCAACGGCCGGCCCGTGCGCGGCATCGACATCGGCCCGACCCTGCTCGCCCTCGCCGGCATCGCACCGGCGGACACCATGCGCGGCCTTAATGTGCTCGACCAAACGCCCAACCCGCGGCCGCGCGCCGTCGAGACCTATGGCGGGGCCGTGCCCAAGCTGCCCGGCGTCAAGGCCATCATGGAGAACGCCGAACCGCAGTGGTGCGGCGTTCTGCTCGAAGGCTGGAAGCTCATCTTCGAAGGACAGAAGGAAGAACTGTACCGCCTGCCGGATGACCCCGGCGAACTGAATGACCTCTCGGGCGGCCGCCGCGACAAGGTGCGGGAACTCCGCGCGGTCTTCAGCGAGTGGGAGGCCGCCACCGCGCGCGCCGCGCAGACGGGCGAAGTCCTGCGGGAAGAGGACATCCGCGCGCTCGAAAGTCTCGGCTACATCGACTGAGCCGCTCCGCGGTGACCCCTTGCTTCATGCGAGGCGCACGAATCGGGTAGAATGTATTGCGCGGGCGCGATTTCTGGCACAGGCACACGGAGCAGAGCAGTTCGATGGCAGAAAAAGCACCCCGCAATTACCTTTTCAAAGACGAGGGGCTCTTCCGCACCTTTCTCGACAGCATGAGCGAGGGCGTGTATTTTCTCAATCCTGAACGGCGCATCGCCTACTGGAGCAACGGCGCCGGGCGCATCACGGGCTTCAGCGCCCGCGAGGTGCTGGGCAAGGCCTGCGCGGACGACATCCTCAAGCACGTCGACGAGGAAGGCACGAACCTGTGCAAGGGCGCGTGCCCCATGGCCAAGACCATCGAGGATGGAAAAGTGCGCGAAGCGCGGCTCTACCTCCACCACAAGGAGGGGCATCGGGTCGCAGTCGATGTGCGGTGCATGCCGATACACGACGATTCCGGGAAGATTATCGGCGGGCTCGAAAGCTTCCGGGAGGCCTCCGCGCTCAGTGAAGCCGACAACCCCGCCATGGCCTGCCCCATGACCGGCGTGCCGAACCGCGCCTTCGGCGAGGAAACGTTGAGGCGGCAGCTCGAAGAGATGCGGCACCATCACTTCACCCTGGGCGTGCTGTTCATCGGGGTAGACCGCATCATTTACATCAACGACACCTTCGGAAAGCATGTTGGCGACCTCGCACTGAAGATGGCGGCCCGCTCGCTGGAAGCGGGGCTCCGGCCCAACGACGTGCTCGCGCGCTGGGCCGGCGTCGAGTTTCTGGCCGTGCTGCCCGGCATCAAGCACATCGAAGTGCGCAGCCTCGCCGAACGCCTGCGCATGCTGGTCGAGAACTCCTCGCGCGAGGTCAGCAAGGACCGCCTGCGCGTCACCGTCTCCATCGGCGCCTGCGTCTGCCGCCTCGACGACACCGAACAGTCGGTAATCCGCAAGCTGGACCGGCTGATGCGCGAAAGCCGCGCCCGCGGCGGCAACCGCGTCACCGCGGACTGACGAGCGCCGAAAAGGGCGCGGGGCCTGCCGGCGCCGTGTGCGGGTATCGACGCGCCGGCCCGGCCCCGAACCACAGGAGGCCGGGTCAGCGGTGGCGCTGCAGGTGCGCCGACAGCGGCGCCCAGGCCACCGGCAGCAGAAGCAGCGACGCAAGCGCGGCAACACCCATTCCCTCTTCAACGGGCAGCACCTGGGTGGGACGGGCCGGCCCGAACAGTGCAAGCAGCAGGAACACGCCGAAGGCGAAAACCACCGCGCAGCAGGCAAGCGCCAGGCCCGGAAGCGCACCCCGGCTCCACGCCTCGCCGAAAACCACCGCCACGAAAAGCACCGCCAGCAAAACGGGCCACGGCGCGGCGAAGAAGTCTTCTTCATACACCCAGGCGAGCGCGTAGTACACCAGGAAGACGCCCAGCACCGCCGCCGCAAGCTTTGCCGCATACCGGCGCGCGGGCCAGTTGCGCCGCGCCGCAAGCATCACCGCCAGCGCAAGCAGGGCGAAGAAGAGCGTGTACGCCAGGCGCGCCACGATGAATTCCGTGCCGGTCCCGGCGCCCTCAAGCAACAGAAGCACCGGATAGCCGGCGAGCATCAAAACCACCACCGCCAGCAGCAGCAGGCGTCCCGCCGCGAGGCACACGAAACACGCGCACGTGGTCAGGCCCAGCGTCAGCGCAATCTTCTCCCCATAGTGGAGGCCCGCGCCGCGCGGGCCGTCGAGCGCCACGTCGAGCAGGGACAAGCCGATGAACGCCGCCTGCACCGCGCACGCCAGCAGCGCCCCCTGCGCCGCCGCCGTCACTTTCGCCCCCCCAAGCTGCGGCGTGCGCATGGGCTTGGTGAACACGAACCCGCGATAGGCGGGGGTCGCGTAGATGAGGTAGTGCCCCGTGCCGAACGCCACCAGACCGATGACCAGGCCGGAAACCGTGACCGCCACTTCGAATTCCGAAAAATCGACGTCGAGCAAGGTGTAGACCAGCACGCGAAGCACCAGGGTCAGGGCGAGCACGCCCCCCGCGAACCACAACAGCCGGTGCACCGCGTTGCGGAACTCGAACCAGTGCTGCGCGCGCCACGGGCTGGCGAAGGTATCTTCCCGGCGCCGCGCGCTCCGCCGCGGCAGGAAACGGGGCACCCCCCGGCCGCCCTGATGCCGGCTGGCGAACGTGCACACGTGGCTCAACAGCAGCGCGTACACGGCGAAGCCGCCCGCCGCGAACACCGCAAGCATGACGCGCGCCGCCGGTCCAAACAGTATGTGGAGAACGTACAGCACCGGAACCCGCAACAGCACGCACGCGACAAGCCAGGCGGCCACCAGGCCGACGAATGGCCCGATGCCGCGCAGCAACCCGAGCAGGCCCGCGAGGGAGGCCAGGAGCTGGCCCGCGCACACGAGCAAGACCATCCCCACCAGCGCCGCCCCGGCGGGAATGCCGGCCGCATGGCGCGCGAAATTCCACTCTATCAGCCCGCCCAGCGCCGCCGCGACGAGCAGCTTGTAAACGAACTGCGCGGCCGTCAGCGTGCCCGTGCGCAGGGGCAGCACGAAGAGATGGCGCGGGAAATCCGCGCGCAGGTCGTTGGTGGTGCCGTGCACGAACAGGGAGAGCATCGACAGCGCGGCGATGAGCGGTGGCAGCACGATGCGCCCGTCTGCAAACCCGTAAAGGAGCACCCGGTTCAAGAACCGGGATTCCGGGGCAGCCAGCGTGTAGACCGCCATGGCGAGCATGGCGAGGCACAGCACCAGCCAGGTCTGTTTCCACTGTTCCCAAGNNGCAGCATGTAGTGCGCGCGCATCGCTCAGCCCTCCTTCGCGGCCTTGCCCGCGGTGGCGCGCGCCACGAAAACCTCCTCGAGCGAGGGCGCGCCGAGTTCGAGCAGTTCCCAGCCGTTGCCCTGGGCCGCGGCGTGCACCGCGTCCGCGCCGCTCGTGCACACACAGGTCCATTCGCGGCCGATGCGGCGGCTGTGCAGCAGGCCCGGCAGTTGCGGCGGCGACTCATGGCCGGGACCGCCCCGCAGCACCACCTGCTGGTGCGCCGCGCGGATTTCCTCCATCGTCATGTCGAGCACCACGCGCCCGCTGTGAATCATGGCCACTCGGTCCGCCACGCGCTCCACCTCTTCGAGCAGATGCGAGGAAAACAGCACCGTGCGCCCTTCGTCCGCCACCGTGCGCACTATCGCCGCCAGAATATCGCGCCGCACAATCGGGTCGAGCCCGCTCGACGGCTCGTCGAGCAGCAGCAGCGGCGGGCGGTGCGCCAGCGCGGCCAGCAGCCCCGCCTTCGCCAGTTGCCCGCGCGACAGCGTGCGCAGTTTCGCGTGCCGGTCCAGTTCGAACAGGCGCAGCAACTCGTCCGCGTACGCGAAATCCCACCCGGGGAAAAACGCCGACGTGTAGCGCAGCAGTTCGCGCACGCGCATCCACCCCGGCATTTCGCGGTCTTCCGACAGGTAGCCGATCTTGCCAAGCACTTCCTCCGGCGCCGCCACCGGGTCCTCGCCGAACACACGCACCGAACCTTCGTCCGGCCGCAGCAGGCCGAGGATGTGCCGGATGAGCGTCGTCTTGCCCGCGCCGTTCTCGCCCACCAGTCCGTACACCACGCCCGGCGGCACCTGGAGGCTCACGCCGTCCAGCGCGCGCTTGCCGCGAAAGCTGCGGCTCAGTCTCTCCACCGCGACTACCGCATCCGAAGTGCTCATTCCGGTTTCCTCCTTTCGGCCGCTGGTGCGTCCATGGCCGCGTCCCGTTCCCGAATCAGGCCCAGCAACTCCTCGAGCGGCACATCCATCTGGCGCGCCGCCGCCAGCAGCCCGTCCACGCGCTCCGCCAGAATGCGGCGGCGCTCCGCCTCCGCCAGCGGCGATCCGCGCTCCGACACATAGGTGCCCGCGCCCTGCCGCTTCGTCAGCCAGCCGGCCACCTCCAGTTCGCGGTAGGCGCGCGCCACCGTGTTGGGGTTGATCAGCAGGTCCTCCGCCAGATTGCGGATGGGCGGGAGTTCATCGCCCGGCCCGAGCCGTCCCGACGCGATTAGGAACTGCACCTGCTCGATAATCTGCG
>NPIG01000652.1_pt1 | contig 24226 bp, 18 predicted proteins | sample 8637441 | NCBI WGS metagenome assembly NPIG01 (sample SAMN07420675, study PRJNA396082) | bioreactor metagenome | isolation source: sample BR6 brine-fed electro-methanogenic bioreactor BR | place: Japan: Kochi | collected 2016-06-14 | reverse complement strand
GGTATAGCTCAGCTGGTAGAGCGACGGTCTCCAAAACCGTAGGTCGCGGGTTCGAGCCCTGCTGCCCCTGCCAATCCTTCCAGGCACATACGGCGTTTCCTCTCGGACCAGCGTGACCAGCCGGGCGCTTTTCGTTGCGCCCTGTGCGCCGCCAGGCTCCGCCCTTCACTTTCCCGAAGCAGGCTCGCCCGCGCCGCGGCCGCCATGGTCTGGTTTCGCGCGCCGGGTCCGGGTGGACCTGGGCAGAACGAAACGTCGGCACAGGTTCGCCAGACCATCATCCGAACAGGCAATCGAGCCTCACGCCTTCCCGTCACAAACCGGGAAAAATCGACGACACCGGCTGGCGGGCATGGCGCCCCGCCTGTGCGTCCGGGCTTGACTTGATGCCATAAAAAATGTAATCACATATAAAAAAATGTAATAACATAAATACACACCAACGGGGAAAGACACATGTGCATCAAAAATGTTCTCTTGGCTGTCTCGGCGGCCTGCGGCCTGTTCTTGGCGATACCAGCCAATGCAGAAACGGTTCTCACGTTCAATCAATGGGTGCCGTCGGCGCATCACTTCCATGCGCGGATCATGAAGCCTTGGGCCGACCGGGTTTTCGAGGCGACCGAGGGAAGGGTCCGGGTGGAGTTCACCGCGGCTTCGCTGGGGGCGCCCCATCGCCAGTTTGATCTGGCCCGTACCGGTGTCGTGCAGATCGCCACCTCGAACCAGGCGTATACGCCGGAACGTTTCACGCTGGCGTCCTTCGCCGAGATGCCTTTCCTGTCGAAATCGGCCGAGGCTCTCTCGGTCGCCAACTGGCGGGTGACGCAGTCCCATCCGGAGATCCTGGCGGAATACGAGGGCACGAAAATCCTCACCGTGTTCAGCAACGGCGGCGCCCATATCTTTACCCGCGACAGGACGGTCGAGACCCTGGACAGCGTGAAAGGGCTGAAGCTGCGCGCCGGCGGGGGCCTTCCGGCCGAGATCGTCCAGTTGCTGGGGGCGGTGCCGGTCGGGGCGCCGGTGACCGAGGGGTATCAGATGCTGTCGCGCGGGATCGTGGATGGCCAGATGTCGCCGCCGGATACCATCCTGAGTTTCAAGCTGAATGAATTCATCAAGCACGCGACGCGGTTCGAGTACGGGCTGTATACCTCGACCTTCTTCGTGGTGATGAACGAAGGGGCCTGGAACGCGTTGCCGGCCGAGGATCAGGAGGCGATCATGCGCGTTTCGGGTGAAAGCTTCGCACGACAGGCTGGCCGCATCTGGGACGAGCAGGATGCCAAGGCGATGCAGGTTTTCCGGGACTCGAGCATGCAGATCCTTTCTGCGGACGATCAGCTGGAAGCGAGCCTTCATGGCGCGTTGCAGCCGGTGATTGACGCCTGGGTCGAAAAAGCTGCGAAGCGGGGCGTCGACGGCGCGGCACTGCTTGCAGAGACACGGGCTATTCTCTCCGACATCCAGCAGTAACTGGATCTGGACCCCGGCCACAGAAGGCGATCGGACAATGAAATCGATAATCTTCACGCTGAAAACCGGTCTGGAGACGATCTCGGCACTTTCCCTGTTCGTGCTGATGATGGTCACCGCGATCGATGTGGCCGGGCGGTACTTCTTCAATGCCCCGTTGCTGGGGTCCTACGAACTCTCCGAGTTCATCATCGGGATTGTGGCGGCGGCCGCGCTGCCGCTGGTGACCTATGACAAATCCCACGTGAAACTTGCCCTGCTGGACGGATACCTCCCCGCGCCACTGCGCGCGGTTCGCGAGGGGATGATCGTGCTGCTTTTCGTGGTCGCGGGCGGGGTCCTTGGCTGGCGGCTTTGGGTGGAAGCGCAGGATGCGGTCCGGTTTGGGGCGGCAAGCGATGCGCTGCGCATTCCCGACGGGCCGGTCATCTTTTTCATCGCCGCGATGTTCTACCTCGTCGCGGTCATGGCGGCGATCCGCCTGAAGCTGCGCCCGCGCGACCGATCGGTTCCGCGCGGCGGCGGCCCGAACTGAGAACGGATACCCTGAATGATTGCCTCTCTCTACGCTGGTGCGGCGCTGGTCATCCTGATGCTGCTGGGCATTCCGATCGCCCTGGCCATGGGATTTGTCGGCGTCGTCGGTTTCGGCCTGCTGGTCGGCTGGCATCCGGCGCTGGCCATGTCCGGCCAGATCGTCCTCGACAACATCCTGAACTACAATTACTCGATCCTGCCGCTTTTCGTGCTGATGGGAAACCTGGTCAGCCACGCGCGCCTGTCGGACGATATGTACGCGGCGTCGAACGCGTTTCTGGGACACCGGCGCGGCGGACTTGCGATTGCCACAATCATCGCGTCGGGCGGGTTCAGCGCCGTCTGCGGGTCCAGCATGGCTACAGCCGCCACGATGGGGAAGGTCGCGCTGCCCTCGATGCGGCGCTACGGCTATGACGACGGTTTCGCGGCCGCTTCGGTGGCCGCTGGCGGAACGCTCGGCATCCTTATTCCGCCAAGTGTCCTGATGATCATCTACGGCTTCATGACCAACGCGGATGTTGGCCGGCTGTTCATCGCCGGCATCGTTCCGGGTCTGATCGGAATCGCGCTCTACTGCGGGGCGATCGCGTTCACCACCTTCATGAACCCCTCTGTCGGCCCCTGCGCCGAACGGTTCGGGTGGGACGTGCGGTTGCGGGCCCTGTCGCGGGTCTGGAAGCTGGTCGTTCTGTTCCTGCTGGTGCTGGGGGGGATCTACCTGGGGATCTTCACGCCGAACGAGGCGGCCGGCATAGGTGCGACCGGGGCCTTGCTGATCGCGCTTTTGCAAGGGGGGCTGACGCTGGTCGGGTTGGCACGGGTCCTGGTCGACACCGCCAAGACCGCCGCGATGATGTTCGCGGTGCTGTTCGGGGCGCTGCTGTTCTCCAATTTCCTCAGTATTTCCGGCGGGGCGGCCGCGCTGTCGCGCTTCGTCGGCGGGCTGAACGTTTCGCCTCTGGTGGTCCTTCTGACCATCGGCCTGATCTACCTGCTGCTGGGATGTCTTCTGGAAAGCCTGTCGATGCTGCTGCTGACGGTGCCGATCTTTGCGCCGATCGTACAGGGGCTGGGCGTCGACATGGTCTGGTTCGGCATCTTCGTGGTGGTGGCAATCGAGATGAGCCTGATCACGCCGCCGGTCGGGCTGAACGTTTTCGTGCTCCAGGCGGTGGTGCCGGATGTCTCGGTGGCCCGCGTGTTCCGCGCCATCGTCCCGTTCTTCGTGGCCGATCTGATCCGGCTGCTTCTGCTCATGATGGCGCCGGGGATCGCGCTGTTCCTGCCGGCCCTGATGCGATGAGGGCGGGGACCATGGCGAAAGCTCTTCACGCAGAGATTTCCGGCGGCGGGCTGGCGGCGCTCGTGGCCGCAACGCGGCTGGGTCAGGCGGGATGGAGCGTCCGGGTCCATGAACGCTCTGCCGCGATCCGCGACAGCGGCTCGGGCATCTACGTCTGGGAAAACGGGCTGCGCGTTCTGGAGGCAATCGGAGCCTACGAAGAGGCGACCGAAGGTGCGGTCGCGGGCAAAGGGTCGAAATTCCGCGGCGCGGGCGGCGAAGAGCGATCGCGGATGCCCGAGGACCTGGAACGCCGGATGCGACTGCGGTCGATCCCGCGCCAACAACTTCTCACTGCGCTGATCTCCGCGGCAGAGCGCGCCGGGGTTGAGATCCGGACCGGGTCCGACGTGGCGGCGGCCGGCCCCGACGGCAGGCTGCATCTGACCTCGGGCGAGGTTCTAAAGGCTGACATCGTCATCGGCGCCGACGGCGTGCATTCGCCGGTCCGCCATTCATTGGACTTGACCGGCAGCTTTGAGGAGATGCCGGACGGAGCCCTTCGCGCGATGATCCCGCGGCGTCCGGAGGACGGGGACGATTACTACGTCGAACATTGGAATGGCACGCGGCGTATTCTGGTGACACCGGTCAGCCGCGACCAGATCTATCTGGCGCTGACCTGCTTGCATGAGGATGAGGCCGCCCGTGCGATCCCGCTGGACAAACCGCTCTGGCGCGAGAGCTTTCCACATCTGGCCAGCATGATTGACCGAATAGATGAGGCCCGCTGGGACCGCTTCGTGATGGTCAAGGCGCACCAATGGTCACGGGGTCATGCCGCGATCGTCGGCGATGCGGCCCATGCGATGACGCCGAACCTCGGACAGGGTGGGGGAATGGCCATGCAGAACGCCCTGTCTCTTGCGACCGAGCTGGCACACCTGGGACGGCGCGAGGAAATCCCGGCCGCGCTCGCCCGCTGGGAGGCGCGGGAGCGCGATCTGGTCGGCCATACACAGACCTGGTCCTGGCTGTACGGCTTCCTGACGACTTGGCCCGACAAATTGCGCAGCGACGCGTTGGCCGCGGCATCGAACAGCCGGTGGTTGATCGAGCAGCGGTTCCGCACCGCATTGAGCGTTCCCTACGGCAGCGGGCCCGAGGGCCTCGCCGCGCCGGCATCCGGGGAGGGCCCGACGTGAGCCGGCCCATGATTCATGCCGAGGCACAGGATTACGCCGTGGCGGTCACCCGCCTGACCGCGGCGACGCGGCGCGGTCGGCGCACGGTCCTCGATCTGCCCTATGGGCCGGACCCGCGCCATCGGCTTGACCTCTATCTGCCGTCCGGGGCTGCGGGTCCGGCGCCGGTTCTGGTCTTTTTCCATGGCGGTGCGTGGCGCAACGGAAGCAAGGATTGGACGGGGTTTCTTGCCGACCGTCTTGTGGATCTGCCTGCGGTCTTGGTCTGCCCCTCCTACCGCCTCGCACCGGATACGCCTTTTCCGGGCGCCCTGGAGGATGTGTTGCAAGCTCTGGCGTGGACCCATGCCACCATCGCCCGCTATGGAGGCGATGCAGGGCGGATCATGGTGGGCGGCCATTCCGCCGGCGGACATCTGGCGGCGCTGGCGGTGCTTCGGACCGACCTTTGGGAAAACGCGGATCTCCCTCCCGGAGCGATTCGGGGGTGCTGCCCGCTGAGCGCGCCCTTCGACCTGCGCGAAATCGCACCCGACGATCCCTCTTACGCCGCGATCAACGACGACTTTCTGCGCGACCCGGAAAACGCGCCGTTGGCCAGTCCGCTCGTCTACGCGGGGCGCGCGACGCAACCCTTCCTGATCGCCTATGGCGACGGTGATTTTCCACGGGTGCGGCGCCAGGGGCCGGAAATGGTGGCGGCACTAACCGCTTATGCCGGCGTAGGCGTCCGGGAACTGGTGATCCCGGGAAGTTCGCATTTCGAAACACATGCGACATGCACGCAGCCCGGGCACCCCTGGGCACAACAGCTGCGCGCCTTCCTCAGGACCGGAAAAGTCTAGTCAGAACAGAAAATGAAGGAGGTCATCGTGGACGAAATACTAGGGAAAAAGGTCGTTGCGGCTTTCTGTATGACCCATACGCCAGGCCTGGGCGACCGGCTTGACGATTGCCCGAAGGACCAGCTTTTCGCGATCACCGAGGCTTTGGATCGCGTAAAGCAGGATTTCGACGATGGCCGGCCAGAGGTCATCATCGCCTTCGTGAACGATCATTTCGATATGCACGTGCTTGAGAATTTGCCGACCTTCGCCATCGGCGTGTCGGACCAGCATTTCGGCCCGACGAAGGACGCGGAAAAATGGCTGCAACAACGGCGCGGCCCCATTCCGGGGCATGAGGCCTATGCAAAGGATATTCTGGTGCAGGGGCTGCAGGACGATTTCGACCTGACCCGGATGGGAAGCTGCGACTTCAACCACAATGTCCTGATTCCCAAGAAATTCGTCTGGCCGGACCGCGACATTCCCGTCGTGCCGGTTTTCGTCAATTGCTTCATGGAGCCGCTACCCTCCTGGCGGCGCTGCTACGCCCTTGGCCAATCGATCCGCAAGGTCATCGAGCGGCGGCCGGAACGCGTCGCGCTTTGTGCGTCGGGGGGGATCTCGCATTGGCCGCCGTTTGTGAAAGAGGATGCGCCGAAAGAGGACGATCTGCAGCAAAGGCAGCTCACGGTGCAGCGGTTCGGTGCCCCGGCGCGGGCGGCCGATCCGGCGCTGCGCGCCGATTTCCATAAACGGGAGGAGGAAATGGCGGGCTCCGACCGGGTGTTGATCAACGCCGAGTGGGATCGCGAGATCCTCGATGCCTTTCGCCGCGGCGATGCCGATTATCTTTTGTCGCTGACCCATGAAGAGGTCGAGCGGCTGGGCGGTATCGGCGGTCATGAAATGATGCTCTGGGCCGCGCTGATGGGCGTTCTGGACGGTGCCGGTGGTGACCTTCTGGTCTATGAGCCGGTGAAACAATGGATGGGGGGCGTCGGGGTGATCCGCTATGCGTAGCCCGGCGTCCGGCGTGGCGCCGCGGTGTGGCCCTTGCAAAGGCAACGGCTGCGCCAGCGGGGCGGGCAGTTGTGCTGGCGGTGCCTGCCGGCTTGCGCTATCCGACATGACGCGGGAAGATCCGCAGTCGGAACGGGACGAAACTTGGGCGAGAGGACATGACGAACAGGACGGAACACAAAGCCGCCGGTGAGGCTCATCTCAGCAACAACGTCGCGGCGGTTATGTCCAAGGTCCTGAACAGGATGAATGCCCGGCTTCTGGATTTGTTGCGGCCCTACGATATCAACAATCAGCATTTTCGCATTTTGCAGGTTCTCTACGCATCCGAACCGATGACCATCGGAGAGCTTTATCGCGGGTTGGTGATAACCCAGCCGGTCCTCAGCCGGATCTTGATCCAAATGGAACAGCGCGAGTTGGTTCAGCGGGTTGCCGACGAAAAGGATTCCCGTGTCCGGAATGTGGTCCTGACTGAAAAGGGCCGGCAACTCTATTCCGAGGTGTGGCCGCCAGCCTCGGAAATCCTGAAACGCTTCACCTCAAAATTCAACGACGATGACCTGGAGAAGCTGATCCGGGCGCTCAACCGTATGGATGACAGCGATCTGTACGAACCCGATTGAACGCGCCCCGCGCACGGTCGGACGGTTCTGAGCGAAGGCCCTGCCGTTCCGAGGCGGGGCCTTTCGCCGTTCGGCGGTGAACTGCGCCGCCGTCTGCGGTTTTATGATTTTGCATGTTTCGGCGGAATGCCGAACAGGCGGAGCGGCCTCTGCCCGGCGTGTTGTTTTGGGGGGCGAAGATAGGTCGCAATTCGCGGCGGACGAATTTTGTTGGCTATAAAGATGTAATGACATATAAAGAGAGATGTCGAACACAGAATCAGAAATAGACGCCATCGAAGCGAACTCTTGCGGGCTGACCAGTGCCGACTTGGGGGCGATACGCCGAAGGAGCCGGCGCTTCGAATGACATCGTTTTGATCGGCTGGGCTCGCACGCGCAAAGGCCCGCGGGCCTGTCGCTCGGGGAACTGACCATGGGCAGGCTGAAACGCTCGGGACTGCAGGAGGAGAGAGGAATGGCACCGAAACACTATCCGATATCGCAAGCGGACATCGAACAATACGAGCGCGACGGCGTGATCTGCCTTCGCGGCGTGCTGGATCGCGACGAGGTCGCGGAACTGTCCGAGGAAATCGAGCGGGTGCTCGAACATCCGGGACCGCAGGGCAAGGATTACTCCTCGGAGGGCAAGGGCCGCTTCCGGACCGACACCTTTATGTGGACCCGTCACCGCCCGTTCTGGAGGCTGCAGGTGGACTCGCCCATTCCGCAGATCACCGCGGACCTGATGCGCTCGTCGCATTCCTACCTCATGGCCGACGTGCTCTTCGTGAAAGAGCCCAACACGCCGAACCCGACCCCCTGGCATCAGGACCAGCCCTACGGCTGGTACAACGGGCACCAGGTCTGTTCGGTCTGGATCCCGCTCGATTCCGTGACGCTGGACAACGGCGGGTTGGAATATATCCCGGGCTCGCACCGCTGGGATCACTGGTATCGCCCGGTCGGCTTCGATGCCGCTGCCGCGGAAAGAACCCAGGACTTTGAGCCGATGCCGGATATCGAAGCCCACCGCAACGATTACGAGATCATTCATTTCGACATGGAACCGGGCGATGCCCTGATCCACCACCTGCTGATTCTCCATGGCGCGCCGGGCAATTCGGCAAGCGACCGCCGCCGCCGCGCGATCGCCTATCGCTATGCCGGCGATGACGCGACCTATGCGGTGCGCGATTTCGGGCCCAAGCCGGTCTGGGATCCCGGGCTGAATGCGGGGGACCATTTCGGCTGCGATCTGTTTCCCCAGGTCTGGCCGCCGGTCGCTGTGCCGCAGCACTGGGAACGGGCCCAGGCATGACCCGGCACGCTGAAATCGTCGGCGGCGGTATGGCGGGTCTCACCGCCGCCGCCGCCCTGTGTCAGCACGGCTGGACCGTGCGCCTTCACGAACGTATGCCATCGTTGCGGATCGTGGGCTCCGGCCTGTCGATCTTCGAGAACGCCCTTCGCGTGTTGGAGGCTGTCGGCGCCTATGAGGATGCGGTCCGCGGCGCGCGACGGGGATACGAACGGGAAACCCGCGATGCCCATGGCGTGACCACCTCGCGGATGCGGTATCAGACGCGGATGTATGAGATCACCCGCGAACAGGTCCTCGGCGCGCTGGCGGCGGCCGCGCGCCGCTCGGGGGCGGAAATCCTGACCGGCTCGCAAGTGGTTTCGGTGGAGCGGGAAGGCGCCCTGACGTTGGCCGACGGGACCCGCCGCAAGGCCGATCTGGTGGTGGTCGCCGACGGTGTGCATTCCCGGCTGCGCGATACGCTCGGCATTCGATGGCGTCACCGTTGGCTGCTGGACGGCGCTATTCGCATCATGGTCCCCCGAACCGAGGCGGACCGGCGCCACCCCGACAGTGCCCGCAATGTCGAATACTGGTCGGGCCACCGTAGGGTGCTGATCGCGCCCTGCAGCGACGAGGATTTGTATATCGCGCTGACAACGCTTGAGGCAGACAGCGCGGGAAAGCGCATTCCGATCGACAAATCGCTCTGGAAACAGTCATTTCCCAACCTCGGGCCGTTGATCGACCGGCTCGACGGCGAGGCACGTTGGGACCGGTTCCAGGTTGTCAAAATGGCGCGTTGGTCACAGGGGCGGACCGTGGTTCTGGGCGACGCGGCCCACGCGATGGCCCCCAACCTGGGCCAGGGCGGCGGCTGCGCGATGATGAATGCGCTTTCGCTGGCGGTGATGTTGGAGGATGCCGCGGATGTGCCTGCCGCGCTGCGAGAGTGGGAGAGGCGCGAACGACCGCTGACCGACCATACTCAAAGGCTATCCACGTTCTACAGCGTTCTGACCACCTGGCCCGAGACATTGCGCAGTGCGGCCTTCGCCCTGACCATCCGCTCCAAATGGTTGCGGCGGCAATATCTGCGCACCGCTCTTCATGTTCCGACCGGAACCGAGCATTTGGCACCTGCGGAGCGGGTCGCCTGAACGCAGGACACGATGCGACCGAAGGTGCCGGTGCCCGAATGCTGCCCCTGCCTGCCGGGCAACCCGCCGTTCGTGGACCCGAAATCCTAGTCGCCCGTTCCGCGTGAACAGGCATGCCGCACCGCCGGCCCGGGCAGGCCCGGCGGCACGGTGAATGTCGTCTGCGCCTCGACCTGCGACGGCGCGGCGGGAACGCCTCGCGCCCGGACGTCGGGGCGACGGCCTTGCGCGTAACGACCGCAACCGGTTGCGCGGATCCGGCTTCCGGTTCGGGGGCGCCTCGTACCCTGGTGCCTGGGCGCCGGCCATGTCGATCACCGGCGGGCGACAAACTGGTGCCGCGCAAGACCCGGTCCGCCGAAGTCCGGATCTCGTTGCAGACGATGGACCCGATGTTGCGCGGTCCGGTCGGCCCTTTCCGCAGCCGCGCCAGAATTGTCTATCCTTTCGAAAGGGCATTCCGTATCCGCCGCAGGCCACGGCGAAGGCGCGATCCGGGGGGCGGCGGGGGGTAGTTCTCGAAAAGGAACTCCGGTTTTTCGAAGCGGGCCAGTTCAGCAGCCTCCGGCCGGGGGAGCATTTCCGCCGGCTCTTCGGGCAGGTCCTTGGGGAAGATGACGCCGTATCTCTCCCTGAGGCGTTTCCGGTCCTGCGAAAAGTCACGCAGGATGGTACGGCGCAGGCGTTTTCCAAGCGCTGTCTTGCGCGTGTCCGGGCCAAGCTCCTGTTCGATCGGCTCTGCGGCGTAAAGTTTGCCCGTTTCGCGGTTGAGCGCAGCAATCGTCGCGGCGCATGTCATGCTGGGGCTGGGGTTTTGCCTCAGGTCTTGCGGCGGCGGCGGAAACCCTGCCGCATCGCAAAACGTCTGTAAGATTCCTTTTTCCTGAGCGATTTCGAAGCCAAAGGCCTTCAGGCTCGAAACCTCCGACCACTGCGACAGGAACCCCTCATAGCGCAGGTATGCCCGCGCTACCGGCGAGCGGCAGAACGCACCGATATGCTGACTTGTCCGGCCCTCCCTGCAGCGCTGGTTCCAGAAGGATTCCAGGAAATAGTCGGGACGCCGGAGGAAGCAGATGGCCTCGACTTCGAATTCCGATCGCAGCGGTCTCAGGGCATCCAGCGCGCCGGGCCACCTGTTCGGAAGCATGCCTAGGGCTTCTTCGCTCAGGATCATCGTATGCGCGTCGGAGCGACGGAACAGGTCGAGGACTTGCTCCAAGGTATCCTGTGCTTCGCGCCCTCCTTTCTGGAGAGACAGGAAGATTTCCACGTGCTTGTGCAGTTCGGGGCTCTCTCCAAAAGCGATTTCCGGATAAAGGATGCCGTTGTCCAGGAGAAGTTCCCGACCCTCAAACAGACTGTTCTGAACGCTGGTGGAGCCGGTCTTGTGGGTTCCGATGTGAAATACAATTCGCCTTTTCATAAATACCTTTCCCGGGGTTTCTGTTTGAAACTCCCGTTACGGTTGAAAATACAATGTGATCACCGGACTTAGAAGGGAAAATGGCTTTGCGCGCCCGGCGATCGCCGAAGGTTCACGCCGCAAGGGGCAGGGCGCGCGCGCGACCGCCTCTCCCGCCGCGCGGGCTTCTGCACGTATCGCGGCCGGGTGGAACATCTCTTCGTTTTGAATGAGGAAATGGTAAAGCCGCTGCGCGCCAAGTAGGCAACGGCGGCGCACCGGCGGCGGCAAAACGGCGATGGCCCCCCCCGGTTGGCGGGGGCGGTCTCCACCGTCACCCGTTCTGTACAAAACCGCCCCGAAACTCCCCAAACCGGCGGATCGGAGGGGCAGGGACGGGGCGCGGACTGTACAGTTCGGCCCGCGAATTCCCCAATCCGCGCCTTGAATTCCGCGCCCCGCCCGGTTATGTCGCCCCCTAATTCACATCAGGATTCCCGCCCATGGCCACCACCAACCCGATCCAGTTCATCCAGCAGGTCCGCGCCGAGATCGCCAAGGTCGTCTGGCCGAGCCGCCGCGAGGTGCTCCTGACCACGGTGATGGTGTTCATCATGGCCGCCCTCACCGCGACCTTCTTCGCGCTGGTCGACCTGCTGATCCGCTCAGGGCTGCAGGGTATCCTGACGGTCTTCGGCTAAGGGCTCCGGGCCGGGCGAATTCGCCCCTGCCCCCTTGATCATTTCGCGTCAGCCTAGTAGGTCAGCCCTCAACCTTTGGGGTATGGCGTGCGGCGATTCGAGTTGCGCGCCGCTTTTTATTCCGGGGACGGCGGGTCAACTGCCTGAGACACTTACAGAAAATCGGTGCTCCGCGGATGGTCGCGCCGGACAGGACAAGGACATCACGGGTCATGGCGAAGCGGTGGTATTCGGTCAGCGTTCTTTCCAACTTCGAAAAGAAGATCGCGGAACAGATCAGAACCGCGGTGGCCGAGAACGGCCTTGAGGATGAGATCGACGAGGTGCTGGTGCCCACCGAAGAGGTCATCGAGGTGCGCCGCGGCAAGAAGGTCACCGCCGAGCGCCGCTTCATGCCCGGCTATGTGCTGGTGCATATGGAGATGTCCGACCGCGGCTATCACCTGATCAACTCGATCAACCGCGTCACCGGGTTCCTGGGTCCCCAAGGCCGCCCGATGCCGATGCGCGACGCCGAGGTCAACCAGATCCTCAACCGCGTCCAAGAGGGCGAGGAAGCGCCGCGCACCTTGATCCATTTCGAGGTCGGCGAGCGGGTCAAGGTCAACGACGGGCCGTTCGAGGACTTCGACGGCATGATCGAGGAAGTGGACGACGACAACCAGCGCCTGAAGGTGTCGGTGTCGATCTTCGGCCGGGAAACCCCGGTCGAACTGGAATTCACGCAGGTCACCAAACAGTCCTGACGTGATGCAAGCGTGGGAGGCCGCGGGCGACGCGTCGCCGGGGGCCGGACCACACAACTGAGAACTTCCGGAACGCGTTCCGGAGGTGTTGGAAAGGAGAAGGCCAATGGCCAAGAAACTCGCCGGGACCATGAAGCTTCAGGTCCCCGCCGGTCAAGCGAACCCCTCCCCGCCGGTCGGTCCGGCGCTGGGTCAGCGCGGCATCAACATCATGGAATTCTGCAAGGCGTTCAACGCCAAGACTGCGGATATGGAGCCCGGTGCGCCGTGCCCGACCGTGATCACCTACTACCAGGACAAGTCCTTCACCATGGACATCAAGACGCCGCCGGCGTCTTACTACCTGCGGAAGGCCGCGAAGCTGAAATCGGGCGCCAACAACCCGGGTCGTGAGACCGTGGGGTCGGTGACCGTCGCGCAGGTGAAGGAAATCGCCGAAGCCAAGATGAAGGATCTGAACGCCAACGATATCGACGCGGCGATGCAGATCATCCTGGGCTCGGCCCGCTCCATGGGCATCGAGGTGAAGTAACATGGCTAAGCTTGGAAAACGCACCCGCGCAGCCCGCGAAGCCTTTGCCGACAAGGAAAACCTGTCGGTCGAGGATGCCGTCGCCCTGGTCAAGAGCGCCGCTTCGGCCAAGTTCGACGAGACCGTTGAGATCGCCGTCAACCTGGGCGTCGACCCGCGCCACGCCGACCAGATGGTCCGCGGCGTTGTCGGCCTGCCCAACGGCACCGGCAAGACCGTGCGCGTCGCCGTCTTCGCCCGTGGCCCCAAGGCCGACGAAGCGAAAGAGGCCGGCGCGGATATCGTCGGCGCCGAGGACCTGATGGAAACCGTCCAGGGCGGCACCATCGAGTTCGACCGTTGCATCGCAACCCCGGACATGATGCCGATCGTCGGCCGCCTGGGTAAGGTGCTGGGTCCGCGCAACCTGATGCCGAACCCCAAGGTCGGCACCGTGACCATGGATGTCGCCCAGGCCGTCAAGGACGCCAAGGGCGGTCAGGTCCAGTTCAAGGTCGAGAAGGCCGGTGTGGTCCATGCCGGTGTCGGCAAGGTGTCGTTCGACGAGGCCAAGCTGGTCGAGAACGTGCGCGCCTTCGTGTCCGCCGTGGCCAAGGCCAAGCCGACCGGTGCCAAGGGCACCTACATGAAGAAGATCGCTCTGAGCTCGACCATGGGTCCGGGCGTGTCGATCGACGTGGCCAGCGCCGCGGGCGAATAAGCCGACGCCGCATTGCCGGCAGGTGATTTTTGAGCGGGCGGGCCGAAAGGTCCGCCCGTTTTTCTTGTCTGCTCCCCTTGATCGCAGTGGACAAATGGCGCGACAGTCGCCCCGGATTGATTTGATTGCCTCAAGGGTCACTCTGGTGGCCGGGCCGCGTGAATGAAGGACCTAAGCGACATGCGGGGAGACTGGCGCGCCGCCGCGATCCTGAACGAGAGCCTGGCCGATACCCTGCGTTTTGCCGCGTGGTACCTGGCCGAGGGCGCCAACTCGCTCCTGTTGCTGTTCGACAATCCCCAGGACCCCGCCATCGGGGTTCTGGGCGACCATCCCCGGATCGACTGCGTGCGCTGCACGCCGGAGTTCTGGGCGGGGCTGGGCCTGACGCCCGACACCAATTTCCCCAAACGCCAGAACGCCGCGCTGACCTGGGCCTATCATCGCACCGATGAGCCCTGGTTCCTGAACGTGGACGCCGATGAGTTCCTGCATATCGAGGGGCGCAGCATTGCCACCCTGCTGGGGGCGCAGCCGCGCGCGGTCGAGGCGGTGCGGGTGCTGACCGCCGAGGCGGTCCGTCCGGTCATCCCGCGGGACCGCCTGCAATTCCGCCTGCCGATGGAGCGCGACGCCGCCCGCCGGGTCTATCGCGACGACGCGCCGCTGTTCGGTCCGCGCCGCAAGGGGCTGGTCGGGCATCCGCAGGGCAAATCGGCGACGCGGACCGGGCTGCCGGATGCGCGCGCGCGCCAGCATTGGGTCGAACAGCCCGACGGCACCCCGGTGGCCGAACGCGTGATCGGCGCGGCGCAGCGGTGCTATCTGCTGCATATGATCGGCTATGATTTCGACGCCTGGCGGCGCAAGCTGGACTGGCGCTCGGTATCGCGCGGCTTTACCACGCCGTTGACGCGCCGGATCGAGGCGGCGTTGGCGGGCGAGGCCCCGGAGGCCCGGTTGCGTGCGCTGTATGACGCGATGCATGTGCTGGACGACGCCGCCCTGGCGCGGCTTCAGGCCGAGGGTGCGCGACTGGAACTGGCGTTGGATCTGGATGCGCCGGCGCGCGAGATTTTCGGGGCCGAGGCCGGTTAACGCCGGATTGATGTCCCGAACATGCGATTTACCCCTTGGAAAGCGCCGCAATTCGGCCTAATGAAACCCATGAGATAAAGCGTGCGATTCGTCGTGCGCTTTATTTCGTTTCGTCCAAGACGGTGGGTGGCCTCTGGCCTTAATCTCCTGCCTGAGACGGGAAAGACCAGATTGGCCGGGGGCTATGCCTTCGGGCGATTTTTGGCTCAAACCCGTATTTCGGACCTGAACGCCGGATCTGATCCGGCAAACTTGAGCCGGGACGCGGGATTGCGTCCCAAACTTGGAGAGAACTGTGGATAGAGCCCAGAAAGAGAAAGTGGTCGAGGAACTCGGCCAAATCTTCGAAAGCTCTGGCGTTGTGGTGGTTGCCCACTACACCGGTCTGACAGTTGCTGAGATGCAGGACCTGCGCGCGCGTGCACGCGAAGCGGGCGGGTCTGTGCGTGTTGCCAAGAACAGGCTCGCCAAAATCGCCCTTGAGGGTAAGCCCTGCGTAAGCATCGCTGACCTGCTGACCGGCATGACCGTTCTGACCTATTCCGAGGATCCCGTGGCTGCGGCCAAGGTTGCCGAGGACTTCGCCAAGGAGAACAAGAAGTTCGAGATCCTTGGTGGTGCCATGGGTGAGACCGCTCTGGACCGGGCCGGTGTCGAGGCCGTGTCGAAAATGCCGTCGCGCGAGGAGCTCATTGCCTCCATCGTCGGCTGCATCGGCGCACCTGCATCGAACATCGCCGGGGCTATTGGCGCACCTGCAAGCAACATCGCAAGCATCCTTTCGACCATCGAAGAGAAGGCGGAAGCCGCGTAAGCGGACTGCGAATTGGACTGACCGGCGTAGGGTAAGCGCCCTGACGTTGGAACACACATCAAAACGGAAAGAGCTGATAAAATGGCTGATCTGAAAAAACTCGCCGAAGAAATCGTGGGCCTGACCCTTCTGGAAGCCCAGGAACTGAAAACCATCCTGAAAGACGAGTACGGCATCGAGCCNNGAAGAAAAGACCGAGTTCGACGTCGTTCTGAAGAACGCCGGCGCCTCGAAGATCAACGTGATCAAAGAAGTGCGCGCCATCACCGGCCTGGGCCTGAAAGAAGCCAAGGAACTGGTCGAAGCCGGCGGCAAGATCAAAGAAGGCGTGTCCAAGGACGAAGCCGAAGAGGTCAAGGGCAAGCTGGAAGCAGCTGGCGCCGAGGTCGAAGTGGCCTAAGCCACATTGGTGCGCAGCGCGTGCCAAGGGAATATGGGGCTGGATCCGGAGAAATCCGGGTCCAGCCGAACCTGTCTTAGAAAGGGCCCTGGTGTGGCCGGACCCTTTCTTAGGCGTGGTTCAGGGATCGGGAAGGTCGCCAGTCGGGACGGTGGCCGCGAATTGATCCGAACACGCGATCTCGTATGGGTAAGCGGCCGTGGCCCGGCGGCTGTCTTGCCCGGTGAGAAACTGAAAAGGTGACCACTGACATGGCGCAAACCTTCCTCGGCCAGAAACGTCTTCGCAAATATTACGGCAAGATCCGCGAAGTGCTGGAGATGCCGAACCTCATCGAGGTTCAGAAATCCTCCTATGAGCTGTTCCTGAAATCCGGCGACCAGCCCGAGCCGACCGACGGCGAGGGCATCAAGGGCGTGTTCCAGTCGGTGTTTCCGATCAAGGATTTCAACGAGACCGCGATCCTGGAATTCGTGAAATACGAGCTGGAAAAGCCGAAATACGACGTCGAGGAATGCATGCAGCGCGACATGACCTACAGCGCGCCGCTGAAGGTCACGCTGCGGCTGATCGTGTTCGATGTGGACGAGGATACCGGCGCCAAGTCGGTGAAGGACATCAAGGAGCAGGACGTGTTCATGGGCGACATGCCGCTCATGACGCCGAACGGCACCTTCATCGTCAACGGCACCGAGCGGGTGATCGTATCCCAGATGCACCGTTCGCCGGGCGTGTTCTTCGACCACGACAAGGGCAAGACCCACAGCTCGGGCAAGTTGCTGTTCGCCTGCCGCATCATCCCGTACCGCGGCAGCTGGCTGGATTTCGAGTTCGACGCCAAGGACATCGTCTATGCCCGCATCGACCGTCGCCGCAAGCTGCCGGTGACGACGCTGCTTTATGCGCTGGGCCTGGACCAGGAAGGCATCATGGATGCCTATTACAACACCGTCGACTTCAAGCTGGAAAAGGGCAAGGGCTGGGTCACCCCGTTCTTCCCCGAGCGGGTGCGCGGCACGCGCCCGACCTATGACCTGGTCGATGCCGCCACCGGAGAGATCATCGCCGAGGCCACCAAGAAGGTGACCCCGCGCGCGGTCAAGAAGCTGATCGACGAGGGCACGGTGACCGAGCTGCTGGTGCCGTTTGAGCATATCGTCGGTAAGTTCGTGGCCAAGGACATCATCAACGAGGAAACCGGCGCGATCTATGTCGAGGCGGGCGATGAGCTGACGCTGGAATACGACAAGGACGGCGATCTGATCGGCGGTACCGTCAAGGATCTGCTGGATGCCGGCGTCACCGATATCCCGGTGCTGGACATCGATAACATCAATGTCGGCCCCTATATCCGCAACACCATGGCGATGGACAAGAACATGAGCCGGGAAACCGCGCTCATGGACATCTATCGCGTGATGCGCCCGGGCGAGCCGCCCACCGTCGAGGCCGCCTCGGCCCTGTTCGACACCCTGTTCTTCGACAGCGAGCGCTATGACCTGTCGGCCGTGGGCCGGGTCAAGATGAACATGCGACTGGCGCTGGACGCCGAGGACACCCAGCGCACCCTGCGCCGCGAGGACATCGTGGCCTGTATCAAGGCGCTGGTGGAGCTGCGCGACGGCAAGGGCGATGTCGACGACATCGACCACCTGGGCAACCGCCGGGTGCGATCGGTCGGCGAGCTGATGGAAAACCAGTACCGCGTCGGCCTGCTGCGGATGGAGCGCGCGATCAAGGAACGCATGTCGTCGGTCGAGATCGACACGGTGATGCCGCAGGACCTGATCAACGCGAAACCGGCCGCGGCCGCGGTGCGTGAATTCTTCGGCTCCTCGCAGCTGTCGCAGTTCATGGACCAGACCAACCCGCTGTCGGAAGTCACCCACAAACGCCGCCTGTCGGCGCTTGGGCCGGGCGGTCTGACCCGCGAGCGCGCGGGCTTCGAGGTCCGCGACGTGCACCCGACCCACTATGGCCGGATGTGCCCGATTGAAACGCCGGAAGGCCCGAACATCGGCCTGATCAACTCGCTGGCCACCTTTGCCCGCGTGAACAAATACGGCTTCATCGAAACCCCCTACCGGGTCGTCAAGGACGCCCAGGTCACCGACGAAGTGCACTACATGTCGGCGACCGAGGAAATGCGTCATACCGTGGCGCAGGCCAACGCGACGCTGGACGAGAACGGCAACTTCATCAACGAGCTGGTCTCGACCCGCCAGTCGGGCGACTACACCCTGGCGCCGCGCGACAGCGTGGACCTGATCGACGTCAGCCCGAAACAGCTGGTGTCTGTCGCGGCCTCGCTGATCCCGTTCCTGGAAAACGACGACGCCAACCGCGCTCTGATGGGTTCGAACATGCAACGTCAGGCGGTGCCGCTGTTGCGCGCCGAGGCGCCGCTGGTCGGGACCGGGATCGAGGGCAAGGTCGCCATCGACTCCGGCGCCGCGATCCAGGCCCGCCGGGCCGGGATCATCGACCAGGTCGATGCGCAGCGGATCGTGATCCGCGCCACCGAGGACCTGGAACTGGGCGATGCCGGCGTGGACATCTACCGCCTGCGCAAGTTCCAGCGTTCGAACCAGAACACCTGTATCAACCAGCGTCCGCTGGTGAAGGTGGGCCAGACCGTCGAAAAGGGCGAGGTGATCGCCGATGGTCCCTCGACCGATATGGGCGAACTGGCACTGGGCAAGAACGTGGTCGTCGCCTTCATGCCCTGGAACGGCTACAACTACGAGGACTCGATCCTGATCTCGGAACGCATTGCGCGCGACGACGTCTTCACCTCGATCCACATCGAGGAATTCGAAGTTGCCGCCCGCGACACCAAGCTCGGGCCGGAAGAGATCACCCGCGACATCCCCAACGTCGGCGAGGAAGCGCTGCGCAACCTCGACGAGGCCGGCATCGTCTATATCGGTGCCGATGTGGAGCCGGGCGACATCCTGGTCGGTAAGATCACGCCGAAGGGCGAAAGCCCGATGACGCCGGAAGAAAAACTTCTGCGCGCCATCTTCGGCGAAAAGGCCAGCGACGTGCGCGACACCTCGCTTCGGGTGAAGCCGGGCGATTTCGGCACCGTTGTCGAGGTCCGTGTCTTCAACCGCCACGGGGTCGAGAAAGACGAGCGTGCGCTGCAGATCGAACGCGAAGAGGTCGAGCGCCTGGCGCGCGACCGCGATGACGAGCTGGCGATCCTGGATCGCAACATCTACGCCCGTCTGAAATCGCTGATCCTGGGTAAGACCGTCGCCAAGGGGCCGAAAGGCGTCAAGTCGGGCTCGGAAATCACCGAGGACCTGCTGGGCAGCCTGTCGCGCGGCCAGTGGTGGCAGCTGGCGCTGGCCGAAGAGGCCGACGCGCAGATCGTCGAGGCCCTGAACGAGCAGTACGAGGCCCAGAAACGCGCCCTCGACGCCCGTTTCGAGGACAAGGTCGAGAAGGTCCGCCGTGGCGACGACCTGCCGCCGGGCGTGATGAAGATGGTCAAGGTCTTTGTCGCGGTGAAGCGCAAGCTGCAGCCGGGCGACAAGATGGCCGGTCGGCACGGCAACAAGGGTGTGATTTCCCGCGTTGTGCCGATGGAGGACATGCCGTTCCTTGCCGACGGCACCCCGGTCGACTTCTGCCTCAACCCGCTCGGCGTGCCGTCGCGGATGAACGTCGGTCAGATCCTGGAAACCCACATGGGCTGGGCCGCGCGCGGCCTGGGGATCAAGATCGACGACGCGCTGCAGGATTATCGCCGCACCGGCGACCTGACCCCGGTGCGCGAGGCGATGCGCCACGCCTATGGCGAGGATGTCTATGAAGAGGGCATCTCGGGCATGGACGAGGACCGTCTGATCGAGGCCGCCGGCAATGTCACCCGCGGGGTGCCGATCGCGACGCCGGTCTTCGACGGTGCGAAAGAGGCCGACGTCAACGACGCGCTGGTCCGCGCGGGCTTCGACAGCTCGGGCCAGTCGGTCCTGTTCGATGGCCGCACCGGCGAGCAGTTCGCCCGGAAGGTCACCGTGGGCATGAAGTACCTGCTCAAGCTGCACCACCTGGTGGACGACAAGATCCACGCGCGTTCGACGGGCCCCTACAGCCTGGTCACCCAGCAGCCGCTGGGCGGTAAGGCGCAGTTCGGCGGTCAGCGCTTCGGGGAGATGGAGGTCTGGGCTCTGGAAGCTTACGGCGCCGCCTACACCCTGCAGGAGATGCTGACGGTCAAGTCGGACGACGTGGCCGGCCGGACCAAGGTCTATGAAAGCATCGTCAAGGGCGAGGACAACTTCGAGGCCGGCGTGCCCGAGAGCTTCAACGTTCTGGTGAAGGAAGTCCGCGGCCTCGGCCTGAACATGGAACTCCTGGATGCGGAGGAAGAGGACTAATGCGGGTTTCCCCGCCCTGCGGATCTCCCGCGGGGTGGGGACCAGCCAAGTGCCTCTCCACCGCCAGCCTCTAAGGATTAGAAAATGAACCAGGAAATCACGAATAACCCGTTCAACCCGCTGACCCCGCCCAAGGTCTTTGACGAAATCAAGGTCTCGCTGGCCTCGCCCGAGCGGATCCTGTCGTGGTCCTACGGCGAGATCAAGAAGCCCGAGACCATCAACTATCGCACGTTCAAGCCCGAGCGTGACGGCCTGTTCTGCGCGCGCATCTTCGGCCCGATCAAGGACTACGAATGCCTCTGCGGTAAATACAAGCGGATGAAGTATCGCGGCGTCGTCTGCGAGAAATGCGGTGTCGAAGTCACCCTGCAGAAGGTCCGCCGCGAGCGTATGGGCCACATCGAGCTGGCCGCGCCGGTCGCGCATATCTGGTTCCTGAAATCGCTGCCCAGCCGCATCGGCCTGATGCTGGACATGACTCTGCGCGATCTGGAGCGGGTGCTCTACTTTGAAAACTACGTGGTGATCGAACCCGGTCTGACCGATCTGACCTATGGCCAGATGCTGACCGAAGAAGAGTTTATGGATGCCCAGGACGCCTATGGCATGGACGCCTTCACCGCCAATATCGGCGCCGAGGCGATCCGCGAGATGCTGGCGGCGATCGACCTGGAATCCGAGGCCGAGCAGCTGCGCGCCGACCTGGCCGAGGCCACCGGCGAGCTGAAGCCGAAGAAGATCATCAAGCGCCTGAAGGTGGTCGAAAGCTTCCTCGAATCGGGCAACCGTCCCGAGTGGATGATCATGACCGTGATCCCGGTCATCCCGCCGGAACTGCGCCCGCTGGTGCCGCTGGACGGTGGCCGCTTCGCGACTTCGGACCTGAACGACCTGTACCGCCGGGTGATCAACCGGAACAACCGCCTGAAGCGTCTGATCGAACTGCGCGCGCCCGATATCATCGTGCGCAACGAAAAGCGGATGCTGCAGGAATCGGTCGATGCGCTGTTTGACAACGGCCGCCGTGGCCGCGTCATCACCGGCGCCAACAAGCGCCCGCTGAAATCGCTCAGCGACATGCTGAAGGGCAAGCAGGGTCGGTTCCGCCAGAACCTTCTGGGGAAACGCGTCGACTTCTCGGGCCGTTCGGTCATCGTGACTGGCCCGGAACTCAAGCTGCATCAATGCGGCCTGCCGAAGAAGATGGCGCTGGAGCTGTTCAAGCCCTTCATCTACTCGCGGCTGGAGGCCAAGGGCCTGTCCAGCACCGTGAAGCAGGCGAAGAAGCTGGTCGAGAAGGAGCGCCCCGAGGTCTGGGACATCCTGGACGAGGTGATCCGCGAACATCCGGTGATGCTGAACCGGGCGCCGACGCTGCACCGTCTGGGCATCCAGGCGTTCGAACCCACGCTGATCGAAGGCAAGGCGATCCAGCTGCACCCGCTGGTCTGCTCGGCGTTCAACGCCGACTTCGACGGTGACCAGATGGCCGTGCACGTGCCGCTGAGCCTTGAGGCCCAGCTCGAGGCGCGCGTCCTGATGATGTCGACGAACAACGTTCTGTCGCCCGCCAACGGCGCGCCGATCATCGTGCCGTCGCAGGACATGATCCTGGGTCTCTACTATGTGACCCTGGAACGCGAAGGCATGCCGGGCGAAGGCAAGATCTTTGGCTCGATCGACGAGGTTCAGCACGCGCTGGATGCGGGCGAGGTGCATCTGCACACCAGGATCACCGCGCGGATCACCCAAATCGACGAAGAGGGCAACGAGGTTCAGAAACGGTATGAAACCACCCCGGGCCGGGTCCGGCTGGGGGCGCTTCTGCCGCTCAACGCCAAGGCGCCCTTCGAACTGGTCAACCGCCTGCTGCGGAAGAAAGAGGTTCAGCAGGTCATCGACACCGTCTACCGCTACTGCGGTCAGAAGGAATCGGTCATCTTCTGCGACCAGATCATGACCATGGGCTTCCGCGAAGCGTTCAAGGCCGGCATTTCCTTCGGCAAGGACGACATGGTGATCCCAGACACCAAATGGGGCATCGTGGACGAGACCCGCGATCAGGTGAAAGATTTCGAACAGCAGTACATGGACGGCCTGATCACCCAGGGCGAAAAGTACAACAAGGTCGTCGATGCCTGGTCGAAGTGTAACGACCGCGTCACCGAGGCGATGATGAACTCGATCTCGGCGGTCAAGCATGACGAGAACGGCGCCGCGATGGAGCCGAACTCGGTCTACATGATGGCCCACTCGGGCGCGCGGGGCTCGGTCACGCAGATGAAACAGCTGGGCGGGATGCGCGGCCTGATGGCCAAGCCGAACGGCGACATCATCGAAACGCCGATCATCTCGAACTTCAAGGAAGGCCTGACCGTGTTGGAGTACTTCAACTCCACCCACGGCGCGCGGAAAGGTCTGTCGGACACCGCGCTCAAGACCGCGAACTCGGGCTATCTGACCCGGCGTCTGGTGGACGTGGCGCAGGACTGCATCGTTCGCATGAAGGACTGCGGCACCGAGAACGCGATCACCGTCGAGGCGGCGGTGAACGACGGCGAAGTGGTCGCCAGCCTGGGCGAGCGCATTCTGGGCCGTGTCGCGGCCGAGGATCTGGTCAAGCCGGGCACGGACGAGGTGATCGCCGCGCACGGCCAGCTGATCGACGAGCGGATGGCCGATGCGATCGAAGAGGCCGGCCTGCAAACCGCCCGCATCCGCAGCCCGCTGACCTGCGAGGCCGAGGAAGGCGTCTGCGCCATGTGCTATGGCCGTGACCTTGCGCGCGGCACGATCGTGAACACCGGCGAGGCCGTCGGTATCATCGCGGCACAGTCGATCGGTGAACCGGGCACCCAGCTGACGATGCGGACCTTCCACATCGGCGGCGTTGCCCAGGGTGGCCAGCAGTCGTTCCAGGAGGCCGGTCAGGACGGTGTGATCGCCTTCGAAAACGCCAACCTGCTGGAGAACGCCAACGGCGAACTGCTGGTTGTCGGCCGCAACATGAAGCTGCTGATCAACGACGAGCAGGGCGAGGAGCGGGCCAGCTACAAGCTGGGTTACGGCACCAAGCTGTTCGTCAAGGACGGCGACAAGATCACCCGCGGCGACAAGCTGTTCGAATGGGATCCCTATACCCTGCCGATCATCGCCGAGAAGGCCGGTACGGCGAAATACGTCGATCTGGTGTCGGGTGTCGCGGTGCGCGACGAAACCGACGATGCCACCGGCATGACCCAGAAGATCGTGATCGACTGGCGCGCGGCCCCCAAGGGCAACGAGCTGAAGCCGGAGATCATCCTGGTCGGTGCCGACGGCGAGCCGGTGCGCAACGAAGCGGGCAACCCGGTGACCTACCCGATGTCGGTGGACGCGATCCTTTCGGTCGAAGACGGTCAGGAGGTTCAGGCCGGCGACGTCGTGGCGCGGATCCCGCGCGAGGGCGCCAAGACCAAGGACATCACCGGCGGTCTGCCGCGGGTGGCGGAACTGTTCGAGGCACGCCGTCCCAAGGACCACGCGATCATCGCCGAGATCGACGGGTATGTGCGGTTCGGGCGCGACTATAAGAACAAGCGCCGGATCACCATCGAACCCGCCGACGAAAGCATGGAGCCGGTCGAGTACATGGTGCCCAAGGGCAAGCACATCCCGGTGCAGGAAGGCGACTTCGTGCAGAAGGGCGACTACATCATGGACGGCAACCCGGCGCCGCATGACATCCTGTCGATCATGGGTGTCGAGGCGCTTGCCAACTACATGATCGACGAGGTGCAGGACGTCTATCGTCTGCAGGGCGTGAAGATCAACGACAAGCATATCGAAGTGATCGTGCGCCAGATGCTGCAGAAGTGGGAGATCCTGGACAGCGGCGATACCACGCTGCTGAAGGGCGAGCATGTGGACAAGCAGGAATTCGACGCGATGAACGAGAAGACCATCGCGAAGGGCGGTCGCCCGGCACAGGGCGAACCGATCCTGCTGGGCATCACCAAGGCCAGCCTGCAGACCC
>NPIG01000651.1_pt1 | contig 24254 bp, 19 predicted proteins | sample 8637441 | NCBI WGS metagenome assembly NPIG01 (sample SAMN07420675, study PRJNA396082) | bioreactor metagenome | isolation source: sample BR6 brine-fed electro-methanogenic bioreactor BR | place: Japan: Kochi | collected 2016-06-14 | reverse complement strand
GATCGGGACAGGCCACGGCCGCCCCCGTCGCACCAGGGAATCCCCATCCGATGGCGCCTCCGGAAACGACCAGGTAGGAATGGGCCGGGGCCCCGGCGGTGGCCGCATAGAGCGGCGCGCTGCAGGTGATCGATTCGTCGGCGATGATCGCGCCTTCCGGCATCACGTTGGCCAAGGCGGCACCGATGGAATCCGGGGTGAGGACCCCGGTCGGACGTGGCGGGACCGGCGGCAGCGTCTCGGCTTCCGCCTCGGCAGGGGCGCCAAGGGCCTCGGCCAGGGCTTCGAGGGCAGCCGCCCCGTCCTGGTGCGGCTCGGCGAGGACATGGCGGATACAGCCTTCCGGGGCAAACTGGCTGGGCTGCCCCTGGAAACCGAAGAACGCCACGGGCTCCTTGCCGCCGACGAGAACCAGATCGGTGATGTCGGCCATGGAGGCCGCACCATCCTCGGGGAAATAGGGAACACGGGCGACGACGGGCAGGCCCGGTCCGCGATCCACCCGCGGCACGAAGGTGTCGCACAGCAACCGGCAGCCCGTGACGGCACGAATGCGTGCCGCCGCCTTCAACCCGCGTTCCTGGAGAACGATACCGCGCAACATCAGCGCCGGTGTCTTCGAAGACCGAAGGGCGCGGGCGATCTGTTCGATCGTCTCCTGCGTCACGGCTTCGGCGGACGGATACGGCCTAGCATTGGCAGGAGCGGCAACATCGCCCCAAAGAGCATCCAAGGGCAGAATCAGGCTGGCGATCCGGCCCGGCGCCTGCTGCGACGCCTCGATCGCGGCGGCAAGGTCGCTGCCGACCTTTTCCGGTGCCGTAGCCCGGTGCACCCAGGCCGATCCCCAATTCGCGATACCTTCCAGATCCGAGTTGAGCAGCGGATCAAAGGGCGCATGCCAGGACGGCTGGTCGCCGACGAGGTTGACCATCGGCGAGTCGGCCCGCTTGGCGTTGTGGAGATTGGCGCTGGCATTGGCAACCCCGGCACCGGCATGCAGCAGGGTCAAGGCCGGCTTTCCGGTCATGCGGGCGTATCCGTCGGCCGCTCCGGTGCAGCCGCCCTCGAAAAGGCAGAGAATGCCGCGCATCTCGGGCACGGCGTCGAGGGCCGCCACCATCGGCATTTCCGAGGTTCCGGCGTTGGCGAAGCACACATCGATTCCGGCAGCGACAGCGGTTCGGAAAAGACCTTCTGCACAGTCCATCGTGTTTGTCCTTTTTTTGTCTCGTTCCTGGACGGCTGTTCCCCTTGATACTCGGTCAAGCGGGAACGACGAAAGCCAAAAAACCGTCAGTTCACTGGTGAGAAAACAGCGGCCTTCCCGGGATGTCCATGCGCGCGGTCAGAATGGAGCCGGATTCCGCTTCGGTGATGAAAAGTGTCCTTCCATCGGGACCGCCATAGGCGACATTGGTCACCTTGCGGCCGCGGCAGGAATTGATCCGCAGGATCGGCTCGCCGATGGGATTGAACAGCCAGACTGCGCCAAAACCGAAATGGGCAACCACGAGATTGCCGGCCGCATCCATGGTGATTCCGTCCGGCCCCAGCCCGCCGGACAACTGGATGAAGATTCCCACCTTGGCGACGCCGCCCTCGGGCATCAACGGCACACGCCAGATGCAGTTTCCGCGCGTGGCGGCCACCAGCAATTCGGTTTCCGAGTCGTTGAGGACGAGGCCGTTGGGACTCGGGACGTTGTCCAGCAGCAGATCGAGTTGGCCATCGGCACGCAGCCTGAAGACGCGGCCGGTCGGGTCGTGCATGCCGGTCAGGCCCTGATCGGTGAAATAGAGGTCGCCGTTGGAGGCAAAGGTCAGATCGTTGACCGCCTTGAATCGCTCGAGTCGGTAGCGATGGGCGATGATCGCGACCTCGCCACTCGCCGGGTCCAGGGTGACGATTCCGTTGCGGAAATCGGCGATAAACATCCGCCCGTCATTGTGAAAGCGCAGCCCGTTCGGTTCGCCGTCGTAATCGGCGATGACTTCGAACTCACCCATTTCCGAAACCCGGAAGACACGACCATAGGCCGTATCGACGCAGTGCAGCGNNGCGTTCCGCTCCGGTCGAAACCCGGCCCTTCCAGCAAGGAGTGCAGCGGCGGCCCGAAAGCAGGCTGGCCGGCAACCCATTCCGTTTGCTCACCGGCCCGACGAAGAGACTCGGGCAATTCGGCGAAAACCTCGGTCGATCTTTGCTCTGGCGCGGAAAACACTGGTCCCTCCCCGGTAATTGAGACCTTCCCGGAAAAGCACAATTCCGGGACCGAGGCAAGGACTTACACCTGTCTGCAATCCTGCAATCGAAAACTGAAGATAGGCAACGCGGCCTCTTTCGGGTATTCGTTGACACAAATTTTTAATGACACGTGAAGAAACGCCAAGATGAAGTCCCCGACTCCCCGCAAACGCCGTACGACCCGGGTCGAGATCGCCTATGGCGAACTCAAGAAACGGATCATGGACAACATGTATCCCCCAAATCGGCGCTACCTCGAAAGCGAATTGGCCGACGAACTCGGCATGAGCCGCACCCCCGTCCGCGAGGCCCTCATCCGCCTGGAAAAGGACGGCTTGATCGAATTGACGCCCCGCCACGGCATGCGCGTCATGCCCTTGTCGGCCGACGACATGCGTGAGATCAACGAGGCCCTGACCTGCCTGGAAACGGCTGCCGCCGAGATGTTCGCCCGCCAGCGCCCGACCGCCGAGGATCTGAAACCCCTGGAACAGGCCGTCGTCGACATGGAAGCGGCCCTCGAGCGTCTCGACCTCGAAGCCTGGGCGAACGCCGACGAGCGCTTTCATCGTTATCTTCTCGAGAAATGCGGCAACCGACGCATTGCCGAAATGGCGTTCGGCGTCTGGGATATCGTCCACCGGGCCCGCATGTTGGCGGTGCGGCTGCTGCCGGCCCCGGTCAAATCGACCAAGGAACACCGGGAGTTGCTGGAAGCCTTGCGCAAGTGCGATCCACAGGCCGCGCGGACGGTCCATGAGCGTCAGCGGGTTCGCGCAAACCTCGAATTGATCCGTGTCCTCGGGCGTTCCTATCTGCAGGGTATTTAGGGCGCTTTCGGGCCTTGAGGGACCATCGACCAAGGCGGTAATCGCCGTCGGGCACAGGCGATGATTCCCTGTGACAGGGCAACCATGACCTGTTAAGTTCCGGTCGAAAGGACGCCTAAAGGTGACCGATAAGAATAAGGCAGGACCGTCCGGAATCCCCCCCTTTCTGCGCCCCTGGATCATATGGAGCGTTGGCGCGCTCTTTTTCGGGTACGCCTTCTTCCACCGTGTCACGACCAGCGCGATGTTCGACGACATCATGCGCGATTTCGGTGTGACGGGGGCCGTTCTCGGCAATCTCACGGCGTTCTATTTCTATGCCTATGCCAGCCTGCAGATTCCTGTCGGCGTTACGGTCGACCGGTTCGGCCCGCGCCGGGTCATGACCCTTGCGGCGCTGCTTTGCGCCGCGGGAAGTCTGATGTTCGGCCTGGCGCCAACCATCGGCGTTGCCTATGTCGGGCGTCTCCTGATCGGGGCCGGGGCGGGTTTCGCCCTGATCGGCACCTTCAAGCTGGGGACCATCTGGTTCCCGCCGGAACGCTTCGCCCTGGTAACCGGTCTTACGGCCAGCATCGGCACAGTCGGCGCGGTCGGCGGCCAGGCACCGCTCAGCCTGGCTGTCTCCGAATTCGGTTGGCGGAACACCATGGTGGCGGCGGCAGTCGCGGGCATCCTGATCGCCGTGATGATCTGGACCGTCGCCAAAGACCGAACCGGCCGCGAGCCCGAAACCTCCACCGACAATGGTCGCCCGTCGTTCGGCATCCTCCGGAGTGTCGGCCTCGTCTTGGCAAATCCTCACAACTGGGCCTGCGCATTGATTCTGGCGTCGATGACGGTCCCGCTCCTGGCTTTCGCCGGGTTATGGGGGGTTCCGTTTTTCATGGAATCCTATGGCGTCGAACGCTCCGTAGCGGCAACAGCCACCTCGCTGTTCATCATCGGGCATGGGATTGGAAGTGCGAGCCTGGGATGGGTCTCGGATCGCATCCGCCGGCGCAAGACACCCATCCTGTTGGGAGGAATCGTAACGACGGTAGCCGTGGCAACCGTCATCTATCTGCCGGTCCCTTTCCTGCTTGCCGAAGCCATCATGCTGATCGGCGGAATAGCGTCCGGGTCCACCCTCATCAACTTCGCCTTCGCACGCGAACACAACCGCGCCGAAATCGCGGCGACCTCGCTGGGATTCGTTAATCTGATGAACATGGGAACCAGTGCGATCTTCCAGCCTTTGCTCGGCTGGTTCCTCGACCTCACCTGGGATGGAAACCTGGTGGACGGCGCCCGCATCTATTCCGTCGAAGCCTTCCGCACCGCCTTCCTGGCGATTGTCGCCATCGGTATCGCCGGCATCGTCACCGCGACGATCGTGCGCGAGACTTACTGCCGGCCGCTGGAGACCCGCGAAGGCTGAGCCCCGCCCCTACTCCGCCGCGACGGCGGACACCTGCTCCCGCCACAGCCCACCGATGATCTCGACCGCACGGTCGGCGTCGGTTTCCGTGATATGGCGGTGGGTGACCAGACGCATGATCATGGTGTTGTTGGCCAGCGTCCAGACCCCCCTCTCCTTCAAAGCCTCGGACCACCAGGCGGCGTTCCGGTCGGACTTGGCGAGATCGAGCATGACGATATTGCTCTCGATGTCGGCAGGATCGACAAGGTCCGGATCGACGGCCTGCAGACCGGCCGCCAAGCGCTTGGCTGTCATGTGGTCCTCGGCCAGTCGGTCGACCATCTGGTCCAAAGCGATGATGCCGGGTGCCGCGATCACTCCGGCCTGACGCAGGGTACCGCCGATCATCCGGCGCAGGGCATGGGCCCGCTCGAGGACGTCCGCCGGACCGACAATCACCGAACCGATCGGCGCGCTCAGGCCCTTCGACAGGCAGAAGCTGACCGTATCGACGTACTGGGCGATCTCGCGCACCGGCACCCCGAGGGAAACGGCGGCGTTGAAAATCCGCGCACCGTCCATGTGCACCGGAATGCCGAATTCGTCGGCCACCTCACGCACCGCCGCGAGATGCTCAAGAGGAAGAGCCCGCCCGCCGGCAAAATTGTGGGTGGTTTCGACCTCGATGAGAACGGTCGGCAAATGCCCCACCGACAGCTTCGGCTGCACGGCGGCCCGCAGGGCATCGATATCCATGGCGCCGCGCTCGCCGGGGATCGGTATGTAGAACAGGCCGGCCAGCGTGCTCAACCCGCCCATTTCGGATTTGAAGATATGGGCCTTCTCGTGTGCCAGCACGGTTCCCCGTTCGCGAACACTGGCCATGATCGACAGGGCGTTGGAAACGGTCCCGCTGACGACGAACAGCCCGTCTTCCTTGCCCATCATATCGGCGGCCATGCGCTCGAGGCGACGCACCGTCGGATCGCGTTCGCGGCCGTCGTCACCGACTTCGGCTTCGGCCATAGCCTTGCGCATGGCATCTGTGGGAAGCGTAACCGTATCGCTGCGAAGATCGATCAGGGACATTCTTTTTCCTTCCGCTGGCGCTGCACTGGGGTTGCCCTTTCGGGCGAACATACGCCGCGCCAACGGACAGGCCAACGGATTTCAGATCCATCCCCCGTCGATCACGTATTCCTGCGACGTGCACATCCGGGAATCGTCGGAAGCCAGGAAGAGGATGAACCTGGCGACATCCGGTGGATGGAGGCTTTCCTTGAGGCACTGATAGCCAAGGACCTCCTGGATATCGTCCTCGTTGTCGTACCACAGCTCGAGCTGCCGTTCGGTCATGATGGCTCCCGGCAGCAGGGTATTCACCCGGATCTTGTCGGGACCGAAATCGCGCGCGAGGCCTCGCGTCAGGCCGGAGATGGCCGCCTTGGCCGTCGTGTATCCCGGCATTCCCCCAAGGCCGATCTTCCAGGACGTCGAGCCTATGTTGATGATCGAGCCGCCGCCCGCTTCCTTCATCTGCGGGTAGACCGCCTGCGCGGCGAAGAAATGATGACGCAGGTTCACCGCCATGCGGTTGTCCCAGTACTCGGGCGTCACCTCGGTCACCTCGTGGCGGTCGTCGTTGGCGGCGTTGTTGACCAGCACCTGGATCGGTCCGAGGTCGGTCGGAACGCTTTCGATGACCTCGCGCAGGGCAACGACATCCGTCAGATCGCATCTGACGAACTTGGGCCGGCGGGCGCCGGAGTCGGTGATCTTCGCGACCAGCGCTTCCGAAGCCTCGGTCGCGATGTCGACAAAGATCACGCGGGAATCCTGCTGGCAGAAGTGCTCGACAATGCTGGCGCCGATCCCCGAGCCGCCGCCGGTTATGAAAACCACTTTGTTTTCGAGGCTGGCATACCTCGTAATCGAGGTCACTTAATGGAACCCTTTCAACTCTTCTTCTGTCTCCTCGTGGGGAAGCTTACCCAGGATGATCATGCCCAGGACCTGGTCCTTGGTCACGTCGGCGGTCCGGCAGGTACCGATCCGGCTTCCGTTCTTCATGACCATCACACGATCCGCGAGATCGAAAACGTCGTGGATGTCGTGGCTGATCAGGAAGATGCCGATACCCTCCCTCTTCAACTCCTTGATCAGGTCGGCCACCATCGCCGTTTCGTGCGGACCCAGTGCGGCCGTCGGTTCGTCCATGATCAGGATCTTGGCATCGAAATAGATGGCCCGGGCGATCGCGACCGATTGCCGCTGCCCGCCGGACATGGTCTTCACCGCATCCTTGATATTGGTGAAATTGGGATTGAGTCGGTGGATGACCTTGCGGGCCTCCGATTCCATGGCATCGTCGTCAAGGGCTCCGAGGCCCGTGACCAGTTCGCGACCCAAGAACAGATTCGCCGGCGCATCGAGATTGTCGGCCAGGGCCAGCGTCTGATAGATCGTCTCGATCCCGTAGCGGCGCGCATCGCGCGGGCTGTTGATCACCGCCTTCTGCCCGCTGATGATGATTTCGCCCTCGTCGAGGGGATTGGCCCCCGACAGGACTTTCATCAGAACCGACTTGCCGGCGCCGTTATGGCCCAGGACCCCGACGACCTCGCCGGGATAGAGATCGACCGAAACGTCGTTGACCGCGTGGACGCCGCCAAAACGTTTGTGGATGTTGCGCATCTCCACCAGGGGTGTATCGCTCATCATTCTCTCCCCTCAGCGGCGGTATCTGTTGTAGACGACGTCGAACCAGACGGCGGCGATCAGCACAAGGCCGATGGTGACCTGCCGCATGGCACTCGAGACACCCAACAGCACCATTCCGTTCTCCAGGCTTTGCATGATCACGGCACCCAATATGGCGCCGGTAACGGTCCCGACCCCGCCGGCCAGTGACGTACCGCCTATAACCGCCGCCGCGATGACGCTCAATTCTGCGAGCAGCCCCATGGAGTTCGCCCCGGCGTTGAGCCGCGCCGTCGTAATGACCGCGGCGATGCCGCACAGCATCCCCATCACCACGAAGACCATCATGGTCGTCTTGCGGACGTCGATGCCCGACAGTTCCGCCGCCTCCGGGTTGCCCCCCATGGCAAAAACGTAACGGCCGAACTTGGTGATGCGGGACAGCAGCGACATCACGACAACGACGACGATCAGAATCAGGACCGGCACCGGAATTCCGCGCGGAATATCGGTGCGCGGCTTGGTGTAGGCGTTCATGACCATGACGAAGCCGATGATCACCGCTGCCCAGACCAGGACCAGGCCGACCTCGGCCCAGATCGGCTTGGTCGGGAAGTCGAACCGTTGACGCTTGATCCGGCCGCGAATGGCGGCATAGACGACCGCCGCGATGGCAACCACTCCGAAGACCCAGCTCCAGGTCGCGCCGATCGAACCGTCGATCCCGCCACCCAGAACCTGATAGGTCGTATCCATGGGCGCCACGGTGCGGCCTTCGGTAACCAGCCACGCGCCACCGCGGAACATTAGCAGCCCGGCCAGGGTGACAACGAAAGCCGGCACCCCGCGATAGGCGATCCAGAATCCCTGCCAGGCACCGATCAGGCCACCCAGGACCAGTCCGATGACGATGGTCAGCGGCCAGTTCCACGCCGCCCCCAAGGGGAAAACCTCGACCTGGAAATAGGCGATCACCATACCGGTAAAACCGAGAACCGATCCCACGGATAGATCGATGTGGCGGGCGACGATGACCAGCACCATGCCCGTCGCCATGATCCCGACGACCGTGCTCTGGACCGTCAGGTTGTAAAGGTTACGCGGTGTGAGGAAGATGCCGTCGGTCATCAGGCTCAACACCAGCCAGATGAACACCAGCGCCCCAACCATCGCCAGCATGCGGGTGTCGAGTTCCGTCGCCGCCACAAATCGCTGGAAAAGGTTGCCCTCTGCCTTGGAACCTACCGCTTGATCGCTCATTGTTCCGGCAATCCCCCAGTCATTTTTTGCTTCCCTGCAATATCGTGGAATCATTTGAAAGCATGAATCAAACAAAAAAAGGGCGGGGCACGTCGAAGGAATCGTTTTTTCTCGGCGTGCCCCAACCAATCGGGAGGGTTACTTACACGCGGCCGGAACGTTCTTGGTCACGCCCTGGCACACCACTTCCTTGCTGACCCAACCGGCGTCGATGACGAGGTTGAGGTTGTCCCAACGGATCGGTACCGGCTTCAACAGCACCGCATCCATCGTCAGCTTCTTCGGACCATCGCTGAACTTGGTCGCGCCGTCGATCTTGTCGGGAGGCGTTCCCTTGGCGAGATCGATGGCGATCTTGGCCGCCGCCTTGCCGAGTTCACGGGCGTCCTTCCAGACGCTGACCGTCTGCAGGCCCTTGGCCACACGGTTGAGAGCGGCGAAATCACCGTCCTGACCAGAGACCGGAAGACCTTCCATGCCCTGGGCCGTTAGAGCGGCAACGACGCCACCGGCGGTGCCGTCGTTGGACGCGACAACGGCATCGACCTTGTTGTTGTTGGCGGTCAGGATCTGCTCCATGTTGGACTGAGCGACTTCGGGCTTCCAGCCGTCAGTGTACTGCTCGCCAACAACCTTGATGTCGCCCTTGTCGATCGCCGCCTGCAGCACTTCGAGCTGACCGGCATGCAGGAAGTCGGCATTCGGGTCGGCCGCATAGCCCTTGATGAAGACGTAGTTGCCCTTGGGCTGGACCTTGAAGACCTCGCGGGCCTGGATGCGTCCGACTTCCTTGTTGTCGAACGTCAGGTAGAAGACGCCCGGTTGCTCGATCAGGCGGTCATAACCGACGACCGGAATGCCCTCGGCCTTGGCCTTGGCGATACCCGGCAGCACCGCTTCGGAGTCCCAAGCCAGCACGATCAGCGCATTGGCGCCGCGTGTGATCAGGCTCTCGATATCGGCGATCTGCTTCTCGTTCGAGCTCTGCGCGTCGGCGCTGATGTACTGGGCGCCCATCTGCTCGATGACCGACTTCATGGCCGCTTCGTCGGTTTTCCAACGCTCTTCCTGGAAGTTGGCCCAACTCACCCCGACGACGAGATCGGCGGCCGAGGCCGCTCCGGTCACGGCCACGCTGAGACCGAGACCCATGAGGATCCCGGAAGCGAGTTTCTTTCCAAACGTAAATGACATGATACCTCTCCTATTGACTCCAATTTACGACGGTTATTTTTCGATCGTTTGAGGAGAGCCTTCTGACCTGTGCTCCCCGTAGATTGCTTCAACCGATCCCGGCTGCCTTCTTCCTCCTCCCCCTCTGTTCATTGACTGCAGTACGGCGGCCCGTGATACCGGACCCCCATTTCCCAAATGCTTTGTGCACGTCACCCCGCACCTCCCCCGGCAACGGGTGGCAACCAGATCTCGGCGTGAGGGCTGCCCCGCGTGATCCGAGCGAACTGGTTGGTGTAAAGCCGGATCCACGGCCCCCATTCCCCGTCGGGCCATTGCACCCGAACCCGTGCCCGCTCGGCGGTTCCCGTCCCGAAATGAATCCATCCCGATGTGCCGCCGGCATGCCCGCCGCCGACGGTGATCTCGCGGCTGAGAGTCCTTGCTCCGATACGCACCTCGACCCATGCACCGATGGCATGACGGTTGGCGCCTTCCTGCCGCAGAAGCAAGTGCAGCCAGTTGCCAAGGGGTACGGGGCGATCGGGACTGCCGGCTCCGACGTTGCGCCAGAGTTCGACGTTCTCGCGCCGGTTCACCACGACCAGATCGGGCAGGCCGTCGAGGTTGAGATCCGGCAGGGCGGCACCCCTGGCACGGTTGAAATTCACGATCCCCGCCGCCTCTCCCGCCTCCACAAAGCTGCCGTCCGGCTGACCGATCAACAGGTTGTTGGGATCGCGGGCGGCAAAATCCTGCATCGCCTCGACATTGCCCTTGGAGATGAAAAGGTCGATGAACCCGTCATTGTTGACGTCGCGGAACTCGGCATGCCAGGCCGTCGACGGCAGGATGTCGTCGCCGGTATATGGTCGATGGGCGGTGATCCCGAGCTTGAGGGTGGCATCGCGGAAGCTCGGCCGCCGCGCGTCTTCGGCCAGCGCCTGAAGCTTGTTGTCACCCATGCTGCTGAGGAAAAACTCGGGATAGCCGTCGCCATCCAGATCGTGATGCGCGATGCCCATGCCCCAGATGGTCAGTTTGCGCCAGCCGTCGCGTCTCGAATAGAGCTTCGGCGGCTTACCGGCCGAGATCCGCCACAACTGCTCCTCGCCACCGCGGTAATACTGTCGGTCGTTGCTGAGACGCAGATCGGCCTCACCGGAGCGGTTCCAGTCCGAGAACATGGCCGACAGGGCGCATCGGCCCGGGTCAAGCTCCTCCGGGGGCCCGAATCCCTCTCCCGTTGCCTTGGGACGGAACAGGTAGTTGTCGTGACACGTACCGAAAGGGCTTCCGGGCTGATTGCGATCGACGTAGTTACCGATGGCGATCGTCGGCCAGGATGCTTCCTTGTCCCAGCGGGCCGCGAAGGCGGTGGTCCATGCGCTCCCGCCATCGAACCCCCAGGCCTCGTTGGCCCGCTCGAAACGGCAGTCGCCGGTACCGCGGAACAGAACATTCTCCCCGACCCGCAACACCGCAAGATCCTGCCGGTCGTCGCCGTCGATATCCAACGGATAGGCGCCGATGACCTCGGTCAGACCGGCCGGTTCCGTGTCCATGGCATCGAATCGCAGTGGTCCGCCGACCGGACTCCGGTTCCTGAACAGAGAGGCTGGATTGCTTCCGCCGGCAATGAAAAGGTCCTGCCGTCCATCGTCATTGCAATCGAAGACGGCTACGCCGCCGCCGACGAAATACTCCCACCCACCGTCATAGACGTGCCGCAGGCCTGCCGCCTCGGATTCTTCCACGAAGCGAGGCGGTTCGACGGCCAAAGCCGGCGAGGATACGAGAACCAGGAGGATGATAATCGGTAGTACCTTCATCGCGGCGTCTCCCCGCCGATCCGAAGGCTGAGCAAGAACTCGACGATCCGCTTCCGGTCCAATTCGGCGAGTGCCTCGTACGCCTGGCGGGATTCGGAGGCCTCACCGCCGTGATTGACGATCGCCTCGTTCAGGGTGGTCAGGTCGCCGCGATGCCCGTAGGGTGCGCTGCTGCCGACTCCCCAGAGGCGGGAGGTCAGAAACTGGTCGCGCTCGACAAACCGCTGACTGAGAAGTTCGTTGGCGAAATGGGGTCGCTCATCGTCGGCGATCACGTGCCGCTTGAGATCCGTGAAGGCCGGAATCAGCCATCGCCCCGCGTCGTCACGAACCACGCCGTGACCTTCGGCCAACCGGGCAAGGTCGATGCGCAGCGACTCGCCGACGTCGGCCACACGCAGATTGCCGGCAGGATTGTAAGGGTTGGGTTCCGTGAAAACGGTGCTGTCCAACGGCAGGGCGGGAACGTGGCACTCCGCGCAACCGACTTGCTCGAAAAGCGCCTTGCCGCGCCCGACCGCCTCGCGGCGCTCCGCGGTCTTCGGCATCACCTGGCCGGGCGGAGGCAGAACGGCCTGGAAGGCGACCAGGGCCGTCACGTCGCCGGCGCTGGCTTCGCCGGCTACCCCGTCGGCATCGAAGTCGTCGGCGCCGGTGAATCTTTGCCCGAATCTCTCGGATGCCTGCATTCCGTGATGCGCGTTCAGGGCGTTGACCGAGAACTGGCGAAGCGAAACGAAAACACCTTTCTGGCTGAAGGGACGAACCGTCAGATCATGGTCGATCCCCTCAAGCTCCGAAACGTCCACGAACCCATCGGGCTTCACGGTGAGGCGGCCGAATCCCACCCCCTTCGAGGTCAGTTCCACGGTCACCGGCTGTCCGGTCTCCGACGCCTGACGGCGCGCCGTATCGCGCTGGGCCCGGAGATCACGCGTCATCTCGCGTGCGAGCAGTTCGATCAGACCGCTGCCGAACAGGTGGGTGGTCCCCCGCTCGTTCGAGAATTGCGGGTCGACCGTATCGAAGTCGGCATCGCTGAACCCCTCGGAGACGAAGGCGTTGGCCACGAAATCACCGGCTCCCCCCGTCTCGGGAGAATTATGACAGCCGCTGCAGGCGTTGGAATCCGGACCGGCGGTTCGGAAAAACAGGGGAGTGGAACCAGGTTCGGCCGATGTCGGAACAATGGCCATGGTGCTGGCTGGCCGGCCGGCACCGTCGAGGACCGTGAACTTCGCCTCGAACCAGGTCCGACCCACCTCGATCAGTTCGTCGACCCCGATCGCTCCACGGTCGATACGCCCCTGATCGATATGGCCGCTAACGGCCCGTTCATCCCCGATCGGCGCGGCAGACGACGTCACCGTCCACAGGACAGCCCCGAGTGTCGCGATGGGAAACGCCTTCCGCATTCTGGCTCTCCGTATCGGGTCTTCGGTTCCGCGCCTCTCCCTACAACAGATAAGTGTTCACCAGATTCTCGAGAGCCTCCTGACGTCCCGAGTGCGGCTGCGGCTCGACCGATCCGCTTTCGATGTAGTCGGCCAAGTCAGTCATTGACGCCCCGCCGTTCATGATGCGCTCTCCGAGGTCGCCGTCCCAGCCGGCGTAGCGCTGATCCACCTCCGAGGCGAGCGTGCCGTCCTCGATCATGCGCGCGGCGATCAGAAGCGCCCGGGCACAGGTGTCCATGCCGCCGATATGGGCGTGGAAAAGATCTTCCGGATCGATCGACTGACGGCGAACCTTGGCATCGAAGTTCATGCCGCCGGTCGAGAACCCGCCGGCACGCAGGATGATATAAAGCGCCAATGCCACATCCTGCGGATTGTTGGGAAACTGGTCGGTATCCCAGCCGCTCTGGGCGTCGCCGCGATTTATGTCGACGCTGCCAAGCAGATCGTTCGCTGCCGCATAGGCAAGCTCATGCTCGAAGGCATGCTGGGCAAGCGTGGCATGGTTGACCTCGACGTTCAGCTTGATCTCCTTTTCGAGGCCATACCTCTGGAGGAAGGCGAATACCGCCGCACTGTCGAAATCGTACTGGTGCTTGGTCGGTTCCTGAGGCTTCGGTTCGATCAGGATTGTCCCGTTGAAACCGATCCTGTGCTTGTGCTCGACCACCAGGTTCATGAAACGGCCGAGCTGGTCGAGTTCCCGCTTCATATCCGTGTTCAACAGGGTCTCGTAGCCTTCACGCCCCCCCCAAAGAACATAGTTCACCCCGCCAAGCCGATGGGTGACCTCCATGACCGCCTTCACCTGGGCGGCGGCATAGGCGAAGACCTCGGGATCCGGATTGGTCGCGGCCCCGGCCATGTAGCGCGGATGGCTGAAAAGATTGGCGGTTCCCCCGAGGAGTCTTACCCCGGTGCGTTCCATCGCCGCCGCGGCCCTGTCGGCCATGCGGTTCAAGTTCGCATTGCTCTCCGCCAGGGTATCCCCTTCCGGCGCGATGTCGCGGTCGTGGAAGCAGAAGAAGGGAACGCCGAGCTTCTCGAAGAACTCGAAAGCGACGTCCAATTTCGTTTCGGCCAGATCAAGCGGCTTGCCTCCGGCCATCCACGGGCGATCCAAGGTCGGCGCGCCGAATATGTCGAGCCCGACGCCGCAGAAGGTATGCCAATAGCAGACCGCGAAACGAAGATGATCCTCCATACGCCTGCCGAGCACCACGCGATCCCGGTCATACCAACGGAACGCGAACGGATCATCAGTGTCGGGACCCCGATAGCGGATCGGCCCGACCCTCTCAAAGTACGGCTGCACCTGCAATGCCTCCCTGGTTCCCACCGCTTCCAACGCGGAACTTGCGTCCTGTTATGTGGAAGGCGGCCCTTCTCTTCTCCTGTTGGCGAAAAGCCATAACCCAGGCTGTCGCCCTGATGTACCTGCACGCCAAATACATCATTTTGAGGTAAGAGAAGGATCAATTTACGTCAAAAATCATGATGAGATGAACCCGCCCTGTCAACTGCAATTTTTGCACGAAGTTAGTGGGCCAGCCAGATAATGCTTGGGAAACAGTAATCTTTTGAGGCAGGTGTTGAGGAAAAATATGATGGCACATAAACCTCATTTGAGGTTTTCTATTGCCGCAAGAAAATGCTTGGCCTAGCATTGTGATTGTCGGGAAAGTGCCTTGACAGAGCAGTCGGCGTAACGGTTGATTTGGCGCCGCCAAGAAAGAGAACCACAAGGCCACATCCGACGGGCCGGGAGATGGAGACGCTGTCTTGAAAAGAACCAACGTCCGGTTGGCGGATGTCGCCAGGGAAGCCGGCGTCAGCCTTGCGACCGTCGACCGAGCGGTCAACGGGCGGCCTGGTGTGCGCAAGCAGACCCTGGAGCGGATCTGGGAGGCGGTCCGGCGTCTCGAATCGGAAGCTCCGAACACGCCGTTGGGAAACGGTGTCTTTGCACCCCTGCATTTCGACTTCGTCCTGCCGGCCGGCCCCAACACCTTTATGCAGAATCTGGACGATACGCTGCAGGCGATCGGAGCCGACCTGGCGACACAACGGATCAGCTACCGCTGCCACCGGATCGAAAGCTTCAATCCCTACGCACTGGCCGATACGGTTCTCCAACTCAGCAAGGCCTCGAACGGCATGGCCATCGCCGCCCTCGACAACCCCGTGGTCCGCGAAGCGGTCAACGAGGTTTCCGATCGCGGCGTTCCCGTCGTCACGCTTGTGTGCGACCTGTCGAACGCCCGTCAGATCGGTTATGTCGGCCTCGATAATCGGGCGGCGGGCCGGACCGCCGGATACCTGATGGGCCGGTTCACCGCCGGCCGCAAGGGGCCGGTTGTGCTGATCGCCGGCAGCCTCGGCCTGAGCTACCGCGATCACCAGGAGCGCGAGATGGGGTTCCGGGATGCGATCTACGAGCAATTCCCGGATCTGGAAATCGCAGATCGCTACGAGGACCAGGACAACTTCGAGAAAGCCCACGAGCAGACCAACATCATCCTGGATCGCTTTCCCGATCTGCTGGGCATCTACAATGTCGGCGGCGGCAGCCGTGGCATCGGCATGGCCTTACGGGAACGCGGCCGCGGCGACATCGTGTTTATCGGCCACGAGCTGACCCGGTTCACCCGTCAGTTCCTGATCGAGGGGACCATGGACGCGGCGATCAACCAGGACGTCACCCACGAGGCCATGGCCGCCTACCAGTACCTGCTGGACTTCCACAAACGCCCGTCGCCGCTACCGCGTCTCGGTCAGCCGCGCGTCGAAGTCTATATGCGCGAAAACCTGCCCTGAGGTCTCGGAAGCCGGAACAACAAAACGCCCCGCACGGCGAAAGCCGCACGGGGCGCAAACTTTGCGAACCGGGTTAGGTTCAGGCCACTTCGTGCTTGGCCAGCAACTCCAGGGCCTTGACCATCGCCGAGTGGTCCCAGGCGCTGCCGCCGTTGGCCTCGCAGGCGTTGAACAGCTCGCGTGCCGTCGCCGTGTTCGGCAGGCTCAGGCCCATCATGCGGGCGTTGGAGAGCGCCAGGTTCAGGTCCTTCTGGTGTAGCTCGATACGGAAGCCCGGATCGAAGGTCCGCTTGATCATCCGCTCGCCGTGGATCTCCAGGATCTTCGACGAGGCGAAGCCGCCCATCAGCGCCTCGCGCACCTTGGCCGGATCGGCACCGGCCTTGGAGGCGAACAGCAGCGCCTCGGCAACCGCCTCGATGTTCAGCGCGACGATGATCTGGTTGGCGACCTTGCAGGTCTGACCGTCACCGTTGCCGCCGACCAGCGTGATGTTCTTGCCCATCAGCTCGAACAGCGGCTTGATCTTGTCGAAGGTCGCCTGCTCGCCGCCGACCATGATGGTCAGCGTCGCCGCCTTGGCCCCGACCTCGCCGCCGGAAACCGGCGCGTCCAGGTACTGGGCACCAAGCTCGTTGATCTTCTTGGCGAAGGCCTTGGTGTCGACCGGCGAGATCGAGCTCATATCGACCACGGTCTTGCCCTTGAGGTCGGCCTCGGCGACGCCGTTCTCGCCGAACAGAACCGCCTGCACGTGCGGTGTGTCCGGCACCATGATGATGATCACCTCGCCGAACGCGGCCACTTCCTTGCTGGAGCCGACCTTCTTGGCGCCCTTGTCAAGGACTTCCTTGCGGATCTCGGCGACGTCGTAGACCGCCAGCTCGTGGCCGGCGTCCAGCAGATGGCCCGCCATCGGGACACCCATGATCCCCATTCCAATGAAACCGATCTTCATCTCAATCTCTCCCTTCAAAATCCGTCAAATCACTTGTACGGCGCAAACCAGCCGAGACCGGCCTCGGTGCCCGCCGCGGGAACGTACTCGCAACCGATCCAGCCGTCGTAGCCGGCCTCATCGATCGCCTCGAAAAGGAACGGATAGTTGATCTCGCCGGTGCCCGGCTCGTGCCGGCCGGGGGTGTCGGCAAGCTGCATGTGACCGATCTGGCCGACATTGGCCTTGATGGTGTTGGCCAGTTCGCCTTCCATCCGCTGCATGTGATAGATGTCGTACTGGAACTTGAGGTTCGAGGCTCCGACCTCGGCGATGATCTCCAGCCCCTGCGCCGAGTAGTTCAGGTAGAAGCCCGGCATGTCGCGGAAATTGATCGCTTCGATCACCAGCATCAGCCCGGCCTTGGCCGTCTCGGCGGCCGCGAACTTCAGGTTCGAGACATATGTCTCGCGAAGCTTCGCCTCGTCCGCGCCCGCCGGCTTCAGGCCGGCCATGGCATGCACGCGCGGACAGTTCAGCGCCTTGGCATACTCGATGGCCGTTCCGACACCGTCCTGGAACTCGCCGACACGGTCCGGCAGGCAGGCCAGGCCGCGCTCGCCGGCGTCCCAGTTGCCCGGAGGCATGTTGAACAGGACCTGCTCGAGGCCGTTCGATGCCAGCTTCTCCGCCAGATCCTCCTTCGGGAAGGCATAGGGGAAAAGGAACTCCACCCCCTTGAAACCGGCTGCCGACGCGGCGGCAAAGCGGTCGAGAAAGTCGACCTCGGTGAACATCATCGACAGGTTGGCGGCAAACTTCGGCATTAACAAAACTCCTCTGCGAATGGGGTGACCGCTGCCATGGGCGCGCCCTGTCCTAATTTGGATCAGAGAGTTCGGCAACCACCCTTTGAACGAATTCGTTTCGCAACGAGAAAAAGTCCGGGGCTCCCGCGGACCTTGCGACGGCTAGGCATATCAGACCACACAAATCAGGTCAAACTTTCGGATTCCGCCTGTTTCGGCCGAGATGCGACACCTGCCGCTTCCCTGCCATGCTCCGTCCTCCAACGGCTCTCTCCGTGGAACTTGACGGCCGCACGGCCACCGCCTACGGTGATCCCGTTCATGGTGATGGTTCCGATCGGAACACCCGTTCCGACCGGTGAAAAGGGAACACGGTGCGGCCCGTAAATCCGGGGCAAATCCGTGGCTGTCCCCGCAACTGTGAGCGGCGAGTTGACGCCCCAAAATGGCCACTGGGCAACTGGGAAGGCCGGGGTGTGGAAATGATGACCCGCGAGCCAGGAGACCTGCCATTACCGCGTCACCCATCCATTGGGCGGGGGTTTCCGATGGTCCGGATTTCCGTGTGCGGTGACGCCGTTAATGGTGTAGCCGCGCGGGGAGACCGGATCAGTGATACCGATCGAAAGCCATTCAAACAGAACCGGATTGTTCCGGCCGATCGTAACCGGGTTCACGGACCCGGCCGTTTTCTCGTGTGTGCTCCTTTCTCAATCCCAACAAGGAGACATTTCCCATGGGAAAGCACACGGATGCTGAGCGTCGATCGGTCAGCCCGTTTCATCTGTTGATCCTGTCCTCCGTCCTGGTCGCCGGTCCTTTCTCGGCTGCCTCCCAGGCCGCGGACGACGTGGAAGAATCCCCCGAAGTCGTGGTCACGGCATCCCGCCTGGGCGTCGGTCTGCCCGGGACCTCGACGACGGTGATCACCGCCGTGGAGATCGAGCGCTCGGCGGCGGCGACCCTGCCCGAACTGCTCAGCCAGGAAGTCGGCGTCCAACAGCGCAATTTCTACAGCGCCTCGGCGGCTGATTCGGTCGTCGACCTGCGGGGCTTCGGCGCGACGGCCGCCAACAACACCCTGGTCCTGGTCAATGGCCGGCGGCTCAACGATTTCGACCTCGCCGCCGTCGATTGGGGGAACATCCCTCTGCAAAGCATCGAGCGCATCGAAATCTCACGCGGCAATTCCGGCGCCGTCCTCTATGGCGACGGCGCCGTGGGCGGTGTGATCAACATCGTCACCAAGACCGACGCGGAGGACGGAACCCACGGCAAGGCCACCGTCAAATACGGCTCCTACGTCCACCGGGAAGCCAACTTCTCGTTGACCCAGAAATCGGGCCGTTTTTCCGTCAACGCCCACGGGACCGGGATCAATAGCCGGAACTATCGGCGCAACAACGACATCATCCAGCGCAACCTAATCACCGAGGCACGATATGCGGGAGATGACGGTGACTTCTACGTCAACATCGGCGCCGACGACCAAACTCTCGGCACGCCCGGGGCACGCAAGGTAACCTTGACCTCGACCCAGCTTTCGCCGGAGGACGTCCGGCGCGAGGCAACAGTCCCCAATGACTTCACGGTCCAGTCGGGGATATCCGTCACCTTCGGCGGCACCCGGCAGATCACCGATTCGGTGGAGGCGGTTCTCGATCTCGGATATCGGATCAAGGACACCGAAGCGCGGACGGTCAGCAGTTTCGGGCCCCAGTACAACAGCTACATCGATACCGAGCTTGCGACCTGGTCCCTGACGCCGCGCCTCAACATCGATTTCGAGGCTTTCGATCGACCTTCCACGGGCACCGTCGGCGTCGACTACTACTACTCCGATTACAACTCCGACCGGCAACTGGACCCCGACGGAGCGGCCTATCACCGCTACGACGGCAAGCAGCACAGCGTGGGGCTCTATGCGCAGACCACGGTCCAGGCGACGCCGGCAACCGAGATCTCGGTCGGCGCCCGCGGCCAATACACCCGCTTCATCGCCGGCGACATCTACAATTCCAGCCTTCTGGCCTTTCCCGGCTACGATGGCCATCGCGAATCCACCGATGACGGCAGCCAGGATTGGGCGGCGAATCTTGGCATCGATCATCAAATTACAAACGACTTCGCCGTCTTCGGCCGCATCGCCCGTAGCTTCCGGGCGCCGACCGTCGACGAACGGATCGGATCCGATTCCAGTTACAAATCGTTCGCGCTGAAGACCCAGACGTCGCGTGACGCCGAGGCCGGAATCCGAGTGAAAATGGGATCGGTCAAGATCGAGAGCAGCGCCTTCTACATGCGCCTTCGCGACGAAATCCACTACGATCCCGACAGCAGCACCAACAAGAACTTCGATCCGACCCGCCGCATGGGCCTCGAGAACGCAGTGACCTGGCAGGCGACCAAGACGGTGCGCATCAAAGCCAACCTGACCTATACCGACGCCGAGTTCGTGGACGGCCCGTACAAGGGCAATACTGTGCCGCTGGTCTCCAAATATGCGGCCGGGGTGATGGCGAACTGGGCCATTCTCGGCGACCTTCTGGAGATGACGGCCAGCGTCAACTGCTTCGGCACCAAGAAGATGGAGAATGACGAGAAGAACTTTCAGCCCGAGATCCCCGGCTACACGTTGGTCAATCTGAAGCTCGGCGGTAAGTACAAGTCCTTCCTGTGGTCGACGTCTCTCAACAACGTCTTCGACGCCGACTACTACGATTACGCCGTCGCAAGCTCGACGACCTACGGCACCTACAACGCCTACCCCCTTCCGGGACGGACATTCCTGCTCGAAGCGGGAATGGAGTTCTAGGAGGTACGCCCGTGCGATTCGGACCCCATGACGGCCCATGTTCCCGAGGGAGGATCCGGGGGGTCGTGGCCGCCGCAGTCACCCTGTTGGCTGCGGCGGCAGCTCCGGCAGCGGCTGCCGAACCCCCGGCGCGGATCGTATCGATGAACCCCTGCACGGACCAACTCGTCTGGATGCTGGCCGGACCGGAACGCATCGTTTCGCTGAGCCACCTCGCCAAGGACAAGGAGGTCTCCACGATCGCGGCCGAGGTCGACGTTCCCCACTACAATCACGGCGAGGCCGAAGAGATCATTCCTCTTCGGCCCGACCTCGTTTTCAACGGCCCGTTCTCCCATAAGGCGGCGGCCGATCTGCTGCGTAAGCTCGGCTATCCGGTGGTCGAAATGGCCCCGGCCAATTCCCTCGCCGATATCCGCCTTCACCTGCGGCAAATGGGAGACATTCTCGGCGAGACGAAACGAGCCGAGCACTTGATCGAACAAATGGACACCCGTATCGCTGCCCTGGAATTGCCTCGGGCATCTCGGCGTCCGACGGCGGCCAACTATCAACCCAATGGATTCACGGCAGGCCGCGGAACGCTGATCGCCGACATTCTGGAACATGCGGGATTCAAGCTCCCGGGTGCCGACAGCCTGAGGCTGGGCTACAGCCACCTCCCCTTGGAGCACCTGATTGCCAATCCGCCCGACGTCCTGGTCATCGACAACAGCTACGAGGACTCACCGACCCTGGCACAGACCCTTCTCGGTCACCCCGTTCTCGGCCGGCTCGGGGAGCGGACCCTGCGCGTGAAGCTGCCCAACCGGCTTTGGCTGTGCGGCACACCGAATGTCGTCCGCGCCATCGAACTGCTGGCCGACATCCGACAGACCCGGTTCACCTTGCGAGGGACGAAACCATGAGTACCGGGCTCGCACTCGCCCCCGCTGAAGCAAGGAGTCGGATGCTTCTGGTCGGCCTCTCCGCCGTTCTGGCCGCCGCCGCCGTGATTTCGCTTTTCGCCGGCCGGGTTCTGTTTCCGCCTCTCGACGTCTTGAACGCCCTGTTCGGCCACAGACCCGCAGGCGACGCGGTCGAACTCATCGTCTGGCACCTTCGCCTGCCCCGCACCCTGCTGGCGATCATCGTGGGTGGCGGACTCGGCATGGCCGGGGCTGCCTTGCAGGGCTTGCTACGCAATCCCCTTGCCGAGCCCGGCGTCGTCGGCGTTTCCACCTCGGCAGCGTTCGGATCGGTGGCAGCATTCTACTCGGGACTGACGGCGGTTTTCCCCCTGGCCCTTCCGCTCGGCGGCATGGCCGGAGCCCTTGTCGGGGTCGGCATCCTGATGCTGCTCGCCGGCAGGCAACCGGGAATGCTGACCCTCATCCTGGCCGGCGTCGCAGTCAACAGCCTGGCCGGTGCCCTGACTGCCCTGGCCCTCAATCTGTCCCCGAACCCCTATGCCGCAGCCGAGATCGTGTTCTGGCTCATGGGCTCATTGGCGGATCGCAGCATGGAAACGGTTTGGCTGGCAGCCGCCGTCGCACTGCCGGGCTGGCTGTTGCTGCTCAGTATCCGCTCGGCCCTGGATGCCCTGACCCTGGGCGAGGAGACCGCCCAAAGCCTTGGAGTGGACCTGCGCGCCGTTCGCTGGCGGACCGTCGCCGGTCTGGCGCTCGCGGTCGGAGCCGGCGTCTCGGTGTGCGGCACGATTTCCTTCGTCGGTCTGGTCGTCCCTCACCTGCTGCGCCCGTTCGTCGGGTACGAACCCGGCCGGCTGGTGCCGCTCAGCACGCTCGGTGGAGCCATCCTGCTGCTGGTGACCGACATCGCGGTGCGGCTGCTGCCGACCGGCATTGAGCTCAAGATCGGGGTCCTCACCGCGTTGATCGGAGCCCCGTTCTTCCTGGTTCTGCTGGTCCGTACGCGGAGGACCATGCAATGAGCCGTCTGCGCATCAAGAATCTCGAAGTCCGCTACGACGGCCGCCCCGTCCTCAAGGGAATCGACGCGACCATCGAGCCCGGCGAAATCGTCGGCCTGATCGGGCCCAACGGCGCCGGCAAGACCACTCTCCTGCGGGCCTGCGTGGATCTTCTCAGTCTGCACTCGGGAGCGATTTGCCTCGGTGACCGAAGGCTCGACCGAATCCCACGCAAGGAGCTTGCCCGCGCCATCGCCTATATCGCCAGCGGGGCCCCCTGCCATTGGCCCCTGGAGGTCGAAAGGCTGGTCGCCCTTGGACGGCGACCTCACCTTTCGCCCTGGACCTCAGCCGGTACGGCCGACCAAGCGGCAATTGTGGCGGCCATGGAGTTGACGGACGTGACGCAGTTCAGAGGTCGGGCGACTACCGAGCTTTCGGACGGCGAACGCGCCCGTGTCATGCTCGCGCGTGCGCTTGCCGGCCAGCCACAGGTGCTTCTCGCCGACGAGCCGGTGTCGGGTTTGGACCCGCACCATCAACTCACGGTGATGACTGTCCTTGTCGGACAGGCGCGGATCGGCGGATCGGTCATCGTCACGCTGCATGACCTCGGCCTCGCCGCACGGTTCTGCGACCGTCTCCTGGTTCTCGACCGAGGCATGATCGTCGCCGACGGCCTGCCGCGGGACGTCCTCAGCGCGCAGATTCTGGCCGACGTTTTCGGCATCCGGGCCGTTCACGGCGAAACGGACGGCGCTCCCTATCTCGTTCCCTGGGCGGCGATCGCAAAGGAGAGGGGCGACGATGGTTGACCGGCCATCTCCCGCTCGCCGACCAGGGCGTATGGCGACATTCGTGGCGCTGGGTGTTTCGGGCCTTCTTCACGGAGCCCTGGCCACCACCTTTCTCGCCTGGGACAGGGGACCGGCCCCCCTTCCCGCCAGTCAGACCATCATGGTCGAACTGGTATCCATCGCCCCGCAACCGGGGCCGGCCGATCCCGGCCAAGCCGCGACCCCGGCGGCGACAGGTGGTGAAGATGACACGGCCGTGCCGCCGGCCGAAGAACCTGACACCGTTTTCGAACACGATCCGCAGGCCCCAATGGCGGAACCGGCGGCCTCCCCGCCGGCCGAGGAGAGCCTGCCACCTTCCGTTCCGGCCGCGGCCGAAGCCGTTCCCACACCTCGATACGAACCCGTGGCACCGCGACCAAACGAAACGTCTGCCGCCAGTGAGCTCCCACGGAAATCCGCTCCGCCTCCGGAACTAGTCGGGATCTTGCCCCCGGCGCGACCCCAGATGGCACCTCCCCGGCCGGTCGAGCCGAAGAACATCGCGACGACTTTCGACAAGCCAATCGCAGAGATCATCCCGGAAGAGACCTACAAGGCCCAGCGGACTTCGTCGGATTCGACCGATGCGACCCTTCTTTCCAGGGATACGATTCCTGTGCGGGATATCGAAATGCAAACCGCCGGCCTGCCCGATGGCGGCGAGATTCGCGATACCCTGGACGGAGGGGCCGGAGACCAGGGGGGCCTGTTCTCGGGACCAAGCTTCCATCTTGGTTCTGCCTACAATCCTCTTCCCCGCTATCCTTCCATCGCCCGCCGCAGGGGATGGGAAGGACGGGTGGTGTTGCGGGTCGAAGTCGGTGCCGACGGCCACCCTCTCTCGGTCGCGATCGCATCGAGCAGTTCCTTCTCGGCGCTCGACGAAGCAGCCGGTCGCGCCGTCCGGCGCTGGCGGTTCGAACCGGCGCAGCGCGCCGGCCTCCCCGTCGTCGCCTTCGTCGACGTTCCCATCGTTTTCCGTTTGCAGGATTGAGGGGACGGGGGCCTGTCGGCCCTCCGCCATGCGATGCCGTCTATGCGGCCCGAACATCACCGAGGAACTTGCCGACCTCGGAACGCAACCGTTCCGATTGCTGGGCCAGATCTCTGGCCGCCGCCTGGATTTGTGTGGCCGTCGACACGGTTTCGGTTGCGGCGGTATTGACCGCCGAGATGTTGGCCGAGACATCATGTGTACCCTTGGCCGCCTGCTCGACGTTGCGG
>NPIG01000650.1_pt1 | contig 24311 bp, 15 predicted proteins | sample 8637441 | NCBI WGS metagenome assembly NPIG01 (sample SAMN07420675, study PRJNA396082) | bioreactor metagenome | isolation source: sample BR6 brine-fed electro-methanogenic bioreactor BR | place: Japan: Kochi | collected 2016-06-14 | reverse complement strand
GTCGTGCTGTGGACCGATATCGGCGTGCTGGCCCACTGGCAGGACGACGAGGTGGCGGTATTTGTGCATGACCTCTTCACGCTGGACCCGCTGTACGGGGCGAAGGTCAGTGTGTTCTCGAGCAAGCAGCAGTTCATGGGCAGCGCGAACACGGACGAAGGCGGCGTGGCGCATCTCAAAGCGCTCGACACCTCTCTCGGCGCGCCCAAGGTGGTGGTGGTCGAAACCGGGGACGACTACACCTTCCTCGACCTGGCCGAGCGCGACGCGGGCATCGACGCCGGCAAGGGCATGCCCTCCTTCGACAAGCGAGGCTATGACGCTTTCCTCTACGCCGACCGCGGCCTCTATCGCCCCGGTGCGACGGTACACGCGCGCTGGATTGTGCGCACGGAGGACGGCAAGGCGCTCGCGGGCACGCCGTTGCAGCTGCGCCTATTGAACCCGCGCGGCGTGGCCTTGCTCGAACAGGCGACCACACTTTCCGCGCTCGGCACGGGCGGTATTGACATCCAGACGGAGACTGCCTACTTGACGGGCGAATACCGCATTGAAATGCGTGTGCCCGGCGCAGACAGCGCGCTCGGCAGCTATACCTTCAACCTCGAGGAGTTCGTGCCCAACCGCATAGAAACCGAGGTCAAGGTGGACGAAGAATACTGGCTTCCCGGCCAGGAATACGGTGTGCAGGTTACCGCAAAGCACATGTTCGGCGCTTCGGCGGCCGACCGCGCATGCACGACCCGGGTCATTCTGCGCAAGGGCGACTTCACCCCGGCGGGGTGGGAGGGATTCCGTTTCACCAATGATGCGGACTACCGGCCGGACCTGGTTTCACTCGGCGAGAAGAAAACGGACGAACAGGGTCAGGCGCGGTTCAGCTTCACCTACCAGCCGGACGGCCGCATCTCGTTCCCCCTCGCCGCCACGGTGCGCGCGGAGGTGGCAGAGTTGGGCGGCCGGGCGACGGTGGGCGGGGTCGATACGACGATTCTGCCCTCGCGCGTGCTGCTTGGCGTGCGCGCGCGTTCCGAGGGGGCGGGGGACACGCTTGATGTCACGGCGGCGGCGGTGAAGGCGGACGGAAACCCGGCCGAAATCGGTTCGGTCCACGTCACGCTTGAGAAGCAGCAGTGGCATTACTATGTGCGCAGCTACGACGGCCGGAATGAGCCCGGCTGGTCGCGCTCCTATGTGCCGCTGGAAACGCTGGAAGCAACCTTGACCGAAGGCAAAGGCGGCGTTCAGTTCAATCTTCCCCGCTGGGGCTATTTCCGCGTGCGCGTGCACAGCGATGCGACGCCCCAGTATGGCGCCGTCACACTNNTACCGGAACTGGCGCGGCGAGGTGCAGATGGCCGAGGGCGTGGAACCGAGTCTCATCCGGCTGACGCTCAATCAGGAGCGCTACCAGGTGGGGGACGAGGTGCGCGTGCGCATTGAATCGCCCTTCGACGGCATGGGATTCGTCGTGCTTCAGGGCAGTTCCCTGCAGCGGGTGCTGCCGCTGCAGGTGCGCGACGGCACGGCCGAGTTGCGCTTCCTCGCGGGTGAAGAGCACGTGCCCAACGTGTGGGCGGAGGCGACCATCGTCCATCGGGCCGCATCGGAATCGCCCGAGGCCTACCCGTACTCGAGTTTCGCCATGGTCAATGTGCCGGTAGAGGCGCCGTCGCGCAAGCTTCAGGTCAATCTGCCCGACCTGCCGGACACCATCGAGCCGGAACAGGACCTGACGGTGACCATTCAGACGCTGGACCATAGTGGCGCCCCCGCCCCCGCGGAAGTCACCGTGGCGGCAGTCGATGAAGGTATTCACGCGATACTGGGGTACAAGAACCCCGACCCCTACGCGTGGTTCCATCGTTCCCGGCGCGCCGACCAGCGCCGCGCGCACTATTACGACAAGGTCGCCTACGACTTTGAAGGGGCGCCCATCGGCGGCGGACTGCTGGCGAAACGGCTCGGCAAGACCGGGCCGGACGTGGCCGAAAACTGGGTCAAGCCGGTGGCGCTCTGGTCGGGCGTGGTGCAAACCGGTGAAGACGGCACTGCCACCCTCAAGCTGCGGGTGCCCGAATTCAACGGCAAGCTGCGCGTGGTCGCCGTGGCGGCGTCGGAGTGCGCTGCGGGCGCATACGCGAACACCCTGCTGGTGAAGCGGCCGCACATGCTGCGCACCAGCATGCCCCGTTTCGTGCACCCCAATGACCGGTTCACCTGCCGCGCAACCTTGTTCAACACGACGGACCAACCCTGCACCGCGGATGTGCGGTGGTCGGCGCACGGCGCGCTCCACACCGGTTCCGGCTCGGCCACTCTCGAACTCGCCGCCGGGGGCGAGGCTTCCGCCAGTGCTGAGTTCGCAGCGGGCGAGGCCGAGGGCCAGGGCGAGATTCGCTGGCGGGTCAACATCCGCAACGCGGCGAATGAAGTGCTGAGCAGGCTCAAGGAGGATGCGGCCCTGCCGGTGTTCACCCCCGCGGCCTATCGCACGGAATCGGATATCACCGCGCTGCCACCCGGCGAATCGCGTGCTTTCGCGAACACGGTCTTTGTCGAAGACGACCGGCTGGAGACGGAAATCACCGTGTCGGCGTCGCCGCTGTTGCGGCTGGCGGGCGCGCTCGACTACCTGGTGCGCTATCCCTACGGCTGCGTTGAGCAGGTGACCTCCCGCTGTCTGCCCATGTACCTGTTGCGCCAGCATGAGCGGCTGGTGGGCGAAGCGCTCGACGGTCAGACCACGCTCGAGGGATTCCTCGAGGCGGGGATTGAAAGGCTGTTGAGCATGCAGCTGCCGAACGGCGGGCTGGGAGCATGGCCCGGCGCGACGTTCGTCTATGATTATTGCACCGTGTACGCGGCGCATTTTCTGTCGCTGGTGCACCGGGACCATTCCTTGGCGCTGCCGGAGAAGCAGTACAACGACCTCTTGGAGTTCGTGCGGGGCACGGCACGGCAGGCCATGCCGGAGAACCTCGGCGACCGCTACCTCGTCGCCTACGCGCTCTATGTGCTCGCGCTGAACGGGGACATCGAGGCCGTGGAGCAGGCGAAGCGCTTTGAAGACGTGGCCCTGCCCAAGGCGGGCCGGAGCCTGCTCGCCGCCGCAATTGCCATGCACAGCCAGCAGCCTGCGCAGGCGCTCGCGGTCTTGAACGGGCCGACGGCAAAAATTGGGCGGCGGCTCGCGGGCGGCACCTTGAACAACGACTTGCGCGACATGGCCGTGCGCACGCTCGCGCTGCTGCAGATGAACCCGGTTCCCGAAGAGGCGCACAGCAACGCGCAAGTGCTGATGCAGCGACTTGAACAGCGGCAACGCGGCACCACGCAGGACCTCGCGCTGGTGTGCACCGCCCTGGGCGAGTATCTCAACGCCTTCGCCGGGCCGGGGACGGACGCCGGCGCCACCATTGCCGGGGGCGGACAGGACGCGGGCATATCCGGCAGCGAAGTATTCGAGCACGAGGCCGCCGGGCCGGGCGTGTCCTACACGGTAACGAACACGGGGGATGCGCCGGTGTTCGTCCACCTTGTCACGGCGGGCATGCCGAAGGAACCACGCACGGAGCCTGTGAGCGAAGGCATGACCATCACGCGGAGCTATCTCAACGATGATGGAGGCGCGCAGAGCGATAACGTCTTCGGCCACGGCGCGAGCTATCTCGTGCACCTGCAATTGCGGTGCGCGGTCGATGCCGAGAACGTGCTCATTGCCGACCTGCTGCCCGCCGGGTTCGAAGTAGTCAATCCGCGCCTCGACGCGGACGCGCTCGCCGGCCGCCCTCTGCCGGCCGCGGCAACGCCCACCCACCTGGAGGTGCGTGACGAGAAGGTGATAGTCGTCTTCGACAAACTGCGGCAGGGTTCCCACTCGTTCTACTACCTGGTGCGCGCGGTGACGCCGGGTGTGTTCCAGCACCCCGCGGTCGAGGCGGAGTGCATGTACGAACCATCCTTGCGCGCGGCCACGGTGCACGGGAGCGTGCGCATCGAATGAAGCTGTCCCGTTTCCACATACCGGCACGGCATCTGGCCGGCCTTCTCGTGGCCGCGGGGCTGGTGTGCGCGGCGCTGACGCACCTTGCGCCGCGCATGGTGCCGCCGCTGGACCCCGGGCCCTTTTTCCGAGCCGATTGCTCACCCACGGTCTGTGACCGAAACGGCGAGCCCCTCTACGCCTTCCTCAGTGCCGGCGACCAGTGGTGCTTCCCGCGCCCGCTCGCGCGGATGAGCCCCCATCTCGTCGATGCGACGGTTGCCGCCGAAGACCAGCGTTTCTACCGGCACAACGGGGTCGATGGATGGGCGGTGGCAAGGGCCTTTCTCCAGAACCTGCGCGCGCGCCGTGTTCTGTCCGGCGCCTCCACGCTGACCATGCAGCTTGTGAAGCTGGAGGAGCGCCCGCCATCGGCATTGCGCGCGAAGGCGCGGCAGGCCCTGGCCGCGATTCGGCTGGAAAACTCCGCGGACAAGCAGGCGATTCTGGAAGCCTATCTCAATCGCGCCCCCTACGGGCGCAACCTGGTCGGCGCGGAAGCGGCCGCGCAACGCTACTTTGGCAAGCCGGCCGACGCATTGACCGTGGCGGAAGCGGCGCTGCTGGCCGCGCTGCCGAAATCGCCCACCGCCTGTGACCCCTTCGACCATCCGCAGCGCGCGCGGGCCAGGCGCGACTACGTACTGCGGCGCATGTGCGCGGACGGCCGCATCACAAGTGTGGAACGCGACTGCGCCTTGAAGAGCGGCCTCGGAGTGGCGTGGCACGAGTTTCCGCGCGCGGCGGCGCACACGGCCCTGGCGCTCGAGGCACGGGCGCGTCGCGACGGGACAGTGCGGTTGACCGTAGATGCGCGCATCCAGGCGCTGGCCGAGAACAAACTCGCCGCACGTGTGGGACGGTTCGGCCGGGATATCACCAACGGCGCGGTCATCATCATCGACGCGCGAAGGGGGGATGTGCTCGCGCAGGCCGGTTCTGCGGGCTATTTCTCGGACGCGGCAGGACGCCGGCTCGACCACTGCACGACCCCGCGTTCCCCGGGGTCCGCACTGAAACCGTTTACCTACGCCCTTGCCATGGAACAGCAACGTCTCTATCCATCGGAGCGGCTGCTCGATGACAGCGTGGATTACGGCAAGTACACCCCCGAAAACTTTGACGGCCTGTTCAACGGGCTGGTAACCGCCCGCGAGGCGTTGACCTATTCGCTTAATGTGCCCGCCGTCGCCCTGCTCGAACGTGTCGGCGCCACCGCACTGCACGGCCTCCTCTGCGATGCCGGCGTAACCACCCTCACCCACGGGCCGCGCCACTACGGGCTTGGCCTGACCCTGGGCAACGCCGAGGTGCGTCTGGACGAACTCGCCGCCATGTATTGCATGCTTGCGAATCTCGGCGAATACCGGCCGTTGCGCCTGGTGGCGGACACAAGCCCCGCCCCCGCGCGCCGGCTGCTTTCCCGCGGCACGGGACTCGCGCTGTTTCACATGCTCGAGCAACCTTTCCCGACCGAATCGCGCGCGGACCTGCCGCGCGAAACGGGCGTGCGCCGCCGCGCCTGCTGGAAGACCGGGACTTCCACCGGCTACCACGACGCCTGGGCGTTCGCCTTCGACGCGCAGTATGTGGTCGGCGTATGGCTGGGCAACAGTGACGGCCGGCCCAGCAAGCGGCTCATCGGTGCGAAAGCGGCCCTGCCCCTTGCGGCGGCCCTGTTTCACGCGCTGCCTTCGGACGGCGGCGCCGCATGGCCCGCACCTGACGGCGCTCTGCGGCAGGTCGAGGTCTGCGCGGTGAGTGGTTTGCCGGCTTCCCCCTGGTGCCGCGCCACTGAGAACGCCCTGATTCCGGTGAACCAGTACCTGCACCGCCGCTGCGATATGCATCATCCCCGGCCGGATGGGCAGGGGATTGTGGCGCGGTGGCCGGCTTCACCGAGCGGCTGGGACCTCGCGAACGTGCGGCACGCCATCGACGTGCCTGGTGTTGATATCAAACCGGAAACGGAAACCCCGGTTCCGGCGCGCCGCAAGGAACTGGCGATTCACAGTCCCGCGCACCGCGCGGAGTACGTGTTGACCGGCGCGGCCGAGGGCGACCGGGTGCCGCTGCGCGCCTCTCTGCCGGACGCCACGCTGCACTGGTATCTGGACGACCGCTATCTCGCCAGCACAGGCGGGGGAGAGGAGCGGCTGCTCGCCCTGGCGCCGGGCGAACACCGGCTAACGTGCATGGAGCCGTCGGGCCAGACCGCGTCGGTCCGCTTCAGCGTCGTTCGCGCCGGACGCAGTTCCTGACGCTTCCCGCATCATCCACGGGGTGATCAATAGCACGTCGTCCCCCAGAGGCCGTTGCGGCTTCCCTTTCAGTTCCGCTTCGGCCACCTGGTCCACACCATCCTCGCCGAGGCTGTAGAGAATGTACGCTTCCGCGTGGCGTTTGTATCGCAAGGGGGCGCCGGTCAGCATGTCAGGCGGTATGGCGCCGACGTATTCCGGGACCAGCGCTTCGAGTTGGCCGGGATACTCACCGTGCGCGCGTTTGTACCGTTCCAGGGCCACGGCGAAGACCGCGCGCCAATACGGCCATTGCCGCGCCTGCGCTTTCGCCACGAGTTGGCGGATAAGCGGTTCCGGTCCAAGCCACTGGAACGGGCCGCGAAACATCGGCAGTTCGCCACGCTTTTCGACTACTGCCGTGTAGGGCTGCTCCACCAGTTCAAGGTACGCGTCTTTCCGGGCAATGTGCGCGCGCGCAATCCGCGCGAGGTGAAAGTTCATGAAGATGTGCCCGAGGCCTTCCCACATGTTGCGGCTTTCCCCATGCATCTCGTCCATCATCTGGTCGATATGCGCCCAGGCGATGAGCAACATCTCACGTCGGTCATCGCAAGGCGGCGGCAATTCCGACAGGTGCCCCGCGGCTTTCCGCAGGAACTCGTCCGACGGGGCGCGCCACGCGCAATGGGCGAGCGCGTCAAGCGTTGAATCGCCTCCGGTCAGCGGCCTGAAAGCGCTGTGAACAGTCAGGAGGCTCGCGAGCCGCACGGCGTCAACCAGATAGGGCAGGGCCTTTTCGCACTGTCCCGGCTGGCGTGTAAGCGCTTGCGCATAGAAGGCCAGATGCTTGTGTGCGGCGAAGTCGCTCACCACCATGTAGGGGTTTGGCGCCGGCGGCGGCAGGTAGTGTGGCTTGTCGAGCGCTTCGTGGACCTTTTCGAAGGCCGTTTGGCAGGACTCAAGGTAGGTGAGCAGTTCGGGGTCGTCGTCGGGCCGCTGTATGCCGAGTGCCCGGCCGATGGTCCCGGGCCCCGCGTGATAGGGTATCTGCCGGTCTTTGATGTCCGGGTGCGGCAACAGTTTCGGGCCGGGTTTCACCTTGGGCAGCAGCCGCTCCGCTTCCATGAGGGTTTCGTAGGCGTTTTCCGAGGGGTTCTGCCGTATCGTTTCCGCCTGCGCTGGCCACTCCGGCACGATCTTGGGCACGCGCAGGTCGAGCAGGTGCAGCACGGCGACCAGCACAAGGCACACCGCGGCGAAGAGGCCTATGAACAGGAGATTCCGCATGGCGCTGCTTCTGCGTCTGCGCGCCATCGGGCTATCCCACCGCCTTGGCGGTGGTGTACTCGCGTATGCGCACGACGACCACGCCGAATATGAGGAAGACCAGCGCGATGGCGAGCAAAGTGGCGAAGGCTTTCGGCGCGGTCACCGCATAGACTTCCTTCTGGAAGGTGCCCAGCGCCGTGCGGATCTCCTCGTTGTGCCGCTGGGTGGCAAGCACGGGCAGCAGCGCATCGGTGTACTTCTGAATGGTCAGGAAATCGATAAGCCCCGGCACCAGTGTGGCAAGCTTCTGCCAGCCGTAGAGCAAGAGCACGCCGATGACGATGGGGCGCCGCGTGGTCGCGCCCAGGAAAGCCATCACCGCGCCATAGCCGATGAGCGCCATGACGGCCACGCCGCAGTAGTGAAGCGCCAGGCCGAAATCGCGCATATTGAACCCGAACTGGGCGAGCGCCGTGCAGGCGGCGTAGGTCAGCAGCAAAGAGGCCACCAGGATGCCGCCGGTCACCGCAAGGTAAGCGAGGTAGCGTCCCAGCAGCCACGCGGAGCGGGGGAGCGGCCGGGTCAGCATGTAGGGAATCGTCTGGTTCTCCACGTCCTCGGCGATGAGCATGGTCGCGAAGAACAGTGCCAGAAGCGGCGCAAGCGCGTTGATGTGCAGCGTTTTTGCCATCTCGACGAACTGCTCGTTGCCCTCGTGCGCGTAGACGGTCTTCGAAAGGAACACCAGCGCCAGCGCCAGCAGCACGGGCAGCAGGCAGACCACCGCCACGAGCACCAGCCGCTTGCGGCGCAGCATCATCAGCGCCGTGTGCCCGAATGCGCCGTTCACGCTGTTGAAATATCCTCCGCGCGGCGGCTGTTGGCCCGCGGTCTGTTTCGGTGTTTCGTTCATAATCAGCCCTATTTCACCAGGTACTCGAAAACGGCCTGAAGATTGTCGTCAGAACAGCGGATGGCACCCACGTCAATCGCTTCGTCGAGATACAGTTCGTTGAGCCGTTGATAGCAGGTGTTCGGGTCGCGGGTGCGCAGCACCACCTGCCCGTCCTGAAATTCGACGGAGATGATGCCGGGGTCGTCGACGAAATGGCGCGATATTTCGCGGGGCCGGAGGCTCTGCACCGTGATGGTGTGGGGGTGCTCGTCGATGAGGTCGCGGATCTCGCGGATGCGCCCCTCGGCCAGCATCTTTCCGTTGTACAGCACCACCACGTTATCGGTGACCCGCTCGATTTCGTAGAGGATGTGGCTCGACACGACCACGGAATAGCCTTCTTCGCCGAGGCGCCGCACCAGCCCGAACATCTCCTCGCGCGCCTGCGGGTCCAACCCGGACATGGGCTCGTCCAGGAACAGCAGTTCGGGGTTGGTGGCCAGGGCCTGCGCGATCTTGATGCGCTGGCGCATGCCTTTGCTGTATTCATCGATGGGGTCGTGCATGCGTGCAGTCATGTGCACGCGGTCGCACGCGGACTCCGCCGCAACGTGCGCCTCGCGGCGGCGCATGCCCCAGTAGCGGTTCATCCAGTACACGAACTCATAGCCGGTCGTGTTGTCGTAGAACTTGTCGATCTCCGGGCAGTATCCAATGCGCCGCAGCACGTCCAGGTTGTTGCGCGGCCTGCCGCCGAGCACGCGGATTTCGCCCCGGCTCGGCCGGTAGAGGCCGAGCGCAAGCTTGATGAATGTGCTCTTGCCGGCGCCGTTGGGCCCGAGCAGCCCCGTAACCCCGCGGCCAATGCTCAAGTCGACGTTGTTCAGCGCCACCACCTCGCCAAACCACTTCGACAACGATTTTGCTTCGATTACCGCACTCATAGCGCCACCTCCGTGCGGCGCACGCGCCGGAACACAATCCAGGCCGAACCCAGGACCACCACTGCGACATAGAGCAGCGCCCAGCCCCAGTGCAGGTCGAAGTAGAGGCGGCTGTCACCGAAAAGCTGCTGGCCGACCCGGTTCACCGCGAAGGGTAACGAGGCAATGAGATAGTTCTGTTCGCGCAGCAGGGTGGCCAGCAGGCCGCCCATGATCGAGTTGGCTACCAGCAGCATGATAATCGCCACTGCGGCGTAATTCTGGCTCTGCATCAACGCGGAACTCGCCAGGATGGCCAGCGCGCACGGCGCCACCAGCAAGAGGGAGAAGGCCACACTGGCCCAGGCCCAGCCGATGGTCTCGCGGAACAGCGGCCAGCTTGGCAGCAGCAGGTTGTGCTGCACCAGAAGGAACAGCGCGGGCAGCGCCGTCAGCGCCAGGCCGAGGAAGATGAGCGTCAGCGACTTGCCCAGCGCGTAGTCGTACCAGCGAATCGGCTTGGAGAAATAGACCTCCATCAGGTTGTGACGGAAGTCATTGCAGATCATGCCCGCGCCCGCATAGAGCGTCACGAGCAGCACCAGCGGGCCCTGCAGCCGGATGAAGTCGAAGAACATGCGCCCGTTCACCACGATGCCCTGAATGTGGATGAGCACGGGCGTCAGGGGGTTGTTCGGGTCCTGCATGACTACGTCGTAGGCAACCACCTGGAACACGCGCAACATGAAGTGGACCAGCGCGAGCAACACCAGCGCCAGGAATATCTTCGACTTGACCAGCACCCGCACTTCCTGCTCGACCACCACGAGCCAGCGGAAGCGGCGGCGCATCCGGCCGGAGTAATGACGATACGTCTGTCTGTAGATCGGCACCTCAACGGTCTCCCATCGCTTCGAGGAACACTTCCTCGAGGCTGCTCCGGCCCGGCTGGAAGTGGCGGATCTGTGTGCCGCTGCGGCGGGCCATGTCGAAGAGCGTCTGCGGTCCCCCGTTCATCCCGGTGCCCACAAGCAGGTTTCCGTTGTGCAGGTACCGCCAGGAAAGGCCCGCGCCGTCCAGTTCGCGGGCGAAGGCTTCCTTGTTGTCACGGACGCGTACCTCGTATTGCGACTCGAGCTGCGCCGTAAGGTCGCTCATTACGCCTTCGCGCACGATCCGGCCCTTGTTGATCATGATGACGCGCTCGCACACGTGCTGCACATCCGGCAGCAGGTGCGACGAGAGCAGCACGGTCACGTTGCGCTCGGCCGCGATTTCACCGATGAGGTCGAGCATCTCGACGCGGCCTTCGGGGTCGAGGCCGTTGGTCGGCTCGTCGAGCAGCAGCAGTTTTGGGTCGTGCACCAGCGCCTGGCCGAGTTTCACGCGCTGGAGCATGCCTGTCGAGTAGGTCTCCATCTTCCGGTAGCGCGCCTCGCCCAGGCCGACGTAGTTCAGCACTTCGTGCGTGCGCTCCATGGCGTCCACGCGTGACATGCCGAAAAGCCGGCCGCAGTAGGTGAGGAACGAGACCGCGCTCACTTTCGGGCTGACCACTTCGCGCTCGGGCATGTAGCCCAGCCGCTGCCGCACCTCGAGCGCGCGCCGCGGCATTTCGAGGCCGAACACGTTCACCCGGCCCTTGTCCGCGCGCGTGTAGCCGAGCAATGTCTTCAGCAGGGTGCTCTTGCCGGCGCCGTTCGGGCCAAGCAGGCCGAACACGCCCTCGTCCAGCGCGCAGGACACGCCGTCGAGGGCGTGAATGTCCTCGTAGCATACCTGCACGTCTTCAAGCTCTATCAGCGCCATTCGTGTTCCTGTTCAGTAGGAGACCATAAGCTGGACGGGCACCACTTCTTCCTCGCCGGTGACGGGCACCACCTCCGTGGCCACGTAGCGCACGGACAGCGGGCTGGCCGCGCCGAACTCGAAGTAGTACACATCCAGCTGCCAATCGCCCGGCGGCACGTCTTCGATGAGGAAGCCGCCGGTCGGGTCGACGCCGGTGCTCTGGCCGGCCAGGTTCGTCACGTCGGTCAGTTCGCCCAGGGGCACGGGCGGCACCCCCGGATGGCGCAGCACGACGCGCCCGCCCAGCAGCGAGCCCGGCGCCGGCGTGCAGCGGCCCTCGATAACGACCCCGAGACCCTGGCCGAAATCATAGCGGGTGGTCGTGCCTTCCTCAATCACGACCTCCGCCCCCTGCGTGTCATAGATGCCCTGGACATTCCCCATGGACACCGGTGCTATCATCACCTGGTATGTGCCCGTGGACAAGCCGTCCACGTAGTAGTACCCCTGGTTGTCCGTCGTGGCGGTTTCCGAGCCGGCGGTGCCCATGACCATCACCACCGCGCCGGCAACCGCTTCGCCCATGCGGTAGACATAGCCCTCGAGCGCACCGCCGGTGCCGAGGCGCACCACCACGCCGTCCACGCGCCCGCCCTGCTCCAGGGTCAGCAGTCCGCTTTCCCCCGGTGCGTAGGCCGGGTGGCGCGCGACCACGTTGTAGTCGCCCGGCGGCAACTGGGTGAAGGTGAAGGAGCCGTCTTCGCCGACGCGTGTCGCGCGCGCGCCGAGTTCGCCGGGCGCGATGGACACGGCCGCCGCCATCGCTTCCAGCGCGGAACCCGCTTCCACGAGCAACACTTCCGCCCCCTGTGGGCTGTCGCCGCCGCTCGTCACCACGCGCCCCGAAATCTCGCCGCCCGTCTCGGACAGGAAGATATCGATACCGTCCACCAGCGCGCCCGCTTCCACCTCGACCACTGTCCGGCCGGGGGTCAGGCTGCCGGAACTGGCCTCAAGCTGGTGCGTTCCGGGGGGAACCGACAATTCGAAGGAACCGTCGGGATTCTCGAAACTCTTGCCTTCCGCGCTGCGGAGCCCGGCCGCGGCAAGTACCGTGCCCGAAGCGGACACAGGCGCCCAACTCACGCTATACGGCTGTTCGGGCGGCCGCCGGGTTTCCTGCACGAGCACGCGGCCGCGCACCAGTCCCGCCGCCTCCAGCACAATCTCGTTCTCGCGGTCGAGCAGCACCCGCCCCACACGCTTTCGCCCATAGCCTTCCTTGTGCACCACGAGGCTGTACATGCCAATCTCGATGCCGTTGAACAGAAACTTGCCGTCGGAGCCGGTGGTCGTTGTTTCCTGCAGGTCGTCGAAGCTNNCCAGCTTGACCTCAACGCCCGACAGGGGCTGCTTGTCCAGCGTCATGACGGTGCCGTAGACCTGGTGGTCGCCGGACCCGGCCGCCTCGAGCACCAGTTCGACGCCGCGAATGTCGCTGTAGCCGTTCGGGTAGACCGGTTGGCCCGTCGCCCGCAGCTTGTAGCCGCGCTTCTGGGCGAACAGTTGATAGCTGCCCACCGGCAGTTCCTCGATCACAAACGCGCCGTCCTCCTCCGTGCGCGCCTCCCGGAACGCGGGCGGCGTGTCCGTCGGGGACACCAGCGTGCCGAAGGAGGGGATGCACACAACCGTGGCCTGGGGCACCGGCTTGCGGCTGGTCTCGACCACCCGGCCGTAGATGGAACTGCCCGCGAACATGTAGATGTCGAGCCGCACACTCCGCTGCGACGGCGTCAGGATGAACGGGTCGGCCAGTTGCGGTGAATACTTGTCGGACATGCCGTAGACGCGCCATTCCTTGTTGAGCGGCACGCCGAGCAGTTCGTAATAGCCCTCCGCGTCGGTGCTGTCGTTGATGGGCGGGGCCTGTTTCACCATCGCGTTGAGCGCCTGGCTGAGCATGCTGTCCGACGTGCACAGCGCCAGCGCCGCGCCCTTGATCGGGTCGCCTTCGGGCGTGGTGACGTAGCCCCACACCACCCCGGCGGCCTCCACCGTGAAGTCGACTCCCTTGATGACCTCGTCCGGATGGCGCACTGTAATCTCGCGGTAGGGCAGCACCTCTCCCACCATGTAGGGCGAGCGGGAGACATCCACCGACACGGCGTACTTGCCGGGCGTCAATCCGGTGATCTCGTATCGGCCTTCGGCATCGGTGTCCTGGTTTTCATACACGGAACGCCTCATACGCGCATCCAGGACGGTCACGTCGCCCGCGTAGTCCACGCGCACCCGCAGGTCCGGGGCGCCCTTCGAGGAGCCGGATTCCGTCACGCGCCCGGCAATCGTCGCCCCGCGGGAGACGGCCAGTTCAATCTCCGCAACCGGCGCGTCGTCGTTCACTGTGAACGTCGCGATTTCAGAGGGCGTATACAGGGGGCCGTTGGCGAAGACCGTGTATTCGCCGGGCGCCCACAGTTCGATGCGCGCCTCCCCGTTCAGTTTCGTGTGCTCGCTGCGCTGCTGGCGCCGCGCCTGGAATTCCGCTTTCAGTGCGTCGAAGCGCTCCACGTCCCGTTCCTGCGCGCTCTCGGCGATACGGCGCTCGTAGTCGGCGCGCTCGCTTTCGCTCAGTTCGAAGGCGGCCACCACGCGCATGTCAATCAGGGGTTGCCCCGTGCCCGAGTCCACCACGCGCGCGACCACGGCGTAGGGGGCCTCGCCCGCGGGCTGGGGAGTGGGGGGCTCAGGCCCGGCCGGCGGTTCCGCCGGGTCCGTTCGGCGGTTGCGCCCGATGCGCGGCGCCTCGTTTGCCAGGCGCACCCGTTCCGCACGCTGCTCCGAGGGGCGCTCGGCGTAGCTGACGGACGAAACCGGGGGCGCCTCCGGTTTCTTGGGGCCGAACATGAGGGCCAGCGCGATTCCGACGCCGAGGAGCACCAGTACGGCCGCAAGCAACTGCAGTGTGCTGACCGTCGACCCCGTTCTGCTCCGCCGTGCCACTTGTGTACAACCTCCGTGTGCGGCGTCCTGTGCCACAGCGCCGGGCGCCCCATTTGTTGTACAGGAGCTTACAACAATAGCGCGGGACTATTCACGCAAGCGCACAAAGAAAACCACCGCTTCAACCTTGAGTGTATGCGTGGAAACGGCGGAAACGATCATTCCTCTGCGGAAACTCTGCCCCGGGAGCCGCCCGCGGCGCTCAGCCGCTGGCCAGATACTTGCGCAGGGGGATGATTCCCAGCGCGACGGCACCCAGTGCGCCGGCCAGGCTCAGCAACAGCGAGTACGCGCCCCGGTAGGCCGACCACGACAGTTGCATCGAAGTGGAGTAGTAGTCGTACAGGCCCTTGCCGCCCGACACGCCGTAGCTCATCAACACGCCGAGATTGGTGAACAGCACCAGGAACACGCCCGCCGCGATGATGGCGAGAAAGCCCACCGCAAGCGTCGCCATGGTGTAGCGGAACCGCGTTTCTTCCTGTTCGCGCATGGCGGCGAAGCGCACCCGTTCGACCACGCGCCGGTGCAGCGTGGGCGGGGCCTTCAGCATCGGTTCATCACTCAACGCACTTTCAATCATCGCGTCGTNNGATTTGCCCGTCAAAGCTCATCGCAGAACACTTCCTTCTCGACAATTTTCTTCAGCTGTTTCCGCGCGCGAAACATCCACGTCTTCAATGTGCCCATCGGCACTTCCAGCGCCTGGGCGATTTCCTCGTACGATATTCCCTTCAGATAATACAGCGTGATGATCTTTCTGTAACGGTCCGGAAGCTTCGCCACGCAGCGCCGGATGTGCTCCGGAATGTCCATGTCTTCGGACGGCTCCACGGCCGACAGGCTGGCATGTTTCGGCTGCAACTCGACTTCGCCCCGCCGTTTGCGGCGGTTCAACTCGGTCAGGCACACGCTGCAGGTCACCCGGTACATCCACGTCGAAAAACTGCAGTCACCACGGAAACCCCGCAGCAGACGGTACGCTTTCAGGAATGCCTCCTGCGACATGTCTTCCGCCAGCGTGGCATCGCGCATGAAACGATAGGCCACATTGAAAATGATGTGCTGATGCCGGCGGACCAGTTCGCTGAACGCCTCCGTGTCGCCCCGCTTCGAGCGGTTCACCAGTTCCAGATCTGCAAGCTCTTCGCCACGCCGCATCTCCGCGTCCGCGGGGACCGCAATCGAGCCGCCCGGCGCGCGCAGAGGGAGTTCGGCCGCACTGGTCATGTCGTACTCCTTGTTATCCAGATATCGCCGTTCAAGGATTTCATCGTGAGTTTGCAGTCACCCGTGCCTATTCGGGCGTGCAACTCACGCCGGCGCTGCTCGCCTTCCAGCTGGTTCAGCGCAATGTCTGAACTCACAACGCCCCGGTGCGCCGAGGCGTTGACTTCGGCCGAGCAGTCTTCCGACATGACCAGTGTAATATCTCCATTGACGACAGTCAAATCGCACCACCGCACGCCGGGGTCCAGCAGCGATGCGTAAATGTGTCCGTTCGTGGTGGATGCGCGCAGATTGCCGCCGTTCATATCCGCGTAGATGCTGCCGTTCACCGTCTCCGCCCAGGTGTTCTCCACGGCATTGTGAACGCGAATCCGGCCTATTGTGCTTTTGGCCACTACCGGGCCATCCGGCTCGGTTATCTCAATATCCGTATTATTCCCTTCTATGCCCACCCGGCCGCAGCCCGCGCCCACCCATACGTTTCCGTTGGTGCAGCGGACTTCCAGATTGGTGCCGCGCGGAAGCGTCAATGCGTAGTCCACGCGCAAGTCGATGACATCCGGGCGTTTCTTCGGCTCGGTGACTATCCGCACGGTGTCTTCCGTGGCGTCCACCTCGATCAAGGTCGTAAGGTATTGCTCCGCAACATCTTTTCGGGAAGGGGAGGCATAGGCCCGAATATCGGCGTTCAGCAGGATGTCCTCGCGGTCATGGGTGGATACCGTCAGACCGCCATCGGCGTTGTTGAGGTGGACCACGGCGGCCCTGGGCAGCGTCAAAGTGCGCATATCCCGCAATTCGGGATTCAGCACCTCCTGGGGCAACTGAGGCGCCAGAACCCCGATCATGAAACACTGTACCGACGCCGCTATGAACAGCGCCATTGCCGCACTTCGCCAGAACATATCGACCCTTCCATACCTGTATTTTCGACTTCCGGCCGCTCTGCAGGGTTTCAGCGCGTCATTGCTGCTTGCCCCGCATACACACCGGCGTTATCATGAGTGCCAACACACATGACACGAGGAGTGACCCCTTCAGTATGAAAGCCCTGCTGACCATGTTGCCGCTGGTGGCGCTTTCGGCCATCATCTATGTTGTCGCGCGCACCATAGCGCACGCCTACATTGAGCACCGTGTGCGCATGGCCATCCTGGAGAAGCTTGAGAAACGCCCTGAACTGCTCGGCCAGTTTCAGGAACTCGAGGAGATTCTCGAAAACCCCACGAGCGCGGGGGATGACAATCGAAGACAGGACCTGGTCCTCACCGGCGTCATCCTGGCGGTCATCGGGGCGGTCTGCACGCTGGCCTATTCACGGGTGGGCGGCGGCGAATGGGCCGTGGGCGCTTACTGGGGCGGGGTCACGTGCGTGGTCCTGGGCTTCCTGCTGGTGCTGCTGGGGCTGCTGGTGCGTTTTCTGTCGCGGCCGCCGGCCGCCGGTGACCAGGAAAGGCACTGAAAAGGGCATGGCGGTTGCATTCGGGCGCGCGGGCGGCTAGACTCAGCATCGGCCGCATGACAGCGGATTTGGTTGGGGACACGGCTGTTGGGAAGGGGTGCGCGCGGACACGGCGCTGCCAGATTCGCGCGCGCCGGGGATACCGGCACAGGCATGAACACGCTTGAACTGAAACGGCGCATTACGACGCTTGCCGGCCTGCCACGATTTCCCGAGAGCATGTGTCCTTTTTTTGACCCCCTTCGCAGCGGACCCGAGTTGCGCGCCGAGGCGGCCGTGCATCCAAGCGCATCCGCCGCGGTCGTGCGTGAAGACCAGGCCTGGCACGGCGCCTCCACTTCGTTCCACGACGCGTGGGAGCGACTGGGGCCGGGCGGTGCGCGCGCGGCCCTCGCACTCGACATTCTGCGCGGCCTGTTTCCGGCTGCGAACGCGCGAAGACTCGATGCGGCGGCCGCGCACCGCCACGCGCAGTGCGCCGCGCGGATTGCGGTGCGGCTGGTGCGGTTGGTGGATGCCCCCCTGGCGGAACTCGCCCCGGCCGCCGCGGCCCTGCACGATGCCGGGCGTTTCGCGCTGGACGCCGTCGCGGAGGAGGGTTACCCCGGCGACTGGCTGCAATACGCGCACGGGCTTGGCGCCCTCGAGGCGGAACGCCGTGAAATCGGCGTCGAGCACACGCTCGCGGGGAAATGGCTCTGCGAGGCCTGGGAACTGCCTGCAGAATTCGGTCAGGCGGCGTGGCTGCACCATCACCCGCCTGATTCTCTCGCCGCGACTTCCTATCCATTGGCGCTAATTGACCTTGTCGCGCTGTCCAACGAGTTTGCCCACGCCGTGGGCGCCGGGCGCGCCGTAGCCGCCGCCCGGATGGGCCGCGCATCGCTGCGCCGCATCGAGCGGCTGGACATCGAGCCCGGCGCCGTGGAAGAGGCGCTGGCGGACCTCAGTGGCGATGTGGCGCCGCCGGAGGCGGTGGCGGTCCGGCCCGAAGCCGTGAGCGGCGGCCCGCCCACGGAGGAATTGCGCCGCGCCCGCAAGGAGACCACCCAGTACAAGGCGCTGCACGGAATGAACCTGCAGGTCGGGCACACCGCCGGCGCCGACGAGATTCTGGACGCGGCCGCGAGCGTGGTGCGCGGCACCTTCGGCATTCAGGCGGGCTTCTGCTTCGCCGAGGCCGGAGACGAATCGGGTTGGGTCTGCCGCCTGTGGCGGCCCGGCAGCGACGACTGCGAGCGCATCCGCCTGTCGGGTGCTCCGGACGCCGACGGCGAGCAGGCACGCCAGGCGCGGGCCTTGCTCGAGCGTCTGCCCAGTGCCGCGCCCATCGTAGAAGATTCGGCGGTGGCCGCGCTGATGCGCCATGGCGGGCTGATTGGCATACCCTTTCTGGCGGGCGGCAGGCGATACGGCCAGCTTGTGTTCGAGGCGGACGCGCCGGGCACCTCCATCGATAACGCGGACCTTGAAACGCTTACCGCGTTCGCCCAGGCCTGCGGCGTGGCCCTCGCGCGGGCGGCACTGGAAAGCCGCCTGCGGCGGGAAGCCGAGGAGATGGGCGCCGCGGTGTGGCAGCGCGAACTGGCGCACCAGCAGAACCTGCGCCGCGAGCGTCTCAGCGGCATCGGCCGCATGGCCGCGGGCGCCGCGCACGAAATCAACAACCCCCTCGCCATCATCTCCGGGCGCGCGCAGATACTGCTCAGCCGCGCGGCGGGCCCCGAGGAGACGCGCGCGCTCGAGGCGATCATTCAACAGAGCCGCCGCGCCAGCAAGATACTCATCGACCTGATGCAATTCGCGCGCCGTGCCGAGCCCCGCCTCGAGGCCGTGGCGGTCCATCCGCTGCTGCGCAAAGTGGCTGACAGCATGCGCGACCGGCTCGAGGAGAAGCGTATTCGGGTCATCGAGGATTTCGCGCAGGATGCGCCGCGCGTGCGCGCCGACCACCGCCAGATGGAGCAGGTCTTTGTCAATGTCATTCTGAACGCCGAGCAGGCCATGCCCGACGGCGGCACGCTTACCCTGCGCACACGGGCGCTGAGCGACGCGCGCGCGGTGGCGGTGCGCATCAGCGACACGGGCGCGGGCATTGCCGCCGAGGTGCTCGACCAGGTCTTCGAGCCGTTCTACACCACGCTTACCGACGGCGAGCACACGGGGCTCGGCCTCGCCGTGTGCCACGGCATCGTCGAGAACCACCAGGGTACGATTACCCTGCAGAGCGCGCCCGGCGAAGGGACGACCTGCACGATTACCTTGCCCGCAGCCGCTGAGGCCGCGCGGCCTGGGGAGGAGCCCGCGGCAGAGCAGACGCTGGCACAACGCGCCGCGCCGAAACCCAATTCAAAACAAGCCGCCCCGCTTACCGTGCTGGTGGCCGAAGAAGATGACGCCCTGCGCGAGATCGTGGCGCAGACCCTGCGCCGGGAAGGCTGCACGGTGCATGTGGCCGAGGATGGACTCGAGGCCGTTGCCGCCGTCCTGTCGCAGGAACTTGGACTCGCCATACTGGCGCATCCGCTGGCGGCGGTGGAAGGACAGCCACCCCTGCAATTCGTGCGCGACCGCCGCCCTGAACTGCCCATCATCGCCATGGCCGCGCCCGGTTCCGCTGACGCGCTCCGCGAAGCCCTCGAATTCGGCGCCAGCCGCTGCCTGCAGAAACCCTTCAACATCGACCAGCTTCTCAGCCAGGTGCGCGCTTACCGCAAGCAAGAAGACGTGGCATAGCCCGGAGACGCTGCAGGCTGACCATAGCGATGCAGGAAGGCCATATCAATCGCCTGATTCTGAACCAATACCGGCATCTGCATTCCCGGGCACTTGCTCCGGGGTCTTCCTGGCTTTCCTGTTTCCCCCTTAGCCCGTTTCCTGTGTGATGAGCCCCTTCTCAGCCGATGTCGCCCGCCCGGATGCGCTTGCCGACCTCGCGCAGGGTGTCGGCGTCGTGCGGGTAGATGGAGCCGTCGGGCAATGGCCCGGTGTTCAGCAGCAGGTTCCAGCCGCGCCCCCACGCGTCTTTCAGTTTCTGTTCGACTTCGTCAGGTCCAAGGTGCTGTCCGTCGACGCCGCAGTTGTATCCCCACTGACGCGGCTGCAGGGTGTCGCAGGTCTCGTTGGGCTTGTCTTTGTTGCCCTGCCATGCGCGCTCGGCGACTTCGGCGCTCTCCGGGCCAAACTGTTTCCCGGCGCGTTCCGCGAGTGAACTGGCGTCCCGCTCTGGGGTGGCGAAGTCCTCGTCGCCGTTGGCGCCCTGTTTGAATGAGATCAGGGTCTGCGGCTGCAACGACCGGATGAGGGCGTAGGTCTCCTCCAGCGGGTAAAGGTCCGGCCGCGCATAGTAGCCCATGATGGGGTCGAGCCAGATACCGGCGATGGGCCCGTAGTTGGTCAGCAGTTCCCTGATTTGTGCATGCACGAAATCGATGTAGTGCTGGAAATCCTCATCCTTCTGGAACAGATAGCGCGGCTCGGGGCCGGGGTAGGCGGGCCGCGCCGAACTGTAGAATTCGCGCGTGTAGTAATAGGGATGCCGCCAGTCCAGCGCATAAGAGTAGTAACAGAAGAGGCCCAGCCCCTTCTTGTCGCACTGCTCGGCCAGTTCGGCAACGAAATCGCGCTTTGCCGGGCTCGCCACGCTGTGCCAGTCCCACTGTTCCGTCTCGAAAAGGGCGAAACTGTCGTGGTGCCGCGCGGTGATATTGACGTACTGCATCTCAGCGTGGCAGGCCAGGTCGGTGATGTAGTCGGCGTCAAAGCGGTGCGCCGTGAACTGCGGCTTCAGCTTCTCGTATTCCGCCAGGGGGATGCGGTCGCGCAGTTGCACCCATTCTCCGCGCGCGAGCAGGCTGTACAGGCCGTAGTGCATGAAGAGCCCGAAATTGGCCTCGGCAAACCATTTCCGCGCCGCGGTGCGCGGGTTCTGCGCGTAGAGGTCCGTGTAGTCCGCGAGATAGCGCGGGGCCATTGTATTCGCGGCGGAGACCGCGCCTCCCGCAAGCAGCGCCCCCGCGGCGGCGCCGGCAGCCTTCACAAAATCGCGCCGGTTCATCTCTGTGTGCATGAGTCTCGCTCCTTTCCGTTGCTCCGCGTGTCTCACGATAAGAATGCCGCGGACTGAACGCAAGCCTGCCGATGACACGGCGCGGGCAGGTTTGTTACACTTCGGCGGCTGCTGCGGCCGGCCGCGGCACGCGGCTGCGGGAAGGCAACGAAGAACGCAATGAACGACACGCATTCGACACAGGAATCCTCCCGCCGTTTCGGAAAGGGAGAGACGCTGGCGCTGGCGTGCATACTGTTGCTGGCGGCAGTGCTGCGAATCTGGTACCTGACGCAGGTGGTGCAGGCGCCCGATTTCGAGGCGCTCCGCCAGGACCTCGACGTGCAGGACTACCAGGCGCGCGCCATGCTGTCCGGCGACTGGCGCGTGCGCGCGGATGTGCAGGACCCGGAAATCACGACCACGCCCTACTACCGGCCGCCGGGGTACCCGTATCTGCTCGCGGTCATCTACTTCTTCACCGGCGGCAGCTACCTCGCCCCCCGCATTTTCAATATGCTGCTCGGCCTGGGCGCCATTGTGCTTATGCATATGCTGGCGCGGCGCCTCTACAGCGTGGGCGTGGGGCTCATCACGGCCTTGCTCATGGCCACCTACTGGGCCTTCATCTACTTTGAGGGGGAAGTCAACGACCCGGCGGTCTTTGTCGCCCTGGTGCCGTGCCTGTTCCTGGCGTGCCTTCACTGGGCGGAACGCAAGACCCTCGCGCGGGCGGCGCTGATTGGACTTATTTTCGGCGCGTATGCGCTGATGCGCCCCAATATCCTCGCATTCGGCCCGGTGGTGGCGTTGTGGATGGTGTTCATGGCGCGGCGGCGGAGCGTGCCGAAGCAGCCGTTTCTGCGCTCGTGGGCGGGCCTGCTCTGCGCCACGCTCCTGGTGATTGCACCGGTGACGCTGCGCAATTGGGTGGTTTCCGGCGAGTTCGTGCCCGTTTCCACCTATTTCGGCGAGAATCTGCTCATCGGCAACAGTGAATACGCGGACGGGTACACGCCGTGGAGTCCCTATCTGCAGAAGCTTGAAGGGACCGGCAACTTCTCGGTCTGGGTGTACCCGAACATCGTGCGCGGACTGGGCGAGGAAATCGGCCGGCCGGACCTGACGCATTCGGAGGCGTCCAGCGTGTTCGCGCGCAAGGCGCTCACCTACATCGCCGGGCACCCCTGGGAAACCGTGCAGCGCACCTTGCGCAAAGCCGTGCTGTTCTGGTCGCCCCTGGAGATTACCGGCAACAAGGTGGTGCAATACGAGAAGGAGCACTACCCCCCGCTGAAATACCTGCCGGGGTTCGCTTTGGTGATGGCGCTGTTCGTCGGCGGGACGGCCATGCTGGTGCGCGACTGGATGAAGGGCGAAGTGCTCGATGCATCACCCGGGCCGTCAGTCAACAGCCGGCAGGTCTCGTTCCTTGTCTTCTGCTTCATCCTGGTGTACTTCGCGACGTTCCTGCTGTTCTTTGTCAATGCCCGCGCGCGCGTGCCCATCCTCGGCCTGTGCCTGCTTGTCGGCGCTTATGGCCTCTACCGCATCGGGCAGCGCTTTGCGGCGCGGCGTTTCTTCAGCGCGTGGGCGTGGGTGGGCGCGCTGCTGGTGCTCTATCTGCTGGCGTCGGTGCAGTACGTGCCGTACACGCCCGACCGTGCGCGCTGGCACTACGCGCGGGCCGAGAGCTTCCTGCGTACGGGTGACGTCGAGAGCGCCATCAAAGAAAGCAACCAGATGCTCTATCTGCCTCAGTCGCCCATGCACTACATGCCCTATCGGCTGGGGCACTGGTTCGCGCGGCTCGACGAGCCCGACATGGCGGTGCGCATGCTGAAGGCCGCGCTCAGCAACGACCCGGAGGACCAGGACCCGCGCTACCGCGAGGACCTGTTCTTCCACATCGGCGTGCAACTTGCCAAGCTGGGGGAAGAACAGCAGGCGCGGGAGTATTATGAGAAGGCGCTCGAACTGAACCCGGAGGACGCGCGGGTCTACAACAACCTGGCGCTTTTCGCCGAGGAAGACGGGGACTACGACAAGGCGCTGGAACTCTACCGCACCGCGCTCGAGCACGCGCCGGATTTCGCGCTGGCCCGCAGCAATCTCGGCGACCTGCTCGGCCGGCTCGGCAGGCATGAACAGGCCATTGCCGAGTTTCAGCGGGCCATCGAGGACGAGCCGGGGCGCGCGGAGTATGTGTACAACCTGGGCGTGCAGCTTGCCGCCGCCGGCAAGGCGGAGGCCGCCATCGAGGCCTACGAAAGCGCCGCAGCCATGACCCCGGACCCGCGTCCGCACAACAACCTCGGACTCATCCACGAATCCCGGGGCGACTATGAGAAGGCTCGGCGCTGCTATCTCGACGCCTTGCGCATCGCGCCGGAATTCACATTGGCGTATGCCAACCTCGGCAACCTGCTGGTGAAGCAGGGCCAGCTTGAAGAGGCCCGCAAGATGTACCAGAAGGGCCTCGAAACGAATCCGGAAGATGCCGGGTTGCACAACGCCCTCGGGTATCTGCTCGCACGGCTGGGAGAAGACGACCTCGCCCGCGCGCACTACCGTGAGGCGCTGGCCGTGGCGCCGGAATTCGCCCTCGCGCACAATAACTTCGGCAACCTGCTCAAGGCGCAGGGCAGGCTCGAAGAGGCGGCGGACGCGTATGCGGCGGCTATCGCGGCCAAGCCCGGGGACTGGCTCGGTTATGCCAACCTGGCCGCGGTGCGGGCGGCCCAGGGACGCCTGGACGACGCGCGCGCGCGATATGACCAGGCCAGGGAGCGCGCTCCCGAAAATGCCAGTATCCCCGCCAGTTTCGGCAACGCACTCGCCAAGGCGGGACATCTCGACGCGGCCGTGGAGGCGTACCGCGATGCACTTGCCCTGGACCCGCAGGCCGTTGATATCCACTGCAACCTCGCCCTGGTGCTCTTGCAGCAGGGCAATGCCGGCGCGGCGCGGGAACACGCCGAGGCCGCGCTCAATCTTGCCCCCGACAATGTGACGGCTCAGGCGGTGCTGGAGCGGGCAGCCGCGGCGCTGAGTGGGGAAACGCCGCCCCGCGAATAATCGGGCCGCGCCACTTGTAGATACCCGCAGTTGGGCGCGCACGAACCCGCTTTATGAAAGCGCTGAAAAAACCACAGGGAAGTCTCGTCATGCGTGAGGTCAGTCTGGCGGTAATCACCGCAATGCTCGTGCTTGGATGTCAGGACAACCGGCCGCAGCCGCCCGCCGTGGACATCTGGCTCGCTGCGGCTCAGGGTAATCTGGACGCGCTCGAGCAGCATCTTGCGGCCGGAACGGATGTGAACGCGAAAGAACCCTACAACGCCGGCACCCCGCTGATGCTGGCCGCGCTGACCGGCCAGACGAGCGCCGCCGAGATGC
>NPIG01000125.1_pt3 | contig 24344 bp, 27 predicted proteins | sample 8637441 | NCBI WGS metagenome assembly NPIG01 (sample SAMN07420675, study PRJNA396082) | bioreactor metagenome | isolation source: sample BR6 brine-fed electro-methanogenic bioreactor BR | place: Japan: Kochi | collected 2016-06-14 | reverse complement strand
TTGTCGGCCTGCTGCGGCTGGTCGAGCGGGAGGGCGCGCGGCTGGGCGGGCTGACCGGGCAGCGGGTGTTTCGTGCGATGGGGCGGGACGGGTTCCTGATGTCGCCCGATGTGGTGCGGCGGCTGGAGCTGGAAGGCGTGATCGCCTCGGCCCCGACATCGAAGCGGGCGATGGATGCGGCGCAGGCGGCATTCAACGCCTGGCAGGCGCAATCGGGGCGGAGTTTTTCCGAGATCAGCCGGGTGCTGGCGCTGAGCGTGGGGGAGGGTGTGGAGGGGGCGTGAGAGATCGCCCAGCCCCGCAAGCCGCCGCCCATCGCCCGGAACAAGGCGCGCAGCGCCGCCGGGAGGGTGTGCCGGGCTGAAGTCCGGCCTACGACGCGGCTTCGCAGTTGCGCGATCGAATGTGGCCTGTGTGGGTGGGGCGGGCTTCAGCCCGCCGCCGCCCTCAGTCGTATTTCCGCTGATCCTCGATCACCAACCCGTCCTTGGGCAGGGCGCCGGGGGCGACGACCTCGATCTTGCCTTTGAGCTTGAGGACATCGGCGACGGAGGCCGAATAGGCCGCCGGGTCGCCGGCGGTCGCCTCGATCTGGACGGTCATCGCATCCATTTCGCCGTCGCGGGTGGCGATGACGCGGGCCTTGACGATCTCGTTGTGCTTCTCGACCAGCTGCGCGACCTGCTCGGGGCGCACGAACATGCCCTTGATCTTGGTCGTCTGGTCGGCGCGGCCCATCCAGCCCTTGATCCGCATGTTGGTGCGGCCGCAGGGCGATTGACCGGGCAGCACGGCAGAGAGGTCGCCGGTGGCGAAGCGCACCAGCGGGTAATCGGGGTTGAGCGTGGTGACCACCACCTCGCCGACCTCGCCGGGGGCGACGGGGGTGCCGGTGCCGGGGGTGACGATTTCGACGATGACCTGTTCGTCGACGATCATCCCCTCCATCGCCGCGCTTTCATAGGCGATGTTGCCCAGATCGGCGGTGGCATAGCTTTGCAGGCAGGAGATGCCGCGATCGGCGTATTCCTGGCGCAGCGAGGGGAACAGCGCACCGCCGCCCACCGCCGCCTTGGCGATCTTCAGCTCCAGCCCCATCGCCTCGGCCTTGTCGAGGATGACCTTGAGGTAATCGGGGGTGCCCGCATAGGCGGTGACGCCGATGTCATGGGCGGCGCGCGCCTGCAGCTCGGTCTGGCCGGTGCCGGCGGGCACCACGGCGGCGCCGACCGCGCGGGCGCCGTTTTCAAAGATCATGCCGGCGGGCGTCAGGTGATAGCCGAAGCAGTTCTGCACGATGTCGCCCTTGCCGATGCCCGCGGCATGCAGGAAGCGGCCCATGCGCCACCAGTCGTGGGAAACCCCGCCCGGTTCGTAGATCGGGCCCGGCGACTGGAAGATATGGGCAATGTTGGAGACCGGCAGGCCGCCGAAGGGCGGCTCGGCCTTTTGCCGTTCGCTCAACTCGGACTTGCGCAGCACCGGCAGCGCGGCAAGGCCGGACAGATCGTCCACGGGATCCATCCCGTTGCGGGCCAGATTGGCGTTCAGCCCCTGCAGCTGATCGGCCGCGCGGGCATCGGCGGAGCGGGTTTCCAAATCGTCGTAATGGGCGGTCATCGTTAAGCCTCGTCCTTGTCGCTGGGCCGCTGCCCCCGGTGGCCGGGGGCCTCCCCCCTGCCCTGTGATCTGCCGGGGCGCGGGGTCCGTGACGGTCACGGGTGGCGCGCCCAAACGGCCAACTTGTACTCGATGCGCGGCGCCGGGGCGCGCGCGGTCAGCTCAGCCACCGCTTGCGGCGGCGGTAGGAGCGCACGTCGCGGAAGCTCTTGCGCCCCTCGTCGGACATGCCGAGATAGAATTCCTTGACGTCCTGGTTCTCGCGCAGGTCGGCGGCGGGGCCGTCCATCACCACGCGGCCCGATTCCAGGATGTAGCCGTAATGGGCGAAGCGCAGGGCGACGTTGGTGTTCTGTTCGGCCAGCAGGAAGGTCACGCCCTCGCGCTCGTTCAGATCCTTGACGATGCCGAAGATCTCTTCGACCAGCTGCGGGGCAAGACCCATGCTGGGTTCGTCCANNCCACCATCTGCTGTTCGCCGCCCGAGGTATAACCGGCCTGGCTGCGGCGGCGTTCCTTGAGGCGGGGGAAATAGGTGTAGACCTTTTCCAGGTCGGCCATCATCTCGGCCTTGCCGGATGTGCGGGTGTAATAGCCGGTGAGCAGGTTTTCCTCGACGGTGAGGTGCTCGAAACAATGGCGCCCCTCCATCACCTGGATCACGCCCTTGCGCACCAGATCGGCGGGGTCGGCGTGATGCACGGTCTCGCCGCGATACTTGATCGACCCTTTGGTGACCTCGCCGCGTTCGGACTGCAACAGGTTCGAAACCGCCTTGAGCGTGGTCGTCTTGCCCGCCCCGTTGCCGCCGAGAAGCGCGGTGATGCCGCCCTTGGGCACGCTGAGGCTGACCCCTTTCAGCACGAGGATCACATGGTTGTAGATCACCTCGATATTGTTGACCTCGAGCAAGGTCTCCTGGGTTTTTCCGGCGTCCAGCATCTGGTGTCCTTCTTTCCGTATCCCCGCGCGTCGCGGACGGATTTAACCCTTGGGTGGGGGCGGCGGCCGACCGCCGCCCCCGGTTCGTGCATCACACCAGGCTTAGTTGCAGCCCGGGGTGATGTTGTTTTCCTTGGCATAGGCGCCCGAATCTTCCGCGATCAGCGGGTTCAGGATGTCCTGATCCGACTGGAAGTAGTCGGTGACCATCTTGAATTCGCCGGCGGCTGCATCCCATTGCGACACGGCACCGAAGCCGTTGCCGCCGTGGTTCTCGCAGGAGACCTTGAACTCGGGGCCGAAGCCGGGCAGGCCGAGCGCGGTCATCTTCGCCTCGGTCATTTCAAGGGCTTCCATGCCGTCGCGCATCATCTTGGAGTCGATCTTGGCGGTGCCGTGGATCTGCTGCGCGGTCTTGGCGGCCTCGGCGGCCAGCATGGCGGCATAGAGGCCACGGTTGTACAGCACGGTCCCGGTCTGGTCGCCGGCGCCGGCAGCTTTGCCCGCGTCATAGACGTATTTCTTCAGGTCGTCATAGATCGGGTAGTTGCTGCTGAAGTTGTGGAAGGTCAGCGCCTTGTAGCCGTCGGCCTTGGCACCGGCCGGCTTCACGTCGTTTTCCGACCCGGACCACCAGATGCCGATGAAGTGATCCATCGGGAAGCGGATGTTCACGGCCTCCTGGACGGCGACCTGGTTCATCACGCCCCAGCCCCACATGATCACGTAGTCGGGGCGTTCGCGGCGGATCTGCAGCCACTGCGACTTCTGCTCCTGGCCGGGGTGATCGACCGGCAGCAGGGTCAGCTCGTAGCCGTGCTTCTTGGCCAGTTCCTCGAGCGTGCGGATCGGCTCCTTGCCATAGGCGGAGTTGTGGTAGACCAGCGCGATCTTCTTGCCCTTCAGGTCGCCGCCCTCCTGGTCCAGGATGTGGGTGATCGCCACCGAGGCACCGTCCCAGTAGTTGGCCGGGTAGTTGAAGATGTTGCGGAACACTTCACCGTTCTTGGCCGAGGTGCGGCCATAGCCCATCGAGTGCACCGGGATGCCGTCGGCGGTGGCCTTGGGGATCAGCTGATAGGTGATGCCGGTCGACAGCGGCTGATAGACCAGCGCGCCTTCGCCCTTGGTCGATTCATAGCATTCCACACCTTTTTCGGTGTTGTAGCCGGTTTCGCATTCGATCATGCGGATCGGCTCGCCGCCGATGCCGCCGTCACGCTCGTTCAGCAGGGTGAAATAGTCGGCATAGCCGTCGGCGAAGGGGATGCCGTTTGCGGCATAGGGGCCGGTGCGGTAGCTGAGCGACGGGAACACGAGGTCCGCTGCTGCGGGTCCCGCCGCCATCAGGGCGCCCAGCGCCAGTGCGGTCAGTTTCTTCTTCATCGGGTCATTCCTCCCTTGGTGTCATCCGATATCTTGTGCGGCGGCTCCTCCCCGCCTACCCGAGGCCAGCCCGTCAGTACGGGAACGGCCAGAGTCTCAGTTTCTCCTTGGCGACGCGCCACAGCTGCGCCAGCCCGTGCGGCTCCAGGATCAGGAACATGATGATCAGCGCGCCGACGATCACCAGCTGGAAATGCGCCACGATATCGGTGGCCCAGCCCAGCATGTCGACGCCGACCACTTTCAGCACCACCGGCAGCACCACCAGGAAGGCGGCGCCGGCGAAGGAGCCGAAGATCGAGCCCAGCCCGCCGATGATGACCATGAACAGAACCAGGAACGATTTCTGAATGCCGAAGGCTTCGCCCACCTCGACCGCGCCGAGGTAGATCGCGAAGAACAGCGCCCCGGAGATGCCCACGAAGAACGAGCTGACGGCAAAGGCCGACAGTTTCGCGGTCAGCGGGTTCACCCCGATGATCTCGGCGGCGATGTCCATGTCGCGGATCGCCATCCAGGTGCGGCCCACGGTGCCGCGGGTCAGGTTGCGCGCCAGGATCCCGGCGAAGGCCAGGAAGACCAGGCAGAACAGGTAGGTCGCCCAGGCCGGCGCGTTGGGGCCGGTGATGATGATCCCGAAGACGTCGCGTTCCGGCGCGCTGATCTGGCCCGAGGCGGAGTAGTTGTAGAACCACGGCACCCGGTTGAACAGCCAGACCAGGAAGAACTGCGCCGCCAGCGTCGCCACCGCGAGGTAGAAGCCCTTGATCCGCAGCGACGGCAGGCCGAACAGCACGCCGACGCCCGCGGTGATGCCGCCGGCCAGCAGCACATGGATGAACATGCTGACCTCTGGGAACGCCGTCATCAGCTTGTAGCAGGCATAGGCCCCCACAGCCATGAAGCCGCCGGTCCCGAGCGAGACCTGGCCGCAATAACCGGTCAGGATGTTCAGCCCGACCGCGGCGATCGAGTAGATCAGGAACGGCAGCAGGATGGCGTTGGCCCAGTAGTCGTTGACCAGGAACGGCACCACCAGAAAGGCCACGGCCAGAACGGCATAGTAGCGATAGCGGTCGAACCGGATCGGAAAGGTCTGGTTGTCCTGCTGGTACGACGTCTTGAAATCGCCCGCTTCACGGTAAAACACGTCAGACTCTCCCCTGAGATTGCGCGTGCTCGCGCGTTTCCGCGTCAAGCTGCTTTCTTTTTTCGTAACCGCTGTCCTCGGAGGCCCGGGCCAGCTTGATATAGGCCAGCACCCCGGTGAGCAGCCCGGCAAAGGCCAGAACGGCGGCGATGACGATCTGGCTCTCGTTGAGGCCCTCGGCGGTGATGGCGAGATAGCCGAAGGCCCAGAACCCGGACCAGGCGATCACGTTGATGATGGCGATCAGTTTCTTCACCCGTCACACCCTCTCGATGATCTTCTCGCCGAACAGGCCCTGCGGGCGGAACACCAGGAACAGCAGCGCCAGCACATAGGCGAACCAGTTCTCGGTGGCGCCGCCGACCATCGGGCCGACGATGAAGTCGAACAGCTTCTCGCCCACCCCGATGATCAGCCCGCCGACGATGGCGCCGGGGATCGAGGTGAAGCCGCCCAGCATCAGCACCGGCAGCGCCTTGAGCGCGATCAGCGACAGGCTGAACTGCACGCCGGACTTGGTGCCCCACATGATGCCGGCGACCAGCGCGACGAAGCCCGCGACCGACCAGACCATCACCCAGATGAAGTTCAGCGAGATGCCCACCGACAGCGCCGCCTGGTGGTCGTCGGCCACCGCGCGCATGGCGCGGCCCTGCTTGGTGTACTGGCTGAAGGCGACCAGCGCGATCACCAGCAGCGCGGCGATGACGGTGGCGACGACGTCGAGATTGTCGATGAAGAAGCCATAGCCGAAGATGTCGTAGGTGACGGCGTCGAGGGTTTCGTTGATGCCCTGCGGCAGGCCCACGTCGAGCGTCTTGATCTCGGAGCCCCACATCAGGTCGGCGACACCTTCGAGGAAATAGGCCAGGCCGATGGTCGCCATGAACAGGATGATCGGCTCTTGCCCGACCAGGTGGCGCATGACGAATTGCTGCACGCACCAGGCCATGGCCACCATCACCACCATGGTCAGCAGGATCGCCGCAAGGCCCGGCAGGTGCCAGCCGAAGTGATGCACGTCGGTGCCGAAGATCGAGTTGATCAGATGCGCGAAGGGCACCTGGCCGTCCATGATCCCCACCAGCGTCATCGCGGCAAACAGCGCCATGACCCCCTGGGCATAGTTGAAGATGCCGGACGCCTTGAAGATCAGCACGAAGCCCAGCGCCACCAGCGCATAGAGCACCCCGGCCATCAGGCCGTTGAGGGTGACCTCCATGGCGTAAATCAGTTGATCAGGCATTGCGGCCTCCCTTTTCTTGTGTCGGCGCAGCGCGGCGGTCGATCCGGTCAGTCATGGGCCACCCCCAGATAGGCATCGATCACATCCTGGTTGTTGCGCACCTCGTCGGGCGGGCCGTCGCCGATCTTCTTGCCGTAGTCCATCACCACCACGCGGTCGGAGAGGTCCATCACCACGCCCATGTCGTGTTCGATCAGGGCGATGGTGGTGCCGAATTCGTCGTTCACGTCGAGGATGAAGCGGGACATGTCCTCTTTCTCCTCGACGTTCATGCCGGCCATCGGTTCGTCGAGCAGCAAGAGCTTGGGCTGCGCGGCCAGCGCGCGGGCCAGTTCGACCCGTTTTTTCAACCCGTAGGGCAGGCGCGACACCGGCGTCTTGCGGATGTGCTGGATCTCGAGAAAGTCGATGATCTTCTCGGCCACTTCGCGGTTCTCGGTCTCTTCCTTCTCGGCCGCCCCTTTCCACATCGCCTGGGACAGAAGCCCGGTCTTCATGTGGGTCAGCCGCCCGGTCATTACGTTGTCGAGCACACTCATGCCCTCGAACAGCGCGATGTTCTGGAAGGTCCGCGCAATGCCCTGGCGGGCCACCTCGTAGGGTTTCATCGGCGGCCGTTTCTCGCCGCGGAACCAGACCTCGCCCTCGGACGGCACATAAAACCCCGAGATGACGTTAAGCATCGAGGATTTGCCCGCCCCGTTGGGGCCGATGATGGCGCGGATCTCGCCCTCGCGGATGTCAAAGGAGATGTCCTTGATCGCCACCACGCCGCCGAAACGCAGGGTGATGTTTTTCATCTCCATCACCACGCCGCCGATCTTGCGGCCATCCTCGGTGATGTACCCCTCGGCCTGATCAAGCATGGTGAACATCCTTCTTCTTTGTCCAAATACTCCCGCCGGAGGCGGTCCCGGCCGCGGCGCCCGTCGCGCGGCCACTCATTCCGCCGCCACCTTGTGCGGGGCGACCGGCATCACCTTGGCGTCGCGGATATCCAGCGTCGCGCTGATATAGCCCTTGCGGCCGTCCTCATAGGTGACCTCGGTGCGGGTCGAGACCTTGTCCGAGCCGTCGTAGAGCGCCTCGATGATGTCGGCGTATTTCTCTTCGACGATGCGGCGGCGCACCTTGCGGGTGCGGGTCATCTCGCCGTCATCGGCGTCCAGTTCCTTGTGCAGCACGACGAAGCGGTGCACCTGGCAGCCCGACAGCATCTCGTCCTGCGCCACCGAGCGGTTGACCTCCTCCACATGCTCCTGGATCGCGCCGAGCACCTTGGGGTGGCCGGCCAGTTCCTGGTAGGAGGCATAGGCGATGTTGTTGCGCTCGGCCCAGTTGCCAACCGCGGTCAGGTCGATGTTGATGAAGGCGACGCAGCGGTCGCGGCCGTTGCCGAACAGCACCGCCTCGAGGATGTCGGGATAGAACTTGAGCTTGTTCTCGACATACTTGGGCGCGAACATGCTGCCGTCGGCCATCTTGCCCACGTCCTTGGCGCGGTCGATGATGCGCAGGTGGCCGCTGTCCTCTTCGATGAAGCCGGCATCGCCGGTGGCGACCCAGCCCTCTGCGTCCTTGGTCGAGGCGGTCGATTCGGCGTTCTTGTAGTACTCCACGAAGACGCCCGGGCTGCGGTAGAAGATCTCGCCGTTGTCGTCGATGCGGATTTCCACGTCCGGGGCCGGCACGCCGACGGTGTCGGCGCGCACCTCGCCGTCGGGCTGCACGGTGATGAACACCGTCGCCTCGGTCTGGCCGTAGAGCTGTTTCAGGTTGATGCCGAGCGAGCGGTAGAAATCGAAGATCTCGGGCCCGATCGCCTCGCCTGCGGTATAGCCGACGCGGACCCGGGAGAAGCCCAGCGTATCCTTTAACGGGCCGTAGACCAGCACGTTGCCGAGGGCGTATTTGACGCGGTCCCAGGCACCGACCGGCTTGCCGTCGAGGATCTTGGGGCCGACCTTGCGGGCGTGTTCCATGAAGTGGTGGAACATCCGCTTTTTCAGGTTCCCGGCGTCCTCCATGCGGATCATCACATTGGTGAGCTGGGTTTCGAACACCCGCGGCGGGGCGAAGAAATAGGTCGGCCCGATCTCGCGCAGGTCGGTGATCATGGTGTCGGCGCTTTCGGGGCAGTTCACGCAGAAGCCGCTCCAATAGGCCTGGCCCACCGAGAAGATGAAATCGCCCACCCAGGCCATCGGCAGGTAGGACAGGATATCCTCGTCCCGCTTGAGGTGGTCGAACTCGACCGAGTTGCGGGCCGATTCGATCACGTTGCGGTTGGACAGCACCACGCCCTTGGGCTTGCCGGTGGTGCCCGAGGTATAGAGCATCACGCAGGTGCTGTCGTAATCGAGCTTTTCCCGACGCGTGGTCAGCTCTTTGATGTATTCGTCATAGGCGGCACGGCCCTGGTCCTGCACATGGCTGTATTCGTGCAGATGCGAGTGGTCGTATTTACGCATGCCGCGCGCGTCGAGATAGATCAGGTGTTCGAACTGGTGCAGCTGATCCTGCACCTCGATCACCTTGTCGACCTGCTCCTGGTCGCCGGCGATGACGAAGCGGGCGCCGCAATGGCCCAGCACATAGGCCATCTCTTCGGCCACCGCGTCCTGGTACAGCGGGACCGGCACCGCACCGACCATCTGGGCGGCGACCATCGACCAGTACAGATAGGGCCGGTTGCGGCCGATGATGGCGATGAAGTCGCCCTCGTTGACGCCCAGGTTGATCAGCCCCAGCGCCAGCGCCTCGATTTCCTTTTCGGTTTCGGCCCAGGACCAGCTTTGCCAGATCCCGAATTCCTTCTCCCGGTAGGCCGGTGCCGTCCCGAATTGGGTCGCGTTGCGATGAAGCAGCGCCGGAAGGGACAAAAGCCCCTCGGCGCCCGACTGCGTCTGAGCCAATTTAATTCTCCTCCCTGTCCGGCACATGGCCGGCGCGGACCGCCTCCAACGGTTCTGCCCCAATAAGGGACGGGCACATTCATGCCGTCAACTTTTTCCTGATGTTTTCCAGATTCTTACGAATTGTTACAGGAGGCGGCGGAAAGAGGGGGCGAAGGTTACTCCGCCTCCAACAGGTCCCCGGGCTGACATTCCAGGACCTCGCAGATCTTCGCCAGGGTTTCGAACCGGATCCCCTTGACCTTGCCGGATTTCAGCAGGCTGATGTTCTGCTCGGTGATGCCCACCCGTTCGGCCAGTTCGCGCGACTTCATCTTGCGCCGGGCGAGCATGACATCCAACCGAACGACGATCCGCATCAGACGAACCCCCGGTTGTCTTCGGCAATCTCCGCCGCCTCGCGAATCGTCATGCCCACAAACAGCAAAAGCGCGCCGCCGATGACGAAGCCGATGGCCTGCAGGTTGATGCCCAGCGACACCTCCCGCGCGCCGGGTCCGTTGTTCCAGCTGAGCAGGACGGAGGAGGCGGCGCCGAAGATCGTGACCGCCACCGGCAGCAGCATCAGACCGATGCCGATCCACCGCAGCCGCCGCCCGCCAGGATCACTCAGCGCCTGGCCCTGCGCATAGAGGCGGAACAGGCCGTGGATGTGCCACAGCACGAAGAGGATCACCGCCAGCACCAGCCAGCCGACCGCCTGCACCGCATAGATCGTGCCGGTGCCCGGCGGGGTGTCCATGCGCACGACGGGCGAGGCGTCGATGAGAACACCGCGCGCCAGGTCGGGCCGCACCAGAAACACCAGCGCGGCAAGGAGGACCAGGCCGATCAGGCCAAGGGTGGCATAGGACAGGATCGCGGCCGTGCGTTTGACACCAGTCATGGGAATTTTCCTTATTTCACCTTACAAACATACTTTTCATCGTTTAACAGTAATTTTTCAATTCTAAAAGGTGATTCTGATGCGATCTCTCATCTGGCTTTTCCTGACCGCGTTCCTGGCCGGCTACGCCAGCCTGGTGCCTTCTGCGCTGGCGCGGCTGACCGCGGTTTCTCCGCTCTCCGCCGACCCCGAGGGCTTCGTCGTTGCACTGGATCTGCCGCCGGGGGTCGCGGTCGTTCCCGGCTCGGCGACACTGGACCTGACGGCCAGCCGGTCCGACACCGGAGAGACCCTGTCCGGGCGCTATGTGCTGGCACGAGGGCGGTCCGCGGACGGCGCCCTGACCTATCGCGTCGCGGCGCGGGATCTGGACCGGCTGCGCGGCCTGCAGGCCCGTATCCGGGACTGGACCCGGGAGAATGCGGCGGCGACCCGCGGCAGCCTGAGCGTATCGCTCACCGGCTGCCGCACGGGCGACGGCCCAAGCCCCGACGCCACCGTATCGGTCGCGCTGAAGACCGCCGTGGACCAGCCGTTCCGGCCCCTGATCCGCGATGCGCCGCTCTCGGCCATCGTCAACCGGGCCGGATCGGCCGGGATCGACGCCTGCCGATGAGGTCTTTGCCCCGATTGCCGCCGGTGATAGCCATAGGCGCGGGAGGAGGACGGCGTGAGCGAAACCGATCAGCAGATCAGGGCAATGACCAGCGCGGGGCTGAACCTGATCGCGCAGGCCCTGTCGATCTATGACCACGACCTGCGCCTTGCGGTCGCCAACAGCCGGTTCCAGGAAATGTTCAACCTGCCCGACCGGCTGGTGACACCGGGGGCACCGTTCGACGATACAATCCGCTATCTCGCGGAAAGCGGCGAGTATGGCTATGTCGGCGATGTCGACGCCTTCGTCGCGCAAAAGGTGGACCAGGCCCGCGCCTTTGAGCCGCATTACATGGAACGCACCCGTGCCAACGGGCGGACGATCTCGGTCGAGGGCTCGCCGCTGCCGCAGGGCGGCTGGGTGACGGTCTATACCGATATCACCCGGGCCAAGAAGTCCGAGGAGCTGCTGCGCACGCGGTCGGAAACCCTGTCGGACCAGCTGCTGGCCCATGCCGAGGAGTTGTCGGCCACCAACCGGGAACTGGCGGCGACGATCACCGCGCTGGAAGAGGCCAAGCGCCAACTGACCGAGATCGAGGCGCGCACCCGCCTGACCACCGAGATGATGCCGGCCCATATCGCCCATGTGGATCAGCACGGGCGCTATACCTATTCCAACCGGCGGCTCAGTTCTGTGCTGCCGGGGCGGCCCTCGGAAATTGTCGGACGGCCGATCGCCGAGGCCCTGGGCGAGAGCAGCTATGGCAAGATCCGGCCGCATCTGGAGGCGGCCTATGGCGGCCACAACTCGGTCTTCGAGTTTACCGAGGAGCATGATTCGCGCCGGATCCGCGCCGCCTTTACCCCCGATGGCGAGGGTGGGGTTTACATCCTGTCGATGGACATCACCGAAGAGACCCAGGCGCGGGTGGCGCTGCAGCAGACCCGGCGGCGGGCTCTGGCGGCGCAGATGACCAGCGGGCTGGCGCATGATTTCTCGAACCTGCTGACGATCATCCTCGGCATGCAGGGCAAGCTGGCCAAGATGGACCTGCCCGCCGAGGCGCAGGAACTGGTCGGCGCCACCCAGGCCACGGCGCGGCGCGGCGGGCGGCTTCTGGACCGGCTCGCGGATATGACCGGCAAGCGCCGGCTGCGCCCGCGCGCCACCGACCTGCATGCGCTGCTGGAGGATCTGAAGATCCTGGCCACGCCCAGCCTGCCGCGGGGGATCGGGCTGAGCATTCTGGACCACACGCCGGACGGGGCGCAGATGCTGGACCCCGGCATGTTGCAGGACGCGCTGCTGAACCTGGTGCTGAACGCGCGCGATGCCTGCGGCGCCACCGGCCAGATCACGGTCAGCGCGCATGCCATCGGCACCATCTGGATCGAGATCGCGGTCAGCGATTCCGGCCCCGGCTTTTCGCCCGAGGCGCTGGAAAAGGCGCTCGACCCGTTCTTTACCACCAAGGGCGGCGAGGGATCGGGGCTGGGCCTGCCGATGGTCTATGACATGGTCAAGCTGACCGGCGGGGATCTGCGGCTGAACAATACCGCCAGCGGCGCCAGCGTGATCCTGCGCCTGCCCTATCGCGCCGCGCCGCCCGTTGCGGGGGGGCTGGCGCTTTTGGTCGAGGACAGCGACGAGCTGCGCGCGGCGGTGCGCGACATGCTGGTCGAACTGGGCCATACGGTGATCGAAGCAACGTCGGTGGACGAGGCCAGCGCGCTGCTGGCGGATCTGGAGGATATCGGGTTGGTGCTGTCTGACATAAAATTGCAGGGCGACGCGACCGGGCTGGACCTGCTGGAGCGGGTGCAGGAGGGCGGGCCGCCCTTCGTGCTGATGACCTCGCTGCCGCAGAGCGACCCGCTGCACCGCGCCGCGCTGGCTCGGGCGCCGGTCCTGCGCAAACCGTTCACCCGCGCGCAGCTGGCGGCACTGGTCCATGGCGAGGAAGCGGCATGAGCGCCCCGCTGGTCAGCATCCTGGATGACGAGCCCGAGATCCGGGGCATCCTGACCGAGGCGCTGGAAGAGGCCGGGTTCCGCACCCAGTGCTTTGCCCGCGCGAGGGAGTTCGAGGCGGCGCTGCAGCGGACGGTGCCGGATGTCTGCCTGGTCGATCTGTCGCTGCCCGATACCGATGGGCTGGCGCTGGTGCATCGGCTGGCGCTGGAACGCGGCGCCACGGTGATCATCATCTCGGGCCGCGCGCAGGTGCAGGACCGGGTGACCGGGCTGGAGCTGGGGGCGGACGATTACATCACCAAGCCGTTCGACCCCGCCGAGGTGGTGGCCCGCATCCGCGCCCGGCTGCGCGCCGGGCGGGCGGCGCCGAAATCGGGCCAGACCGCGCATTTCAACGGCTGGACCGCCCATTTCGACCGCTATGTGCTGGAGGACGAAAGCGGCGCGGAAACCCCGTTTTCCCACGCCGAGGGCGAGGTGCTGCGGCTGTTCCTGGACAGCCCCAAGCGGCTGATCAGCCGGGCCCAGATGCAGGACGCGCTGGGCGGGGCGGCGGGTGAAAGTTTTGACCGGGCGATGGACGTGCGCATTTCGCGGCTGCGCACCAAGCTACGCGAGGACCCGAAGAACCCGCGACTGATCAAGACGATCTATGGCGCGGGGTATATTTTCCTGGGGGATGTGATCTGGGATTAACCACAATATATACCCCGTACGACTGGCACACACCATAAATGTAGAATTTTTGTGCGTTCTGCTGTACTCTTCGGCAACGGCTTGAGGAGGACCGGCAGATGACTAATCTGGAATTCTACACCACGCTTTCGGCGCTGTGGCTGGCGCTTGCATCCTTGCCCTATGTGCTGGACCGGGTGATCGTGCGCGGGCTGATCGGCGCGATGGCCAATTACGACCCGAACGCCAAACCCCAGAGCCCCTGGGCCCAGCGGGCACAGCGTGCCCATAAGGTGGCGGTGGAAACCTTCGTCGCCTTCGGGCCATTGGCGGTGCTGGCGTCGATCCGGCTGGGCGAGGACAGCTATCCGGGGCTGCTGGCGATGACCTATTTCTACGCCATCCTCGCCCATTACGTGATCTATTGCCTGGGTATCATCGTGCTGCGCACCGCGGCCTTCGTGGTGGCGATGCTGGCGGTTGCCGCGCTGGCGCTGCGTCTACTCGGGGCGATCTGACCACGGCGCGGGCAGGTCGCCGGGGTCCTGCGCCGCGATGAAATCCCGGCGGCGGGCCCGGAAATACGGCACCAGCAACTCACGGAAGGCCCGCGGCTTGGCCGCGGGCCAGACATCCGGGTGGCCGACCACCCAGATATCGGCATAGGGCTGCGGCGGCAGCACCGGGACCTGCACCAGCCCGGGGGTCGCCCGGCCCAGGAACATCGGCATCCGCACCACCCCCAGGCCCGCCTGCGCGGCGCCGACCATCGCCACCATGTCGTCGAACACCATGCGCACCCGCGACTTGGGATGCCGTTCCAGCGCGGCGGCCGGCACCTGGGGGTGGTCGGCATAGACGATCCAGTCAATCGCGGCCTCCGGATCGTCGGCGATGCGCCGGGCAAGGCCCGGGCTGGCGAAGGATGCGGTGTTCTGTTCGCACAGCCGCAGCCCCTTGAGCGTGTCGCCCGGGGTCCTGCTGATGCGGATCGCCACGTCGGCCTCGCGCCGCCGCAGGTCCAGCAGGTCGTTGGTGGCCCGGACCCGCGGCCGGACCTCCGGATGCGCGCGGCTGAAGGCATCGAGCACGGGGGCGATATAGGGGCCGATCAGCAATTGCGGCGAGGTGATCACCAGCGATCCGGTCAGGCTGCGGTCCTGCCCCTGCAACTTGCGCAGCATGGCGTCCTGCGCGACCTCCATCGCGGCGGCGTGATCGGCCACCATGCGCCCGGTCTCGGTCGCCACATAGCCGCCAGCCAGCCGTTCGAACAGCCTGGCGCCGACCGCCGCCTCCGCGCGCTGCACCCGGCGCGCCACGGTGGTGTAGTTCACCCCCAGCGCGTCGCCGGCCGCCGCCAGTGATCCGGCGCGCACCAGCGCCAGCACCGTTTTCAGATCGTCCCAATCCACCTGCATGACATGCACATTTGCATGTCGCGAATGCAAATTCACGCGTTTTCGCAAACCGCGCCCGGGACTAGGTGACAGGCGTACACTCACAGGAGACTGACCATGGTCTATGCAATCTTCACCGCGAACATCACCAACCCCGATTCGCTGGCCCGCTATCGCGAGTATGCGGCGGCGGCCCTGACCAAGCATGGCGGCAAGGTCGAGCAGGCCAGCACCAGCGCCGAGGCGCTGGACGGCAGCCCCACCCTTCCGCAGATGGTCGCGACGCTGTCCTTTCCCGATGCCGAGGCCGCCCGCGCCTGGATCAACGACCCCGACCTGGCCGAGGTGCACGATCTGCGCCGCAACGCCGGCCAGACCGAGATCCTGCTGCTGGCTTAACCCAGCCGCACCACCGCTTCGGCCAGAACCCCGAGGCCGGCCACCAGGTCGGCCTCGTCGGTGTCCTCCTCGAAGGCATGGCTGATGCCGCCGATCGAGGGGGTGAAGAGCATCGCCACCGGCATCAGGCGGGAGACATTGGTGGCGTCGTGCAGCGCGCCGGAGGGCATCAGCCGCCAATTGCCCGGCGCCACCGCCTCGGCCCCGGCCTCCAGCGCGGCGCGCAGGGTCGCGTCCATCGCCACCGGCTCCAACCCCAGCATCGGGCCGAAGGCCAGTTCCATCCCCATCTCTTTCGCCACCTCCCCGGCGGTGTCGCGGACGATCTGTTCCATCCGCCCCAGCCGGTCGCTGTCGCCGTCGCGCCATTGCATCGAGAAGGTCGCCCGCCCCGGCACGATGGACGACGCGTTGGGGTGCAGCGCCACATGGCCGATGGTCCAGACCGTGCGCGGGGTGACCACGTTGCGGAACCGCTCGTTGATCAGCGTGTTGTAACGCGACACCGCCTGGAAGGCGTCGCGGCGCAGGTGCATCGGCGTGGTGCCGGCATGGTTCTGCTGGCCGGTGAAGGTGATGCGCATGTCGCGGATGCCGACGATGTCTGAAACCACGCCCGCCTTTTCGCCCGAGGTGTCCATAACCGGACCCTGTTCGATATGCATCTCGATAAAGCCGGTGAATTGCGCCGGGTCGATGAAGTCGCCCGCCCGGTCGCCGATGGCGGCGCGGGCGGCGGCAAAGCTGACGCCGTCGCGGTCGGTGAGCGTATCGGCCACCTCCAGCGGGGTCGACCCGGCCCAGACCGCGCTGCCGGTGGTGACGCCGAAGCGGCCCTCCTCATCCTGGAAGCTGACGACCGAGATCGCCGGGCCGCCGGCCTCCTTCGCGGCGCGGGCGACCTCCAGCGCTGCGATCACCCCCAGCGCGCCGTCGAGCCAGCCGCCCTCCGGCTGGCTGTCGCTGTGCGAGCCCAGCAGCAGAGAGGGGCCGTCGGTCAGGCCGAAGAGGTTGCCGACGGGATCGAAACGGGGCGTAAGCCCGGCCGCGCGCATCCGATCGGCCAGCCAATCGCGCGCGGCGATATCCGCCTCCGAATAGGCCGGGCGCACCACGCCCTTGCCCACGCCCGCCGCGCCAAACTCGCGCAGCTTGTGCAAATCCGCCAGAAACCGTTCCGCATCCACCTTCATCGCCGATCCTCCGTCATAGGGTTTGCCCAGAGATCGCACAGCGGCGCGCCGGTGCAAACCGCTCTGCTCATCCTCTCACGAAAAATATCCCCGCCGGAGGCGCCCTCCCTTTCCCCTCGCGCGGCGCTGGAATATGAGGAGCGCGAACCAGAGAGGCGCGCCGCGATGTCCCAAATCACCCTGATCCGCCACGGCCAGGCCAACACCCAGGCCCGGGACGAGGCCGAGTACGACAGGCTGAGCCCGCTGGGCCACCAACAGGCGCAATGGCTGGGCGAGCATCTGCGCGCCTCGGCCACCGAACCGGGGCAAATCCACGGGCGGATCTATTGCGGCACGCTCACCCGGCATCTGGAAACCGCCGCGGCGATGGGCGTCGGCGACCGCGCGGTCCGCGATCCGCGGCTGAACGAGTTGGAGTATTTCACCCTCGCCCAGTTGCTGGAGCAGCAGCAGGGCATGGCGATCCCGCAGGACCGCGAGGGGTTCGTCGCGCATCTGCCGATGGTCTTCGAGGCCTGGCAGCGGGGCGAGATCGAGAACCCGCCGGAGAGTTTTCAGGATTTCGAGGCCCGCGTCGACGCGGCGCTGGCGGAAATCGCCGCCGGTCCCGGCCCGGCGCTGGTGGTCACCTCCGGCGGGCTGATCGCAATGGTGATGCGCCAGATGCTGGAGCTCGACACCCGGGCGATGGCGCGGATGGCGCTGGCGATCATGAACACCTCGCTGCACCGGGTGTTTCCCATCGGCGACCGGCTGAGCCCCACCCTGTTCAACGCCGTGCCGCATCTGGAGCATCCGGAGCGGCATTTCGCGCAAACCCATCTGTGAAAGGAGCGCCGCGATGACACATCTCTGGGTCCGCGCCGAGCAACGCCCGAACGAAGAGCGCGTGGGGCTGACCCCCGAGGGCGCCGCCGCGCTTATTGCCAAGGGCATTCAGGTGACGGTCGAGGAAAGTTCGGTCCGGGCGATCCCGATCGACGGCTACCGCGATGCGGGCTGCACCATCGCGGTTGAGAATAGCTGGCCGCAGGCGCCGCTGGATGCGGTGATCTTCGGGCTGAAGGAACTGCCGGAGGACGGCACGCCGCTGCCGCATCGCCACATCATGTTCGGCCATGCCTTCAAGGGGCAGCATTCCGGCAAGGCGCTGCTGGCGCGGTTCAAGGCGGGCGGCGGCACGCTCTACGATCTGGAATACCTGGTGGATGAGGCCGGGCGCCGCGTCGCCGCCTTCGGCTATTGGGCGGGTTATGCAGGTGCCGCGGTGACGCTGAAGGCCTGGGCGGCGCAGCGGCGCGGCGGCATCTGCGGCCCGGTCGGCGTCTATTCCGGCAAGGAGGCGCTGCTCTCCGATCTGGGCGCGGAACTCGACGCGCTGAGCGCCGCGCGTCCGCGCGCCATCGTGATCGGCGCACTGGGCCGGGTCGGCACCGGGGCGGCGGATCTGTGCGAGGCGATGGGCGTCAAGGTCACCAAATGGGACATGGCGGAGACCGCCAGCGGCGGGCCATTCCCCGAGATCCTCGACCATGACCTCTTCCTCAACTGCATCTTCGCGCGCCCCGGGACGCCGGTTTTCGTGCCGAAGAGCGCGCTGCGCGAGCCGCGCCGTCTGACCGCCATCGGCGATGTCGCCTGCGACCCGGACAGCGATTACAACCCGGTCCCGGTCTACGACCGCGCCACCACATGGGACGCGCCGGTTGTTCGCGTGGCCGAGGATCCGGTACTCGACGTGATGGCGATCGATAACCTGCCCTCGATGCTTCCGGTGGAAAGCGCCGAGGATTACGCAGGCCAACTGCTGCCGTCGCTGCTGACGCTCGACGCCATCGACACGGGCGTCTGGGGCCGGGCCAAGGCCACCTTCGACAGTCACATGGGCTGAAAATGGAAATCTACATCGGTTACCTTGCGGGGCTTTTGGGCACGATCTGCTGGGTTCCGCAGGCCTGGAAGGCCTGGGCGACCCGCGATACCTCGGGCCTGTCGCTGATCGCGAACCTGCTGTTCCTGCTGACCGTGACACTCTGGCTGCTCTATGGTCTGCTGGTCACCGACTGGCCGTTGATCTTCGCCAACGGCTGCGCGCTGCTGATCGTGCTGAGCATCGTGGCGGCGAAACTGAAATACAAATAGGGGGAGCGACCCATGACCATCCATTGGTGCGGCACCGGCCTGTCGGCCATTCCCGGCCTGCGCAGGCTGATCGAAGCGGGCCAAAAGATCACCGTCTGGAACCGGACGGTGGAGAAGGCGAAACAGGCGGTCGGCGATCTGACCGACGATATCCGCGCCTTCGACCTCGACGCCATCGGCGCCGCGCTGGAGGCGGGCGATGTCGTCGTTTCCATGCTGCCGGGCGACTGGCATGTGCCGTTGGCCGAACTGGCGATCTCCAAGGGCGCCAATTTCGTCTCCTCCTCCTATATCGCGCCGGAGATGCGGGCGCTGGACGACAAGGCCAAGGCGGCCGGCGTCGCGCTGGTCAACGAGGTGGGGCTGGACCCGGGCATCGACCACCTGATGGCGCATGCGCTGATGGCCGACTACCGCGCCTCGGAGGCCTTCGACGCGGCCAATACGGTCAGCTTCATCTCCTATTGCGGTGGTGTGCCGAAGATCCCCAACGATTTCCGCTACAAGTTCAGCTGGTCGCCGCTGGGGGTGTTGAAGGCGCTGCGCTCGCCCTCGCGCTCGATCCGCGACTTCGAGGAACTGCGGGTCGACCGCCCCTGGGACGCGATCAGCAGCTATACCGCGCCGCTGCCGGAGGCGGAGGCGTTCGAGGTTTATCCCAACCGGGACAGCCTGCCGTTCATGGCCGAATACGGCTTTGACGCCGGCTGGCCGGTCAAGCAGTTCGTGCGCGGCACGCTGCGGCTGGGCGGCTGGGCCGAGGCCTGGTCGGACGTGTTCCGCGAGGTGGAAATGCTGACCGGCCCCGAGGGCGATGCACGGCTGAAGGAAATGTCGGACCAGTTCTGGGACGAGAACGCCTATGACGAGGGCGAGCCGGACCGGGTCGTGCTCTGCGTCGGGCTCACCGCCGAGAAGGACGGCCGCGAGGTCTGGCACAAGACCTATGTGATGGATGCCTGGGGCGATGCGCGCGGCAGCGCGATGGCGCGGCTGGTGTCGGTCACCGTGGCGCTGGCGGTCGAATCGGTGATCGCGGGCCGGATCGAAGCGGGCGTGCATGCCGCCCCCTCCGCGCCGGATCTGGTCGGCGAGTGGATGGGCGAGATCGGCAAGCTGGCCCAGCATATCGAGGTGGTCGACCACCTGGTGTGATCCGCGCCGCAGGATCGAAGAAGGGGGCCCCGCGGCCCCCTTTTTCTTTGGCCCGAAACGGACGCGAATTGCGCTCTGCCCTTTGTCTCTGCCGTTTCGGGGCGCCGCCCGCTCACATCAGGTCGTTCTCGATATCCTCGACCGACAGGCCCAGCGCCTCCAGCCCGTTTTCCAGGTTGTCGGACAGGTGCGGCGTGCCGATCAGGTAATCGGCGCAGGGGGTCGAGGCCTCGGCCTTGGCGGTGGCGATGGCCTCGTCCAGATCCTCGGCGTCGAAACTGTCGCGGCCGATCCACATGATCGCCACCAGCTCGGCCTGTTCGTCCTCGCTCATGCGGTCGATAAAGGCGCGCATCTCGCCCTCGGCGCGGTCCAGCTCGCGCGCCATCACCGCCACCTGCGCCACCTTGCGCGGGGAAATTTCCATGGGTCGTCCTCCTGTTCGCGTTGTCCGGACCATCTGATACCGGCCTGCCTATCCCGGTCTTTGATCCTGCGCAAACCGGGCCGATGCGCCGCGACGGACCCCGCGCAGGCGCAACAGGCCATCCCGGCCGCGCAGCTCGGTTTCGGCGGCGATATCCCAAGCGCCGGAGCCGCCCTCCTGCCCGGCCAGCGCAAGGATATCACAAGAGGCCAGAATATCCGCGTCCAGCCGCTTGGTCTCCTGCTCCAGCCGGGCGGAGGTGCCGACCACACCGCTGAACACCGGCCCCCAGTGCAGTCCGATCCCGGCCCGCAGCGGGGGACCCCTAATCTTCGCCGCCGGGCAATGCCGTCAGCCCGCGCGCCTGGCTTTCGACGATATTGGGCGCCTCGATCTCCGAGCCTTGGGTGACCACACCCATCGCCTCGAACTTGCGCGCCGAAGGCAGCACGCGGCTGTCCATCGAGGCGACGGCCTTGTTGTAGTGATCCACGGACCGGTTCAGCGCCTTGCCCACCGAATCGAGATGCCCGCCAAAGGTGTTGAGCCGGTCGTAAAGCTCTTTCGCCACCTTCTGCACCTCGACCGCGTTTTCGGCCATCTTCTCCTGCTGCCAGCCATAGGCAATGGCCTTGACCAGCGCCATCAGCGTGGTCGGCGTGGCAATCAGCACCTTGCGCTCAAAGGCATACTCGATGAGGTCGGTATCGGCCTCGACCGCCGCCGATACGAAGGTTTCGCCGGGGATGAACATCACCACGAAATCCGGCGTCGTCGCGATCTGGTCCTGATAGGCCTTGGAGGACAGCAGTTTGACATGCTGGCGCACCTGGGCGGCGTGGCGGGCCAGATGCTGTTGCTGCTGCTCGGGCGTTTCGCATTCGAGCGCGTCGAGATAGGCCTCCAGCGGGGTCTTGGCGTCGATCACGATGCTCTTGCCGCCGGGGATCTGCACGATGGCGTCGGGGCGGCGGGCACCGTCGTCGGTCTGCATGTGATGCTCCAGCGTGTAATCGACGTTCTCGGCCATGCCAGCCATGTCGAACACCTGCCTAAGCTGCATCTCGCCCCAGCGCCCGCGCGTCTTGGGCGCGCGCAATGCCTGCACCAGCTTGCGGGTCTCGGTGCCCAGGCTTACCTGCCCCTCGGCCAGTTGCTTCACCTGTTCGCGGATCGCGCCATAGGCGTCGTTGCGGGCCTTTTCGATCTCCTTGATCTGGGTATCGAACTTGCTGAGTTTCTCGTTCAGCGGCTTGACCAGGTTCTCGATCGCCAGCTTGCGCTTTTCCAGGTCCTCGCTGGCGCTCTGTTCGTGGGTCTTGAACCGTTCCGAGACCAGCTTGAGGAAGGATTCCGAGTTCTGCTGCAGCACACCGGAGGCGAGCGTGGAAAACCTGTCCTCCATCTCCTTCTTCATGCCGCGCAGCTCTTCCAGCCGGGCGGCATGTTCGGATTTCAGCGTCTTCAGCTCGGTCTCGGCGCTGATCCGCAGCTGCTGCTCGTCGCCATGCAGGCGGCGCAGATCCGCGATCGACTGCATCAGCTCGGGGATACGGCCGGTCTGGGCGCGCTGTTCGATCAGCTCCTCGCGCAGGCTGCGGGCCTCGTCCTCCAGCGGGCGCAGAGCGCGCACAGTCCGGCGCAGGGCCGCCGCGCGCAGCAAGAGCGCCAGCACCAAGAGTGACAGCGCCGCCGTCGCCCAGGCCAAAAGCTGCTCCGGCGGGATCGTCCTTGCCGCGTTCAGAACGTCGTCCACTGTCATCTTTTCCGCCTCGTGTTCCTGTTTGGTTCCTTCCCTTTCCAGTTGAACCACGGCACAGGAAAAAGCAAGGCCGGGGTCGGGCGGTCAGCTGCGCCCGAACAGCCGCTCGATATCCGAAAGCTTCAGCTCCACATAGGTGGGCCGCCCGTGGTTGCACTGGCCGGAATGGGGCGTTGCTTCCATCTCTCGCAAGAGCGCGTTCATCTCCTCCGCGCGCATGCGGCGGCCGGAGCGGATCGAGCCATGGCAGGCGACGCGGGAGAGAATCGCCTCGATGCGGGCCTGCACCAGCTGGCTTTCGCCTTGGTCGTCCAACTCGTCGAGGATGTCGCGCAGCATCGCCTCGGCGTTGACCTCGCCAAGGATCGCGGGGGTTTCGCGCACCGCGACGGCGGAACCGCCGAAGGGTTCGATGCCCAGGCCCAGCTTGGCCAGGTCGTCCGCCACCGCCAGCAACCGCTCGCAATCGCCCGAAGACAGCTCGACGATCTCCGGGATCAGCAGCGCCTGGGCGGCGATGCCGGTTTCGGCCATCTGTGTCTTGAGCTTTTCATAGACCAGCCGCTCATGCGCCGCGTGCTGATCGACGATCACCATGCCGCGCTCGGTCTGGGCGATGATGTAATTCTCGTGCACCTGCCCGCGCGCGGCGCCCAGCGGCAGGGATTCGGGCGCGGTCTCTGCCGGGATCTCTTCGGGTTCTTCGATCACCCGGCCGCTGTAGGCGGTGGACAGCTCGGCAAAGCCCGGCTCGGCCGCAGGACGGGCGCCATAGGGCGGTGCGGGCTCCATCGGCGCCTGCGCCTGATAGGCGGCCGCGCGCGCGCCCAGCGAGGGGCGGTCCATCTGATAGACGCGCGGCGGCTGGCCAGAGGGTTCGGGGCGCATCGCCCCCAGCGTTGCCGTTGCCACGGTGGAGGAGGCGCGATGCCCGGCCTCGGCCAGCGCGTGGCGCAGGGCCGACACGATCAGCCCGCGCGGGATGCCGGGGTCGCGAAAGCGCACCTCGGATTTCGCGGGATGCACGTTGACGTCGACCAGTTGCGGATCACAGTCGAGGAAGAGGGCGGCGGCCGGGTGCCGGTCGCGGCTGAGGAAATCGAAATAGGCGGCGCGCAGGGCGCCGGTCAGCATGCGGTCGCGCACCGGGCGGGCGTTGACGAAGAGGTATTGCGCCACCGCCGCGCCACGCGAATAGGTCGGCAGCGCGGCATAGCCGAAGAGCCGAATGCCGTCGCGCGTGGCGTCGATGGGCAGGGCGTTTTCGGTGAACTCGCGGCCCATGACCTGCGCCAGCCGGGCGCCCAGCGCATCGAAGAGATCGCCGGTCTCGGCATCGGCGCGGAAGGTCACCCGCCCCTCGCCGCCGCCCGACACATCGCGCAGGGTGAACCCGATGGAGGGCTCCGCCATCGCCAGCCGCTTGACCACATCGGAGATCGCCTGGCTTTCGGCGCGGTCGCTGCGCATGAATTTCAGACGCGCAGGCGTGGCGAAAAACAGGTCGCGCAGCTCCACCACCGTGCCGGACCGCAGCGCGGCGGGGCGCGTGGGCTCCATCTTGCCCCCGGCGACACGCAGGGTCGCGGCCTCATCTCCGGCGGCACGGCTGGTGATCGTCAGCCGCCCCACCGCGCCCAGCGACGGCAGCGCCTCGCCGCGGAAGCCGAAGGTGTGGATGTTGAGCAGGTCGGAGCCGTCGATCTTCGACGTGGCGTGGCGCGACATCGCCAGCGGCAGGTCCTCGGGCGCGATACCGCAGCCGTCGTCGGTGACCCGGATCAGGGTCTTGCCGCCGTCGGCGACCTCGATGGTAATGCGGGTGGCGCCGGCGTCGATGGCGTTCTCCACCAGTTCCTTGACCGCCGAGGCGGGGCGCTCGACCACCTCGCCCGCCGCGATGCGGTTGATGGCAGCGTCGTCCAATTGCCGGATGACGGGGCGATCTTCGCCGATATTGCGGTTCTGGTATCCCATACCGCTAAACCTAGCATGCCGCGTCGCGATTCTGCCAGCGGGGGATGCGGGATTGTGCGAACACGCGCAAAGAGACGAGGGGCGCGCCGGCCCGCAGGGTGGCGCAATCACGCCGCCCCAGGGGGGCGGGTCGGCGCGGCCCGGCGTAAACGCCGGGCGGGCCCGTCACTTTGCGCTCCGCCCTACGCCTCGCGCGGCGCGCCGGTGCGGCGGCGGCACGGGCCGAATCGCGCCGCCAGCGCCAGGATCACCCCCGAAACGGTGGCGATCATCCCCGCCGCGCTGACCGCGTCGCTGGCGCCCAGCCACAGCGGGCCGTAGCCCGCCAGCACATAACCAAAGACCGCCGAGATCACGGCAAAGGCGACGCTCCAACCGACCTGAAACTCCAGCCGGTTCGTCATCAGCCGCGCCGCCGCCGGCGGGCAGATGAACATGGCGATCACGATGATCGAGCCCACCGCGTCGAAGGCCGCCACCGCCGCCACCGCC
>NPIG01000646.1_pt1 | contig 24421 bp, 21 predicted proteins | sample 8637441 | NCBI WGS metagenome assembly NPIG01 (sample SAMN07420675, study PRJNA396082) | bioreactor metagenome | isolation source: sample BR6 brine-fed electro-methanogenic bioreactor BR | place: Japan: Kochi | collected 2016-06-14 | reverse complement strand
GGCCGTGCGCGCGGACTGCTCCGCGTCATGCGCCGGGAACTGCACTTCATTTCCCACAGCCCGTTCTGCACCTTGTTCATGTTCATTCTGCCCGTCATTTCGTTTGTCATTCTCTGGACCGTCTTCTATCACGAAGTGCCGCGCGACATGCCGATTGTCGTCCGCGACGGTGACAATTCGGCCCTGTCGCGGCAGCTTGTGCGCATGGCCGAAGCCTCCGGGGCGCTTTCCGTGGCGGCCATGGTCGATGACCCGGGGGAAGGCGCGGCCCACATTCGCCGCGGGGAAGCCTACGCCATGCTCTACATCCCCGCCGGTTTCGAGCGCGACGTGAAGCGGCGTGCGGCGCCGGCGGCTGTGGTCTATTACAACAATCAATGGCTGCTGACCAGCGGGTTGATCAGCCGCGCCGTGCTCGAAGTCGTGGGCACGCTCTCCGCAGGCGCCGACATCCGCTCACGCATGCTCCAGGGCGCGCACGTCAGCGAGGCCATGGAGCAGTACGAGCCCATCAGTGTGGACAAGCATGCCCTGTTCAATCCGAACATGAACTACCGCTATTTCCTGCTCCCGGCTCTGCTGCCCACGATGATGCAGATGTTCATCATCATGATGACGGTGCGCACCGTGGGCGGAGAATTGAAGCACGGCACGGCGCGGCACTGGTTCGAGACCGCGGGCCGCCGCGCGTGGGTGGCGCTGTTCGGCAAGCTCTTTCCGTACACGGTTGCGTTCATTGTCATGATGAACTTCATGCTTGCGCTGCTGGTGCGCTTCGCGGGCGTGCCCTTCTACGGCGACGGGCCCACGCTCGTGCTCGGCAGTGTGCTCTTCGTGCTGGCGTATCAGTCGATGGGGTTTGCCCTCGCGACACTCGCGGCGAACCTGCGCCTGGCAAACAGCCTGGCGGGCTTCTACTCGGGGCCGGCCTTCGCCTTTGCGGGGATCACCTTCCCGGTCGTGGGCATGCCGCTTGCCGCCAAATGCTGGAGCTACAGCCTGCCGGTGACACATTACCTCGACGTGCTTCTCGCGCAGGCATTGCGCGGCGCGCCACCAGAGGCGTCCTACCCGTCGCTGGCGGCGATGTGCGCGTTTGCGTTGCTCCCGCCCGCGCTCCTTCTGGGCCGGCTCGGCCGCGTCGCCACCGACTCGAAATACTGGGGGCGCCTATGAGATACCTGCTGCGCACGCTTCTCGACGAGTACCGCGCCATCTTCTCCGACAAGGGCGTGCTGCTGATTTTCATCGCGGGCCTGACCGTCTACACCGGCTTCTATCCGCTGCCCTACTCGAATGAAGTGCTCAAGGAACTTCCCGTGGTGCCGGTCGACCAGGACGGCTCCGCGCTCAGCCGCAAGCTCATGCGCTGGGCCGGGGCCACGGAGGAAGTGCGGTTCGTGCAGGAGACGCGCGACCTGGCCGAGGCAAAGCAGCACGTGCTCAACGGCACGGCCGTGGGCATCTTCGTCATTCCGGAGGGCTTTGAACGCGACATCCTGCGCGGGGAACAGGCGACGGTGTCGGCCTACGGCGACGCCTGCTATTTCCTCATCTACCGCCAGGTCATCACCGGGCTCTACAAGGCGTCCGCCACGCTTTCGGTCGGCATCGAGGTCCGCCGCATGACCGCGAAAGACCTCGGCGAGGAGCATGCCCTGCGCGCGCGCGACCCCATACCGCTCGACAGCCGTCCCCTCTTCAACCCGGCCAGCGGCTATGCCACCTACGTGGTGCCCGGCATGCTGCTGCTCATTCTCCAGCAGACGCTGCTCATCGGCATCGGTATGCTCGGCGGCACGCGCAACGAGGCCTTCCGCGACGCGCCCCCGCCGCACAAGGGCGCCCGCGACAGCTATTCCGCGCTGCTCATCGGGCGCGGCGCCGCCTACTTCTCGCTGTACATTCTCTACCCGTTGTTCTACCTCTTCGTTATCTTTCGCATCTACGACCTGCCCATACGCGGCGACCTCGATGTGGTTATGCTCTTTCTCGTGCCCTATGTCCTGTCCATCGTCTATCTCGGACTGGCGCTCAGCGCGCTGTTCCGCATCCGTGAGCATTCCATCCCGGCGCTTATCTGCACCTCCATGCCCGCCGTCTTCCTCGTCGGTTTCGCTTGGCCGGCCGACGCCATTCCCCTGTGGTTGCGGCAGATAGCGCTGCTGCTGCCGAGCACCACCGGGGTGGCCGGCTTTCTACGCCTGAACCAGATGGGCGCCGGACTGCATGAGGTGCGCTTCGAATGGCTGTGGCTGTGGGGGCTGTGCGCCTTGTACTTCGGACTCGCCTGGGTGGCCCTGCACCGGCGCAGGTCCTTCAAGTACCGCGTGCACGAGGACTTGCCCTGACGCACAATGGACATCAGGACCTCCCGTGGTCCAAACTTGGACCGAGCCTAAGGCGTCCGGGTCGTCAAGCTGTCCACCCAAATCAAGCATTTCTTGATGTTTCAGGCCGCAATATCCTAGGATGTCCTTTCGACCGGGACGGAAGAGAGAGCGCCATCCCGCCTTGCGCCACGGGTAGTACAACGAGAAAGGGTAGGGAGAACCATGAACGGGAAAGTCCGCCTGCAACTGTCCATTATGATGTTTCTGGAATTCTTCGTCTGGGGCGCGTGGTACGTGCCCATGGGCGTCTATCTCGGCAAGCTCGACTTCCCGGGCACCGTCGTGGGCAGCGCCTACAGCACCACCGCGCTGGCCGCCATCATCTCGCCGTTTTTCGTGGGCATGGTGGCCGATCGCTTCTTCTCAGCAGAGCGTGTGCTCGGCATTGTGCATCTGCTTGGCGGTATCGTGCTCTTCATCGTGTCGAATATCGTCTCACCGATGCTGTTTTTCTGGGTACTGCTTCTCTATACCCTCACCTACATGCCCACCCTCGCCCTTGTGAACGCGGTCGCATTCCAGCAGATGGAAGACACGGAAAAGCAGTTTCCCAAGGTGCGTGTCTGGGGCACCATCGGCTGGATTGTCGCGGGCCTGATTATTGGCTTCCTCGAATTGAATCAGGGCGGCGCCCGGCTCAACATCGAGACCTTCTTCGGCATAAACCTCGGCATTGTGATTCCTTTTGCTTCGGGCGAAGGCGACTGGGTCACCGCCGCGGCAACGTCATTCCCCATGCGCCTGGCGGGCGTGGCGGCGATTCTGCTCGGGGTCTTCAGCTTTCTGCTGCCGCACACGCCGCCCAAGGCCAAGGGTGAGCGCATTGCCGTGCGGGATGTGCTTGGTCTTGACGCGCTCGGCCTGATGAAGGACCGCTCCTTCGCGGTCTTCGTTATCAGTTCCTTCCTCATCTGCATCCCGCTGGCCGCGTACTACGGCTTCGCCAATATGTTCCTCGATGAGGCCGGCATGGCGAACGCCACCGCCAAGATGACCCTCGGCCAGATGTCGGAGGTTATCTTCATGCTGGTGATGCCGTTCTTCTTCACGCGGCTGGGCGTCAAGAAGATGCTGCTGGTCGGCATGGTCGCCTGGATTCTGCGCTACGTGCTTTTCGCGTTCGGCAACAACGAAATGCTCGTCTTCATGTTCTACGGCGGTATCCTGCTGCACGGCATCTGCTACGACTTCTTCTTCGTGACCGGGCAAATCTACGTGGACAACGAGGCGCCGAAGGACATCCGCGCCAATGCCCAGGGCTTCATCGCCATGGTCACCTACGGCGTGGGCATGTACATCGGCAGTCTGTTGGCGGGTTGGATCGTGCAGATGAACGAAATCCGCGAGGCAGACAAGATCGTCGGCCACACCTGGACGAACGTCTGGCTGGTCATGGCCGTTATGGCCACCGTGGTCACCATATTCTTTGCGCTGTTCTTCCGGGACAAGGTGAAGTCTGCTGTTGAACCCGGGGAGGCGGCGCAGACAGAATCGGCCTGACGCGGCACATCAATCACAACATGCTCTGCGGCTGTCCTGCCTGGCTGGCGGGGCGGCCGCGTTGCGTAAACCTCACTCCTCAAAGAGCGCGCGCGCGAAGTCTTCCGAAAACGGCTGGCCGGGCTGGTAGCCGCGTTTCCACTCGCCATCGACGATGAGATACGGCACGCCGAGTTTGCCGGTCCGCGCTTCGAGCACGCGGGCGTGGTCCGGTTCCTCGCGAATGTCGCGCGTCTCGTAGACAATGCCTTCCCTCTCCATGAACGCCTTCAGCAGTTGGCAATCACCGCACATCTCCGCCGAATACAAGACCACATTCTTCCCCATGCCGCTGCTCACTCCTCTCGCGGTTCGCCGTTTCTGTCATCCCGTTCACAATAGGAACGCGCGCCCTTCTTCGGCTTGCCTCGTTTCAATTCGCCACGGCCCTCGAGCCGCCGCAACACGGCCGACAACTCGCGGCCAGTCACGTCCATGCCGGCCTTCTGCAGCTGCAGCGCGGCCTCGCCCGCCGTGTGCGCGGTGGTGAAAAAGCCCGCCGCCACGAGGTTGCGCACGGTGCTTGTCACGGGTGACGGCGCCTGCTTGCGCTTCTTCACACGCGGGGCGGCCGCAGTCTCTTCACGCGTCGGCGGCCCTTCTTCCTCCTCTTCAAACGCCTCGGCCGCTTCGGCGGGCCGCAGCAGCCGGTAGAGGGTCGCGCCGCCGCGCCCGGCCTGGCGGGCCAGCCGGTTGCTGCCCTCCAGCGCGCGCGCGATGCGCGGGTAGCTCACGCTGAGGCCGAAGCGGCGGTCCAGGGCCGCGGCTATCTGTTCTATGGTCATCGCCTCGACGCCCAACAGGCCGGCGGCCAGTTGCAGCACCTCGAGACTGCGCTGGAGCACCTGGTCCGCCGAGGCCGCCGCACGGGCTGTCCCGGCCGTCTGCGGCTGGCCGGCGCGGGGGATGCCCTTGTCGGCGAGCAGCGCATCGACGGCGCGATTGAACGCATCCGCCCGGAACGCTTCCGGCACACCGGCGGCAATCTCCGCCGCCTCGTCGAAGACCCGCTTCAGTTCCTTGCTCTTCATGACCCCTCCTTCAGCATTATCCGTCGGCAAATGCGGTCTTCAGCCGCGCGTAGATGCCGCCGAATGCGCCGTTGCTCAGGACCAATACCACGTCGTTTTCCCGGGCGGTTTCGTGCAGGTGCGCGACCATGACTTCGACATCGTCACTGTAGTGCGCTTCGACGCCGCCCGCGCTTAATGCGCGCACCACCTCGGCGCGGTCGAGGCGCTCCTCTTCCGGGATACGCTCGGCGCGATGGATGGGGCCGAGCCAGACTTCGTCCGCGCCGTGGAAAGCCTCCGCCAAATCGGCCTGGAACCGTCTGGTAACGGTCGTGTTGGAGCGGGGCTCGAAGAGCACGCGCAGTTTGCGCCCGGGCCAGCGGGCGCGCGCGGCTTCGACCGTCTCGCGTATCGCGGTCGGGTGGTGCGCGAAGTCATCCACGAAGGTGCCGCGCGCGCATTCGAGGAAGACCTCCATGCGCCGGCGCACGCCGCGGAAGCTGGCCACTGCATCGCGCACGGCCCCGGGCCCCGCGCCGAGCAGGCCGGCCACGGCCGCCGCCGCGACCACGTTCTGCGCGTTGTGCCGTCCGGCGAGGCCCGTTTCGAGGTCGGCCCAGTGCGCGTCCTCGCGGTAGAGCCGGATACGCTGGCGCCCGTCCGCCGCCGACAATTCGCCGCGCCACTGCGCGTCGCGCGCAAACCCGTAGGTGGCCACCCGCGAGAACGCGTGTTCGGTGAGCCCGGCGGCGGCGTTGTCCGCGCAGGCCAGCAGCCAGCCGTCCTCGGGCACCTGCCGCAGCATGCGCTGAAAGGCGAGTTCGATTTCTGCGAGGCTGCCGTAAATGTCTCCGTGGTCGAACTCGATGGAGGTGACCACCGCGATCTCCGGCAGGTAATGAAAAAACTTCGCGCGCTTGTCGAAGAAGGCCGTGTCGTATTCGTCGCCCTCGATGACGAAGGGCGCGCCTTGGGGACCGAGCCGCGCGGAGTGCGGGAAACCGAGCGGTTGCCCGCCGATGAGGAACCCGGGTGCGAGGCCGCAGTGGTCGAGCACGTGCGCCGTGATGGCGGTGGTGGTGGTCTTGCCGTGCGTGCCCGTGACCACGACAGGCCGGCGCGCGCGGAGCACGTGGTCCTTCAGCCACTCGGGCAGGCTGACATAGTGCATGCGGCGGGCCAGCGCGGCCTCGACCTCGGGATTGCCGCGGCTCAGCGCGTTGCCGATGACCACAAAGTCCGGCGCCCAGTCGAGGTTTCCGGGGGCATAGCCGGTGGCGACAGGCACCCCCAGCGCCGCGACCATGTCCGAGGTGGGCGGGTACAACGGGTTGTCGCTGCCGCGCACGTCCCATCCGGCTTCAATGGCCAGGCGCGCGCCCGCCACCATGGCCGTGCCGCCGATGCCGCTGAAATGGATGCGTTTGCGCCGTGTGCCTTGTGTCATGGCGGGGAGTATAGCAGAGGGCCCGGGCTGGGCGCGTGCGCGTTGCGGAAAGAAAAGGGCCACTGGGACTGAATAGACAGAAAGGGACGCAAGCAGAAGACGGGCTGGAGCGCGGGGAAGAATGACGCCACTGGTCCGTTCCGCCCCTTCCCCTCCGAAGCGCTCATCCAAAGGCCCGGTGTCAAAACCCCAATGAATACTACGGGTCCGATTGGCGTCTAATTCATCGTAACCAAGAGGAGGACGGACCATGTATTACTTCGACTATTTCTTCGATTTTCTCTTCAGTCTGGCCATATTCATCCTGGAGTGGCTGGGGTACGGCGTTTACTGGTAGTCCGTTCAGCGGTCGGCGGCATAACGGCGCAACTGGCGCGCATTCTTGATGGCGTAGGCGTGCTGGTCGTTGTTGAAGAACGCATAGACATCGCGGCCTTCGGCGAGATGCGCTTTGATGCGGTCCGCCTCGGCGCGCATGGCCTGATGCGGGTATTCACCCTGATAGGCGTGGTTGAGCGCGTCGGGACCGTGGAACCGCAGGTAGACCCAGTCCGCAGTGACGATGCGCGGATGGTCCGGCAGCAGGTCGTGGATGACGAGGGCGGCGTTGTGTTTGCGCAGCACACCGTAGTTGTCTTCGTTCAGCCAGGACGCGTCGCGGAACTCCACGGCCCAGCGGCGCTTCTTCGGCGCGGCGTCGAGAAACGCGTCAAGGCGCTTCGGGTTGCTGGTCCAGCCCGGCGGCAACTGCACAAGAATCGGGCCAAGCGCGCCCCGGAGCCGCTCGGCCAAGCCGGGAAAGCGGTGCAGGTGCTGCCCGGGTTCTTTGAGTTTCTTGTTGTGCGTGCCGAAGCGGCTGTACTTGAGCACGTACTGAAAGCCCTGAGGCGCGCGTTCGCGCCAGCTGTCGAAGGTATTCTCCCCGGGCAGGCTGTAGAAGGTGTTGTTGATCTCGACCGTGTCGAATTGGCTGCTGTAGAAATCGAACCACCGCTTCTTGGGGGTGTCCTCAGGGTAGAACACACCGGCCCAGTGGTCATACTGGTAGCCTGAGGTGCCGATTCGCACCGCGCCCTTCCTGCTCATTTGCTTTTCTTCTTCTGGCAATGTGGACACAGCCAGGTGGTGCGCCCAGATACCTTCATTTTCTTGAGTTCGCGCGCGCAATTGGGACATTTTCGGTCGCACTGCCGGTGCGGAAGCAGGTAGCCGTCGGGAAACTTGCTGACTTGCGCCTTCTTCCTGGCGCAGGTGCGCAGGACGCCGCGCATGGTGCGGTGCAGCGCTTTGAAGTCATCTTCGGTAAGGGCCGCCGGTGCCGTGGCCGGGTGGAGACCCGTCTGAAAGAGGATTTCATCGGCATACACGTTTCCGATGCCCGCGATACGGTCCTGGTTCATCAACTGGGCCTTGATGGTCCCTCGGCGACTACCGAAGATCTTCTGCAGTTCGGCGGTGCCGAGGCGGTCGTCCATGGCGTCGGGGCCCAGCCTCTCTTCCTCGACAAACGCGTCGACATCCTCGACATAGCCGACCCGCCCGAGCAGGCGCTGGTTGATGAAGGCGAGCCGGTAGCCGTTTTCGAATTCAAAGGCGACCCGCGCGTGCTTCGGGCCGCCGTTGTCCGGCTNNGCTGCCGGTCATGCCGAAATGGAGCATCAGCCAGCCCCCGGCGTCGAGGCCCGCGAAGAGGTATTTGCCGTGGCGGCGCGTCTTTTCGAATTGGCGTCCGCTGAGTCGGCGCCCGAGCGCCTGGGGCGAGGTCGCGTCGAGCACCCGCTCAGCCTCCACCGAGACACGGTCGATGCGCTGATGCAGCGCCGTGGATTCGAGGTAACGCCTGAATGTCTCGACATCCGGCAATTCCGGCATGGCGCCAGCCTTTCTGATGTCAATCGCTGCCGACCACGTTCTGTGGGTTGCCCTGGAGAAAGGACTGGATGTTGCCGACAGTGGTGTCGAGGATGCGCTGCACGGCTTGGCGCGTGTTGAACGCGCTGTGCGGCGTGACCACCACATTGCGCAGCCGCAACACGATGTGGTCCGCGAGCAGGCTCTCGAGGTTGTGTTCTCTGCGGTATACCGAGCGCAGCAATTCCGCCTCTTCGCGCACGATGGGCTCTTCGGGCAGGACATCCAGGCCCGCGGCGGAGACCTTCCCCTCAGCCAGTGCGCGCACCAGCGCGTGGATATCGAGGACCGTGCCGCGTGAGGTGTTGATGATGACCGCGCCGTCTTTCATCTTGCCCATTTCTTCGTCGCTGATGAGGTGTTCAGTCTTCGCGTTGGCGGGCACGTGCAGGGTGACAACGTCGGCCCGCTCGAGCAATCCGTCCAGTGTCACATACTCGAAACCCAAGTTCTTAGCCGCGCCTTCGTCAGGCGCCACATCAAATGCGAGCACATTCATATTGAAACCGCGCGCGATGCGGATGACGTGCAGTCCGATATCACCCGTGCCCACCACGCCAAGCGTCTTTCCTTCAAGGTCGAAGCCCTGAAGGCCCTGCTGCGAGAAGTCGCCGCGCCGCGTGCGTCCGATGGCGCGGTCGAGCCGGTGGCTGATGGTGAGCAGCAGTCCAAAGACGTGCTCAGCCACGGTGTTCTGGCCGTAGGCCGGCACATTGGCGATGAGCACATCGTTTTCACTGCAGAAGTCGAGGTCAATGTGGTCGAAGCCTGTCGAGCGGGTGGCGATCATTTTCAGGTTGTCGAACTGCTCCAACACGTCCCGGCCGAGCTTCGAGTAAATGAACGTGGAGATGATGTCGGCATCACGCGCTTCGCCGGCATTGTCAGTGCGCAGGGGCTTTTCCACACAGGCCACGGTGTGCTTCTGTTGCAGGGATTCGAAGGCGGGGCATTCCCACGGCTCTGCTTCGAAGGCGTGTATTTTCACGGGTTCCCCTTTCCTATTTCTTGCGTTGGCGGTCCTTGGGTGAGAAGGGTATCTCATGCGGAAATGCACGGCTCGGCGGCGCCGCGGGATGGTGCGCCCCCGGTGATTGGTCCGGTCCGGTGTGGTGAACCCGGCCTTTGCCTTTCGGCTTGCGCCAGGAAGAGAGGATGGTGGCCCCCCATCGCCTATTCTTTTCAGGAGCGCCACTCTTTTCTGTCTGTTCGACTCGCATCGTACTACCCTCAACGGTTGAAATGGATGAGGGTGGCGTGCTGTTTAGCGCCCCGGAAACGGATTCTCATTCGTCCAACAGCCTTGCCACCCTCAAAAAAGTGCAACTGTGCGGTCAGGCCTGGAAGGCATATCCGGCCACGATGGCGATGAGGAGCGCCAAGGCCAGCACCCAGAAGAAGATGCCGAAGATGGCCGCTTTCGCTTCAGGTTCCCGCGCCGCTTCCGGCGTTTCTAGATTGACGTCCCGGCGGCGCCGGTGATACGCGGGCGGCAGCAAAGCCAGCAGTACCAGCACGTACAACAATCCGGCTGCCACAAAGGGAAGCCAGTAGACCTCATAGACCATCGGGCCAATGGGCTGCACCCACACGCCCGCCATCCACGCGAACAAGAACAGCAGCACGAACAGGAACAGGGCATCGGCAATCCCGCTGCGCTCGCCCCGCCACCGCAGCAACGGCGCCAGGAACAGGCTCAGCATCAACGCAACCGCCAGGGCAAACAGCATTTCTGTGAGCCAGAGCATCGTCTGGTCCTCCTCCTTATTGGTTTCCGTGCTTCATACGGCCCGGCGCGAAGCTCGGCCGAATCCAGTGGAGAAGCGCGGTCAGTGGCGCCGCCCCCACCGAATTCAGCGCTTGCGCAGAGCGCGTGAGGTTATGCGTGCCGGCGTCTTTCTTCATGCTCATGCCGGCGCCTTCTATTGGAGCAAGCGCCATGCCAGTGACCTGGGGCCGCGGTTGCAGCGGGGGGCCACGGCAGTAGCGAGGCGATGTCAGACCCCGCTGCACGCCTGAGACGCGGACCGCGTGAAGGTTTCACACATCTTCCGGCTAGGAACTACACGGTAGTGCTTCCGCGATGGACGGTCTCCTCACTCAGAAGGCGCGATTTCAGGGAAGAGCTTGGCATTCACGGCCACGACCACTGTCGATACGGACATGATCAGCGCGCCTACAGCCGGCGGAAGCACGATGCCCGCCCAGGCAAGCACGCCCGCGGCCAGTGGAATGGCGAAGATGTTGTAGCCCGCCGCCCACCACAGGTTCTGCACCATTTTCCGGTAGGTGTTTCGCGCAAGCCGGATGGTCTGCAGCACATCCCGGGGGTCGGAATTGACCAGCACCACGTCGGCGGCCTCCATGGCGACATCGGTGCCTGCGCCGATGGCGATACCCACGTCCGCGGCCGCGAGGGCCGGCGCATCGTTCACCCCGTCGCCCACCATGGCGACCCTCATGCCCTTGTCGCGCAATGCCTTGACCTTCTCCGCCTTCTTGTCCGGCAGCACCTCGGCGAAGTAGTCGTCGAGCCCGAGTTCCTTCGCGACCGATTGCGCCACCTTCTCGTTGTCCCCGGTGATCATCATGGCCTGATAGCCCATGCCGCGCAGCGCCTCGACGGCCTCCCTCGACGATTCGCGCACGACATCCGCCAGCGCGACGTACCCGATGGGCCTGTCGCCGGAGAGAACCGCCACGACCGTCTTCCCGTCTTCGGCCAGCTCCTCGGGCGCATCGGAAGCCGGTTCGATGCCCTGTTCCCGGAGGTAGCCCAGGCTCACCACCTTGACCGTGTCGCCGTCGAGCCGCGCCTCGGCGCCTTTGCCGGGAATCGCTTTGAAGTCTTTGGGCTGTGCGAGTTCGAGTTCCTGCGACCGGGCGTGTTCCACGATGCCGCGCGCTATGGGATGCTCCGATTCGCTTTCCAGCGAGGCTGCGGCGCGCAGCACGCCGGCTTCCTCGTGGCCCTCAAGCGCCACCACGTCAGTTACGCCGAACCGGCCTTCGGTGAGGGTGCCGGTCTTGTCGAACACCACCACATCGACCAGGCGCGAGCGCTCGAAGGCGGCGCGGTTGCGCACCAGCAGTCCGTGGCGCGCGCCCATGGCCGTCGATACCGCCACCACCAGCGGCACGGCGAGCCCGAGCGCGTGCGGGCAGGTGATGACCATCACCGTGACCATGCGTTGCAACGCGAAGATGAACGTATTGCCGGCGGCAAGCCATCCTGCCAGCGTCAAGACCCCGGCGGTGATCGCGATGACCGTGAGCCAGAACGCAGCGCGGTTGGCCAGGTCCTGCGCGCGCGACCGCGACTGCTGCGCTTCGCGCACCATGTTGACCACCTGCGAAAGGTAGGTGTCTTCGCCCACCTTCCTGACCTCGACGCGGATAGAGGCGTCGCCGTTAATCGCGCCGCCGATGAGGCCGTCGCCTTCCCGTTTTTCCACGGCCTTGCTCTCGCCGGTGACCATCGATTCGTCCATGGAGGTGGTGCCCTCGATGATTTCCCCGTCCACGGGCACTTTCTCGCCCGGTTTCACGAGCACCTTGTCGCCCACCTTGAGCTCCGCCACAGGCACATCCTCGGTCGAACCGTCGTCCCGTATGCGGTGGGCCTCGCTTGGCATCAGCTTGACCAGGTCCTCAACCGCGCTGGAGGCACCCATGACCGAGCGCATTTCGACCCAGTGGCCGAGCAGCATCACGTCAACCAGCGTGGCCAGTTCCCAGAAGAAGACCCGGCCCGTCACGCCGAGCACCACGGCGAGACTGTAGCCGTAGGCCACAGTGAGGGCCAGGCCGATGAGCGTCATCATGCCCGGCTGGCCTTTCTTGAGTTCATCGAACGCCCCCTTCAGAAACGGCCATCCGCCGTAGAAGAAGAGCACGGTCGCCAGAATGGCCTGGAGGTGGCTGTCGGCGGGGAATGACAACGTTTCTTTCAGGCCGGTCCACTGCTGGAGCATGGGGGAGAGCGCCAGTATGGGAATCGTCAGCACTACCGATACCGCCAGCCGGCGCTTGAAATCGCGCACCATGTGCTCGTGGTGGCTTTGGTGGTCATGCTGCTCGTGCCCACCGCCATGCCCGTGGCCCTGCTTGTGCTGCTCCCGGGATGTGTGCTGGTTCATTGCGCGGGTTCCTTCGTGTTTTTAGGATTCCAGCAGGACGGAGCAAGATGCGTTCCAACAGGTGGGCAGAAGAACAAGCAAGGCGCGCTCAGGCGGTGACCTCAAAGTCGCAGACCAGCGGGAGGTGATCGGAGTGCAGCGTCCGGGGCACGCGCAACTGCGCTATGCGGATTTCCGGGCTGTGCAGGACAAAATCGAGCTGTTGCCGGGGCGAATAGCTCGGGAAGGTAGGCTGTCCCGTGAAGTTCGCATTCTTGAGATTGGCCGCCGCCATGAACAGCGAGAGTTCGCGGCTCCCCCAGAATGCGTTGAAATCGCCCGCCACCAGCATCGGCTTGTCGATGGCGGCGAACATGCCATGCAAATCGCTGAGCTGGTATTGCCGGTGCCGGTAGTGCAGCGAGAGGTGGACGAGGAAGATGACGAAGTCATCGAACTCGAGTTCGATGACCAATCGCTTCACGCCCTGCTCGAAGTAGTGGAAGCCGCTGGCCATAATGTCTTGCGAGGTGATGAACGCGTTGCCCTGCTCACGGAGCACGGGCACGCGCTGGGCGAGCGACTCCTCGCCGTATTTCGACGCATAGACGTGTGCGCCGCCGAAACAGCCAGCAATGTGCTCGGCCTGGTTGATGCGGTCGGACCGGTAGGAGCCGAGGTCAACCTCGATGAGACCGATGATGTCCGGGGCTTGTTCGCGTATGAACGCGATAATCTTGTCAGGATTGGTGCGGCTCGAGCGCAGGTAACCGCTGAACGGGAAGGGCACATGAAAGCGCCATCCTGAACCGGTGCCATAGCGGATGTTGTACAGCAGAAACCGCATGCGGTTGGTTCTCATTTCTGTCTCTTGCGGGCCGTGTCGCCTATGGGACCCACCGGGTCGGCGCCGGGATTCACCCCGCCGCGTCTCCTTGCGGGAACCTGAGGCTGAACCGGGCCCACTCGCCGGGCGCCGAGTCCGCCCAGACCCGGCCGCCGTGAAGCTCGGCAATGTGTCTGCACAGGAACAGGCCAAGGCCGCTGCCCCGCTTGCCGCTTGTCGTCGTGTTCTTCAGGCGCACAAACTTGCCGAAGAGTTGTTCGCCCTCCTCTTTCGTGAAGCCTTGCCCCTCGTTCCAGACCGAGACCAGCACTTCGCGGTCCTCCACGGACGCGGTCAGCCTCGCAAGCCCGCCTTCATTCCCGTATTTTGCCGCATTGCTCAGGAAATTGCTGACGGCGATGCGCAAGAGTTCGGGATCGGCATGCACCGGCAGCGTTTCGGGCACGTCCACCTCGACGCGCATGGCGCGCGAGTCGAAAAGCGGCTGGGCCTGTTCGACGGCGGGCTGGACCACCGTTTCGCAGAGGTCGATGCCGCTCTTGCTGGCGGTCAGTTCACCGCGCTCCGCGCGGGACAGGTCCAGGTAGTTCTTGACCATGTCCTGCAATTCCTCGCAATTGCGCTTGATACGCACCAGCGGGCCTTGGGCGGTTTCGGGCACCTCGCCCACATACCCCTTGACCAGCAGGTCAATCATGCTCTGCATCGCCGCGAGGGGCGACTTGAGTTCGTGGGTGACGAACCCCAGCGTTTCCATGTAGTTGCGATTGGCCTGCTCGAGGCGCTGATTCGTCTCTGCCAGGTCCGCGTTGCGCGCCTGCACCTCGCGGTCACGCTGGGCGATGGCCTCCTGCATCTCATGGAAACTGTCCGCCAGCCCGGCGATCTCGGCGTAGGGCGCCTGCAAGGCCACACGCTGCTGCAGGTCGCCCCGGGCCACCGCCGCGAGCGCCTTGTCCAGCCGTTTCAACGGCGCGGTGACGTAGTTGACCAGCAGCACCGCCACAAGCCCTGCCGCGAGCGCCGCGACGCCGATCATGCCGAGCAGCCGCGCAACCAGCCTGGTGCGCTGGTCATTGTACGGCTGCTCGAGCAGACCCACGTAAAGCATGCCCACGGGCGCGCCATGGGGGTCGAGCAGCGGTTCATAGGCCGAAAGGTACCAGGCGTCCACCACCCATGCCCGGTCCCGCCAGACTTCACCTTTTTCCAGCACCTGCCGCTTCACCTCCTCCGACACGACCGTGCCTACCGCGCGTTCCCTTTGCGCAGTCAGCACGTTGGTGGCGACACGGATGCCGCCCATGAATATCGTTACGGTGCCCAGCGGTTTGCCGTCGTAGGAGCGGGTGCCGAAGAGCAGCTGGCGCACGCGGTCCACAAACTCGAAGTCGAGATTCATCGCGGAGCCGCCGTAGACCACCGCGCGCACCTGGCCGCCCTGGTCGCGAATGGGCTCGGCCGCCCACCAGAACAGCGCGTCGGCCGCCGCCGGCTCGTCTTCTCCCGCGCGGAAGATCGCCAGCGCGTTTTGCAGGCCGGGACCGCCTTCCAGGTTCAGCCGCTCCAGGTTCAGCCGCACCGTGCCGCTGGCGGCTTCTCCGCGCAAGGCGCGCTGTATGACGGGGTCGCGCTCGACCGGCACGCGTGATGCCTCCGCGGCGTACGCTCCGGCCAGCGGCGCGCCGGCCGCATCACACACGTTGAGCACCGTCAGGCCGAGGTTCTGTTTCAGCGCCGCCAAGCGGCCGCTGTAGTCGTTCTCGAGCCTGCGCACTTCACTGGCCGCCTGCGCCACGTGCTGCGCCACCAGTTCCATGCGCCGGTCGTATTGCGCGCGGGCGGTGTCGAGATGCTCGTTCACGCGCGCCTGCGCCTCGCGCTGCACGTCGCGCGCGATGCTCGCCACGCCGAGCGCGCCGATCAGGGCACCGGCTGCCACGACGGTGATGAGCATGGCCGTTATCAGCGCGGTGCGTATTGAAACATGTCTGCGTGCCGCCATCGCTCAGCCATTCTTTCCTGTTGACTTCAGCCGCGGGCGCCTGCCCCTCTTTCAGTCGAGTGCAGTCTAGCGCGGGGCCTTTGTTGCTGTCCAATCGCCGGAGTGGCATTTTCCCGCCGCATGTCGTTATGGTGTACTCGTGACGCGAGCAAGGAGGTTCCGGTGTCCTATAGATCATTCGCGCGCAATGTCGGCAATGCCGTGCGTCTCGCCGAGGTGGCCCAGGTACTGCTCAAGCACGGGTTCGCCGATTTCCTGCGCCGCATCGAACTGCATGAGGGCCTTCCCGCGAAGGCGTTGCGGATGGTGCGGCCCAAAGGCGAGGAGCCGAGCACAGAAACGATGGGCGCCCGTCTGAATGCCGCGCTCACGGAACTCGGGCCCACATTCATCAAGCTCGGCCAGATACTCAGCACCCGGCCCGACCTGCTCGACAAGGAGTTGTGCCAGGAATTGGGCCGCCTGCAGGACGCTGTCGCGCCGACGGACTTCGAGCAGATGCTTCCGGTCATTGAGTCGTCTCTCGCCGCCACGCTCGAAGAAGCCTTTGCGGAGTTCCACCGGGAGCCCGTGGCTTCTGCCTCGCTCAGCCAGGTCTATCGCGCGCGCCTGCACGCCGGCGTCGAGGTGGCGGTCAAGGTATTGCGCCCGGGCGTGCGTGAAACGGTCCATTCCGATGTGCAATTGCTGTATTCAATCGCGGGCTGGGTGGCGAAGAACGTCGAAGAGATGGCCTGGCTGGACCCCGTGGGCGTGGTGCGGCACTTCGAGCGGTCGGTGAACCGCGAGATGGATTTCACCATCGAAGCGCGCACGATTCAGCGTTTTCGGGCCAACTTTCGCGATGTGCCGTATGTGCTGATTCCGAAGGTGCACGAGGGGGTGTCGAGCGCGGAAGTGCTCACCATGGACTGGATCGACGGCGTGCGCCTCGACGACTTTGACGCCTACGAGGAACGCAACTGCGAGCGCCGCGTAGTCGCGCTGCACGGCTGCGCGGCGGTGTTCAAACAGGTCTTCGAAGACCAGTTTTTTCACGCGGACCCGCACCCCGGAAATGTGTTCATCACGCGCGACAACAAGCTCGCCTTCCTTGATTACGGCATGGTGGGCCACCTGGAAAAGGGCGACGACGAACTGCTGACCAGCCTCCTGCACGCGGTACTGAACGAGGACGCGGAGGCGTCGGTGCGCGTGGTGCTCAGCCTGACCGGCCAGACCGGCGTGGTGGACGCCAAGGCGTTCAAGGAGGAAGTGGCCGATTATCTGGCGTTCGAGGCGCAAAGCATCATCAATTCCGGCCAGGTCGGCAAGGCGCTCGAGCGCATCACGGACCTGCTCAGCGTGCAGCACTTGCGCCTGCCTTCGCGGTTCATGCTGTTGATCAAGACCTTGATTACCATTGAATCCGCCGGCCATCAACTCGACTCGGAACTGAATCTGGTGCCGCTGCTGCGGCCCTACGTGGAAGACCTGGTGCGCAAGCGCCATTCGCCCGAGCAACTGCTCATGCGCAGCATCGAGCATGTCACACGCGTGCTCGGTGTGACCAAGAACCTGCCCTTCGACGCCCACGACCTCATCCAGCAGATGCGCAAGGGCGCGTTCAAGACCAGAATCGACATCGAGAACCTCGCCCAGTTCTCCGCCGTGTTCGACCGCAGTTCGAACCGCATTGCCTTCGCCATGATCACCGGCTCGCTGATCGTCGGCTCGTCGCTCCTCATGACCACCGAACTCGGCGGCAAACTCGGCCTTGCCGGGTACATCGGCGCGGGAATCCTCGGCGTGTTTCTCCTGATCTCCATCCTCCGCTCAAAGACCTACTGACCTCCTCAAGCGCGCTCCGCGATGAGATACTGAAACAGTCCCGTCCGGCCGCCGAGGAGCGAGTCGATGGCGCGCACAAGCAAGGGCGGGCCGGCCGGGCAGGCCAGGAAGCGGCGGTGCGCGACGGGCCGCAGTTCAGGCGGCAGCACCTGGGCCAGTTCCCGGGCGGGCAGGAAACGGTGGGGGCCTTCCGGCAGCTTGAGGCGCAAGCGCTCGAGCCATTCCAGCAGCACGGCCAGGTCGCCGTTCGGCGTGATGGCCAGGAGCCGGCCGCCGGGGCGCAGCATCCGCGCGCACTCGTTGAGCACCACGCCGGGCTCCGGCACGTGCTCCAGCAGATTGACGCAGAACACCCCGTCGAAAACGGCGTCGCGAAAAGCCAGCGCCTGCGCGTCCGCGGCGATGCGCGGCGTGCCGGCATGGGGTTGCGCCAGCAGCATCGGCACGCTGAGGTCACAGGTTAAACCGCTGTGCGCACTCAGTTCCGGCAACAGGGGCGAGGCGCCGCCGCCCAGTTCGAGCAGGCGCGGGAACCCGGCCAGGGCCTTGTCTGCGAGTTCGAGATAGGCGCGGCGGCAGGCCTTGTTCTCCCCGGCGCGATAGTGCGCGGCAAGCTCGGCATAGTGCGCGGCCACCGCGCTGCCGTCGGGTGTGCGCGGAAGCGTCATGGCCCGGGTTCCGCGGGACCGATACGCTCGGCGCATTCCCAGGCCTTCACGATGTGGCCGGACTGCGTGCGGTCTTCAGGGTAGAGGAAGACGGAGTCCAGCAGACGCAGCCCTTCGATGGGCGCCACCTGCTCGGGGAGCAGACCGAGAAAGCCGACTTCACAGATGGCCTGCGCATACGCGGAACGCGACACGCGGTGCGTGATAAGGTCCGTGTCGCTGAGGTGGGGGGCAATGCGTTTCAACGCGTCCCACGAGAGGGAGAATATCTCCTCGTCGCGCATGCGGTAGTACGGGTGGTCGGTGGCCACATAGTACGGCACGTAGACAATGTGGCCGTGTTCGTTGTGCAGCGGGTTGAGGTTGGTGTATTCGATGATGCCGTTGAAGGGCGCGTCTTTGTCATGCACGTTGAGCCAGAAGTTGCGCGAAACCGGGGCGGCCAGCTTGAAGCAAAGGCACACCACCCCGATGTACTGAATGCGGCGCAGCCGTTCGGCGTAAGAATGGTGCTCGTCCGGCAGCAGCCCGGCAAGGATGGTCATCGGCACGGTGGAGACCACACAGTCGCACGCCGCCTCTTCGCCGTCCGCGAATCGCAGGCCCCGCACGGCGTTCCCGGCGGTGAGAATGCGCTCGACCGGCCGCTCATACGCAATCGCGGCGCCCGCCCCGGCCAGCCGTTCGGTCAGTGTGCGCAACAGCAGGCCGGTGCCACCCTCGAGATAACCCATGCGCCCCCTGGACTTGGCAACGCGGTGCAGCCGGTGCCAGACCCACGCGGCGGAGATGCGGTCGTGCGCGCCGCCGAATTTGAGCGCGAGCAGCGGGTGCCATACGACATCATAGGCGCGGCGGCCCAGCCGGTCGATCAGCCACGGCCGCGCCGCGATTTCATCGAGCTGCATCCATTCCTGCCGCAGCCGCGCCTCGAGCGCGAACAGCCCGAGCCGAATCCGTTGCGAGAAGGGAATGGGCGTGAACCGCAGCAGGTCGAGCGGCGTCGAAAAGGGATAGAGACGGCCGTCGAAATGGAAGCCGGTTGGCGCGGGCGCGAAGCGGATGCGGTCCTCCAGCCCGAGATGCCGGCACAGCGCGAAATAGCCCTCGTCGGTGCCGCACAGAAAATGGTAGAAGCGCTCGATTTCCAGGCCGTAGACGTCGAAGGTGCCGATGAGCCCGCCAGCCCCGGCTTCGCGCTGATACAGCACCACCTCATGGCCCTGTTCAGCGAGTGCCAGGCCCGCAGTGAGTCCGCTGATGCCTGCTCCGATAACGCCTACTCGCATGCGCTCCTCCGGTTACGCGCCCAGTATAGCGCGTCCGCATGAATGTGCGCGGGTCAGGGTTTCTGGCCGCCTTCGGCCACGGGCGGGCCGGCAAGCCGGTTCTGGTTAGGCAGATAGGCGCCGCCGGAGATGATGAGCTTCATGGCTTCCTCCAGCGTGATATCGAGTCGCGTGAGGTCCTCGGGCGGCAGGTAGAGCAGGTACCCGGAGGTGGGGTTTGGCGTCGTCGGGAGGAACACGGCTATCAGCGGTTTGCCCAAGTTCTTCTGGATGATGCCCTGGTCGCGGGCGGTGACAAAACCAACTGCGTAGATGCCCGGCCGCGGGTACTCGAAGAGCACCACCTCCTGAAAAACGGTCCCGTCGCGCGTGACGAACACGTCGCGAATCTGTTGCACTGCGACATAAACGCGGTTGATGCCCGGGATCATGGAGACGATTCGTTCGAGCAGCGTGATGACGCGCCTGCCGACAATGTACCGGGTCAGGAAGCCCGTGGTCAGAAAGAGCAGGATGGCGAGCAGGAAACCCAGGCCGAAGCGGTACTGAAACGCCGTCAGCACCCGGAGCGAGGGGAAGCGCTGGCCGTAAATTTCGCCCAGGGTGTTGGCGCGGAGCACCAGGTCGCGAATCATGCCTTCGATGCCGAAACCGACGGTGCTCAACACCCACCAGGACAGCCACAGCGTCACGATGAGCGGCACCCACACCAGCAGACCGGTGATGAGATAGCGGCGCAGCTGGCGGATGTATTCCCGCACAAACCCGCGCAGACCGCGCGGTTTCGGCTTCTCCTGCCGCAGCAGGTCGGTGATGATTCGCTTCTGGGGCGACTTGGATTTCCTGCCGCGCTTATTCTTCGCCATACTGCGCTTCTTCCGGGAGTATTTCGAGCCGGATGGTTGAAATGAAGTTCTCGCCGCCGTCGAGCACGGTAATCCGAAACGTTCCGTGGGTGCTCACCTCGCCCTTCTGCGGTATGCGCGCGAACAGGTGCATGACCCAACCGCCCACGGTCTCCACCTCCTCATCGACGATGGGCACGGCCATCGCCTCCGCGGCTTCCTCGAGCGGCATGCGCGCCTCAATCACGTAGTCGTTCTCGGCCACCTTGCGGATGAGCGGGGCCTCCTTGTCGTATTCGTCGCGGATTTCCCCGAAAATCTCCTCGAGGATATCCTCGAGCGTGATGAGTCCGTCCGTGCCCCCGTATTCGTCAATCACTACCGCCATGGTCTGCCGGTTGTCGCGCATCGCCTTGAGCACATCGTCCAGTTTCATGGTGTCATGCACGTGCATGATGTCCTTCACGAAACGGCCAATATCCTCGCGTTCGGGCTCGTCGTCGCGCAACAGTTCAAAGGCATTGGCGACACCCACAATGCGGTCGATATTCTCATGAAATACGGGAATCCGCGTGCGCCCGCTATCCTGGAGCAAGGCGATCAGCTCGCTTTTCGTCGCCGTGTCCGGGAGCGCCTGGATATCGATTCGTGGCACCATGACCTCTTTGGCGTGCTTGGTTTGCAGGTCCATCACCGAGTGAATCATCTCCTGTTCCTCGGGTTCGATGGCGCCGTGGCTCGCGCTTTCGTCGACCAGGATGCGCATGTCCTCCACGCTGCGCATGAGCAGGCGCACGCCGGAATATTCCATGCGGAACAGGGACAGCAGGCGTTGTGACATCCACGTGACCGGCACGGCGAGCGGCGCGAAGAGCACGTCGAAAAAGCGGATGACCGGCATCAGGAACAAGGAGAGCCGGGTCGGGTGCAACCGAAACATGCTCTTGGGGATGATCTCGCCGAAGAGCAGAAAGGCGGGGGTAGCGATGAGGGGCGCCCAGACGTCCCCCACCTGCCGCGTGATTGCGATGGTGCCTATGATGAGACCAATGTTCGTGCCGATAAGCACCACCGTGAGCATGCGGTCCGGCTGCGCCTGATAGGCCATCATGTGCATCGCCCGCGGGTCCCGCTCTTTCTCGGCCAGGTGGCGCACCCGGATGGGATTGCACGACACGAAGCCGGTTTCATAGCCCGCGCAGAACGCGTTGAGCAGCAGCCCGGCCAGAAACAGCAGTATCAGTATGACGGCTGCGGTCATGTCTGCCGCTCCTCGCCGCGGGCGGCATGCCGCCCGTGGTTGCGGGGAACCTCAATCGACACCTGTTCCACCCGCTTGTCCTCCATCTCTTCCACGCGATAGACCACACCGTCGTACTCGACCTGGTCGCCCACTTCCAGCGGCTTGTTCGTGTGTTCCATGATCAGTCCGGCCACGGTCGTGTGCTCCCCGTTTTCCACGTGCAGGCCGATGGTCTCCTCGAGGTTGTCGAGCGGGAATCCGCCTTCGACCCGGTACACGCCTTCCGACACTTCGGTCACCACGTAGTCGTCCTCTTCGTCTTCACCGATATCGCCCACGACCTCGCGCAACGCGTCATGCAGCGTCACCAGACCTTCCGTGCCGCCGAATTCGTCCACCGCGATGGCCATGTGCGTGCGGAGGCGCTGCGCCGTCTTCATGAAATCGGCCACGCTCATGGTCTCCGGCACGAAATGCGGCTTGCGCACGAACTGGCGAATCGGCCGGCCCAATTCGGCGGGCACGGCGTGCGGCAGCAGGTCCTTGGCGTAGAGGACGCCCTCGATCTTGTCCAGGTCGTCGTGGTACACGGGGATGCGCGAGTATTCATGCTCACGGAAGACCGTCAGCGCTTCCTCCACGCTGATGTCGTCCGGCACCGCAACCATGTCCGGCCGGGGCACCAGGATATCCTTGACCCGCACGTCGCCGAATTCCAGGATGCCCTGGATCATCTGGCGCTCGTCTTCTTCGATGATGCCGCTGGCCTCACCCTCGGAGAGCAGCGCCTTGAACTCGTCGTCGGTCATGAAAGGCGCGGGCCGGACGTCACTGAATCGGGTGACGCGGAAGATGAACCCGACGAACTGAATGAGGCCCACACGAACCGGTACCAGCGCGTTGTGCACAAGGAAGATGGGCAGGGTCGCGTAGCGCACGAAGCCCTCGCCGATGCGCACCACCAGCAGTTTCGGCGTGATCTCGCCGAAGAACACCAGCACGCCGGTGGTCAGGGCGACCGCGATAGCGTAGGAGAGCACGGGATGGGCCACAGAAGAGGGGAGCAGCACTTCGGCGAAGAGGCGTTCCACCCGCGCGCCCAATACGACCCCGAGCAACACATTGACGATGCAATTGCTCATGAGTATCGAGGTCAGCAGGCCCCCGGGATGCTCCATCAGGCCGGCGGCAAGCCGGTCCAGCAGACTGCTGCTCTCCGCCATGGCGCGCAACCGAACCCGGTGCAGCGAGTAGAAAGCGACCTCGCTGCCGGAAAAGAACGCTGATGCCAGCAGAAAGAGCACGGACAGGGACAGCACGGTCGGGGTGAGCACCTCATGCCAGTCTGCCGTGGCGGGGGGCGCCCCGGCTGTCGCGTCCGCCGCCTGGATGTGCCGGGACACCGGCGCGTCGGAACTGTCCAACGCGCCTCCCGCCATCAGCGCCAGAGCAATCCAGCACGCAACAACGAACAGGCTCTTCGTAACCGGTGTCCGCGGTCTAGGGCCGCCAGTGTCTTCGTCCAAAAGACTCAAAAACTCCGCCTCGTGCGTATGCGCCCCGGCCTAGCGTCGGGCCGGGCGTGTTCGCCACGCGGCATCGGGTGCGATCTCCAGGTAGTCCGCTTGTTTTCGCTGCATGGCCGTCTGGTCGGCCGCGGAGCCGTGCGTGTAGCCGAGCAGATGCAGCAGGCCGTGGCAGAACAGGAGCCGCACCTCCGCGCCCATCGCTTCACGCTCGCCGCCGCAGAAACGCGCCACCGTCTCCAGGGAGATGACAATGTCCCCGAGCACGCGCAAGCCGTGCGTGAACGCGACTTCCTGCCCGAATGACAGCACGTCCGTCGGGCCTTCCTTGCTGCGGTACGTTTGGTTAAGTCCCGCGATGAACGCGTCATCACAGAACAACACACTCAGTTCCACCGTGTCTTGCACGCCCTCATCGGCGCACACGCGCTCCGCCAGCCGGGCGAGTGTGTCACGCCGGCAGGGCTGCCGAACCGACGACTCGTTGCGCAGGTCCAGATGCACATTCATTTAGGGGTTCCCTGAATGTAGATCACGTTCTCCGCGCCTTTTTCCTCTTCCGCGCGGTCATAAGACACCCGGGTATGCAGACTGGTCATGACCCTTCGGCTTACCACCTCGGCAATGGTGTCGAGCTGCTTCAGGGTCAGGTTGCAGTCGTCAAACTGCCGGTCCGCGGAACGGTTCGCGATAATTTTGTCGACAAACTCGCGCACCCGCTCGCGGTTCGGGTTCTTAATGGAGCGCACGCCGGATTCCGTGGCGTCGCATATCATCAGGATGGCCGTCTCCGGGCGTTGCGGCTTGGGCCCGGGATAGCGGAAGTCCTCCTCGCGCACGTCGCCATGCTTCTGCTGTTCGAGGGCCTGCTGGTAGAAGTAGCCGATGAAGCAGGTGCCGTGGTGTTCGAGAATGCCGTCGATAATGGGCTTGGGCAGGTGATATTCGCGCGCGAGTTCCGCGCCGCGCACGACATGCGCCGCAATGACGCGCGCGCTCATCCGGGGCGGCATCTTGTCGTGCACGTTGGACCCCTGCTGATTCTCCGAGTAATACTTCGAGCGTTCCATCTTGCCGATGTCGTGGTAGTACGCGCAGACCCGCGCGAGCAGGCCGTTCGCCCCGATGGCGTCCGCCGCGGCCTCGGCAAGGTCGCCGAGCATCTGGCTGTGCGCGTAGGTGGCGGGCGCGTCGATCGCGAGCCGGCTCAGCACTTCATTGTTGCGGTCGGAGTACTCGAGCAACTGGATGTCCGTGGTAATGCCGAAAAGCCGCTCGAGTGGCGAGAGCATGCCCGGCACGGCCAACAGGCAGATGCCGCCGTTGCACGCGATCAGCATGAGCCGGTTCAATGCCGTCTGATTGAAGAGCGCGTCGGTGGCCAGCAGGATAGCCACCATCGCCGCCATCCCCGTGGCGGTGGCCTTAATCGAGGCGCCGGCCATGTCGCTGCGGCGGCGCACGTGAAAGATGCCGAAGGCGCCGGTCAGGCCCATGGCGGCGCTCACGATGAGCAGGCGCCAGTCGTAGCCGTATTGAATGCTGACCAGCACCGCGGTCAGCGTGGTGACCATGGCGGCAAGCCGAACATTGACGAGGATAGCGAAGAGAATGCCGGTGGCAGCCACCGGAATGATGAAACCGGTGGGTTCAAAATAGGAAACGAGCCGGCCCAGCACGAGGGTGCCGCACATGAGCAGCAGCGCCAGCGAAAGCTCGTTTGAGCGGTCCTCGTCGCCCCCCCCGG
>NPIG01000335.1_pt1 | contig 24438 bp, 24 predicted proteins | sample 8637441 | NCBI WGS metagenome assembly NPIG01 (sample SAMN07420675, study PRJNA396082) | bioreactor metagenome | isolation source: sample BR6 brine-fed electro-methanogenic bioreactor BR | place: Japan: Kochi | collected 2016-06-14 | reverse complement strand
TTCCAATTGGCCGGAGAGGGCGCCGAGGAGACCCCGCGCGCGGCGTTGCCTGTGGGCTCCATCCCCAGTTTGCGCGCGCTGGCCAGATCCAGCGTCCAGCCGGTCAGCACCCCGTTCTCGACGATGGCCCTTTTGCGTGTCGGCAGCCCCTCGGCATCGAAGGGGCGCGATCCGCCGACGCGGGGCCGGTGCGGATCCTCGATCACCGACAGGTGGCCGGGCAGCACCGGCTTGCCCAGATCGTCCTTCAGCCAGGAGGATCCGCGCGCCACCGCCGCGCCGTTGGCGGCGGCCAGCAGATGGCCGATCAGGGAGGCGGCAATGCGTTCGTCGAACAGCACCGGGAATTGCCCCGTCTTGGGTTTGCGGGCGCCCAGGCGCTCCACCGCGCGCTGACCGGCCAGGGTGCCGATCTCGTCGGGGTGGCGCAGATCGGACTGGATGCTGCGGCTGTCGCCGTCATAATCGCGCTCCATGCCGCTCCCGGTGCCGGCGATGGCGACGCAGGAGGTGGACCGCCCGGTGCGCGCGTAGCCGCCGGAAAACCCGTTGCTGGCCGCCAGATGTACCGCGTGCCGGCTGTAGGAGGCCCCGGCCGCCTGTACCTGTGACACCCCCTGTACCGCCAGTGCCGCGGCCTCGGCGGCCAGCGCATCGGCCTGCAGAGCCTCGGGCGCGGGTTCCGGCGCTGGGTCTTCCAGTTCCAGCGCGGCGGTGTCCCAGCTCTTGGCCAGCTGGCCGGGGTCGGCCAGCCCGGCATAGGGGTCCTCGGGGGTTTCGCGGGCCATTGCCACCGCACGCTCGGCCATTTCGGCCAGGGTTTCGGGACGGCTGTCCGAGGAAGAGACCATGGCCTGCCGCCTGCCCAGCAGAACGCGCAGGCCGATATCGGTGCTTTCCGAGCGCTCGGCCTTCTCCAGGCTGCCGGCCCGGATATCGACCTCGATCGCGTCGCCCCTGACGGCGATGGCGTCGGCGGCGTCGGCGCCGGCCTTGCGCGCGGCGGCCAGCATGTCGTTGCACAGCTGTTCGAGGGATTGGGTCATGGGCGCCCCTGCTTGCAAAAGTCACGCAAGGAGGTAGCCCCGGAACGCCCGCGCTGCAAGGGAGCGGACGGAAAACGGGGCCGGCAGGCGCCGGCCCCGTCAAAGACCCGGTGGCGGATCGGGTTATTTCAGGCGCTGGCCGTTGGCCAGGACATGGCCCTGATCGTTGATTTCGATATTCGATTTCAGCGTGTCCGGCCCGTCGCCCGGCACCGCGAACATGCCCATCATCATGCGCGCGCCCATGGCGTCCTCATCCGACATCAGGCCCATCTGGATCAGCTTGTCGATCAGCCCGTTGGCGCCGACCAGTTGCAGCTGCGCGCTGCCGGACGGGGCCGGGATGCCGTCGAAGCTCTCCAGGTCGCTGTTGTCAAAGGTGAAATCGCCACGCCCGGTCAGTTCGGCCCCGACGGCGGCAACCCGCAGATCGTTGATCGTCAGCGCGTTCAACTCGCCCGGCGGCTGGTCGCTGTTTTCCAGGCTCTCGGCGATGGCCGGGTCGAGCAGATCGGCCAGCAGCCGCACCTTGCCGCTCAGGTCCACCAGGATGGTGGCGGGATCGCGCGGCAGGATCGCGGCGGGATCGAAAATGCCCCACAGCTGTTCGGGCATGGTGAAATCGGCGATGGTCACCCCGAAGGCAAAGGGCTGTTCCTGGTCCGAACTGGCAATCGGAATATCGAGGGCGAAGGCGATTTTCTGCATCGCGATCGAGATCGGGAACGGCACCTCGGCGGTCTGCACGGTGAACTCGCTTTGGTTTTGCGACACGTCATACGCCAGGTGCGAGGCATCCATCGCCACCGCAAAGGCACCGCCCTGCGAGGCGGAGTTCATCGCGAACTCCTCCCCATCCCCGGTCCCGGCAAGCGCGCCGCTGCCGGAGGCATAGGTGAAGGTGCCGTCAAAGCCGAAGCCGGCCTTCAGCATTTGCGGCAGGTCCGAGGCGTCCATCTGCAGCGGCATGTTGCCGGAGCCTTCGAACCCCAGTTTCTGCAAGTTGCCCTGGAAGGTTCCCTTGTCGTCGGAGTCCGGATCGTCGAAGGCAATGTCATAGACCAAAGAGGCCGCGCTCATGTTCTGGTCATAGCTGCGCAGATCGCCCAGCTGCATGCGCGTGCTGCTGATCACGTTGCTCAGCGTCGCGCTCATCCGCAGGGCGTCGGGCGGCATCGCATCGCCGTTGACGGTCAGGTTGGATAGGCCCATGCCGATCTGTGCCGCAGTATAGTTATAGGTCATGTCGTCGGGGCTGCCCGAGACCACCATCGATGCCCCGGTCTGGGACAGGTCGATCACGCTGGTCACCGCGTCCTGGCCATCGTTCATTTCAATGGTCAGCGGCATGCTGGGCGGCATCGTCACGTTGACGGTGCCGTCGCTGTTGCCGATGAACACCAGCTGATCCAGCAGGATCGACACGGTGCCCTGATTTTCGGGCACCTGCATCGCCAGGCTGAGGTCGCTGACGGTCAGCGTGCCGCCCGACATGCTTTCGCTGGCCGTGATCTGGTATCCCGCCCCGGACAGGTAATTGCGCCAATCGGACCAGACATCCTGCGCGGCCAGGTCGGCGAGCGCGCCCTGCGCCGAGCACGACAAGACCAGCGCCGCTGCCGAGCCGCGCATGAGATAAGCCATCATAAAAAATCCTCCTGGAAAACTCTGGCGATATCGTCCGTTGTGGACAGCGGGGCGTCAAGGGGGAAGGACTGGACCGGCGCGTCACGGCGCATTACCACTTGGCCGACAGGATTTCTGGGGGACCATTTATGGACATGACGGGGAAAACGGTTCTGATCACCGGCGCCAGCCGGGGCATCGGGGCCGAGGCGGCACGGGTCTTCGCGCAGGCCGGCGCAAATGTGATTCTGCTCGCGCGCAGCGCCGACGCCGTGGCGGAATTGGCGGAAGAGATCGGCCCGAAAGCGGTGGCGCTGGGCGCGGATGTCAGCCGCTATGCCGATATGGAAGCGGCGGTGCAGACCGCGGTGGACCGGTTCGGCGGGCTCGACGTGCTGATCGGCAACGCCGGGGTGATCGAACCGATTTCGCCGCTGGCCCAGGCCGATCCGGAGGCCTGGGGTCAGGTCATCGACATCAACCTCAAGGGCGTGTTCTACGGTATGCGCGCGGCGCTGCCGGTGATGCGCAAGGCGGGCGGCGGCAGCATCCTGACGATCAGTTCGGGGGCGGCGCATAACGCGCTGGAGGGCTGGAGCCATTATTGCAGCTCCAAGGCCGGGGCGGCGATGCTGACCAGCTGTCTGGACAAGGAAGAGCGCGGCCACGGCATCCGCGCCATGGGGCTCAGCCCGGGCACCGTGGCCACCCAGATGCAGCGCGAGATCAAGGCCAGCGGCATCAACCCGGTCAGCCAGCTGGACTGGTCCGACCACATTCCGCCGGATTGGCCGGCGCGCGCGCTTTTGTGGATGTGTTCGCCGGATGCCGACGATTTTGTCGGTACCGAGATTTCGCTGCGCGAAGAGCTGATCCGCAAGCGGGTGGGCCTGATATGATCCGCCTGGAGAAAGACGACGGGTTGTGGATCGTCACGATCGACCGCCCGGACAAGGCCAATTCGCTGACGCCCGAGATGCTGGAGGAACTGGCGCGGATTGCCGAGGCGGCGCAGGAGGCGCGTGCGCTAATCCTGACCGGGGCGGGCAAGGTGTTCAGCGCTGGTGCCGATCTGGAGGCGGCGAAGGCAGGGTTGGCCACCTCGCCGCTGTGGGAGCGGCTCTCGGGCGCGATCGCGTCCCTGCCGTGCCTGACCGTGGCGGCGCTCAACGGCACGCTGGCGGGGGGCGCCATGGGCATGGCGCTGGCCTGCGACCTGCGCATCGCGGTGCCGAGCGCCAAGGTGTTCTACCCGGTGATGAAGCTGGGCTTTCTGCCGCAGCCGTCCGACCCCGGCCGCATGATCGACCTGATCGGGCCGGCGCGGACCAAGCTGATCCTGATGGCCGGGCAGAAGATCACCGCCGAGGAGGCGTATGATTTCGGCCTGATCGACCGGATCGTCGCGCCCGAGGCGCTGATGCAGACGGCGCGCGAGTTGGTGGCCGACAGCTGCGCCGCCGATCCCGAGACCGCGCGCGGCATCGCGGCGCTCTGTGCGCCCGGGGCTTGACCCGGTCTGCTGCGTCGGAGGCGGGTGCCTCCGGCGGGGATATTTTGAGTGAGAGGAAGGGGCGGGCCCGGCTAGCGTTTGCGCCGCTTGCCCGGCACCTTGGACCGGAACCCGGGCGGGCGCTTTTCCACCCAGGCGATGAACTTGGCCAGCCGGGGGTGGCTTTGCAGCGCCGCGATGCTGGCGAAGTCGCGGGCCAGTTCGGCCTCGGTCAGGGTGGCGTGGATCTCGCGGTGGCAGATGTCGTGCAACAGCACCGTGGGCCCGCCCTTGCCGCCCTTCAGCTTGGGCACCAGGTGATGCAGGCTTTGCGGCACGTCGGGCGGGATCGGGCGGCCGCACAGGGGGCAGGTCGGATCGGGCATCGGAGCGGAAGAACAGGATGATCGGGAAACCAGCGTGACCGAGCTTAGCAAAGAGCACAAGCCCCGTGCCCTGGTGGTGGGCGGCGGCCCGGCCGGGCTGATGGCGGCCGAGATGCTGGGGCGCGCGGGGATTTCCGTGCTGGTGGCCGAGGCCAAGCCGTCGCTGGGGCGCAAGTTTCTGATGGCGGGGAAATCGGGCCTGAACCTGACCAAGGACGAACCGTTCGAGGCGTTTCTGCGCGCCTATGGCGGGTCCGCCGATTGGCTGCGGCCGATGCTGGAGGCGTTCGGGCCGGGCGATGTTCAGGACTGGGCGCGCGGGCTGGGACAGGCGGTGTTCACCGGCTCGACCGGGCGGGTGTTTCCCGAGGCGATGAAGGCCTCGCCGCTGCTGCGCGCCTGGCTGGCGCGGCTGGAGGGGCTGGGCGTGACCTGGCGCACCCGCTGGCGCTGGACCGGGTGGCAGGACGGCGGGCTTACCTTTGACACGCCGGAGGGGGTGGCGCGGATCACGCCGGATGTCACGATCCTGGCGCTGGGCGGGGCAAGCTGGGCGCGGCTGGGCGCCGACGGGGCCTGGGCGCCGCTGCTGGCCGGGCGGGGGGTCGAATTGACGCCTTTCGCGCCGTCCAACGCCGGGCTCTGCGTGGTGTGGTCAGAGCATATGCGCGCCCGCTTCGGCACGCCGCTCAAGGGGGTGCGATTCGGCGCCGGTGCGCTGCGGTCGCGGGGCGAGGCGGTGATCTCCGAACGCGGGCTGGAGGGCGGCGGGATCTATCCGCTGACCCCGGCGCTGCGGGAAGGTGCGCCGCTGATCGTCGACCTTTTGCCCGACCTGGACGACGGCGCGGTGACCGCGCGGCTGGCCCGCCCGCGCGGCAAGGCCAGCCTGTCGAACCATCTGCGCAAGGCGCTGAGGCTCGATCCCGCACGGCTGGCGCTGCTGCAGGAGTTCGGCCGCCCACTGCCACAGGACCCGGCGGCGCTGGCGCGGCTGGTCAAGGCGTTGCCGGTCGAACACGCCGGCCTGCGCCCGATGGACGAGGCGATTTCCACCGCCGGCGGGGTGACCCGCGCGGCGCTGGACGACACCCTCATGCTGCGGGCGCTGCCGGGGACCTATTGCGCCGGCGAGATGCTGGACTGGGAGGCGCCGACGGGCGGCTACCTGCTGACCGGCTGCCTGGCCACCGGGCGCTGGGCGGGCCGTGCCGCGGCGGCCCGTCTGGCCGGTTAGGCACAGGCCGGGTCAGCTCAGGGCGCGGACCCGCCTGAACGCATCGCGGGCGCGCATCTCCTTGGCGTAGGCAAGCAATTTTTCGTTCTCCATCGGGAACTTGGCGCCATAGGCCCAGTTCAGGCAATGCACGCAGATGATATCGGCGATGGTCATCGCCTCGCCCTGCAGGAACGGGCCGACCAGGCGGTCCGCCAGCCGGTCGAGATTGCGGGCGAATTCCCATTTCAGGCTGTCCGAGACCTGCGGCACGCGGCGGTCCTCGGGCAGCACGAAGCTGTGCCGGGCGGCGGTCCAGAGCACGGCGTCGAACTCGTCCAGAATGGTATGGGTCAGCGCATCCTGATGGGCGCGCGCGACGGTGCCGGCGGGATAGGTGAGCTTGCCGTGTTTGTCGGCCAGATAGGTCAGGATCGCCGTGGAATCGGTCAGCACCGCCTCGCCGTCCACCAGAATCGGCACCTTGCCCGAGGGGTTGAGGGCGCGCGCCGCCTCGCTCTGCGGTTTGGTGTCGTGGTATTCGTAGGCCACGCCCAGTTCTTCCAGCATCCACAACACGCGAAAGGCGCGGCTGAGGACGCTGCCGTAGACCTTGTACATGAGGCTCTCCCTGTTGTCGCTTGCGCGCAGTCTCGACCGCCGAAGGCGGCGGCGCAAGAGGTGGTTTGAGATGGGTCATTCTGCCGTTACCGCTTTTGTGCAAGGCTTGGGCCGATACCGTCCGGAGGGGTTGAGATGACGAAACTCACCAGGCGCGCGGCGCTGATCGGTGCGGGGCTGGCGGTCGCCGGTCTGGGCGTGGATGCCGCGCGGCAAATGCGCCGCGGGGGCTATGAGGCGGCGCTGGCGCGCATGGGGGCGCCCTTGCCGCCGCGGCCCGGCGTCGCCGATCTCCTGCGCTATGCGACGCTGGCCGCGAATGGGCACAACACCCAGCCGTGGCGGTTCGCGGCCAAGGACGGCGGGGTCGTGGTGCGCCCCGATTTCGCGCGCCGGACCCCGGTGGTGGATCCCGACGACCATCACCTGTTTGCCAGCCTTGGCTGTGCCGTTGAGAACATGGCGATCGCCGCCCGGGCCCGCGGCATGGGCGGGTCGGTGGAGGCGGGCAAACCGGAGGCGGGATTGCGGGTCGACCTGACCCCGGGCGTGGCCGATGTGGCGCCCCTGCTGGCCGCGATTCCCGCGCGGCAGAGCACGCGCGGCCTCTATGACGGCAGCAGGCTTGCCGTCGAGCAAGTCGACCGGCTGGTGCAGGCCGCCGCCGCGCATGGGGTCGAGGCGCTGTTCATTGATGAACCGGCGCGGATGGAACAGGTTCTCGCGCTGGTGATCGAGGGCAATACGCGGCAGGTTCAGGACCCGGCCTTCGTTGCGGAACTGAAGGCGTGGATCCGGTTCAACCCGGTGCAGGCGGCGCGCACCGGCGACGGGTTGTTCTCCGGGTCGTCGGGCAATCCTTCGCTTCCCGGCTGGTTGGGGCCGCGCCTGTTCGACCTGGCGTTCACCGCCGAGGCCGAGAACGCGAAGTACATTGAACAGATCCGCTCCTCGGCCGGGCTGGTCGTGCTGGTCGCGCCCGAGGATACCCCGCGCGGCTGGGTGGCGGCGGGGCGCGCGTGCCAGCGGCTGATGCTGCAGGCGACGCTGGACGGGCTGAAATGCGCCTTCGTGAACCAGGCGGTCGAGGTGCCAAAGATGCGCGCCGAGCTGCGCCGGCTGCTTGGCCTGGGCGACCGGCGTCCGAACCTGGTGCTGCGCGTGGGGCGCGGTCCGGCCTTGCCGAAGTCGCTGCGGCGGCCCGTCGCGGAGGTCGTTGACGCCTAGCGCCGCGTCAGCATCGCCAGGCGGATCAGCGCGCGTTCCACCACCGCCATTGCGGGCGCGGTTTGTCCCGCCGAGCGCAGTTGCAGGTCGGTATCGGTCAGCAGGGTGAGCGCGGTTTCCAGGTTGGCCGCGCCCCAGCTCTGCGCCTGCCGCAAGATGCGGTCGCGCCGTTTGCCATAGACCGGCGGGCGCAGCCGTCCGACGCCCGCAGCGGCCCCGCCGGGATCGGAGGCGGCGGTGTAAAGCGTGCGGAAATGACGGGTGGCGCCGATGCAAAGCGACACCGCGTTGGTGCCCTGCGCCTGAAGCCGGCGCAGCAGCGGCCCGAGTTCACCGGCGCGGCCCTCGGCCACGACGTTGAGCAGATCGTCCAGCGCGGCCTCGGTCGAGCGCGGCGCGCAGGCCTCGATATCCTCCAGCGAAACGGGGAGTTCGGTGCCGAATTTGTACAATGCCAGCTTCTCGATGGTCTGGGCGAAATCGCCCGGCCCCAGCTCGTTCGCCAGATCGGTCAGCGCGGCCATGCTGTCGCGCGGAATATCGCGGATGCCTTTCTCGGCCAGCGTCCGCTCGATCTCGTCCCGCGAGGGGGGATCGTCGTAGAGACCCACGGCAAAGGCATTGCGGTGGCCTTCGAACGCCTTGCGCAGTTTCGAGCTGGCCTTGAGCGCGCCGGCGGTGACCACGATCTGCGCGTCACCGGGGTTCCAGTCGTCCAGCGCGGTCTGGATCGCCGGGGCGGTGCCGTCACCGGCCTCTTCGACAAAGACGGCGCGGGCGCCGGGAAAGAACCCCACCGCCTTGACCGCGTCGAGAAGCTGCGCGGGATCCTTGCGCAGATCGCCGCCGGCAAGGCGGGTCAGGCGCATTTCCTCTTCGGCGTTTTCGCCCAGCAGTGCCTTGAGCAGCTGTTGCCGCTTGAGCGACACGCGCATCGCGTCGGCGCCATAGATCAGGATGCCGGTCTTGTCCGGGTCGGGCCGGGCGAAATAGCGGTCCGCCTCGCGCGCCGACAGCTTCATGCCGGCAGGTCCGCCGTGGCGTAGAGCCGGGTGACGATCTGATCGGCGAGGATGGTCATCAGCCGCTCGCGCGCGTCGCGTTCACCTGCCAGTGTCTCGACGGTGGAGCCGGTGGCGGAATAGCCGGTGAAATTCTGCACCCGGCCCGAGGCCACAACGGTGCCGCTGCGCCGGTCGGTCAGCGTGTAATCCGCCTGCCCCACCAGGCTATAGCGCGTGGTCTCGCCGGTGGCGGTCACCGCCTGCCCCTCGGTCTGGGTGGTGAGCGTGTAACCCAGATCATAGGCGGGCGCGGCGGCACGGCCCAACCGGTCTTCCAACGTGCGCACGAGGATATAATCGTCGGGCGCGTCGGGTTCCTGCACCAATACCCGGCCGCGCAGCGCCGTACCGGTGCCACCGGGGCCGTAGACCGGGGTAAAGCCGCAGGCGGCAAGCGCCAGCGGCAGAGTCAGAAGGGTGCGGCGGTCAAATGACGACATTCACGATCCGGCCGGGGACGACGATCACCTTTTTCGGCGCCGCCCCGTCCAGCGCCTTTTGCACAGCGTCCACCGCCAGCGCGGCTTTTTCAACCTCTGCCTTGTCCAAATCCTTGGGCACGCTGATTTCCGCGCGACGCTTGCCGTTGACCTGGATCGGCAGGGTGACGGTGTCATCGACCAGCATCGCGGGGTCCGCCTTGGGCCAAGGCGCGGTGGCAATCAGCCCCTCGCCGCCCAGCATCTGCCAGATCTGCTCGGACAGGTGCGGCGTCATCGGCGCCATCAGCTGCGCCAGCGTCAGCGCCGCCTGGCGCTTGGCCGCGCCGCCGGCCTTGGATTTGGCCAGCGTGTTGGTGAAGGCGTAGAGTTTCGCAATCGCGGCGTTGAAGCCAAAGCTTTCGACCCCGCCGGTCACGTCATGGATGCATTTGTGCATCTCGCGCAACAGCGCGGTGTCGTCATCGGTGGCGGGGGCCTCGGCGTCGATCTCGGCGGCCAGACGGTAGACGCGGCTGAGGTGCTTGTAGGCGGCCTCGGCGCCGGCGGCGGTCCATTCCACATCCCGTTCCGGCGGGCTGTCGGACAGCACGAACCAGCGCGCGGTATCGGCACCGAATTCGCCGATGATGTTGACCGGGTCGACGACGTTTTTCTTCGACTTCGACATCTTGGCCGAAGGGATGATCTCGACCGCCTCGCCGGTGGCCTTCAGTTTCCCGTTCTCGACATCCTCGGGCAGGTGATAGACCGGGCGGCCGTTCGCATCGCGGGTCTGGTAGATCTCATGCGTCACCATGCCTTGCGTGAACAGCGCATCGAACGGTTCGATCGCCTTTTTCGGCAGGTGGCCGGTGATCTGCATCGCCCGCGCAAAGAACCGGGAATAGAGCAGGTGCAGAATCGCATGCTCGATGCCGCCGATATACTGATCGACGTTCATCCAGTACTCGGCTTCTTCCATCACCGTGGGCGTTTCGGCGCGCGGCGCGGTGAACCGGGCGTAGTACCAGGACGAATCGACGAAGGTATCCATGGTGTCGGTTTCGCGCTTCGCCGGCTTGCCACAGCCCGGGCAGACGCAGTCGCGCCAGGTCGGATGCCGGTCCAGCGGGTTGCCGGGGATCGAGAAGTCGATCGGTTTGCCACCCTCGTCATAGGGCAGCTGGATCGGCAAATTCTCTTTCTTTTCAGGGACAACGCCGCAGGCGTCGCAATGCACCACCGGGATCGGGCAGCCCCAGTAGCGTTGCCGCGACAGGCCCCAGTCGCGCAGGCGGAACTGCACCTTGCCCTGGCCCAGCCCCTGTTTCTCGGCCCAGTCGATGGTGGCGTCGATGGCCTCTTGCCCGGTGGCCACGTCGAGGCCGGCGGGCTGGTCGATCCAGCGCACCTTTTCGGTTTTCGGCGGCACGAAGGCCTCGGTCCCGACCCGCGCGTCGCTGTCCATGGCGACGAAGGTGTCGATCACCGGCAGGTCGTATTTCCGGGCGAAATCCAGGTCGCGCTGGTCATGCGCCGGGCAGCCGAAGATCGCGCCGGTGCCGTAATCCATCAGCACGAAGTTGGCGACCCAGACCGGCAGGGTCTGGTCGGGATAAAGCGGGTGCTGCACCGTCAGCCCGGTGTCGAAGCCGCGCTTTTCGGCCTTTTCCAGCTCGGCCTCCGAGGTGCCCATCTTGCGGCAGTCGGCATTGAAGGCGGCGAGGTCGGGGTTGTCCCCCTCGAGCGCGCGGGACAGCGGGTGGTCGGTGGAAAGCGCGATGAAGCTGGCGCCGGCCAGGGTGTCGGGCCGGGTGGTATAGATCTCGATCCCGTCATGCCCATGGGCAGGCCCGGAAAGGGTGAAGGTCATCTGCAACCCGCGCGACTTGCCGATCCAGTTCTCCTGCATCAGCCGCACCTTGGCGGGCCAGTTGTCGAGCGTATCCAGCGCCTCGAGCAGTTCCTCGGCCATGTCGGAGATCTTGAAGAACCACTGGGTCAGCTCGCGCCGCTCGACCTCGGCGCCGGAGCGCCAGCCCTTGCCGTCGATCACCTGTTCGTTGGCCAGAACGGTCATATCGACCGGGTCCCAGTTGACCACCGCGTTCTTGCGATAGACCAGCCCGGCGTCGAGCATGTCGAGGAACAGCGCCTGCTGCTGGCCGTAATATTCCGGGTCGCAGGTGGCGAATTCGCGGGACCAGTCGATGGACAGGCCCAGCGGTTTCATCTGGCCGCGCATGTCGGCGATGTTGTTGTAGGTCCAGTCCTTGGGGTGGCCGCCCGACGCCATCGCGGCGTTTTCGGCGGGCATGCCGAAGGCGTCCCATCCCATCGGGTGCAGCACGTTATGCCCGGTGGCCAGTTTGTAGCGCGCGATCACGTCGCCCATGGTGTAGTTGCGCACATGGCCCATGTGGATGCGCCCCGAGGGGTAGGGGAACATCTCCAGCACATAGTACTTCGGCTTGTCGGCACTGCGCCGTGCGGTGAAGATCCCGGCCTTGTCCCAGGCCTCTTGCCATTTGGCTTCGATTTCAGCGGCAGAGTAACGCGACATCGCTGCGGTCCTTTGAATGAAAACGCCGGGCGAAAACCCGGCGTGGTGTTACTTCGGTTCCGGTCGGCTTTCCAGTCCGGTTTGATCTCAGAGTCTCTTGTCGCGCACGCGCAACTGGCGGGCCCGGGTCAGGATCGCATCCTCGACCGCGCGGGCGGTGCCGGCGGCGACCGGGCGGCCGCCCTGGGTTTGCAGCGACACCTTGAGCGAGCGGGCATCCAGCGCCGGATCGCTGATGTGCACGGTGGCGCGATAGGCGCGGCCGCCGCCGGGCGGGGTACCGTAGCCGGTGACGATCACGCCGGTGAAGGGATCGACCGACTGCACCGGCAGGAAGCCCAGCACATCCAGCGATGCGGACCAGAGATAGCGGTTCACCTGCACCCGGGTGTCGCCCTTGCTGGAGCCGAACAGATCCCAGATCGAGGAGCGTTCGTAATTGGTGGGGGCCGATTCCCGGTTATGGGTGATCTGATCGTCCAGAGTGGTCTTTTCACCCATCCGCACCTCGCCCAGGCCGCGCAGCCGGCTGCAGGATGCGGCCGTCAGGCAGATGGCGAGAATCAAGACAACCTTGGTCGGGTTTTTCAGGAATGTCATTGGCGGCCCCGGGTTTTCCGTTCTGGCTTGTCCTACCCAACGGGGCCTTGGTGGGCAAGGCTTTAGTGTTATGCGCCTGCGCGGGGTCCGGCGGGAGGGTCGGCGGATTTCGACCGGGCGGCGGGGTTGAACGGTTTCGGAGGGCCGCGCCGGGTGCGTAACAAGACTGTGGCAAAGCTGCACCATACCGGACGACTTTGGCCGCGGCCCGACCGCAACCCTTGCCAAATTGGCCCCGAAAGAGCGAAACCCCTGTCCATACCCACACCGGATTCCCCGGTTTGGGCGTATGAATCGAAAACCGAGGGAAAGACTATGAAAAAGGTTCTTTTCGCAACGACTGCGCTGATCGCGACCGCGGGCATGGCTGCAGCCGACGTGAAGATCGGCGGCTACGGCCGCTTTGGTATCGACTACAACGACGCCAACGACCGTGCCGTCAACGGCCGTCCGCAGACCACCATCACCAGCCGTCTGCGCTTCCAGTTCGACGTGTCGACCGAGACCGACGGTGGCGTGACCCTGGGTGCCCGTGCTCGTGCCGAGATCGAAAGCCGTGACAACATTCCCGGCGGCGGTGCCTTCAACGGTGCGCGCTTCTACGCCAGCTACGGCGGCTTCAGCGTTGGCGTTGGCAACATCATCGGCGCCATCGAAAACACCCCGGGCATGTACCTGGAAACCCGCACCGCAGGCACCGGCATTGACGGCGCAGGCTTCGTGTCGCTGGTCTCCAACGTCAACAACGAATACTTCAACTGGGATGCGTACTCGTCGGCTGGCGTCGGCGTGAACGGCGTCGAAGTTCTGTACTCGTCGGGCGGCTTCAACGGCCACATCTCCTACTCGACCCGTAACGGTGCCGTGGCTGTCGACCGCACTGCGGCCAACGTGTCCTACACCTTCGGCGACTGGACCGCTGCTGTTGGCGTTCAGGGCTCCGACATCCTGTGGGAAGACAAAGTCCTGGTTACCCTGTCGGGCGACCTGGGTCAGTACGGCATCCGCTTGGCCTATGCCGACAACGACGGCATCTCCAAGTGGGGCCTCTATGGCAACATGGACATCGGCGCTGCCTCGAACCTGCTGGTTTGGGTCACCGACGAAGACGCAGTTTCCGCTGCTGACGTCCTGGCCGGCCGTAACGACAACCGTGACGGCGTTGTTGGTTCGAACAACCAGGAAGGCACCTCGTACGGCATCCACTACTCCTACGACCTGGGTGGTGGCGCTTCGTTCGAAGCTGGCTGGCGTGAAGCCTCCAACGACAACACCACCGTTCAGGCTGGTGTGTACTTCAGCTTCTAAGCTGAACACGTTGGACAACGTGATTTGGGCAGGTCTTCGGACCTGCCCTTTTCTTTTGTGACCCTTTCCTTTTTGCGGCAACTGGTGTTTCTCTGCCCTCGAACAGTGCGAGGGGACCGACATGTCGCTGGAAGAGATCAAATCCCGTGTCGCCAAGGCCGAGAAAGAGGCCGGGCGCGCGCCGGGGTCGGTGAAACTGATCGCGGTGTCCAAGGTGCAGCCGCTAGAGCGTGTCGAGGCTGTGCTGGAACAGGGCCACCGCGTCTTTGGTGAGAATCGCGTGCAGGAGGCGGCCGGTAAATGGCCGGAGTTCAAGCAACGGTTCGGCGGTATCGAGCTGCACCTGATCGGCCCGTTGCAAAGCAACAAGACCCGCCAGGCGCTGGGCCTGTTCGACGCGATCCATTCGGTGGACCGGCCCAAGCTGGCCAAGGCGCTGGCCCGCATCGCGCAGGAGGAGGGGCATTGCCCCGAGCTGTTCATCCAGGTGAATACGGGCGAAGAGCCGCAAAAGGCCGGGATTCTGCCCGCCGACGCGGACGCCTTCGTCGCCGAGTGCCGGGCGATGGATCTGCCGCTGCGCGGGCTGATGTGCATTCCGCCGGTTGACGAGGAGTCCAGCCTGCATTTCGCGCTGCTGGCCAAGATCGCCGCGCGCAACGGGCTGGACGGGCTTTCGATGGGCATGAGCAGCGATTTCGAGACCGCCATCGCGCTGGGGGCAACCCATGTGCGCGTCGGCTCGGCGATTTTCGGAGAGCGGGTGCCCGGACCCACGGCTTGACCCGAAAACCACATCGTGTGACATATCCGCCGCGCCGTCCGCTCCTGTGGGATTGGGCGGCTGTTCACGGAGCGCGCCGTTCCGCGCGTGGTTGTTCCACATTGATTCGACCGGAGAATCCGATGCCGAACGGCAGCGACCGGTCAGACTGGCGGCGAGCCGGCGTGCGGAAAGGCGCGTGTCCACCCGACAACCCGTGTTGACAGGAGGACACAGATGAACATTTCAACCCGACGCGATGATTTCGCCACCCAAGACGCCTATCCGACGCGCTTGCCCCTGGAGGAACGGGTGATCGAGCGCAGCGACCCGGTGCTGTGGTCGGACTGGACCGCCGACGCCCCGGTGAGCGAGGAGGAGGCGATCCATTACCGCGACAAGGGGTACCTGGTGCGCCGCGACCAGTTCAGCGCCAACGAGGTGCGCGCGCTGATCGAGACCTCGGCCGAGTTGCGCGGCGACACCACCGGCCTCGATCGAGAAGACCTGATCACCGAGCCGGACTCGGATGCGGTGCGCACCATCTTCCGGCTGGAAAACCACAGCGCCCTGTTCGACCGGCTGGCGCGCGACGACCGCTTGGCCGGGGTGGCACGGTTCCTGCTGGGCGACGACGTCTACATCCACCAGTCGCGGCTGAACTTCAAACCGGGCTTTACCGGCAAGGAGTTCTACTGGCACTCGGATTTCGAGACTTGGCACGCCGAGGACGGGATGCCGCGGATGCGGGCGGTTTCGGCCTCTCTGCTGCTGACCGGCAACAGCACGCTGAACGGGCCGCTGATGTTGATGCCCGGCTCGCAGAGCACCTATGTCGGCTGTGCCGGCGAAACCCCCGTGGCAAACCACGAAAGCTCTCTCAAGGCGCAGAAGGTGGGCGTGCCCTCGCATGCGGTGCTGGAGCGGATGGCCGAAGAATTCGGCATCGACACCGCCTCGGGTCCGGCCGGGACGCTGATCTTCTTTGACTGCAACACGATGCACGGGTCGAATGGGAACATCACGCCGTTCCCGCGCTCCAACGCCTTTTTCGTGTTCAATGCGGTGTCCAACGCCCTGCAGCCGCCCTTCGCCGCGGCCGCGCCGCGCCCTGATTTCCTGGCGCGGCGCGGCACGCCGCGGGCGATTTCGCCGGTGAGCGGGCCGTTGGTGTAAGCGTCAAGGCGTGCTCTTCGGTTCATGCCGCGGCATGAATCGGAAGAGCACGCTCAACCCGGGACGATCAGCCGTGTTCCCGGGCCGATCCGCCGGGCCAGCCAGAGCAGATTTTTCGGGGCCAGCGCCACGCAGCCCTCGGTCGGGTGGCCCGGTTTGCGCCAGCGGTGGACGAAGATCGCCGACCCGCGCCCGGGCACCGAGCGGGGCCAGTTCCAGTCGGTCAGCAGCACCAGGTCATAAAGCCGGTCGGCGCGGCGCAGGCGTTCGTGGCTGTGCCGGTAGGGCGCGCGCACCATGTGGTTGTAGCTGCCATCCCCGGGGTCATCGGACCACAGATCGCCCGGTCCGATCGGCACCGCCCAGTTGGCCGGGGGCGACATGCGGTCAGGACGATAAAGCATCCCCACGATGCGGTGGGCACCCGCCGGGGTGGCGCCGTCGCCCTCGCGCTTGGTCGTGGAAATCCCGCCCTTGCCGATGGAACAGGGCAGGGTGCGCCCGCCAAAGCGCAGCCCCATCGGCGTCAGCACCATGTCGCGCGGCGTGAGCGTCACAGCAGGTGCCCGGATTTCTTTGCCTTGGTGTCCAGGTAGCCGCGGTTATGGGCGGTCTCGCCGACCTTGAGCGGCACCCGTTCGGCCACCGCGATGCCGGTTTTCTCCATCATCGCGATCTTCTTGGGGTTGTTGGTCAAAAGCCGGACCGAGGAAAACCCCAATTCGCGCAGGATATCGGCGCCAAGGCGGAAATCGCGTTCGTCATCCTCGAAGCCCAGGCGGTGGTTGGCCTCCACCGTGTCGAACCCTTGATCCTGCAGGCTGTAGGCGCGCATCTTGTTGGCCAGGCCGATGCCGCGCCCCTCCTGATTGAGATAGAGCAAGATGCCCGCGCCCTCTTCGCCCATCTGGGCCAGGGCGGCGCGCAGTTGCGGGCCGCAGTCGCATTTCAGGCTGCCCATCACGTCGCCGGTGAAACAGGCCGAATGCAGCCGCGCCAGCACCGGTTTGGACCGGTCGGGGCGGCCGATCTCGATGGCGTAATGCTCCTCCGCGCCATCCTCGGGGCGATAGATATGCAGACGCCCCGCCTCGGAGGCCTCGATCGGCAGGCGGGCGTGGACCACCTCGTTCAGCGGGCTGCGTTCGCCCAGATGCGGCACGGCCAGCCGGTGCAGGATGCGCGTTAGCCCGTATTGGGCGGCGAAATCGGCACCGTCGGCCACCGGAACCACGACGACGGCGGGCAGCAGGCGCGCGGATTTCGCCAGTGCGATCCCCAGCCGGTGCAGTGCCGCCGTGCCGCCGCGCTGGCTGATCAGCGGGCCTTTCATCGGCGCGATCAGGTCGTCGGCGGGATCGGCCAGGGCGCGGATCCAGTCCAGTTCGGCCTCGGCCGGGATCACCACCCGCGCCAGATCGCCGTCATAGACGCGCGCCTTGAGCGTTTCGGCCCGGCGTGCGGTGATCGCGATGACCGGCTCGGCCCCCAGCGCACGCAGGTCCGCCAGCCGCTCGGGCGTCAGGGTTTCGGCGGCCACGGCCAGCGCCGCCTCGCCCTCGCCCTGCAGGATCACGGGAACGCCCATGCGCAGATCGGCCCGCGCGCGGGCAAGGAGTTCGTTGATGTCGGGCAGAAGGCTCATGTCGCGGGTCCGGTGCAGCGGTCTGTTGTATCTAAGGCGTTTTGTCGGAATATGAAACATATCCCGTGCAGGGGACACGTCAGCGTGAGCGGCTTGCAGCAAATCTTGCCCCGGACCCGGGGCGCGCGCATCTGACAGCCAACCGACAGGAGGATGCCCATGGCACAGTTGAAGAAAATCTTGCTGGTGGATGACGACGAGGATCTGCGTGACGCGCTGAGCGAGCAGCTGGTCATGACAGAGGATTTCGACGTGTTCGAAGCCGCCGACGGGCATGGCGCGATGGAGCGGGCGAAAGAGGCGCTCTATGACCTGATCATCCTCGACGTCGGCCTGCCCGACACCGACGGGCGCGAGCTGTGCCGCCTGATGCGCAAGCAGGGGGTGAAATCGCCGATCCTGATGCTGACGGGACACGACAGCGACGCCGATACCATCCTGGGGCTCGATGCCGGCGCCAACGATTATGTCTCCAAGCCGTTCAAGTTTCCGGTCCTGCTGGCCCGTATCCGCGCCCAGCTGCGCCAGCATGAGCAGTCCGAGGACGCGGTGTTCCAGCTTGGTCCCTATACCTTCAAGCCGGCGATGAAGATGCTGATCACCGAGGATGAGCGCAAGATCCGCCTGACCGAGAAGGAAACCAACATCCTGAAGTTCCTCTATCGCGCGACCGAGGGCGTGGTGCCCCGCGACATTCTGTTGCACGAGGTCTGGGGATACAACGCGGGGGTTACAACGCACACGTTGGAGACCCATATCTATCGTCTACGCCAGAAGATCGAGCCGGATCCCTCCAATGCCCGGCTTCTGGTGACGGAATCCGGTGGCTATCGCCTGATGGCCTGATCGGAAAGGAATTGACGCAGATCAAAGACGCACTGAGCGTGTATCTTTTATCTGGACTTATCCCGCGCATGTCCGGGTCACGACATGCACCTCCCTGTTGGACTTGGCCGGGCTTCGCGCCCGGCCTTTTTTTGTTGGAGGCGGGAGCGGCGTCGCAAAGGTCGGTTGTGGTGCCGGCAGTCAGGCCATAGTTTGCCAACGACGCGAACAGGAGAGTTTTCCATGCCCTTCACCCTTGCCACCTGGAACATCAACTCGGTCCGCCTGCGCGAGGGGCTGGTCTGCCAGCTCATGGAGCAGGAGGGGCCCGACGTGCTCTGCCTGCAGGAATGCAAGAGCCCGGTGGACAAGATCCCGCTCGAGAACTTCAGGGCGCTGGGCTATCACCACATGGTCGCGCGCGGGCAAAAGGGCTACAACGGCGTGGCGATCCTGTCGAAGCTGCCGATCGAGGATGTGGGCGATATGGATTTCGCCGACCTCGGGCACGCCCGCCACGTCGCCGGGCGGCTGGAGAACGGGGTGGTGATCCATAATTTCTACGTCCCCGCCGGGGGCGACAAGCCGGACCGCGCGGTGAACGAGAAATTCGGCCAGAAGCTGGATTACCTGACCCAAATGCGCGACTGGTTCCGCGATGAGCAATTCGGCAAGTCGATCCTGGTGGGCGATCTGAACATCGCCCCGCGCGAGGATGACGTGTGGGATCACAAGAAGCTGCTCAAGGTGGTCAGCCACACCCCGATCGAGGTCGAGCACCTGGCCGAGACGCAGGAGGCCGGCCGCTGGGTCGATATCACCAGAACGGACATTCCGGCGGGCAAATTGTACAGTTGGTGGTCCTATCGCGCCAAGGACTGGGACGCCGCCGACAAGGGGCGGCGGCTGGATCACATCTGGGCGACGCCGGATATCGCCAGCGCCGGGCACAACAGCCGCGTGCTGCGCGCGGTGCGCGGCTGGGAGCAGCCCAGCGACCACGCCCCGGTTTTCGCCGAATTCGACCTGTGATCGGGGGCGCGCAGAAGATCATCCGCGCTTCCTCTTGGTTTCCGCGCCCGCAGCTTTCATATAGGGCGCAAAGGTAAAGCAGCGGAGAGCTGAAATGATGGATATTCTTTCGGGCGGGGCCGCGGCGCCCGCCGCCGACCTGATCAAGGACGCAACCGAGGCCACGTTCATGGCCGATGTGATCGAGGCCTCGAAAGAGGTCCCGGTGATCGTCGATTTCTGGGCGCCCTGGTGCGGGCCGTGCAAGACGCTGGGCCCGATGCTGGAAGACGCGGTCAAGGCCGCCGGTGGCGCGGTCAAGATGGTCAAGGTCAACGTGGACGAGGCGCAGATGCTGGCCGGGCAGCTGCAGATCCAGTCGATCCCCACGGTCTATGCCTTCTACAACGGGCAGCCGGTGGACGGGTTCCAGGGTGCGGTGCCGGCCTCGGAACTGAAGGCGTTCATCGACCGGGTGATCGAGGCCGCGGGCGGCCAGTCCCCCGGCGGGCAGCTGGACGAGGCGGTGGCCGCCGCCGAGGAGATGCTGGCCGAGGGCGCGGCGGCGGATGCGGCGCAGACCTTTGCCGCCATCCTGGGCGAGGATCCGCAGCATGCCGGCGCCTATGGCGGGCTGGTGCGTGCCCATATCGCCGCCGGCGACCTGGAGCAGGCCGAGGCGGTGCTGAACGGCGCCCCGGCCGAGATTTCCCACGCCCCCGAACTGGAGGCGGCGCATGCCCAGCTGGAGCTGGCGCGGCAGGCGGCCGATGCCGGTCCGGTGGCCGAGCTGCAGGCGGCGGTCGAGGCCGATCCGAACAACCACGAGGCGCGGTTCGACCTGGCCAAGGCCCTGCATGCCCAGGGCGACGTGGCCGAGGCGGTGGATCAGCTGCTGGAGCTGTTCCGGCGCGACCGGGAGTGGAACCAGGGCGCCGCCAAGGCGCAGCTCTTCACCATTTTCGAGGCGCTGAAGCCCAACGATCCGGTGGTGCTGAACGGGCGGCGCAAGCTGAGTTCGATGATATTTGCCTAAAGGCGCATCGGGGCTACACTCTTCCCCATGATGCAAGCCGCCGACCTGCCGGACATCATTCCTGTTTTCCCGCTGCCCGGGGCGCTTCTGCTGCCCCGGGCGCGGTTGCCGCTGCATATCTTCGAGCCGCGCTATCTGCAGATGCTGGAAGACGCGCTGAAGACGCCGCAGCGGTTGATCGGCATGGTCCAGCCCAGCCCGGCGCCGGGGCGGTCTGAGGCGCTGCACAGCATAGGCTGTGCCGGGCGGATCACCCAGTTTTCCGAAACCGAGGATGGCCGTTACCTGATCACCCTGACCGGGATCAGCCGGTTCCGCATCCTGTCCGAGGTCGAGGGGTTCACCCCCTATCGTCGCTGCACGGTGTCCTGGGCCGGGTTCGGGCGCGACCTGGGCCAGGAAGAGCGGGACCCGGGCTTTGACCGGGGAAGATTCCTGGACCTGCTGGGGCGGTTCCTTTCGGCGCGTCGTCTGGACACCGATTGGGACACGTTGAAACAGGCCGAGGACGAGCTTCTGATCAATTCGCTGTCGATGCTGCTTGACTTCAATCCCGAGGACAAGCAGGCCCTGCTTGAGGCGCCGTCGCTGCAGACCCGGCGCGAAACGCTGGTCACGCTGATCGAGTTCGCGATGCGTGGCGGATCAAGTGAGGAAACCCTGCAATGACCGATGCGGCGACGCAGACCGAGGGCACCAGCGCCCAGCCCGCCTTTGACCGGCGGATGCTGGAGGCGCTGATCTGTCCGCAGACGCATACCACGCTGGAGTATGACGCGGAAAACCACGAGCTGATCTCCAAGGCCGCCGGGCTGGCCTTTCCGATCCGCAACGGCATCCCGGTGATGCTGGTGGACGAGGCGCGCAAGCTGGACTGAAGCGGGGCGCCCCGTTGGGGCGCGGCCTCCGGCGGGGATATTTTCGGCCAGAAAAAGACGCAGGCGGCGGTTCCCGGCTTGCCGAAGGCCGCGTTAGTCAGATCGGCTGACCGCGCAGCAGGCGCGGCAGCTCTCCGGTCAGGCCCGCCGCCTCGCGCACGAAGCCGCGGCGCAGGGCGGGGACGGAATTGACCAGCCCCATGCCCAGATCGCGGCCCAGCCGCAGCAGCGGGTTGTCGTTGGAAAAGAGCTTGTTGAACGCATCCGTCGCCAGCGCCAGCGTCGCGGTGTCGAACCGGCGCCATTGCTGATAGCGCTCCAGCACCGGGGCGGCGCCGATGTCCTCGCCTCGCCGGGCGGCCTCCACCAGAACCTCCGCCAGCGCGCCCACATCGCGCAGCCCGGCGTTCAGCCCCTGACCGGCGATCGGGTGCATCCCATGGGCCGCGTCGCCCACCAGCGCCACGCGATCCGCGATGAAGCTGTTGGCGACCGTCAGCCCCAGAGGATAGGCCCAGCGTTTGCCGGCCAGCTTGATTTCACCCAGGAAATCGCCGAAGCGCGGGCGCAGCGCGGCGAGATACTCCGCCTCCGGCAGCGCGTCGATCGCCGCGGCTGTCTCGGTCCGCTCGCTCCAGACGATGGAGCTGCGGTTGCCGGTCAGCGGCAGGATCGCCAGCGGCCCCGGCGGCATGAAGAACTGATGCGCGACGCCGTTATGGGGCTTCTCATGCTCGATGGCGCAGACCAGCGCGGTCTGCCCATAGCTCCAGCCGGTGCGCGAGATGCCGGCGCGCCGGGCGGTGCCGCTGCCGCGTCCGTCGCAGCCGATCAGCAGCGTCGCGGCGAGCGTCCGGCCGTCCGACAGCTCCACCTCCACCCCCGCGGGACCGGCGGTTTGCGCCACCACGGTGCCGTCGATCTGGGTGATGTTCTCGGCCACGTCCATCGTATCGAGGAAGGCGCGGCGCAGATGCCGGTCCTCGACCATATATCCCATCGGGCCCTCTTCGATCTCGTCATGGTCGAAATGCATGAAGAAGGGCGAGGGGCCGGCGCCCGCGTGGCCGTCGGTGACCTTGATGTCGAGCATCGGCTGCGCCTCGTCCGCGATCCGGCGCCAGACGCCGATGGCCGCCAGCAACCGTTGCGAGGCGAGCGCCAGCGCATAGGCGCGGCCGTCGAAGCCGGCGTCCTTGCGCAGGGCCTCCGGCAGGGCGTCGATCAGCGTCACGCGCTGCCCCGCCTGGGCCAGCGCCAGGGCCAGCGCGGGGCCGTTCAGCCCGCCGCCCACGATCAGGATGTCGGATGTGTTTTCCATGCCCTGCAATATGACCGCCGCTTCGGGATTGTCCATGCGCGACGCTGTCGCTACCGTCGCGAAAACACATTTGCAGGGGAACGACATGCAGGACTGGCTTGGGATGACGGCGGGCGATCTGGGGCGCGGCATCGGGCGGGGAGAGATCGACCCGGTCGCGCTGACGCAGACCTATCTGGACGCGATCGACGCGCATCCGATGGCCGGCCGCATCTATGCCCGGGTCACCCATGACCGCGCGCTGGCCGAGGCCGAGGCGGCGCAGGCCCGCGCCAGGGTGGGCCGCCGGCTGTCGCCGCTCGACGGGGTGCCGATCAGCTGGAAGGACCTGTTCGATACGGCCGGGGTGGCAACCGAGGCGGGCTCGGGCCTGCTGAAGGGCCGGGTGCCGGAGGCGGATGCGGTGGCGCTGCGCAATGCCACCGCCATGGGGCTGGTCTGTCTCGGCAAGACGCATATGAGCGAGCTGGCGTTTTCCGGGCTGGGGCTGAACCCGATCACCGCCACCTCGCCCAATGTGAATTTCCCCAACGGGGCGCCGGGCGGCTCCTCCTCGGGTGCCGCCGCCTCGGTGGCCTTCGGTCTCGCCGTGGCGGGCATCGGCTCGGATACCGGCGGCTCGGTGCGGATCCCGTCCGCCTGGAACGATCTGGTGGGGCTGAAGACCACCTCGGGGCGGCTGACGCTGGAGGGCGTGGTGCCGCTGTGCCTGAAGTTCGATACCGTGGGGCCACTGGCGCGCTCGGTCGAGGATGCCGCGCTTTTGCTGGCGGCGCTGGAGGGCGGACGGGCGCCCGATCTGACCGGCGCGACGCTGACAGGGCGGCGGCTGGCGGTTCTGAACACGCTGGTGATGGACGATCTGCGCGCGGAACCGGCGCGCGCCTTTGCCGAGGCGGTTGAGAAATTCCGCGCCGCCGGGGCCGAGATCGTCGAGATCGAGGTGCCGGAGCTGGCCGAGGCGCACGCGCTGTCGCAGGTTCTGTTCACCGGCGAGGCCTATGGCCTGTGGCGCGATGCGATCGAGGCCAATCCGGATGCTATGTTCGGCGAGATCCGCGACCGGTTCCGCGTGGGCAAGCAATTCTCCGCCCCCGATTACGTCGCCGCCTGGCATGGGCTGGAGGCGGCCCGCGCGGCCTGGGCGCGTGCAACCGCCGGGTTCGACGCGGTGCTGTGCCCCACCGCGCCGATCCTGCCGCCGGATGTGGACCGGCTGATGAGCGATTCCGAGTATTACGTCACCGAAAACCTGCTGACGTTGCGCAACACGCGGGTGGGCAACCTGATGGGGCTCTGCGGGCTGAGCCTGCCCACCGGCATACCCTCCTGCGGGATCCAGCTTCTGGCGGCGCCCAATACAGAAGAGGCGCTGTTGCGGCTCGGGGCGGCGGCCGAGGCGGCGCTGGCCTGAGCGCGCGGGGTGCGGGCGCGAATGCCACATTTCCCCGCCCGGACACAGGCTTAGGCTGGACGCAACGGCGTCCTGCCTGTAACTTGCTTCGCAAACGGGACGCCAATGATCCCGAGACCGAGGCAGACAGATGAACTATCCCGAGCGGTTTTCGAACCTGCCGCCCTATGCATTTCCGCGCCTGCGCGCGCTGCTGGACTCGCACGAGCCTGGCGGCGATGTCGTGCATATGACCATCGGCGAGCCCAAGCACGCGTTTCCGGCCTGGGTGACCGAGACGATTGTGGAACACGCGGCGGAGTTCAACAGCTACCCGCCGAACGACGGCTCGCCGGCGCTGCGCAACGCAATCTCGGACTGGATGGGCCGCCGGTATGGCGTGACCGCCGATGCCGAAACCCAGATCATGGCGCTGAACGGCACCCGCGAGGGGCTTTATAACGCCGCCATGGCGCTCTGCCCGGAGACGAGGAACGGCCAGCGCCCGGTGGTGCTGATCCCCAACCCGTTCTACCAAGTCTATATGATCGCGGCGATTTCGGTGGGGGCGGAGCCGACGTTCCTGCCCGCGACCGCCGCCACCGGCCATCTGCCCGACTTCGGCGCGCTGTCCGAAGAGGTGCTGAACCGCACCGCCGTCGCCTACATTTGTTCGCCGGCCAACCCGCAGGGCGCGGTGGCGAGCCGCGATTACTGGGCCGATCTGATCGCGCTGGCGGAGAAATACGATTTCCGCATCTTCGCCTACGAATGCTATTCCGAGATCTACCGCGACGCGCCGCCGCCCGGCGCGCTGAG
>NPIG01000641.1_pt1 | contig 24523 bp, 24 predicted proteins | sample 8637441 | NCBI WGS metagenome assembly NPIG01 (sample SAMN07420675, study PRJNA396082) | bioreactor metagenome | isolation source: sample BR6 brine-fed electro-methanogenic bioreactor BR | place: Japan: Kochi | collected 2016-06-14 | reverse complement strand
ACGGATTGCAGCGGCCAGAGCAGCATGAGGATGTTCAGCGCCAGCCCGTCGCGGATCAAAACGGCGGTCAGCACCTCGAACCCAATGACAATGGCCACGCTGGCCCAGACCGGCAACCGCATCGCCAGGGCAAAGCCCAGCAGCATGAACAGGATGTCGACGCCGGAATTGACCACCGAGTCGCCGTTGTAATCGAGCGAGATCGTCACGCTGCGGTAGCGGTCGATCACCCAGTTGGTGTTCTCCAGAATCTCCCAGCCGCATTCGACCGCGGTGGCGATCACCAGCCGCCACGCCAGCGGCATCCGCGGCACGATCAGCCACAGGGGATAGTAGAACAGGAAGCCGTGCAGCAGGTGGCTGGGGGTGTACCAGTCCATCAGGTCCTGGCTGCTCGGCCCTTCGGCGCCGGCGCCGTGCCACAGCTTCACGGTACCGCAGGGGCAGATCAGCGATCGGCCCATCGCCCACAGGATCAGGAGCGTGGCCACGACCGTGACCACGACCAGAACGGAAGGAAACGCGCGCCGCGACTGGATCATGGCGCGAGGCAAGCACGACGCTTCGGCGTTGTCCATTGAAAAGAAAAGGGAAACACCATGGCCAAGGCATTCGCGTCGCAAGGCGACATGACGGAAAAGAAGATCAGCTTCACCGAGGTGGGCGAAGGGCTCTATGCCTTCACCGCCGAGGGGGACCCGAACTCGGGCGTGATCATCGGCGATGACAGCGTGATGATCGTCGAGGCGCAGGCGACCCCGCGGCTGGCCAACAAGGTGATCGAATGCGTCCGCTCGGTGACCGACAAGCCGATCACCCACGTGGCGCTGACCCATTATCACGCCGTGCGCGTGCTGGGCGCCTCCGCCTTCGGCGCGCAGCAGATCATCATGTCGGACACCGCGCGCGGCATGGTGGTGGAACGGGGTCAGGAGGACTGGGACAGCGAATTCCAGCGCTTCCCGCGCCTGTTCGAAGGGCATGAGAGCATTCCCGGCCTGACCTATCCGACCACCACCTTTTCCGACAGCATGACCGTCTATCTGGGCAATCGCCGGGTCGACCTGATGCACCTGGGCCGGGCGCACACCGCCGGCGACATCGTGATCCATGTGCCCGACCAGAACGTGATGTTCACCGGCGACATCGTCGAATATCACTCCGCCTGCTACTGCGGCGATGGGCATTTCGCCGATTGGGGCGATACGCTGGACGCGATCAAGTGGTTCGAGGTCGACGCCATCGCGCCGGGCCGTGGCGATGCGCTGGTCGGCCAGGAGATGGTGAACGAGGCGATCGAGAACACCCGCGATTTCGTCGAAAGCACCTATCGCCCGGCGGCCAAGGTGGCGGCGCGCGGCGGCAGCCTGAAAGAGGCCTGGGACGCGGTGCGCGCCGAGTGCGACCCGAAGTTCGCCGATTACGCGATCTACGAACACTGCCTGCCGTTCAACGTCGCCCGCGCCTATGACGAGGCCCGCGGTATCGACACCCCGCGGATCTGGACCGCCCAGCGCGATCTGGAGATGTGGGCACAGTTGCAGGGGTGAGCGGCGTCCCGCAATCGCTCCGGTGGAGCGATTGAGCCGCGAACGGGCGGAGCCCCGGACACCCCCCGGCTACGCCCGGCCTCTTAGGCAAAAAAGGGGCGGTTTGATCCAGATCGTGCCGCCCCGCCCGGAACGATGAGAAGATGACTGCAACCTCCCGGCGCCCCCGCGCCGGGACACAGAGGAGGTGCGCCCAGCGCGCAAACTGGGAGAAAGCCCATGAACAAGATCTTCGAAATACCACTCTATCCCTATGTCCACCACGCGGACGAGGATGCCTCGGTCCCGGTGCGGCACCAGGCGATCGTGATCGGGGCCGGTCCGGTGGGCCTGGCCGCGGCCATCGACCTGGCGCAGCAGGGCATCGAGGTCGTCGTCCTCGACGACAACGACAAGGTCAGCTTCGGTTCCCGCGCGATCTGCTTCGCCAAGCGGCCGCTGGAGATCCTCGACCGCCTGGGCTGCGGCCAGCCGATGGTCGACAAGGGCGTGGTCTGGAACCTGGGCAAGGTGTTCTTTGACGACCGCCAGGTCTATGAATTCAACCTGCTGCCGGAAGAGGGCCACGAGCGCCCGGCCTTCATCAACCTGCAACAGTACTATTTCGAGGAATACCTGGTGAACCGGGTCCGCGAGTTGCAGGAGCAGGGCGCAAAGATCGAGATCCGCGGCCGCAACAAGGTGTCCGCCGTCGGCACCCATCCCGATCATGTCACGCTCGAGGTGGACACCCCCGAGGGCAGTTACAACGTCGAGGCCGACTGGGTAATCGCCTGTGACGGCGCCGCGTCACCGATGCGGGCGATGATGGGGCTCGATTTCGTCGGCCGCGTGTTCGAGGACAACTTCCTGATCGCCGACGTCATCATGGAGGCCGATTTCCCGACCGAGCGCTGGTTCTGGTTCGACCCGCCGTTCAACCGGGGCCAGTCCGCGCTGCTGCACAAGCAGCCTGACGGCGTCTGGCGCATCGACCTCCAGCTGGGCTGGGACATCGACAAGGAGCGCGAGAAGCGCCCCGAGAATGTGATCCCGCGGCTCAAGGCGATGCTGGGCGACGATGTGGAATTCGAGCTGGAATGGGTGTCGATCTACACCTTCCAGTGCCGCCGGATGGAGCAGTTCCGCCACGGAAGGGTGATCTTTGCCGGCGACGCCGCGCATCAGGTCAGCCCGTTCGGCGCACGCGGCGCCAACTCGGGCCTGCAGGACACCGACAACCTGATCTGGAAGCTCAAGCTGGTGATGGACGGCAAGGCGCCCGAAAGCCTGCTGGACAGCTATGATGTCGAACGGGTCCATGGCGCCGACGAGAATATCCTCAACTCCACCCGCTCGACCGATTTCATCACCCCGAAATCGGAGATGTCCCGCATGCTGCGCGACGCGGTTCTGGACCTCAGCGAACATTACGAATTCGCCCGCCCGCTGGTGAACTCCGGGCGCTTAAGCGTGCCCTGCACCTATGACGGCTCGCCGCTGAACTCGGCGGATGCGCTGAACGGCCCGGCGCGCACCCGGCCCGGCTCGCCCTGCCCCGACGCGCCGCTGGGCGATGAATTCCTGCTGCCCAAACTGGGGGGAAAGTTCACGCTTTTGACCATCGACGCCGAGGCCCCCGACGTGATCGAGGAAGACGGGATCGAGGTCACGCGGCTGGCGCTGTCGGTCAAGGATGACCCGACCCTGGCGCTGAAAGAGCGGTATCTGGGCGACGAGACCTCGGGCGTCTACCTGATCCGTCCCGACCAGCACGTCGCGGCCCGCCGCGCCAGTTATGACGAAACCCTGTTCCGCGCTGCGATCCGCCGCGCCACCGGCAAGGAGTGACACCCATGTCCGACCTGACCCTGACCCCGAATATCCCCGGCGCCGACGATTTCTATGCCGAGCTTCTGGCCACCCATGACGGGCTGGAAACCGCCGACAGCCACGCATTGAACGCACGGCTGGTGCTGATCCTGGCCAACCATATCGGCGACCGCGAGGTGCTGAACCAGGCGTTGCGCGCCGCCAAGCTGGACAAGGAGTGAGACCCATGAAGATCGAGAAAATTCACCATGTTGCCTATCGGTGCAAGGACGCGAAGGAGACCGTGGAGTGGTACGGCAAGATGCTGAACATGGATTTCATCCTGGCGATTGCCGAGGATCACGTCCCCTCGACGCATGAGCCTGACCCCTACATGCACATCTTCCTCGATGCTGGCGACGGCAATGTGCTGGCCTTTTTCGAGCTGCCGACCAAGCCGGAGATGGGCCGCGACCCCAACACGCCGGTCTGGGTGCAGCATATCGCCTTCAAGGTGAAGGACCGGGATGAGTTGCTGGAGTTCAAGGAGCATCTTGAGGCGAACGGCGTCGAGGTGCTGGGCGTCACCGACCATTCCATCTTCCACTCGATCTATTTCTTCGACCCTTCGGGGCACCGGATCGAATTGGCCTGCCCGGACCCGGAGGAAGAGGCGATGTTGGCCAAGCTCGACGCGGTGAAATGGGACATGCTGGAGGAGTGGTCCAAGACCAAGAAGGCCCCCAAACACGCCGAGTGGATGCACGCAAAAGAGCTGAGCGACGTGTGAGCGGCTGCGGCGGGCAATCCCCGCCAGTGCAGGCCGCTGGCCACCCAATGCTTTGCGCCCCGAAATCCTGCCGGGATTTCGGGGCGTTTCCCGTACCGAGGCACGGCGCCCCTAACGGCCCTCGGAAATGATATGGCCGTGCCCGGGCGAAGCCGGTAACGTCCGCCACGACGAAACATGACAACGGGAGAACGGATATGAGCGAGGTTGTGCTCTACGACTACTGGCGGTCCTCGGCCAGTTACCGGATGCGGATCGCGCTGAACCTGGCGGGGATCGCCTATCGCTCGGTTCCGGTGGACCTGCCGACCAAGCAGCACAAGTCGCCCGAGCACATGGCGCGCAACCCCCAGGGCCTGGTGCCGGTGCTGGAGATCGACGGGCTGCGCCTGACGCAATCGCTGGCGATGCTCGACTATCTCGACAATACCCGCGCGATGGGGCTGCTGCCCGCGGAGCCGGCCGACCGCGCCGCACAGATGGCGCTGGCCCATGCCATCGCGGTGGATATCCACCCGGTCTGCAACCTGCAGGTCGCCGCCTATGCCGCCGAGATCACCGGCAACCGCGAGGGCGTGCGCGAGGATTGGATGAACCGCTTCATCCGCCCCGGCCTGGTGGCGGTGGAAGAGATGTTGAAAGCCTTCGACCAGGCCCCCTATTGCTGCGGCGATGGGCCCGGGCTGGCCGATATCTGCCTGATGCCGCAGATGTACAATGCCCGCCGCTGGGGCGTCGATGTGTCCGACCTGCCGCGTATTCTCGCGGTGGAAGCGGCCTGCGGCGAACACCCGGCCTTTGCCGCGGCCCATCCCGACCAGCACGCGCCGGGCTGACCCATCCCGGCGCCGTCAGCCTCCCGCCGGCGCGGCGCCGGTTTCGTGGACCTCGTTCAACAGGTCCAGAAGCAACTCGTACCGGTCGTTTCCGAGCCGCACGCGCAGGGCATCCATCAGCGCGATACTGGCGTCGAGATTGGCCGCGATCACCTCCGAGCCGGTGGCGCTGATCTGCACGATCTGCTTGCGCTTGTCCTCCTCGTCGCGGCGGCGCAGGATCAGGTCCTTTTCCTCCAGCTTCTGCAGGATGCGGGTCAGGCTGGGCAACAGCAGGCAGGCTTCGTCCGCGATGCGCGTCGGCTCCATCGCGCCGGCCTCGTCGAGGACGCGCAGCACACGCCATTGCTGTTCGGTGATGCCCACATCGGCCAGCATCGCACGGATCGGGCCCATGACCTGTTCGCGCGCGCGCAGCAATGCAATGGGGAGGGAGCGGGAGGTGGATGGCAGAGTTCTCGACATGGGCCATATTTGCAGCCCGGCGGGCCACTGTGCAATCCAACAATGCATCGCGGGGTTGACAGATGGGATATTTTAGTGAACATGTTAATCATTAAATGGGGAGGAACCGCGCAATGGCGCATCTGATGGTCGATTTTTCGCCCAATGTGGAAACCTGGGTCGACATGGCCGGGTTCTGCGACGCGCTGCGCCAGGCCGCCATCGAGACCGGCGCGCTGCCGATGCCCGGCATCCGGGTGCGGGCGATGCGGGCGGATTACGTGTCCATTGCCGACGGCGACCCGAACCACGGCTATATCGACATCTCGGTCCGGCTGCGCGGCGGCCGCGACCTGGCCACCCGCAAGGCGGCCACGGCACATATCTTTGCCGCCGCCGAAACCTTCCTGAAACCGGTCATGGCCACCCGCTCGCTCGCGCTGTCGCTGGAGATGCGCGACATCGACCCCGAGCTGGCGCCGAAGACCGGCACCATCCGCGACCACCTGAAGAAGGGCGACAGCATATGACCGCGCTGACCGAAAACCTCGCCAAGCTGGACGGCTATCTCGCCCGGTTCCGCGACCACGGCATCCTGAACCTGATCGGCGGCGAGAGCCGACCGGCCGCCTCTGGCGCGATCTTCGACACGGTGTCACCGGTGGACGAAAGCGTGATCTGCCCGGTGGCCCATGGCGGCGCGGCGGATATCGACGCCGCGGCCAAGGCCGCAACGGCAGCCTTTCCGGCCTGGCGCGACATGCCCGCCGCCGAACGCAAGAAGATCCTGATCCGCATCGCCGAGGGGATCGAGGCGCGGGCCGAGGAAATCGCGCTCTGCGAATGCTGGGGCACCGGACAGGCGCTGCGCTTCATGTCCAAGGCGGCGCTGCGCGGGGCCGAGAACTTCCGTTATTTCGCCGAACAGGTGACATCGGCGCGGGACGGCCAGCAACTGCGCTCGCCGACGCTGATGAACGTGACCACCCGCGTGCCGATCGGCCCGGTCGGGATCATCACGCCCTGGAACACCCCCTTCATGCTGTCGACGTGGAAGATCGCCCCGGCACTGGCCGCCGGTTGCACGGTGGTGCACAAACCGGCGGAGTTCAGCCCGCTCACCGCCCGCATCCTCGCGGAGATTGCCCAGGAGGCCGGGTTGCCGCCGGGGGTCTGGAATCTGGTCAACGGCTTTGGCGAGGACGCCGGAAAGGCGCTGACGGAACACCCCGCGATCCGCGCCATCGCCTTCGTCGGCGAAAGCAAGACCGGCAGCATGATCATGAAACAGGGGGCGGACACACTGAAACGCGTGCATTTCGAGCTGGGCGGCAAGAACCCCGTGGTGGTGTTCGACGACGCCGATCTTGACCGCGCGCTGGATGCGGCGATCTTCATGATCTATTCGCTGAACGGCGAACGCTGCACCTCCTCCTCGCGCCTGCTGGTGCAGGACACGATTGCCGGGGAATTCGAGGCGAAGCTGATCGAACGGGTGAACAATATCCGCGTCGGCCACCCGCTGGACCCGACCACCGAGGTCGGCCCGCTGATCCACAAGGTGCATTTCGACAAGGTCACCTCCTATTTCGACACCGCCAAGACGGACGGCGCCACCGTGGCCGCCGGTGGCGAGCGCGTGGGCGATCAGGGCTGGTTCGTGCGCCCCACCCTCTTTACCGGCGCCCGCAACGACATGACCATCGCGCAAGAGGAGATCTTTGGCCCGGTGCTGACCGCGATCCGCTTCTCGACCGAGGAGGAGGCGCTCCAGATCGCCAACGACACCCAATACGGGCTGACCGCCTATGTCTGGACCAATGACGTGACGCGCGCGCTGCGCTTTACCGACCGGCTTGAGGCGGGCATGATCTGGGTGAACTCCGAAAACGTGCGCCACCTGCCGACCCCCTTCGGCGGCGTCAAGGCCAGCGGCATCGGACGTGACGGCGGCGACTGGTCGTTCGAGTTCTACATGGAACAAAAACACATCGGCTTTGCCCTCGGGCAGCACAAGATCCCCCGTCTGGGCGCCTGATCGGCCCAAGGAAACGCGCGAGGTTTCAGGAGGAGAAGACCATGGGAGAAATCGTTCTCGCCGCCAAATGCACCCATGTGCCGACCATGCTGATGTCGGAACAGCCGGGCCCAGTGGAGGGCAAGCGGCAAGCGGCCATCGACGGCCACCGGGAAATCGCGCGGCGCGCCAGGGCGCTGGGGGCGGATACGGTGGTGATCTGCGACACCCATTGGGTGATCAACGCAGGGTTCCACATCAACGCCAACAGCCGCTTCAAGGGGCTCTTCACCTCCAACGAATTCCCGCAGTTCATTCAGGATCTGCCCTACGATTATCAGGGCAACCCGGAGCTGGGCGATGCCATCGCCAAGGCGGCCTGCGATCTGGGTGTGCATACGCTGTCGCATCACCTCGACAGTCTGGAGCTGGAATACGGCACGCTGGTGCCGATGCGCTTCATGGCCCGCGAGCACGAGATGAAGGTGGTCTCCGTAGCCGCCTGGTGCACCGTGCACGACCACCAGGAAAGCCGGGTGGTGGGCGAGGCAATCCGCAAGGCGGTGGAGGCAAGCGACAGCAAGGTGCTGCTCGTGGCCTCCGGCTCGCTTTCCCACAAGATCTGGGCGAACAGGGATTACGCGGCCAATAACGGCACCTTCACCATCAGCTCCGAATTCAACCGGCAGATGGACCTGCATGTGCTGGAGATGTGGAAGGCCGGCGATCACGCCACCTTCCTCAAGATGCTGCCGGAATACGCGCAATACTGCTGTGGCGAGGGGTCGATGCACGACACCGCCATGCTCTATGGCGCGCTGGGATGGGACGCGTACACCGCGAAATGCGAGGTGGTGACGCCCTATTTCCCCTCTTCCGGCACCGGTCAGACCAATGTGGTCTTTCCCGTGCAATAGGCCGAGATGACCGAAACGACGCGAGACGCCGGAAACTGGGAGGTGAAGTTTTCAGAAAACTCCACCCCGAACTTTTCAAAAAAGTTCGGCCCCCTCCCGGCGCCGCGCCAACAGCCCCTACAAGGACCTGAGCCATGCCCATCCCTGCCCCGAACCTCTATCCGCCGTTCAACATCGTCCGGCTCAGCCATGTGGAGCTGATCGTCACCGATCTGGCGAAATCGCGCGCCTTCTACGTCGATACGCTGGGCCTGCAGGTCACCGACGAGGACAGCGAGGCGATCTACCTTCGCGCGATGGAGGAACGCGGCCATCATTGCCTGGTGCTGCGCAAGGGGGACGAGCCGCGGGCGCGCGACCTGGGCTTCAAACTGTTCGACGAAGACAGCCTCGAGAAGGCCAAGAATTTCTTTCGCGGCAAGGGCCTTCCGGTGGAGTGGGTCGACCGCCCGTTCCAGTCGCGCAGCTTCCGCACCCGCGATCCGCATGGCATCCCTCTGGAATTCTACGTCAAGATGGATCGCCTGCCGCCGGTCCACCAGCAATACGCGCTCTATCGCGGGGTCAAGCCGCTCAGGATCGACCATTTCAACGTGTTCTCGCCCAATGTGGACGAAAGCGTCGCCTTCTATAACGAACTGGGGTTCCGCGTCACCGAATACACCGAGGATGAGGAGAGCGGCCGGCTCTGGGCGGCCTGGACCCACCGCAAGGGCGGCGTGCATGACATGGCCTTTACCAACGGTACGGGCCCGCGGCTGCATCACACCGCGTTCTGGGTGCCCACACCGCTCAATATCATCGACCTCTTGGACCTGATGGCGACCACCGGCTATGTCGGCAATATCGAACGCGGGCCGGGACGGCACGGGATTTCAAATGCGTTCTTCCTCTATGTCCGCGACCCGGACGGACACCGGATCGAGATCTATTGCTCGGACTACCAGACGGTCGATCCGGACCTGGAGCCGATCAAGTGGGACCTAAAGGACCCCCAGCGGCAAACCCTCTGGGGCGCGCCGGCGCCTCGGTCGTGGTTCGAGGAGGGTAGCCTGTTCGAGGGGCAGGAGCCAATGCCGGCGCAACTGAACGCGCAGCCGATCGTGGCGCCGTGAATGGGTTGGGAAGATCACAAGATCGCGCCCCGGAAAAGCATGAGGACAAGCCATGAAATGGACTGAATTCGCCGGATGGGGCCGCCGCGTGGCCGACTGGGCGCAGGAGTATCACCTGACCGTGGGCGACCGGCCCGTGCGGGCGCAGACGAAACCCGGAGAGATCCTGAATGCCCTGCCCCCGTCCCCGCCGGAGGCGCCGGAGGACATGGAACAGGTGTTCCGCGATTTCGAGGACATCGTGATGCCCGGCATCACCCATTGGCAGCACCCGCGCTTCTTCGCCTATTTCGCCTCCAACGCCTCCGCGCCCTCGGTGCTGGCCGAATTCCTGGTCTCGGCCATCGCGCCGCAATGCATGCTGTGGCAGACCTCGCCGGCGGCGACCGAGATGGAAACCCGCATGATGGACTGGCTGCGGCAATCGCTGGGCCTGCCGCAGGGGTTCGAAGGCGTGATCCAGGACAGCGCGTCCAGCGCCACGCTGGCCGCCGTTCTGACCATGCGCGAACGGGCGCTGGACTGGACCGGCAACCAGAAGGGGCTGGCCGGGCAGACCCCGCTGCGGGTCTATGCGTCATCCGAGGTGCATACCTCCATCGACCGGGCGATCTGGATTTCCGGCATCGGCCAGGACAACCTGGTGCGCGTTCCCATCACCGGCGAGTGGCGGGGAATGGACCCGGCGGCGCTGGAGGCGGCGATCCGGGCCGACCTGGAGGCCGGGCTGAAACCGGCGGGCGTGATCCTCTGCGTCGGCGGCACCGGGACCGGGGCCACCGACCCGGTGGCCGACTGCCTGGCGATTGCGCGGAAATACGGACTCTATACACATGTGGACGCCGCATGGGCGGGCAGCGCGATGATCTGCCCGGAGTTCCGCGACTACTGGACCGGGGTCGAGGCGGCCGACAGCATCGTCTTCAACCCGCACAAATGGCTGGGGGCACAGTTCGACTGCTCGGCGCATTTTGTACAGAATCCGGACGATCTTGTACGGACTTTGGCGATCAGCCCGGAATACCTGAAAACCCACGGGGCGGAGGGCATCATCAACTACTCCGAATGGTCGATCCCGCTGGGCCGCCGGTTCCGCGCGCTGAAACTGTGGTTCCTGATCCGCGCCTATGGGCTGGAGGGGCTGCGCGCGCGGCTGCGCAACCACGTCAAATGGTCGGTGCAGCTGCACGACAAGCTGGCCGCCAATCCCGACTTCGAGATCGTCACGCCGCCGATGTGGTCGCTGTTCACCTTCCGCTATGCGCCGGAGGGGGCCGCGGACCTCGACGCGCTGAACCTCGAACTGGTCAACGCCATCAACGACGACGGGCGCATCTACCTGACGCAGACGCGGGTCGACGGGGCGCTGGTCATCCGGTTCCAGGCGGGGCAGTTTGAGACCACCGAGGAGGACGTGATGATGGCCTATGACGTGATCACCGAAATCGCAGGGGGGCTGCGCCGATGAGCAAATTCGCGACCTACTCCGCAGATGGCAAAACCTTCTACGGCGCGGTGACGCCGGAGGGGATGATCGCCCTGTCGCCGGCCTACAAGGAATGGCCGACCCTGCGCGAGGTGATCGAGGCCGGCGCCCTCTATGACCTTGCCATCGCGGCACAGAACAAGGAGGTCACCCATCCGAACGGGACCTTCGAATACCAGATCCCGATCCCGGCCCCGGAAAAGATCATCTGCGTCGGCGTCAATTTCCCCGACCGCAATGCGGAGTACAAGGACGGGCAGGACGCGCCGCCGAACATGTCGCTGTTCATCCGCTTTCCGCGCAGTTTCACCGGCCACGACCGGCCGCTGATCCGGCCGCCGGAAACCCCGCAGCTGGACTACGAGGGCGAGATCGCGATTGTCATCGGCAAGGGCGGGCGGCGGATTTCGCAGGCGGATGCCTATGACCACATCGTGGCGGTGACGCTGTGCAACGAGGGAACGCTGCGCGACTGGGTGCGGCACGCGAAGTTCAACGTGACCCAGGGCAAGAACTGGGACAATTCCGGCGCGATGGGGCCCTGGCTGGTGCCCTTCACCTCGCCGGCGCAGCTCGATGACGTGCGGCTGACGACCCGAGTGAACGGCGAGCTGCGGCAGGACGACCGCACCAGCCGCATGCTGTTCCCGGTCCGGCGGCAGATCGAATATATCTCGACCTTTACCACGCTGGTGCCGGGCGACATCATCGTCACCGGCACGCCGACCGGCGCGGGCGCGCGGTTCGATCCGCCGCGCTACCTGAAACCCGGCGACGTGATCGAGGTCGAGGCCGAGGGCATCGGCAAGCTGGTCAACACGGTGGAGGACGAATGACCCCGGAACAGCATCAGGAGGCCGCCGAAACCCTTTTCCGAGCCGATGAGACGGGGCAGCAGTGCGGGCTGCTGTCGCTGCGCTATCCCGGCATGACGCTGGACGATGCCTATGCGGTGCAGGCGGCGCTGGTCGCGCGCCACCGGGCCGCGGGACGTACAAAGATCGGCTGGAAGATCGGCCTGACCAGCCGCGCGATGCAGGACGCGCTGAAGATCGACACGCCCGACAGCGGCGTTCTGCTGGACAACATGGCCTTCGACACCGGCGCGACGGTCCCGGCGGGCCGCTTCATCCAGCCGCGCGTCGAGGCCGAGATCGCCTTCGTGATGAGGGCGCCGCTGGCCGGGGCCGACTGCACGCGCGCCGATGTGCTGGCGGCAACCGGTTACGTCGCGCCGTCGCTGGAGATCCTCGACACCCGCATCCTGCGCGCCGATCCCGACAGCGGGCAGATCCGCGTCGTCACCGACACCATCAGCGACAACGCCGCCAATGCAGGCGTCGTGCTGGGCGAGGAACGTCACCCGCCCGGGGACACCGACCTGCGCTGGGTCGGCGCCATCGTGGCCCGCAACGGCATCGTCGAAGAAACCGGGCTGGGCGCCGGGGTGCTGAACGATCCGGTCACCTCGGTGCAATGGCTGGCCCGCCGCATGGCCGATTACGGCCAGCAGATCGAGGCCGGCGACATCGTGCTGTCCGGCTCCTTCATCCGGCCCATCGAGGCGCCGTCGGGCGCCGCGTTCCACGCCGATTTCGGGCCCTTCGGCTCGGTTCACATCACTTTCGCCTGAGAGGTTCTTCCATGTCCGCCCCCACAAACACCTTCAAACAGGCCCTGGCCGAGGGCCGCCGCCAGATCGGCTGCTGGATGAGCTTCGCCGAAGCCTCCGTGACCGAGATCATGGGCACCGCCGGTTTCGACTGGCTGGTGGTCGATGGCGAGCATGCGCCGAACGACATCCGCTCGATCCGCGACCAGCTGATCGCGCTGGAGGCCAGCCCCAGCCATCCGGTGGTGCGGGTGCCCATTGGCGAGACCTGGCTGATCAAGCAGGTGCTGGATGCGGGCGCGCAGACCGTGCTGGTGCCGATGGTGGACAGCGCCGAACAGGCCGAGGAGCTGGTGCGCGCCTGCCACTACCCGCCCAAGGGCACCCGCGGCGTCGGCGCGGCCGGGGCGCGGGCGACGCGGTTCGGGTCGGTGCCGGACTACGTGGCCACGGCGGACAAGGAAATCTGCCTGCTGGTGCAGGTGGAAAGCCGCGCGGGCATCGCCGCGCTGGACGACATCCTGGCGGTCGAAGGGGTGGACGGCGTCTTCATCGGGCCCGCCGACCTGTCCACCGACATGGGGTTCAAGGGCAACAGCGCCGCGCCAGAGGTGCGCGAGGTCATCGCCGGCGCACTCGCCCGTATTGCCGCCGCCGGCAAGGCCCCCGGCATCCTCGGCGTGACCGAGGAGGCGACGCAATCCTATCTGGAGATGGGGGCGCAGTTCCTGGCGGTGGGCATCGACGTGCTGGTGCTGGCCCAAAACGCCCGCGCGCTGGCCGGGCGCTGGAAATCGGCCTGACCCCCTGCAGGCAGGGTCAGCGCAGGCCGGTCCCGCCCTGTTTCAGCCGCTCGGCGGCGCGCGTATAGCCGCCGGCGGCCCCGTCGACGAAATGGACATGGTTGTCCTGGTACATCGAGGGGACGAAACAGGTGACCATGGCCTCGTCCTGGTCGAACAACCCGTAGCGGATCGCCCCCTCCCGCGCCGCCTGTTCCAATGCGGCCTCGATCCGGGCGCGGGTGGCCGCGTCGCAATCCAGCGTCATTTTCAACCCGTCATCGAATTTCCGGAAATCCGCGTTGGCGCCGACCTGCGCGGCGTAACCGGCCGGGTCGAAGTCACCGAGCGGCAAGCCGGTCTTGAACAACAGCCAGGCCAGCAGGTTTTCCGCCAGCAGGCCCAGCCTGCGCCGCAGCAGAGATGCGCGCCCATGGGTCGCCTGCGCCTCCAGGCCAAGGCCCGGGGGCGGGTATTGCACCCCGGGCCCCTCTTCGGGCACCGGGTGGCCGCCCCGGTTCAGCCGGTGGGCGATCTCGATCACCTGCCGCGCCACCCGGACAAAACCGGTGGGGTCGGCCCCCGGCGCCGGCTGCACCACCAGCGACAGGATGCAGCCGTTGCGCGCCTTCAGGTTCGACCAGCGGCAGGACAGGCCGGTCAGGTCGGGCATGGCGCCGGGCGGCGCCGGCGGCACGTCGTATTGCCCGGCCTTCATCCGGGCCTCGGCCCAGGCCAGCCCGCCGCCGGCGAACATGGCGTAATCGACCCCTGCCGAGGCGGCGAAGCGCGCCACGCGCAGGTCGTGCCCGGCGGCGCGAATCGCGGTGACCGGCACCACGGCGGCGCGCAGTTCCATCCCGAATTCCTCTGCCGCCCAGCGCCGCACATCCGCCAGCACCGCCCGCGCCAGCGGCCCGTCCCTGGGCGCCACGGCAAAGGCGCCGCCGTCACCGCCGAAGACGAAGGGAAAGCCGCGCCCCTGCATGGCGTTCATCATCGCCGCGATCACCGCCGCACCGACCATGTTCACCGCCTTGTAGCGGCCCTTGGCGATCTCGTCGCTCGACGCGACGATATCGGCGGCCCCGACCAGCCAGTCGTCCGGCACCGGGGTAAAGCAATCCTGCGCCACCAGCGCGGCGAAATCCGCCTGTTTCGGAAGACGCTCGTAAAACCCGCTGTCGCCTGCTGTCTGGCTCATGGCTTGCCCACGCTGCACCTCCGGTTGTTTGCTAAAGTAATCCCGATCGCCCGGTTATCCAGCCCTGGTTGCCGTGGCCTCTTGCCCCCGGCGGGCGGACATGCGACGCAGCGCCGTCCAAGATCAGATGCGAGTGGGAGGCAGGGCGCATGGCGGGATTGATATGGCTGTGTCTGGCGTATGTTCTGAGCCAGTTCTTCCGCGCCTTCCTGGCCGTGCTCAGCGAAGTGCTGGAAACCGATCTGGGCGCCGCGCCGGATGCCTTGGCGGTGGCCTCGGGGCTGTGGTTCCTGTCGTTCGCGGCGATGCAGATCCCGGTGGGCTGGGCGCTCGACCGGGTGGGACCGCGGCGCACGGCGGCGGTGCTGCTGTTGCTGGGCGGCGGTGGCGGGGCGGCGGTTTTCGCGCTGGCCTCCAGCCCGGCGCATATCTCGGCCGCGATGTTCCTGATCGGCATCGGCTGTTCGCCGGTGCTGATGGCCTCTTACTACATCTTCGCGCGAGAATACCCGCCGGCGCGGTTTGCCACGCTGGCGGCGCTGATGCTGGGAATGGGCTCGGCGGGCAACATCGTGGCCTCCTATCCCACCGCGCTGGCGGCCGAGCTGATCGGCTGGCGCGGCACGCTGGGCGGGCTGGCGGCGCTGTCGGCGCTGGTGGCGGCGGGGATCTTCGTTTCGGTGCGCGACCCCGCTCCGGCCGAGAGCGACGTGAAGGGCTCGCTGCTCGACCTGCTGAAACTGCCGGTGATGTGGCTGATCCTGCCGATGATGCTGGTCAACTATGCCCCTGCCGCCACCGTGCGGGGGCTGTGGATCGGCCCCTACCTGGCCGATGTCTTCGGCCTGAGCACGGCGCAGATCGGCCAGGCGACGCTGGCGATGGGGGCGGCGATGATCGCGGGCACGCTATGCTATGGCCCGATGGACCGGCTGCTGGGCACCCGCAAATGGGTCGTGGTCGGCGGCGCGCTGGGATCGGTGGCGGCGCTGGTCTGGCTGATCGCGGAGATCGACGCGAACCCGCTGCTTTCGGTGGCGCTGCTGGCGGTGGTCGGCTTCCTGGGGGGCTATTTCCCGGTGATCATCGCCCATGGCCGGGCCTTTATCCCGGCGCATCTGGTCGGGCGGGGCGTGACGCTGATGAACCTGTTCGGCATCGGCGGGGTCGGCCTGATGCAATTCGTCACCGGGCGGCTGCACACCTCGCTGACCGGCGGTGCGGTGACCGCGCCCTATGGGGTGATTTTCGGATTCCTGGCGCTGACCCTGCTGATCGGCACGGTTTTGTACCTGTTCAGCCGCGACAGTCTCGACTGATCCCCCTTTTTTCTCGGACTCAATGCCTATATGACACCGCAGCCGGTCAATCGGCCGGCCGTAAACGCAAGAGAGGATAATATGGGTTATCGCGTCGTCGTCGCGGGTGCCACGGGTAACGTGGGCCGCGAAATGCTGAACATCCTGGCCGAGCGCCAGTTCCCGGTTGATGAAATCGCCGCTCTGGCGAGCCGCCGGTCGCTGGGCACCGAGGTGAGTTTTGGCGACACCACCCTCAAGACCCAGGATCTCGACACTTTCGATTTCACCGGCTGGGACATGGCGCTCTTTGCCATCGGCTCGGACGCGACCAAGAAATACGCGCCCAAGGCTGCCGAGGCCGGCTGCGTGGTGATCGATAACAGCTCGCTCTACCGCTACGATCCGGACATCCCGCTGATCGTTCCGGAAGTGAACCCGCAGGCCGTGCACGGCTATGCCAAGAAGAACATCATCGCCAACCCCAACTGCTCGACCGCGCAGATGGTGGTGGCGCTCAAGCCGCTGCATGACCGCGCCACGATCAAACGCGTGGTGGTCTCGACCTATCAGTCGGTGTCCGGTGCCGGCAAAGAGGGCATGGACGAGCTGTGGGATCAGACCAAGGCCGTCTACAACCCCACCGCCGAGATCAAGCCGAAGAAATTCCAGAAGCAGATCGCCTTCAACGTCATTCCGCATATCGACGTCTTCATGGAAGACGGCTCGACCAAGGAAGAGTGGAAGATGGTCGCCGAGACCAAGAAGATCGTCGACCCGAGCATCAAGCTGACCGCAACCTGTGTGCGGGTGCCGGTCTTCGTCGGCCATGCCGAGGCGATCAATATCGAGTTCGAGGATCATCTCGACGAGGACGAAGCACGCGACATCCTGCGCGAGGCGCCGGGCATCATGGTGATCGATAAGCGCGAAGACGGCGGCTACGTCACCCCCGTCGAATGCGTCGGCGATTTCGCCACCTTCATCAGCCGCATCCGTCAGGACAGCACCATCGACAACGGCATCAACCTGTGGTGCGTCAGCGACAACCTGCGCAAGGGCGCGGCGCTGAACGCGGTGCAGATCGCCGAGCTGCTGGGCCGCGAGGTCCTGAAAAAGGGCTGATTTCTGCCGAAACCCGGATCAGGCAAGGGCGTCCAGAGGGGCGCCCTTGTTCTTTTCGGCGCCTGCGCGCACCTTGGGGCAAAGATTTTTTGAAAGGTGTTTGAATGCGCAGGTTTATCTGGCTCGCCACGCTGCTGCCCTCGGTCTGTTTCGCCGATCAGTTTGTCCTTGAGGCCCCGGTCACCCATGTCACCCTGCACCCCACCGGCGCCACGGTGGAGCGGCGGGTGCCGTTTTCCGTCCCAAAGGGCACGCATGACCTGATCCTGCGCGGGGCCGATCCCGGCGTGCCGCTGGACGAACTGCGGCTTTCTGTCGAGGGCGCCAGGCTCGAATCGCTGTCGGCGCGGCGCGAGAACCTTCCGCCGCGCGACACCGGCGAGAGCCCGGCGGTTGAGGCCGCGCGTGACGAGGTCAAGCGTATCGAGCGCGAGATCCGCGATCTGGAGGACCGCCGCGCCGAGCATCTGTTGGGCGTGACCGCCGCCGAGGCAAAGGCGGCGTTCCTGGCCGACCTTGGGAAAGGCGACGGCATCGCCAGCCAGAAGGCGGGCGCGCTGCGCGACATCTCAAAAATGATCGCCGAGGAAACCCTGGCGGCCAAAACCGCCGCGCTGCAGGCGCAGCAAGCCGCCCGCGCGCTGGACGATCCGCTGAAGGACCTGACCGAAGAGCTGGACCGCGCCCAGCGGGCGCTGGCCGCGCTGGTACCGGATAAGGGGGACGAGGCCGAGCTGACCCTGACCGTTTCGGCCACGGCAGAGACCGACGGGCAGGTAACGATCAGCTATCTGACGCCCGAGGCGATGTGGCAGCCCAGCTATGAGGCCCGGCTGACGCGCGGCGACAGCCCCCGGCTGACGCTCAATCGCGTGGCCTGGGTGGCGCAGGACAGTGCCGAGACCTGGCGGGATGTCGCGTTGCGGTTGTCCACGGTCGATCCCGACGCGCCGACGGACCCGTCCGAGATCTATTCGGAGCATCGCCGGATCGTCGACCCCAGACAGCAAAAGGCCCTTCGCAGCGCCGAGGGGGCCGGGGCCATGGCGGAGCCGATGGTCGAAGCGCCGTCAATCGTCGAGGACAGCGCCGCGATCGGCGCGGTTCTGGACGGGATCAGCGTGACCTATGACTATCCCCGCCCGGTCACCCTGGCGCCCGGCACCGATGCGGTGCGCATCCCGCTGGGCGAGATCGCGCTGGATCCGGAGGTCTTCGCCCGGGCGACGCCGCGCTATGACGAGACCGCCTATGTCGCGGCGCAGGTCACCAATGACACGCAAGAAATCCTGCTGCCCTCGGACCGGGTGCAACTCTATCTCGACGGCAGCTTCGTGGGCGTCGGACGCTTGCCGCTGATCGCCGCCGGAGGCCAGGCCGAGCTGTCCTTCGGGCCGATCCAGGGCCTGCGGCTGAAGTCGGTGATCACCAGCCGTAACGAGGGGGATCGCGGCGTTCTGAGCAAGTCGAACGAATTGACCGAAGCGCGGGCGTTCGAGGTGACGAACCTGACCGGCACCGCCTGGCAAGTGCGGCTGCGCGACCGGGTGCCCTATTCCGAGCAGGAGGACCTGTCGATCGACTGGAGCGCCACACCGCAGCCGGCGCTGCGCGATGTCGAGGGCCGGCGCGGAGTTCTGGAATGGCGCTTCCCGCTTGCCCCCGGCGCGACGCAAAGCGTGCGGCTGGACACCCGGCTGGGCTGGCCCGAGGGGTATCTCCTGCGCTGAGACCGAACGCCTGGGGGCGGGTTCAGACCTGGACGAACTGACCCTGTTTCGGGTCGTAGTACTCCAGCCCGCCCTCGCCGATATCGGTCCACAGACCATGCAGGCTGAGCGTGCCGTCCTCGACCGCTGCGGCGATGAAGGGGAAGGTCATCAGATTCGACAGCGAGGCCAGAACCGATTGCCGTTCAAAGGCGCGGGCCTGTTCGGCCTCGTCGCTGATCTCGGCGACCAGGTCAAACTTCGGGCGCAGGATGTCCATCCAGCGGCCGACGAAGCTTTCCTTTTTCTCCAGCTCGGGCGCGTGGCCCTTGCACATGTCGATGCAGCCCTGCACGCCGCCGCATTGCGAATGGCCCAGCACCATCAGATGCGCCACCTTCAGCACGGTGACCGCGTATTCCACCGTAGCCGAGGTGCCGTGATGATCGCCGTCGGGCTCATAGGGCGGCACCAGGTTGGCGATGTTGCGGTGAATGAAGAACTCGCCCTGATCGGCACCGAAGATCGAGGTGACATGCACCCGGCTGTCGCAACAGGAAATGACCATGGCGCGCGGGCGCTGGCCTTCGGTCGCCAGGCGTTTGTACCATCCGCGGTTTTCCGCATAGGTCGTCGCCTTCCATCCCTGGTACCGCTGGACGAGATAGCTGGGCAAAGGTTTGGCGAATTGCATGCAACGTCCCTCGCATCTTTTGTCCGGCCTCCAATAATGCGTATTCCCGACAAATTCGAGAGATTATGCGCAATCCTCCGAAACCTTTTGCAAACCTGTGGGCCGGAAACTGGCCTTGGGTGACGCAAAGACCAGGCGATCGGAGGGAATGATGGGAGTGGTGCTCTGCTTCGACCGGGCGGAGAGGGTTCAACTGGACCGCGCACGGTTGCACATGCTGTATCGCAAGCTGGGCGACGACGGCGCCGACACGGTGATCGAACGCGCAAGCCGGGAATTGTCGGCGCGGCTGGCCCGGTGCCAGGATCTGTGGGACAGCGGCGACATGGCCGCGCTGCGCAAATGCGCCCGCTCGATGATCGCGATCGCGGATCAGGCCGGGATGACCAAACTGGCGGCGGTGGCGCGCGATGTGACCGCCGCGGCGGACCAGCGCGACCCGGTGGCGCTGGCCGCCACGCTGGCACGGCTGAGGCGGGTTGGGGCCGGGTCGCTTCGCGCGGTCTGGCAGGTCCGCGGCATCCCTGTCTGACGGGCTTGCAGCCGCGAGCGGGGCCGCTAGGCTGCAGGGATCCATTCCTTGAACGAGATCTGCCATGACCCCGACATTTGCCAAACCAGACAGCCCCGCCATCCCCCTGCATGTCATCGCCCTGGACGGTTTGGACGCCTGGCTGAAAACCCAGGATGACAGCGTGCGGAGCTGGGTCGAGGCAAACGGGTTCAAGGGCGCACGAAAACAGGCGCTGATGGTGCCGGGCGCGGAAGGGAAGCCGGTAATGGCGCTTGCCGGTTACGGCAACGCCGGGCAACGGGCGCGGCGGCGGTTCCTGCTGGCCGGGGCGGCGCAGAACCTGCCGGCGGGGACCTACCGGATCGCCTCGGGCCTCGACGGACAGGAGCTGGAGAACGAGGTCTTCGGCTGGCTGATCAACGGCTACAGCTTCGACCGCTACCGCGAACCGAAGGACGAGGTGCGCAGGCTGGTCGCGCCCGAGGGGGTGAATGCCGCCCGGATCGAGGCGATGGCGGCGGCCGAATGGCTGACCCGCGACCTGATCAACACGCCGTCGTCGGACATGGGCCCGGCCGAGCTGGAAGTGGCGGCGCGCGACCTGGCCAAGGCCCACGGCGCCCGCATCGAAACCGTGCTGGGCGCGGACCTGCTGGCGCGGAATTTCCCGATGATCCATACGGTGGGCCGTGCCTCGGACCGGGAACCGCGGCTGATCGATATGCGCTGGGGCGAAACCGGGCCGAAGCTGACGCTGGTGGGCAAGGGCGTGTGCTTCGACACCGGCGGGCTGGACATCAAACCGGCGCGCAGCATGCTGCTGATGAAAAAGGACATGGGCGGGGCGGCCACGGTGCTGGGCCTGGCGCAGATGATCATGGCGCTGAAGCTGCCGGTGCAGCTGCGGGTGCTGATCCCGGCGGTCGAAAACTCGGTCTCCGGCAACGCCTTCCGCCCCGGCGATATCCTGACCTCGCGCAAGGGACTCACCGTCGAGGTGAACAACACCGACGCCGAGGGGCGGCTGGTGCTGGCCGACGCGCTGGCGCTGGCGGACGAGGACAAGCCCGACCTGATCGTGTCGATGGCCACGCTGACCGGGGCGGCGCGCGTCGCGGTGGGCTCGGACATCGCGCCCTATTTCACCGATGACGAGGGCGCGGCGCAGGCGCTGAGCGCGGCGGGGGCCAAGGTGGCCGACCCGGTCTGGCGGCTGCCGTTCCACGAGCCCTATGAGCTGAAGATCGAGCCGGCCAATGCCGATCTGGACAACGCGCCCACCGGCGGCTTTGCCGGGGCGATCACCGCGGCGCTGTTCCTGCGCCGCTTCGTCGAGGCGTCGCGTTATATCCATTTCGACATCTACGCCTGGAGCTCGGCCAATGCCCCGGCCCGGCCCAAGGGCGGCTTCGGCCAGGGCGCGCGGGCTCTGCTGGATGCGCTGCCCAAGGTGCTCAAGCTGTGACCGATCGGCGGCGGCTGCGGTTCAACGGGCGGACCGCCCATGACAGCCTGCGCGGAAAGGTAGAGGCCGCGCGCTTCACAGCGGGCGAGGACTGGCGCGTCACCGCCATCCGCGCCCCGATCTTCGCCGGACCCGAGGGCGGCGCGCGCGAGCGCGAGCTGATCCTGGGCGAGGGGTTCACGGTGCTGGAGCAGCGCGCGGGCATGCTGTTCGGCTTTGCCGCGCGCGACGGTTATGTCGGCTGGATGGAGGCCGGCGCCCTGCAGCCGGACACCCCGGCGCCCACCCACCGGGTGGCCGCGCGGCACAGTTATGCCAAGGCGACGCCCGAGCTCAAAACCCGCGACGAGACCGACTGGCTGCCGTTCGGCGCACAGGTCGCGGTCACGGGCGAAAGCGGCGCCTGGCGCCAGTTCACGACCGGCGCGGGGGCGTCTGAGCGGCGCCTCTGGATGCCTGCGGCCCATCTGGTGCCGCTGGACCGGCTGAAGACCGACCCGGTGGCGGTGGCGGCGCTGTTTCTCGGCACGCCCTATCTGTGGGGCGGCAATTCCAGCTTCGGCATCGATTGCTCCGGGCTGGTGCAGGCGGCGCTGCTGGCCTGCGGCATCCCCTGCCCCGGCGACAGCGACCAGCAGCAGGCGGAGCTGGGGCAGTTCCTGCCCGAGGGCACGCCGCCGCAACGGGGCGATCTGTTGTTCTGGAAGGGGCACGTGGCGCTGGTGGCGGATGCCGACACCATGATCCACGCCAATGCCCATGACATGGCCGTGGCCTATGAGGGGATCGCAGAGGCCATCGCCCGGATCGCGGCCCAGGGTGACGGGCCGGTGACGGCGCACAAGCGGTTGTGACGGCGGCCTATTCCACCACCCGGATCAACTTGCGCTCCAGCACCCGCAGCACGGTCTTCAGGTCATGACCGCGCTTGAGGATCTGGCCATCCATGCCCACCACCGCATATTGCCCCTGCCGGTTGCGCAGCTTGGGGTGCTTCTCGATCCGGTAGAGGGGGTGCTCGGCGGTGCGGCGGAACACCGAGAACACCGCCATGTCGCGCAGGCAGGAAATGCCGTAGTCGCGCCATTCCCCCGCCGCCACCATGCGGCCGTAAACGGACAGGATGACCGACAGCTCCCGCCGGTCAAAGGCAACCTGGGTCGGGGCCGGACCTTGGGGATACCCGCTGGGCGACTGGATGTTCATGGCTTACAGTTGCGCGTTCTTTTCGGCAAATCAAGCCCGCGGCCCGGTCTCACGCAAACCGCCCCTGGCAGAACCAGCCCGGGGACAACGCCGCGCCATACGCGTAGAACAGCCACAGCCGGTCGCCGGTTCGGGTGGTGACCCTCCAGTAATCGCGCACCCCGCTGCGCCAGGCCGGATCGTCCAGCCACCATTCCGGCGCGATCCGCTCGGGCCCGGTGGCGCGCGCAAGGTCCCAGTCGCGCCCGCGCCAGCGGAACGCGGCGGGCAGCTCCGGCGCATCGGGGGCCAGCACCGGTTCCGGCGGCCAGATCAGCAGCGGCCGCGGCACCGGCGGCGCGGACCAGTCGCCGGCGGGCACGGACCAAGCGGCGGCCAGCACCTGGGCGGTCTTCTCGGGGATGTGGCTGGCCGCCGGGTGGCGGCGGGTGATCGCCTCCATCCCCACCCGCGCGCCCAGCCGCCCGATCAGGTCGTCCAATGCCGCGCCCTCTGCCAGCCGGTCGCGCACCGCCTGGCCGGCCTGCATATGGCCCGTGGCGGTGCGGGCGTGGACCGGCTCGACCTGCGTCGCCTCGAGCCGCAGCATGTCGATGCCGAAACCCGCGTCGATGGCGTCCAGCTTCAGCTCCAGCAGCGGGCGGATGCGGTCCGGGTCATGGCCCGGGCGGGCCAGGCCGACGGTGACCGCCTCGGCGGCGCGGTCGGTGCGATGCGCCTCCAGCCGGACCTGCCGCGCGCCCTGCCCGGCCGCCTCCAGCGCCGCGCAGAGCCGGGGCAGCATGCGGTCGATCCCCGCCAAGAGATCGTCCTTGAGCCCGATCGGCTCGGGCAGGGTCAGCCGCACGGCGAAACGCGGCTGCGGGCGCGCGGGCGACACCGGCTCGGGCGCGCTGCCCATGGCCTGGTCCAGCCGGTGCACCAGCCCCTTGCCAAAGCGCCGCGCCAGCCCGGCCCGCGGCTGGCCCAGCAGATCGCCGATCCGCCGCAGGCCCAGCCGGTTCAGCTGCGCCACCGTGTCGGGATCGAGCCGCAGCGCCGCCACCGGCAGCGGCGACAGCGCGCCATAGGTCTTGCCCGGCGGCGCGATCCGGGCGCCCCCCTCTCCCGCGGCCGCCACCAGCGGCGCGGCGCCACCGCGGGTCCAATGCCGCCGCTTGCCGGCGCGGGACCGGGTGGCGCGCGCCTCCTGGTCGATGGCATCGCCCGAACGGTCCGATCCCGCCGCCTGCCCCGCGTAACGCGCCAGCGCCCAGGCCGCGCCCGGCGTATCGGCCAGCCCCGCCCGCAGGCTCAGCCCCATCGCGGCGCACTCTGCCTCGGCCTGCGCCAGCAGCGCCGCCTCGCCGCCGAACAGATGCGCGCAGCCGGTCAGGTCGAGGACCAGCCCGTCCGGCGGCGCCTCGGCCACCCAGGGGCTGAACTTACCCGCCCAGCGCCGCAGCGCGGCCAGGACCGCCGCTTCGCCCGCCGGGTCGCGGGACCGGGTCGCAAGCCCGGCACAAACCGCATGCGCATCGCGCAGCGGCTGCCCGACATGCAGCCCAGCGGCCTCCGCCCTCGCATCCAGCGCCGTGACCACCTGCATGTTGCCGCGCTCTTCGACAACGGCCAGCGGTCCCTCCAGCGCCCCGCGCGCGGCGCGCAGCACCCGCTCGGCGGCAAGGCGGGGAAACCACAGGAACAGGATCCGGCGTTTCGACATGGCGGCAGCTTTTTGTTCTTGATTTGTTCTGACTATATAAACGCCCCGCGACAGGAGTCGAGTCGCGGCATCGCAGCAGACGGTTTGGCGCAGGCCCCGCCGAAAAAGTCGGTTTCGGAAGTGCAGAGATCGGCCCCTGCGTATGCAATGGGCGTTGAATCCCGGCCCGCTTTGCCGCAGGGTCTGGCGCAAATCTGTTTGGAGGTAACAACCCATGCGTACCCGCGCCGCCGTCGCCCTTGAGGCCGGCAAACCTTTGGAAA